>Ga0068860_100000278_pt1 | contig 73538 bp, 63 predicted proteins | sample KBSSwiS32_FD_66597 | JGI IMG/M metagenome (GOLD analysis project Ga0068860, IMG submission 66597) | Switchgrass rhizosphere microbial communities from Kellogg Biological Station, Michigan, USA - KBS Switchgrass S3-2 | ecosystem: Host-associated > Plants > Roots > Rhizosphere > Soil ... | reverse complement strand
GGCCGCGGCCAGCGCGAATTGATCATCGGCGACCGTGCGACCGGCAAGACGACCATCGCCATCGACACGATCATCAATCAGGCCCGCATCAACAAGGCCAATGAAGGCAAGGCCGATTTCCGTCCGCTTTATTCGATCTACGTCGGCATCGGCCAGAAGAATTCCAACATCGCCCGCTCGATCGCCGTCCTCGAGGCCGCAGGCGCGATGGAATACACGATCATCGTTTCCGCTCCCGCCTCGGACAGCGCCACCAACCAGTATCTCGCGCCATTCGCAGGCGCGGCGATGGGTGAGTGGTTCATGGACAACGGCATGGACGCGCTCATCGTATTTGACGATCTTTCCAAGCACGCCGTCGCCTACCGCCAGGTGTCGCTCATTTTGAAGCGCCCATCCGGTCGTGAAGCGTATCCCGGCGACGTGTTCTATCTCCACTCCCGCCTGCTCGAACGCTCGGCCCGCGTGGACGAGAAGAACGGCAACGGCTCGCTCACCGCGCTCCCGATCATCGAGACGCAGGCCGGCGACGTGTCCGCATACATCCCAACGAACGTGATTTCGATCACGGACGGCCAGATTTACCTCGAAACCGACTTGTTCTACCAGGGCGTGCGCCCCGCGATCTCGGTCGGTCTGTCGGTCAGCCGCGTGGGTTCCGCCGCGCAGATCAAGGCGATCAAGCAGGTTGCAGGCAAGATCAAGGGCGACCTTGCGCAGTTCCGCGAGCTCGCGGCATTCGCGCAGTTCGGCTCCGACCTCGATGCGAAGACCAAGGCGCAGCTCGACCGCGGCGGACGCATCGTCGAGTTGTTCAAGCAGATCCAGTACAACCCGATCGCGGTTGAGCAGCAGGTATCAGTTCTCTGGGCGATGCAGAACGGCTACTTCGACACCGTGCCGGTGGAGAAGGTGAAGGATTTCCAGCTCAAGCTTATGGATTACCTTGTTACCCGCAAGGAATCGATCCTCGCATCGATCCGCGACAAGAAGGCGATCGACAAGGACATCGAAGCCACGCTGAAGGCCGCGCTCGACGAGTTCAAGACGACCTACAAGTAAACGCGCAGGTTCCAGACTGAATAACCCGATTTAACAATGGCAGCCAACACACGAGATATCCGACGCCGGATCAAGTCGATCAAGAACACGGCGCAGATCACCAAGGCGATGCAGATGGTCGCCGCAGCCAAGATGCGCAAGGCGCAGCAGGCCGCGCTGGCCGGGCATCCGTACGCAGCCATGTTGAACAAGGTGCTGGCCGACCTGCACCAGCGCGCGGATTCCGCGTTGCACCCGCTGCTGGAAGTACGTGAAGTGAAAAAGGAACTCGTGCTCGTCATCTCGACCGACAAGGGCCTGTGCGGCGGCTTGAACACAAACCTCCTCCGCGAAATCAGCCAGTTCGACGCGGCCAGGACAACGTTTGTTACCTCGGGTCGCAAAGGTGTCCAGTTTTTGAACCGTACAAAGAAGACGATCCTCGCCGATTTCCCGTTGAACGAAAAGATAAGCATGGCCGAGACAAAAGCGGTCTCCAAATTCCTCATCGAGAAATTTATCTCGGGTGAGTTTGACAAGATCAGCGTCCTCTACACCCGCTTCGTCAGTACGCTCAACCTCATCCCCACGATCCGCACCCTCCTCCCGATCAGCGCCGAGGATATCGCGAAAAAAGGGGAGGAGAAGCCGCAGGAAGATCTCACAGATTATCTCTACGAGCCGAGCCCGGCCGGCGTGCTGGACACGATCCTGCCGCAGTACGTGCATTTCCAGGTTTACCAGATGCTGCTCGACTCCCGCGCCTCCGAGCAGAGCTCGCGCATGGTCGCCATGAAGAACGCGACCGACAACGCGAAGCAGCTCATCAAGGATCTCACACTCGAATACAACAAGATTCGTCAGGCAGCCATCACCACGCAGTTGCTGGAAATCACAACTGCCCAGATGGCGATCGGATAAACCATACAGCCCATATCTCCAACCCATAAAACCATAAGAAAATGAGTAATAACGGCACAATTGTCCAGGTCATCGGTCCAGTCGTGGACGTCGATTTTTCCGCAGCGGGCGAACTTCCGAGCATTTACGATGCTCTGCAAATCGATTTCGAAGTGAACGGCACGCCCACCAAGCTCACCCTCGAGGTGCAGCAATTTCTCGGTGAAAACTGGGTGCGCACCATCGCGATGTCCTCGACCGAAGGTTTGAAGCGCGGCCTGCCAGTGGTCGCCACCGGCGCCCCGATTTCCGTGCCGGTGGGCGAAGGTGTGCTCGGCCGTGTGTTCAACGTCACCGGCGACCCCGTGGACGAGCGCGGTCCCGTGAACTACACGAAGCGCTATCCCATTCACCGCAAGGCTCCGCCGCTCGTCGACCAGGACGTGAAGGCGAACATCCTTGAGACTGGCATCAAGGTCATCGACCTGATCTGTCCCTTCACCAAGGGCGGCAAGGTCGGCGCGTTCGGCGGCGCGGGCGTCGGCAAGACCGTCGTCATCATGGAACTGATCAACAACATCGCCAAGGGGCACGGTGGTTACTCCGTGTTCGCAGGCGTGGGCGAGCGCACCCGTGAAGGTAACGACCTTTACAACGAAATGAGCGAGGCGGGCGTCATCAATCAGAAGGATCTGAGCAAGTCGAAAGTGGCGCTTGTTTACGGCCAGATGAACGAACCTCCCGGCGCGCGTCTCCGCGTGGCGCTGTCCGCGCTCTCGATGGCGGAATACTTCCGCGACGAGAAGAACCAGGACGTGCTTCTGTTTGTTGACAATGTTTTCCGTTTCTCGCAGGCCGGTGCCGAAGTGTCGGCGCTCCTCGGGCGCACACCGTCGGCGGTCGGTTACCAGCCGACCCTCGCAGCCGAGATGGGCGATCTCCAGGAGCGCATCACCTCGACCACGAAGGGCTCCGTGACAAGCTTCCAGGCCGTTTACGTGCCTGCGGATGACTTGACCGACCCTGCTCCCGCAAACACCTTCGCGCACCTTGACTCGACCATCGTGCTCGAGCGTTCCATCGCGGAACTTGGCATCTATCCTGCGGTCGATCCCCTTGCATCCACCTCCAAGGCGCTCGCGCCCGAGATCGTGGGCGAGGAGCATTACGCAGTCGCGCGCGGCGTGCAGAAAGTGCTCCAGCGTTACAAGGATTTGCAGGACATCATCGCGATTCTCGGCATGGACGAACTTTCGCCCGACGACAAGCTCACGGTGTTCCGTGCGCGTAAAGTCCAGCGCTTCCTCAGCCAGCCGTTCACCGTTGCTGAAATCTTCACCGGCACTCCCGGGCAGCAGGTTTCCACGGCTGAAACGATCCGCGGCTTCAAAGAAATCCTCGAGGGCAAACACGACGACGTGCCCGAGCAGAATTTCTACATGAAGGGCAGCATCGACATGATCAAGGAGTAGAACAATTTAGGAATTAAGAAGTAAAAAGTAAGAAGTTAAGACACCGCGAAACGCAACGATTACTTCCTAAATCCTAAATCATACTTCCTAAATTTTATGGCTACTTTGAGACTCGAAATTGTAACTCCTGAGGAAAAGGCCTATTCCGAGGATGTCGACATGGTCGTCATCCCCGGGACCGAGGGCGAGCTTGGCATCCTGCCGCAGCACGTCCCGCTGCTCACCGGCATCAAGCCCGGTGAATTGCGCGTGATGAAGGACGGACACGAGACTTTTCTTGCGGTAGGCGAAGGATTCGCGGAAGTCACCCAGGAGCGCGTCATCGTTCTCACCGACATGGCGCTGAAGGACACGCAGATCGACGAAGCTGTCGCGCAGGCTGCCTTCAACAAGGCGCAGGAAGCACTGCAAACCCAGCGCCTCAGTGACGAGGAGGTTGCGACGGTTACAGCAAACCTTGATAAATCACTGGCCCAGCTCAATCTCAAGCGCCGGAAGCATCACTGATTTTCACCGGTGATTCCGGCATGATTGAATCTCAGCGTTTCGACGCTGCGTTTCTTTTCCACCAAGGTATGTGGCAAACCAGGCTCAGCGGCAGGATGATCGCCGTCGTGTAAAACACGTCAGCAGGCGTGTGATAGGGGAGATACGTGATCAGCCACAAATAGCCGCAGACTGCTGCCACCGCGCCCGGGAGCAGCGATAGCCTGAACGCCGCCAACGTGACGCCAAACGAAATAGCGACGGCGGTATGCGAACTGAAATGAACTCCCATCGCCGCCAGCGTTCCGGTCTTATGGTTCGCAAAACGCAACAGATAAAGCAGCGCGACGGATGCTAGGCCGCATGCCCAGAGAATTTCCGGATTCCGGATTCGCCCCTTGCGCCATGCAAGCGCAGGCAGCAGGACAGCCAATGCACCTAGCGCCGGCAGAAAAACATCGGCGGTGATTGTGAGTGCGGGATGGGCGGAGTAGGCGGCGCTGGTCAAGGCCGGGAATATTCCCAATTCCCCTCAAAAGCGGCAAGCCCCAATCAACCGAACTGGATCTTCTTCATGCCGGACCGCACACGCTTGACCGGTGCATGCCGGATATCACGGAAAAACTGCTCGGCAGGGGCCGCGCCGTGTTTGCTGGTTGCCCGCCAATCCTGATAGCTCTGTTCCGTTTGATCGATCGATGCCTCGAAATCATTGGGAGGCTCCTGCCCGGGGTCGTGAAGAACCGTTACGTCAGGAATCGCGCAGTCCTCAGGTGGAAGACGCAACGGATGTTCCTCGGGCTGGTGAAGTTGCGTCGACATAAGTCTACAATCGTCCACTTATGCCGCCCGTCAAGTCAGCTGAACAATGCATGGATGCAGATCCAATGAATCTGCGGGGTGCGTGTGCCTTGTTTTACTTCACAAACTTCGCAAAGATCCCGTTCGCTTCCTCGAGCGTTTCCTTGCTGCCGATGTCGAACCATGTGCCGGGCACGAGCCATGTGTTCACGGGCTTGCGGGTGTAGAGCCACTGGACGAAACGGCCGGGCTGGTCGGGGTTGTTCCCTTCCGCGACGTAGGTCTGGAAGAGCGGCACGGTTTCCTTTGCGTAGTAGTAAAGCGCGATACCGGTGAGCGTGCTGGTAGGGTTTGCGGGTTTTTCCTCGAAGTGCGTGATCACGCCGTTCGCGTCCGTCGAGATATTGTTGTATTTCTTGATCTGCTCGAGGTCACCCACGTCGTAGACGGCTAGCGTGGCGGCAGTGCCCTTCGCGGATTTCGCGAAGTCCTGCAGCGACTGGTTGAAAAGATTGTCGCCCGCGACGACGATCAGGTCGTTGTCGTCGATGCCTTCGTTTTTGACGACGAAATTGATGTCGCCGATCGCGCCGAGCTTGTCGGTGTCGCTGGTCGAACCGTCGTTTACGATCTTGAAATGCAGCTTCGGCTGGCGTTTTACATAGTCATCCGCCCATGCCTGGAAATCGGCGGCGAACTTGTTGTTCGTCACGACGTACACCTTGTCGATGTCAGGGATGGGAGCCAGGTTGTCGAGCACCCACTCGATCATCGGCTTGCCAGCGACTTCGAGCAGCGGCTTGGCCTTGTTGAGGGTGAGGGGATAGAGACGGGTGGCGTAACCGGCGGCTAGGATAAGTACGTTCATGACGGGAAAATTCATGTCCGGTGCGCCGCCCATCGACAAGAAAAAAAGAAATCAATGTGGTGAACATCTGTAAATTTTGCGCGTTTTTCGGGCTTCTTTCGTCATTCGGATTTCGTCATTTACACTATCTCCGGAATGATCGGGATGCTCAATAATCTCGCAACCTTGATCTGCGAGTGTTACGCAGGTGCCACATCATGAGTCATCCCTCCTCCTTCCCGAATGCCCGCAATTACTGGGTCGAGACTGCGACCCGCATCGCCGCGCCCGTCCTCCAGAATCTCGCAAACCGGACCTTGCGCGCGCAAATGCCCGTGGAAAGCCAGCGCGGCGCAAAAGGCCGCGCGGACGTCACCCACCTGGAAGCAATCGGACGCCTTCTCGCGGGGCTGGCCCCGTGGATGGAACTGAACGAGGAGGCAGCCCGCCCGTTTTCAGAGCTGGCGAGGAAGGCCCTCGATTCCGCGACCGACCCCGCCTCGCCGGACTTCATGAATTTTACAAAATTCCACCAGCCGGTCGTGGATGCGGCATTCCTTGCGCAGGGATTGTTGCGCGCGCCGAAGACGCTCTGGAAGCCGCTGGATGCCCGCGTGAAGGAAAACATTCTCAGCGCCCTGCGTTCTACACGCATCCAGATACCGGGGTTCAACAACTGGCTCCTCTTCAGCGCGATGGTCGAGACGGCGCTGTATGTGTTCGGCGCGGAGGACTGGGACGCGATGCGCGTGGACTACGCGATCCGGCAGCATGAGCAGTGGTACAAGGGAGACGGACACTATGGCGACGGGCCCTCCTTCCATGCTGACTATTACAACTCCTTCGTCATCCAGCCGATGCTTGTCGATATCATCCGCAACATGGCCGGCAACAAGCGGTGGGAGTCGTTTGCCGAACCCATCCGGCTCCGCGCGCAACGTTATGCCGCCGTGCAGGAGCGCATGATCTCGCCCGAGGGGACTTTCCCGCCGGTCGGCCGATCGCTCGCCTACCGCTTCGGCGCCATGCAGGGCCTGGCGCAGGCCGCGCTGTTGCATGAATTGCCCGATGAAGTCTCACCCGCGCAGGTGCGCGAGGCGCTCACCGCCGTGATCCGCCGCACGATGGAAGCGCCGGACACATTTGACAAGAACGGATGGCTGCGCATCGGCTTCTGCGGCGCACAGTCGGGAATCGGGGAAACCTATATCTCCACGGGAAGTCTTTATTTGTGTTCCGTGGGTCTGCTTCCTCTCGGGCTGCCGGCGAAGGACCGATTCTGGTCTAGCAAGCCTGCGGAATGGACCGCAAAAAAAGCGTGGGAAGGAAAACCATTTCCGATCGACCACGCAATTTCATCCTGATTCCGCTGCTGAAAAATGCAGCGTCGCTGCCGGATTGGAATGCAGGGAGTTTTTTTATTTGGAAATCCCTGTCTCCTGAAAAAAGCTTTGCAACCCGGCCAGCCCCATCGAATGAATCCCCCCGAATCCTTCAACGTTCCCCTCCGGCCGGGTTGCAATAAGCATAAACTTTCTGATCGCCTCCTTTAGCAACCCCCATACCACGATGCCACCGGGTGCGAAAAATTATCAAATTCCAGAGTATAATTTTTCAAATCCGTTTTTTGCCTCGCTTGAGCCGGAAATAAGGTGGTGAACTTTAGCCAGTTTTCTGCCCGGATTTATACAGCCGCTGTTTCAAAATGCGGATTTCAAAGCACAAAAAAGAGGAGACCATTTACGGCCTCCCCTTTTTATGACAAACGCGCGAGCCTTGCTAAAACCTGACGCGAGCCACCACCAGAACTCCACGGGAAAACACTGCGGTGACACTTGTGAAGCTCCCTTCGTTTTGTCAAGAAAGCGTTGTCCATCAACATTCCCAGAAATTTGTGGAGCCTGCTGCTGGAGACAAAACGCAGAATGGCTCGGATTTTATTTTCCAAGACCGCGTGGAAGAGCTACATAGGTGTTTTCCACTATGCTCACACGCACCGAAAACATAGAGGGTTTCCATCTCAAGGTCAGCGGGACCGAGAAGGAAATCTACGTGGAATTCGAACGCACCGAGGAGCAACTACTCCTGGAGATGATGCGCCAGCATTTTGAGGAAGCCATAAGGCAGCACACGGGCCTCAAGTTTGACAACAAGGCCATGTGGCAGAAAATCGAGGGCCGCTTGAACGAATGGTTCCGCGAGATTTGCACGGAGCGACTCCTCGAGCCCGAGGCGGTCTGCCGGGCGCGGGAGGCGATGATCCACAAGCTGCGCGACCATCTCATAAAGACAATCCGCGATTTCCTCAGGGCGAATACGAAGCGGCTCCAGCGCGGGGCAGGGTAGCCGGGAAGTTTTCCGGTTATCGACAGGGTGGACACGACAGCAAAATCATCGGCTGTTTAAACTTTTATACATCTGGAAACCGGCTTGAAACGATTCACTGGTATCATGAAAACATTTCTTATCCTTACGAGCGCAGTGGTCGGTTTCGGCCTGTGCGGTTGTCACACAGCCCACAAGGTTGAAGACAGCACGGAACATGCCGCCAAAAAGGTGGGCCATGCGGTCGGTCATGGCACAGAGAAGGTCGGCACCAGTATCGCCAAGGGCGGCCAGAAACTCGAAAATAAAACCGAACAGTAAGCCTGCGTTCATTCGCAGTTTGAATACCGATTTCAGGCGTGCGGGATGTCTTCCGGGACACTCGCACGCCTGATTCGTTTTTAGCATTTCACCGGTCATGCGATTTGCGGTTCTAGCAGCATGGGAACATTGCATATTGCATGATTATTGATGGTGGCAGGTAATGTGATGAATTGCATAAGTTGTTATTAATAAACATCTTACGTTTTATTAAATGACGATGGCACGCTCCTCGCTAAGAGGGGAGTCGTGAAAGTTCGCCACATCAATCGTCAGTCACTCCGCAGCAATCTTGCGCTGCAGAAAAGGTATCCCATCTGCTGGATGCCGGCGTTCTTCACGGAGGGGTCAAAATGAACGCTAAAATTCTAATCGTGGATGACGAGCCGAACGTGCGGCTCATGTATCGCTCGGCGCTGGAGTCGGAAGGGTACGAGCTGTATGAGGCCGACTCGGGCGCCAATGCGCTCGACCAGTGCGCCGCGCGGAAATACGACGCGGCGATCCTCGACCTGCGCATGCCCGGCATGGACGGCCTGGAGCTCCTGGCGAATATGCATGCGCGGGGCATCAACATGCCCGTGGTGATCATCACGGCATATGCCGATGTGCCCAATGCCGTGAATGCGATGAAGGAGGGGGCGATTGATTTCCTGCAAAAGCCGATCCTGCCGGAACAACTCCGATTCATCGTGAAGGACATTCTCATCCGGCACGAACCGGAGCCGCAGAAAGGCGGCACGCGTGATTTCGAGTATCACCTCCGCTGCGCCAAGCGCGCGATCAACCTGCGCGATTTCACCATGGCGAAGGCCAACCTCGTGAAGGCGCTGGAGCAGAATCCCAATTCGCCGCAGGCGTTCAACCTGGTGGGCGTGATGCTTGAGATGCGAGAGGAATTCGAGCAGGCGCGCCGGTACTACGGCCAGGCGATCAAGATCGACAGGCACTTCGAGCCCGCCCAGCAGAACATGAGGCGCATTTTCGAGTTGTTCAATTTTGGCGCCAGCGACGAGCCAATCAACATGGAAAACAAATAACCAAACCCAAACAAAAATGACTGACATCCTATATATCCTGGCAAGCGCCGGCTTCTTTCTCCTCATGATCCTCTTCATGTGGGCCTGCGAGAAAATCTGACCGCCAACAACCAATACCGCATCACTCACATGGAAAATCTCATCGTAAGCATCATCTCGGTCGCGCTGATCATCTACCTGATCTTCACGATCATCCGTCCCGAAAAATTTTAATAACCACACACCAATGAACACCGCAGGCTGGATTCAATTCATCATTTATACAGGCATATTGCTGGCGATCACGAAACCGCTCGGGCTTTATCTATGCAAGGTGCTCGACACGGAGGGGAAAACCTTTCTGGACCCGGTTTTCAAACCACTCGAAAAACTCACATACAAGGTTTGCGGTGTCGATCCCCGGAAGGAGCACGACTGGAAGCAATACACCGTCGCCATGCTCGTGTTCAGCCTCGTATCGATGCTGTTCACATACGCCATCCTGCGGTTGCAGGACAAGCTTCCGCTCCAGGCGTTGCTGAACCCGCAGAAAATGCCCGCGACCAGCGAGCACCTGGCATTCAACACCGCCGCAAGCTTCGTTACGAACACGAACTGGCAGAGCTACGGCGGCGAATCGACGATGTCGTACCTGTCGCAGATGGTCGCGCTCGTCTTTCATAACTTCCTCTCCGCAGCCGTCGGTATCGGCATCGCGGCAGTGGTCGTGCGCGGCATCGCCCGGCATACCACGAAGGCGCTGGGCAATTTCTGGGTGGATGTGACGCGCATCACCTATTACCTGTTGCTGCCCGTCTGCGTTGTTTTTGCGGTGGTGCTCATTTCTCAGGGGATGATCCAGAACTTCAAGCCTTACGACACGGCTGCTCTCTCCGATCCATTCACGACCCAGGTTCCAAAGGTGGATGACAAGGGCAACCCGGTGCTGGATGCCAAGGGTGCCGCCGTGATGGTGGACCAGAAGGTCGAATCGCAGAACATTGTGCAGGGCCCGCTCGCCTCGCAGGCCGCGATCAAGATGCTCGGCACGAATGGCGGCGGTTACGTGAACGCAAACGCGGCGCATCCGTTTGAGAATCCGACGCCGCTGTCAAACTTCCTGCAGATGCTCTCGATCTTTGCGATCCCGGCAGGGCTTACCTATTACCTCGGGCGCTCCGTCAAGAACCAGGGACACGGCTGGGCTGTATGGTCGGCAATGTTCCTCATCTTCGCCGCCGGCGCGCTTGTCTGCTGGCACTACGAGGCGGCTGGAAATCCGATCATGGCCCAGCTCGGCGTCGATCCCGCCGATGGAAACATGGAGGGCAAGGAAGTCCGCTTCGGCATTTTCAATTCCGCGCTCTTCGCCACGATCACCACGGACGCCTCGTGTGGCGCGGTCAATGCCATGCACGATTCGTTCACGCCGATCGGCGGCATGATTCCGCTGCTGAACATCCACCTCGGGGAAATCATCTTCGGCGGTGTCGGCGCGGGGCTTTACGGCATGGTCGTCTTCGTGGTGCTCACCGTGTTCATCGCGGGGCTCATGGTCGGCCGCACGCCGGAATTTCTCGGCAAGAAGATCGAGCCCTACGACGTGAAGATGGCATCGCTCGTCATTCTCATCCTGTCGGCATGCATCCTCGGCTTCTCCGCCTGGGCCTGCATGAGCAAGTGGGGTCCGCCGGATTCCGTAACGCACGCCGCCACGGACGGAACCAACAACAGCGGACCGCACGGTTTCAGCGAGATCCTGTATGCCTACAGTTCCTGCACGGGCAACAACGGCAGCGCGTTCGCGGGCATCTCCGTCAACACGCCCTGGTATAACACCACGCTGGCGCTGGCGGCGCTGCTGGGACGCTTTGCGATGATTGTCCCGATCATGGCGCTCGCCGGCTCGCTGGCGCGGAAAAAACTCGTCGCGGCCAGTTCCGCGGGATCGTTCCCGCTTTCCGGGCCGCTCTTCACTGCGCTGCTCATAGGCACGATCATCATCATTGGCGCGCTGAACTTTTTCCCGGCGCTCACGCTGGGGCCGATCGTCGAGCACTTCCTGATGCACACCGGCAAGTTGTTCTAAACATCAACAAATCAAAAAACTCATACTTTATTTATGGCTGCCAAAGCACATTCCATATTCGATCCGTCGATCATTGTCCCGGCAATCGGCGAGTCGTTCAAAAAACTCAACCCGGTGCACATGGTGAAAAACCCCGTGATGTTTGTCACGGAGGTCGGGGCGGCGGTGACCACGGTGCTGCTGCTCATGGGCGGGCGGGGGGACTCCATCGGGTTCCTGCTGCAGATCACGCTCTGGCTCTGGTTCACCGTGATCTTCGCGAACTTCGCGGAAGCGATGGCCGAGGGGCGCGGCAAGGCCCAGGCGGACACTTTGCGCCGGGCGCGCACGGAGACGTTTGCCAATCGCGTCAAGGGCAATACCACCGAGAAGGTGACTTCCGACCAGTTGCGCAAGGGCGATGTTGTCGTCGTGGTTGCGGGTGAGTTCATTCCAGGCGACGGTGAGATCATCGCGGGCGCGGCGACCGTGGATGAATCGGCGATCACCGGCGAATCCGCCCCGGTGGTGCGCGAGGCAGGCGGCGACCGCAGCGCCGTCACGGGGGGCACGCGCGTGCTTTCCGATGAACTCAAGATCCGCATCACGTCGAACCCCGGCGAGACATTCCTGGACCGCATGATCGGCCTCGTGGAAGGCGCGAAAAGGCAGAAGACGCCGAACGAAATCGCGCTCACGATTCTGCTCTCGGCCCTGACCCTGATCTTCCTCGTGGTGCTCATGGCGCTGAAGGCATACGGCTACTATTCCAATGTCGATTTCACGATTCCCGTGCTGGTCTCGCTGCTGGTCTGCCTGATCCCCACCACCATCGGCGGCCTGCTTAGCGCCATAGGCATTGCGGGCATTGACCGCCTCGTACAAACGAACGTGCTCGCGATGAGTGGCCGCGCCGTGGAAGCCGCGGGCGACGTCGACGTGCTTCTCCTGGACAAAACCGGCACCATCACGCTGGGTAACCGCCAGGCTGTGGAGTTCATGCCCGCCCCCGGCGTGACGGAACAGCAGCTTGCCGAGGCCGCGCAACTCTCTTCCCTCGCGGATGAGACTCCCGAGGGCCGCAGCATCGTGGTGCTTGCCAAGCAGAAATACGGGCTGCGCGGCGTGGAGTTGCATGAAATGCCGCACGCAGAGTTTGTCGCATTCACTGCGCAGACCCGCATGAGCGGTGTCGATGTCAATGGCACGAGTTACCGCAAAGGCGCAGCCGGTTCGATCCGCGAATGGGTCACGGGGGGATTGCCCAAGGAAGTGGAGGCGCAGGTCGATGCCATCTCCGGCCATGGCGGCACGCCGCTCGTGGTGGCGACAAAGAGCAAGGCGCTCGGCGTTATTTATCTCAAGGACATTGTGAAAGGCGGTCTCGCAGAGAGATTCGAGCGGTTCCGCGCAATCGGCATCCGCACGGTGATGATCACCGGCGACAACAAACTCACAGCCGCCGCCATCGCAAAGGAAGCCGGCGTGGACGACTTCCTCGCCGAAGCAAAGCCCGAGGACAAACTCGCGCTGATCCGCAAGGAACAGTCGGGCGGCCGCATGGTCGCGATGACCGGTGACGGCACGAACGACGCCCCCGCTCTGGCGCAGGCTGACGTGGGCGTGGCCATGAACACGGGCACGCAGGCCGCGAAAGAGGCCGGCAACATGGTCGATCTCGACTCAAACCCGACCAAGCTGCTGGAGATCGTGGAGATCGGCAAACAGCTTCTCATCACGCGCGGCGCGCTCACCACGTTCAGCGTGGCAAACGACGTGGCGAAATATTTTGCGATCATCCCGGCGATGCTGCTGGGGACATTCCCGGCGATCGCGCCATTGAATATCATGCACCTGCAAACGGCCCACAGCGCGATCCTGAGCGCGGTGATATTCAACGCGATCATCATCATCCTGCTCATCCCTCTGGCGCTCAAGGGTGTAAAATTCCGCCCGCTTGGCGCGGCGAAGATCCTTCAGCGCAACGTCCTTATCTACGGCGTCGGCGGTGTGCTCATCCCGTTCATCGGCATCAAGGCCATCGATATTGTGATCGCCGCTTTAAACCTGGCTTAAACCCAACATCAACACATTTAAAATATGAAAACCCTATTTGCAGAAACCATCAGGTCCGTAGTCGCCACCCTTGTGTTCGCACTCATCCTGTGCGGCATCTATCCGGTTGTCGTTTGCGGCATTGGACAGACACTATTTAAACACCAGGCCAACGGCAGCCTTATCACTGCGAAAGATGGAAAAATCCTGGGCTCGGAATGGCTCGGGCAGAATTTCACCTCGGCGAAATACTTCCACTCACGGCCCTCGGCTGCCGGCTCGGGATATGATGCCGGCAATTCCAGTGGAACCAACCTCGGTCCCACGTCGCAGAAGCTCATGGACAGCGTGAAAGCTGCCGTCGCGCAATATCGCACGGACAACGGCCTTCCCGCCGATGCGCTTGTGCCAGCCGACGCTGTCACTTCATCCGCGAGCGGCCTGGACCCGCACATCAGCGTGAAGAACGCACGCCTGCAGGCCCCGCGCGTGGCGAAGGAGCGGAAACTGGATGCGGGCAGTGTGCAGGCGCTGGTGGATCAATACACCGACAAGCCGTCGCTTGGCGTTTTTGGCGACGCGGGCGTGAATGTCCTCAAACTCAATCTCGCATTGGATCAACTGGCATCGAAATAAGGGTGTGATGCCGTTGGTTGTTGAAAAAATAGCGCAAGCCCGCAAAGGCTTGCGCTATTTTCAGCTAAACCAAAAGGGTCTTAAGCTGAATGCTGGAGACGCCCGGCTGGCACCGTGGCCTCGTCGCGCTTGTGCGTCACCACCATGCACGCTGCAAACAGCGCGGTGAAGAGCAGGTCGCTCACGAATGTGCTGCGGAAAAACATCCATGTCGGGGCATACCCGGGAAGCCCGGTGGTAAGCGCCTGCATCCAGCCGGCGAAGGTCTTCGCGTAGCCGGGCTGGTCGATCCATGAGCCGGTGTTCGTGATGACGTAAAACAGGAGCGATCCCGCGACGCCCGCAGGGAGCACTGTTGCGAAACTTGCTTTCCCGCGCAGCGACCATCCGAGCACTACGATCAATCCGAGGGCGACATAGCGCAGTGCCATTTCCGTGGCGATGAGCGTTTCACCGTAGTGGATGTTCAGCACGATGTCCGAGAGCAGCAGGGCGACGAGCGGCAGGAGCAGGGCCACTCTTTTTGGAAGATAAAGCGCACCGCAGAGCGCGATGGCGGCGACCGGCGAGAAGTTCTGGAGCCACTGGATGTGGTTGCCCTCGAGGCCGGCGCAAATGCGGTATGCAATTGCGGCGGTGAAGAGCAGCAAGGCGGCTGTTGTTTGGGCGGTACGGTGTTTCATGGCGGGTATATTCCTTCCTTATTGGTTTTTTTGCAATACTGAGGATTGTCCGATTTAGTGCGAATTTTGCATGCTTCCAAGTGGTGATCGCGGCTGTTTTACCATCCGGTCTGCCGGACGTAGGCGGTTTTCAGGCGCCCGATGTTTGCCGTGCGTATGCGCATATCCTGGCTGCCGGGTTGCATGTCCGTGTCCATGCTCAACGGGCGCACGCTGCCATCGAGGAATGCCGCGAGGGCGTTGCGGCCGTGCCGGAAGTGGACAGTGGTCTGCGTGTCATTGATCTCGTAAAACTCCTCGATCATCGGATTGGCCCCGCTAGCCGGCGCTTGGAAGGTATTCACCTGCGCACAGGTGGCAAACACAACCATTTGCCCCGGGGACGTCACTTGCATGGCGTTCCGCGGTTTGCCACTGGAATCCCTGGCGAGCACGTCGTTGTAACCGTAGCCGTAGTTTCCGTCCTTGTATTTCGGTTTCAGGCGTGGGCTGTAAAGGAGGAATGCCGGGTCGGTCTTGATCCCGCCGGAGGCCATGCAATAAGGACCCAGCGGACCCTTGGAATAATCGCAAAACCGCTGTCCCTCTGCCGAGGAGCCTGAGGATGGCTCAAACCCGAACCACCATTGGGTGCCTCCGGTGGCGGCCTGCTGATAGGGCCAGAATGTGTTGTTATTGTCGCTCAAGTACAGGCGGCCACCGACGATCAACTGGCTCAGGGAATGCGCGCTGATCGCGCGCGCGCTTGCCACCTTCGCCGCCGACAATGCCGGCAGCAGGACGCCTACGAGCGTGGCGACGATCGCAATCACCACGAGCAGCTCGATGAGAGTGAATGCCTTTTTCACGATTACGGACGGCGCTATGCGCGCCGTTTTTTAAAGTAAGCCAGCAATCCTCCCGCGCCAACAAGCAGGAGCGTCGTGCTGCCCGGTTCAGGGATCGAGAGCGCCGTGGCGCCGGCAAAATTTTCCGCAGTGGGAGTGTTTCCTTCACCATCGACCGTGACCCCGAAAGGCCCGAATACCCACGCATCAAAGCTGCCGTCGACCGGTGTCCGGACCAGAGAACCGTCCTGCGAGAACGTCCAGGCGCCGCTGTTGTCATAACCGTTCCCCAGGTTGCTGCCGCCCCCTGCGACGTAGTAACTCCATGTGGAATTGTAAGAGGTATCCTGGGCGACGGTGGTTGAATTCAGCGTGACTGACGCCAGGAACGGAGCGCCAAAGCCACCTGCAAAATCGATGTATGACGCCCCTTGCGTGCCGTTTCCAGCAGTGTAATAAGGGAAGGTTCCGCCAAAGTCGTCCGAGTAAGTGCCGTTAAGCGTTGCAGGGCCGAAGACCGCAGTGAGCAGATCCTGCCCGGAGATCGCATACCCCGTGGGATAAGTAACCGCCCATTTGAATGTTTCCTCGGTTCCCCCGGGCCCGAATGCGCCCTGGATGAGAAGGTAAGAGGTGTCTGCTCGAAGGCAGGTGAGGGCGGCGAAAAACGCCACCGCCAGTGTGATGATTTGTTTTTTCATTATTGATCTCCATGTTGTTAAAGAGATCAAAAATGCCCCGGTTGCGAACCGGGATATCCGTTGATCTCTCATTCTTCTTTTTGCGAAGAAGTTTTGCCGGGACCGCCGCACTCGCGGAGGCTCCGAATGAGAGCACATGGGACGAATATTCTGGCTCCTGGCTTGCCTTCTTTCCACCTTCACCGTCGGTTGCCCGGCGATTGGTTGTTTGGAAAGTTGTATCCAGTTACAGCAGCGCAACTGCTTCCGGTTTTCACGGAATTCCTCGCGCCCATTTGCTTTTATTTAGTTTCGCAAAGAACTGCCTGCACTATAGGAATTTCGAAACTGCAGTTCAATGGATTTTTCCGCACGGAAGCGTGTGTCCTCTGTAAAACGGCAATCGACGGGTTGGATTTGGCAAAAGAAAGCTACCGTAGCGCTTCCTCGGGCAGCGGCGCTTCCACGCCGAGATCCCCGCAGACGAGCTTGGTGGTGATCAGCGCCGACTGGAAAATGACCGGGAGACCGCTGCCGGGATGCGTGCCGCCGCCCACGAGGTAAACCCCGGGCAGCTCGTCGAACCGGTTGCGGGGCCGCAGGTGCAGCATCTGGCCGAGATTGTGCGAGAGGTTGAAGGTCGCCCCACGGTAAATCTCGAAGTCGCTCTCCCATTGCGCGGGGGTGACCATTTTTTCGTAGCGGATTTTGCTTTCGATGTCCTTGATGCCGAGCTTTTCCAATTGCTTCAACGCCACGGCGCGATACCGGTCCTGCTCCTTGCTCCAGTCCACATTCGGGTGCTGGTGTGTGACCGGCACCAGCACATAGAGCGTGCTCATGCCCTTCGGCGCCAGCGTGGGGTCGGTGATGCTGGCATTTTGCACGTAGAAGGAAGGGTCTTCAGATAGGACGTGGCGGTTCTCGATCTCGTCCAGGTTGCGGCGGTAGTCCTTCGCGATGAAAATATTGTGGTGGTCGAGATGCTCGTATTTGCCTTCGATACCGAGATACAGCATGAACGCCGAGCACGAGAAGCGCTTCTTGGAAATTTGCTTGTTGGTCCAGCGCTTGCGCATGCGGTCGGGCACGAGCCTCGTCATGGCGCGCCCGAAATCGGCGTTGATCACGAGCGCGTCGGCGCGGTATTCGCCATTTTTGGTACGCGCACCGCACGCCTTTTTGCCCTCGAACAGAATCTCAGTTACATCCTCCTCAAGTTCGATCTTCGCGCCGAGTTCGCGCGCGACGCGCGCCATGGCCTTCATGACCGCATTGCAACCGCCCAGGGGGTGGAAAACCCCGTGCTCGTATTCCAGGAACGAGAGGATCGAAAACAGGCTCGGGCAGTTGAACGGCGACATGCCGAGGTATTTTGACTGGAACGAAAACGCCAGCCTGATGCGCGGGTCGGAGAAAAACGAGGTGAGGTCCTCCTCCAGCGACTTGTGCGGGCGGAGCATCGGCAGCAGTTTGATGATATGCGCCTTGAGCACGTCGGAAAGACCATGGAAGGGGGTTCGCAGGCAGGGGTCGAACAACTCCAGCTTCCGCCGGTTGTCATCCATGAACCGCCGGAAAAACGGCGCGTCCTTCGGCGAGATTTTTGCGATCTCCTTTTCCATGCGCTCCAGGTTGCCCGTGGCGCGGATCTGGCCGCCCGCTCCGAAAATGATGCGATACTGGGGGTCGAGCTGGATCAGCTTCACCTCCTCGCGCAGGTTGCGTCCGCATTGCGTGAAAATTTCCTCGAGGATCTGGGGATACAGGAAAAACGTCGGCCCCGTGTCGAATACGAACCCCTCCGCCTCGATGCTGGACGTGCGGCCACCCACCTCGGAGGCTCGTTCGAGCACCGTGACATCCATGCCCTGTTTTGCGAGCAGCATCGCCGCCGCCAGTCCGCCGGGGCCGGCGCCGATAATTAAAACACTTTGTGCCATGCAGGCGGCATTGTGCGTGCGATCCGCTCTTTTTCAAGCGGAAGATGCAACGTATTTTAGAATGTTCACGGTTTGCGTCCGGGCATCCGGTCTTTTGCGGTGACAAATCGTTTCCCGGCTACCACAATTTCCAGACATTTTATGACGACATCCCGTCCCGCCCACGAGGAACAAAACATCGGTTATGTAACAGCGGTTCTCGATATCAGCCGTTTGCAAGTGGCTAAAAAAAGGCTCGCCGGGGGCGACAAAACCTTGAGCCCGGCACTGGATGCCCTGCGGCGGGAAGCGGACGAATGGTGTGTGAAGGGGCCGTATACTGTGACGGACAAGACATTTACCCCGTCCAGCGGTGACAAGCATGACTATGTGAGTCTCGGCCTCTACTGGTGGCCTGATCCGGCCAGCAAGGACGGGCTGCCATACATCCGCCGCGACGGGGAGGTCAATCCGGAGGGGGTGGGTGAAGCGTTTGACCGGGTGCGCATGGAGGCCATGACGATTGGGGTGGAGACACTGGCGCTTGCCTGGTATCTCACCGGCGAGGAAAAGTACTCGCACCGCGCGGCCCTGTATATCACCACGTGGTTCCTCGATCCCGCCACCCGCATGAACCCTCACCTCAGGTTCGGCCAGGCGATCCCCGGGCGTTGCGAGGGGCGGGGGATAGGGTTGATCGATACGCGCCGTTTGATCGGGGTGATCAACGCCCTGGCCATGCTGGAGGATTCATCAGTCCTGACGCCAGCGCAGCGCAGGGAAATGAACGTATGGTTCAAGAATTTCCTGCGATGGATGCGCGAAAGCCCGTACGGCATCGATGAAAGCAAACAGCATAACAACCATGGCACCTGGTACGATGTGCAGGCGGCCTGTTTCGCGCTCTTTGCCGGCGAGCCGGAATTCGCAAGGTCTGTGCTTGAGACTGCCATCGAAAAACGCCTTGCGACACAGATCGCCGCGGATGGCAGCCAACCCTACGAACTAGCCAGAACACGCACCTTCAACTACAGCCTCATGAATCTGGGGGCTTTCCTCGCATTGGCGGAACTTGGCCGGAGAGTAGGTGTGGATTTCTGGGCATACGAGCGGGCTGGCGGTGGGAGTCTTCTGCGCTCTGCCATCGATTTCCTGGCGCCATACGCCGATTCCGCAAAACCGTGGCCATATCCGCAGATCACCCCGCTGAATCGCGTCGATATTTTCCCCTATTTGCAGCAGGGGAGGGCCTTCACGGGCGACATCCGCTACGAGGAGCTAAGCCAAAAACTCCCGCAGCAGGAAGGCCAGGCTCACCGAGCAAACCTGCTCTGGCCTGTCCCATAAAAATGCGCATGGCACATGCGCCGCGCTCACTCCCGGATTAAAAACCGGTAGATCCGCCGGAGATCCTTCATAGGCGTGTCCACAGGTGGATACCGGCCGGCCGGATCAAACACCTCGGGCCGCTTCAGGATCGCCCGTTCATGGCTGAAACAGTCGAAGCCCGACTTGCCATGATAGCTCCCAAAGCCGCTTGCACCCACGCCGCCGAAAGGCAGTCGCTTTGCCGCGATCTGCAACACGGTGTCATTAATGCACACACTGCCTGACTGCGTCCCTGCAACTACTTGCTCCTGTATTTCCTTTTTATTGGTAAAAAGATACAGAGCCAGCGGCGATGGGAAAGTCTTCAGAAAAGCCAGTGCCTCATTGAGGCCGGTATATTCAATTACGGGCAGGATTGGCCCGAATATCTCCTCTTGCATTATTGGCGCGGAGGGACTTACTCCCGTGAGAATCGTGGGTGCGATGTAAAGCTTGGCGGCGTCGTATTCACCCCCTAAAGCAGGGGTTCCGTCCCGCAAAAAAGATACCAACCGGTCGAAATGACGCTTATCGATGATGCGTGCGTAGTCTCCGCTCTGTTTCGGATCCTCCCCGTAAAAACGACGCACCGCTTTGATCATTTCCTGTAGGAGGCGTTCGGTAATCCGCCTGTCCACCAGCAGGAAATCCGGCGCGACACACGCCTGCCCGGCATTGATGAACTTTCCCCATACGATCCGGCGTGCGGCGACCTCGGGTTTCGCATCGTCGCACACCACACACGGACATTTTCCGCCGAGCTCAAGCGTCACCGGGGTGAGGTTATCCGCCGCCGCTTTCATCACTGCCATTCCCACCGGCGCGCTGCCGGTGAAAAAAATGTGGTCGAATTTGAGCCGGGTCAGCGCCTCTGCTGCATCCCGCTCACCCTCCACTACGCATACGTATTCCGGCGGGAAGATCCCCCGGATCAGTTTTGCGATTGCCGCGCTGGTACGCGGAGCATGCTCGGGCATCTTCAGGCAGGCGCAGTTTCCCGCCGCGATCGCGCCCACCAGCGGCGCGAGCAGCAATTGCACGGGAAAGTTCCACGGACCAATGATCAGCACCACGCCACGTGGCTCGCGAACCGTCCAGCCTTTGCCCGGCTTCGCAAACACCGGCAACCGCCGGCCATCGGGCTTCATCCATTTCGGCAGATGCTTGATCGCATGCGTGATCTCGCTGAGCACCACGCCGATTTCCGAGGTGTAGGCCTCCGCCGGGGATTTGTGCAGGTCGGCATGCAGCGCCGCGAAAAGTTCCTCCTCGCAAGCCTCGATGCCCGACTGGAGTTTTGCCAGTTGCTCCTGCCGGAAGGCGAGGAGTCGGGTGCTGCCGGTCTGGAAATACCGGCGCTGGCTGTCAACGAGGTGGGTAAAATCCATCACGAGTGCGGGCACTCTTGCTGAAATGCAGCGTGCCCGTCAACCCGCGAGTGACGGAACATGTGGCGATCTGCTAAAATCAAACTATCCGTCATGTAGCAGACTTTCCGGCAAGGAAATAAGTTCGCTACCGCTTCCATCGATTCGCCAGACAACGCGGCCATCTTCAAGAACGCGCAAAATCGTACCATGTGAAGAGCCGCGCATTGTCCGTACCCGATCTCCCGGTTGAAAATCGGAATTCTCCGAAAGTGTTTCGATGATCGCGGCCATTGCTTCACGATCCAGTACACCGGCGATATAGTGGGCGACAGCCGATGCCACCTCACGTTTACGCACGGGTTGCAGATCACTGAACAACACCAGCGCGAGTTCCCCGTCCGATGAATGAAAAGGTGTTGCCGTTGAAAAATAAAAAGGGGGCCTTGCGATGGAAGCCCCTCAATGCATCGAAAGTCCCGCCCAGTGTTAGCTCTTCTTTCCGGAGTTGCGCCCACTCTTTCGCGCACGTTTCTCCAGTTTCCGTGTTAATTCCGTGCTGTGCTCTACCTCGGCTGCACGCTCGGCTATTGATGCTGATGACAGACTGCCAGTCCCAGTTTTCGAGAAAAGCGGCTCGGGCTTGAAGCGGTGGACATTCGCCTCCGCCGCTTGGGCGATGTCCTCCGTCGTCAGGTGTTTGAGCAGATCGAGGCGCAGCTTCATTCTCCATCAGTTTATTCTCCAACCATGCAAATGCAAGAAGCGGTTGATGATTGAATTAATCGGTGTTTGCGCAGAGTATAGGGGCGACTGCCCCCTTTTGACAAGTTTTGGCTCCCTTTCAAAATGAACCTTCCATTATACCGTTTCCTGACAGTCACCCTCGCGCTTTCACCCATCGTCGCCTTTGCCCAAGGTGCAGCGCGTCAGCCGGACCTTGGCCCGAATGCCAGCTTGCACGGCAAACTGGTTTTGCCGAAAGACGACGCATGGAACCGCGACATCTCCACCTCGCCCGTCGATCCGCAATCGGATGCAATCATCGCGTCCATCGGCAAAGGCAAGCCGCTCCACCCCGACTTCGGCACGACATGGCAGGGGAATCCGAATGGCATTCCCTACATCGTCGTCTCCGGCACCCAGGCCAAAGTGCCGGTCACATTCACCGACTATGGCGACGAGTCCGACCCGGGGCCGTATCCCATTCCACCCGATGCTCCTGTCGAGGGTGGGCTGAAGAGCGATGGGGATCGCCATGTGCTGGTACTCGACCGAGACCACTGGCTCCTCTACGAAATGTGGCGCGTGTTCCCAGTCGACGGCAAATCGTGGAAATCCGCCAACGGCGCAATCTTCGACCTGAACAAGAAAACCCCGCAGCGCCACGTCGGATGGACCAGCGCGGATGCAGCAGGACTGCCAATTTTCCCGGGGCTGGTGCGTTATGATGAGGTGATGGAAGGCGGCGCGATCAACCACGCCCTGCGGTTCACCGTGAAAAAATCGCGCCACGCCTATGTCCCGCCCGCCACGCACATGGCGAGCAATTCCGCCAATGCGAGCCTTCCTCCAATGGGTATGCGCGTACGTCTCAAGGCTAACTTCGACATCAGCGGCTTCCCCGCGCCCGCAAAAGTCATCCTCACAGCCCTCAAAAAATACGGCATGATCGTCGCCGACAACGGCGGCGACTGGTTCCTGAGCGGCGCCCCCGATCCCCGCTGGAACGACGACGAACTACGCACCATGGGCCGGATCAAGGGCAGCGACTTCGAGGTCATCCGCATGGACGGCTTGATCACGCGCTGAGCCTCCATTCTTCAAATCCCTCTCATTTTCCCCATCGCGCTATTGAACTCGCGCTCCTTTGCGATATTCTCGACCGCCCTTGGGCAGCAGTATTGGAAACATGAAAAAAAAGGTCATCATCATCGGGGCAGGACTGGGCGGGCTTTCCGCGGCGATATCGCTTACCCAGGAGGGGTATGACGTAGAGGTCTACGACAAGAACGAAAAGATCGGCGGCAAGCTAAACGTCCTGAAGGCAAACGGCTACTCCTTCGACCTAGGCCCCTCCATCCTCACGCTGCCGCACATTTTCGGGCGTCTTTTCGAGCGCTCCGGCAAAAAGATGTCCGATTACATCCCGATCCGCCCCGTGCGCCCCCACTGGCGGAATTTCTTCGAGGATGGCAAGGTGATAGACCTCTATCCCGAGCCAGACCGCATGGCCGAGGAGTGCCGCAAGGCCGGGGAGGATCCCGCAGACCTCCAGCATTTCCTCGATTACTGCTCGCGCATGTACGACCTGGTGGACAGCGGCTATTTCGAGAAGGGGCTGGATGGCTTTATGGACTTCGTAAAATTCTACGGATTCCGGCAATTCGTTCAGTTCGACCTGCTGCGCTCCATGCATGGCAGCATCAAGCGCCATCTCAAGACGCATTACATGCGGGAGATTTTCGATTACTTCATCAAGTACGTCGGCTCCTCCGCCCTGCGCGCGCCGGCATTCATGAACTGCATGCCCACCATCCAGTTCCGCTACGACCTCTGGTATGTGGACGGCGGGATGTACAACATCGCGGTCGGTCTCCAGCAGCTCATGCAGGAACTCGGCATCACGGTGCATCTCAACAGCGAAGTCAGCGCAATCCGCAAGACGGATGGCCGCGTCACTGGCATCGAATTGAAAAACGGGGGCTACCGCGAGGCGGACATCATCGTGTCAAACATGGAAGTCATCCCCGCCTGCCGCGAACTGCTGAAAGAGGACGCCAAACTCATGCGCAGCCTCGAGAAATTCGAACCCACATGCTCCGGCATCGTCCTGGAGCTCGGCCTCGACACGCAATATCCCCAGCTCGCCCATCACAACTTTTTCTATTCAGGCGACCAGGTCGAGAATTTCAAGAAGGTGTTCGAAAAATACGAACTGCCGACCGACCCGACCATCTACCTCGTCGCCGCGTCGAAGACCGACCCCACCGTCGCGCCCGCCGGCTGCGATTGCCTCAAGATTCTCCCGCACATCCCGCACATCGACGACGAGCATCCGCTCACCCGGGCAGATTACGAGCGATTCAAGGAAGTCGTAATGGACAAGCTGGAGCGCATGGGACTGAAAGACCTGCGCAAGCATGTCGTCTTCGAGCATTTCTGGACGCCGCTGGACATCCGCGAGCAGTATTACTCCAACAAAGGCTCCATCTACGGCGTCGTCTCCGACCGCTTCAAAAACTTCGCATTCAAGGCTCCCAAGCAGAGCAGCAAATACGAAAACCTCTTCTTCGTAGGCGGCTCCGTAAATCCCGGCGGCGGCATGCCCATGGTTGTTCTTTGCGGCCAGAACGTGTGCAAGAAAATCGTCGCGTGGGATCACGCCAAGGGTGGGAGACAGGCCTGATGTTCAGTATGGAGTCCGAATTCTATTCACTTCACAATGTGGCCGCACTCGAACCCGCGCCAGGTGGGGGACTCTATCTCCGGCGTTTTCCCAGGGAAGTGCACCAGGCGCTCCGTGCCCTCGGCCGCATGGTGTGGGAGGAATCCTCGGGGGTTGAAATCCGGTTCGTGGCGGAGGACAACGCATTCCATCTTTCACTGGACGTGGAACCGTTCTGTCTCGATCAGGATGGGACATACACGTACGACGTATTGATTTTTCGCGGAGATTTTTTCCACAGCCGCCGCAGTGTGCAGGTGGGAAAGACGAATCATATCACCGTGAATGATATCAGCGGCGCCCTTCGCCACGGGATTCAGGGCATCAGTCCGGCCGCGCTCGAAGGCTGCCGGTTTTCCCCCAAGGTATGGCGGGTTTTCATAGGACGTTTCACCGCATCGCTCGTCGGACTTTCAACTTACGGCCTGCCGTGTCGCGCCCCTCTGTCTGCGGAACTCCCGGCGAAACGGTGGCTGGCATACGGCTCGTCCATCACGAATGGCGGCAGCCCGACCATGCATCACCTTTCATACATCTACCAGGCAGCCCACCGCCTCGGCGTGGACGTTTTGAACCAGGGATTGTCCGGCTCATGCCGGTGCGAACCGGAGATCGCGGACTATCTCGCCTCGCGGCAGGACTGGGATATCATCACGCTCGAACTGGGCGTGAACATGCGCAACGAATTCACCCCCGAGGAATTCGGCAAGCGTGCCGAGTATCTGGTGCAAACCATCGCCTGCGCGCATCCGGCAAAGCCGGTGGTAGTGATCTCCATTTTCCCGAACGCCGATCTGCCGCCCGCCGCACGGGATGCAAACGGGGATTTGCCCCTGCGGCAACTCGCCTATCGGGAAGCGCTTCAACGGATCGTGACTGAAACCGCAGGCAACGTGCATTTCATCGACGGAGCTGATATCCTGCGCGAATTCCGCGGCCTGACCACCGACCTTCTTCACCCGGGGGATTTTGGCCACATAGAGATGGGACAGCGCCTCGCCGAAAAGCTCGCGCCGTTGAGCGGCTAGGGGCCACCGGCGTTACTCAACCTTTCAATCCCGGAAAAAACGCCGGCACCCTGCGCCGGTAATCCTCATATTCCGCAAACCGCTCGCAAAGCTCCCGCTCCTCCAGCCGCACGATGATCCACAAACCCGGCAGCCAGAGCGCCGCCGCGACATACGATCCCAGGTTGTTCGCCATAAAAGCCCCGGCAGCCAGCCCGAGCAAGACCTGCGCATAGCGAGGATGCCGGATGCGGGAGTAAATGCCGGTGGTGAGCAATTCCCCCGGATGCGTCTCGGGCGCGATTTCCGGCACACCGACGATCTGCCCCGTTGAGATGCGTTTTCCAACCATGACCCGCAGCAGAACGGAAAACGCGAGACAGACAGTGCCGGCGATCATCAACGGAACGCTTGTGCCGAAATCGACAGCGAGCAGCGGCTTGCGGATGAGAAACAACACACACACTCCGAGCATCATTCCTCCGACAAGGAGACCGTAAGTCCGCCGCAGCCCGAGCCTGCGCCAGAAATGAATGAACGGATGCACGACGATCCAGAACATCAGCATCGGCGGCAGCACGAGCAGGAAAATGAGCGCAAGCGAGTAGCGGAACGCGTCCATGGCTTCGTATAGACAGCGGGGCCGGTGACGTCGATATATTACCGGCTGGCCAGGCTCTTCTTCGCCAGGATCACCCAGCGCGTCGGGCTTAATTCCTCTTCCAATGTAAGCGGCATTTTGCCCTCGCCGGAAATCGCCCGCAAAAATGCCTCCAGGAAATCAATCCGGGGCGCGGTCGTATCAAGCGGTCCGTGATTCGTTTCACCGATCACCAACCGTGTCTCTTTTCCTCCCTGCGTCGATTCCACCATACCCAGCGTCCCGCGAATACGTAACGATTCATCGCCCCAAACACCCGTGCCGCGTGGATTCAAATAATTCGCGCACACCGAGGCCAGCCCGCCGTTTTCCAAGCCCAGAATCAACTGGCTCGCCATGCGCAATCCTCCTCCTGCGACTGGATTTCCAAAGCTCGTTTCCATCGCCTCCACGGATTTTATGCGCCCCCAGCCACGTGCTCGACAAACCGCACGGCGTGGATTGCATTCTGCCCAATTAATCCGCCATCCACATCCTCATCCTGCGGGCGCCCATCGTGATATGGATACGACTTCTCGCAAATCACCTGCACCACCTCGCCAATGCGCCCCGCGCGCACGATCTCCCGCATCGCGAGATACGGCTGGTCGAAAGCTGTGCCCGCCATCTCGTGAAACATCCTGCCGGATTCCCGCGCCGCATCCAGTATCGCATCCAGATCAGCCTCCTCCATGGCGCACGGCTTCTCCGCATAAACATGCTTGCCCGCCCGCAACGCCCGGATCGCATGCCCCGCCTGTTCCCGCCGCGCCGAACAAAGCGAGACGAGCTCCACGCGCGGATCGGCGAGCAAATCATCGAGCATTTGGTAGTGGGTAATCGTCTTCTCCTCTCGCAGCGAAGCAGACAATGCATCCGTGGGAACGTCAGCGGTTGCGACGATGCGCCCCAAGCCATCCCCGATCACGGCCTTGTTAATCTGATGCCGGTTTGTCCCGTAGATCCCGATTCCAATACTCATGCTAATTTTTCCAAATGACGTTGCGCTTCACGTCCACAGATTCCGGTCCAGCGTGCGGTATTGGATTGCCTCGCTCACGTGTGGCGGCTGGATGGATGCGGAACCGTCGAGGTCGGCGATGGTGCGGGCGACTTTCAGGATGCGGTCATGCGCGCGGGCGCTCATGTGGAGTTCCGTCATCGCCATTTTTAAAAGCTCCTGTCCGGCCTCGTCGAGCACGCAATGGGTGCGGATCATCTTCGGCGACATGCGTGCGTTGCACGATGTTTTGCTTTTTCCAAAGCGCTCCTGCTGGATCTCGCGAGCCTTCTCGATGCGGCCTCGGATTTCCTCCGAGGGCTCGCCGGGCACTTTGTTGGCAAGGTCCTTGTATTGCACGGCAGGGACTTCCACGTGGATATCGATACGGTCGAGCAGCGGGCCGGAGATGCGCTGGCGGTATTTCTGCACCTGCGTGTGGCTGCACCGGCATTCGCGTTTCGGATCGCCGAAGTAGCCGCAGGGGCATGGATGCGTTGCCATTTTGTCAGGCAACACTACATGGGATTCGTTCCTCACAAGGGCCATACTTTACTCTGATGAAGGGCTATCCGGCAAATCCAAAATCCATCGGCGAGATGATCAGAAAGCGGCGGCTCGATTTGCGGTTGATGCAAAAAGACGTAGCGAAAATTGTCGGCTGCGACAAGGCGACTGTCTGGAATTGGGAGCGGGGCTGCTCCGAACCGCGCATCAATTACATGGGCGGCGTGGTCAAATTCCTGGGCTACAATCCGTTTGAAAGGTGCGACACTATGGCGCAACGGTTGGTGAATCATCGAAAGGAATTCGGCATCAGCCAAAGGAATTTTGCCAAGCAACTTGGCGTTGATCAAGGCACCCTTGCAAGGTGGGAGCGCGGCGAGCGAGAACCGAAAGGGAAATATTTGAAGCTCATTCAAATTAACGGGAACGTCCATTGCCAGAATTGACTTTGCGCCCAACGTCGCTCAAATAGCTTAAATGATCGTTGGTCAACCCATTCCATTTGAAGCCCGCACCAGAATGCGGATTCCTTTGATGACGGCCAAGGTCCAAGCCGGGTTCCCTTCGCCTGCTGACGATCACATGGAAAAGTCGCTCGACTTGAACGAGCATCTTGTCAGCAATCCGGCGGCGACATTCTTCGTCCGCGTTCAGGGCGATTCCATGAAGGATGCCGGTATTCGGGGCGGCGATGTCCTCGTTGTGGATCGCTCCCTAACGGCATCGGATAATCAAATAGTGGTCGCAATGCTCGATGGCGATTTTACCGTAAAGAGATTACGTCGCAATAACGGCTGCGTATTCCTTGATGCAGAAAATGCCTCATTTCCGCCCATTGAAATCAGCGAAAATCAAGAATTGGTGATTTGGGGCGTAGTCACCTTCGTCATCCATCAGGCGCGATGAACCGGTTTGCGCTGGTGGATTGCAACAATTTCTACGCCTCATGCGAGAGAGTATTTAATCCAAAATTGATCGGCAAACCCATCGTGGTGTTGAGCAATAATGACGGCTGCGTGATTGCCCGAAGCGAAGAAGCGAAAAATCTTGGCATCGAAATGGGCACCCCGGCTTTCAAAAGCGAGACGCAATTCAAGAGTCTCGGCGTCGAAGTGCTGAGTTCAAACTATGCCCTCTACGGCGATATGTCGGCGCGCGTGATGAGCACCATGCGCCCCCACATTCCGGGCATGGAGGTCTATTCGATAGATGAGGCATTTCTTGTTTTGGAGGAATGGCAGGGGGAATCATTTGCCAGAGAATTGCGGGCAACAGTCCGCCAGTGGACAGGCATACCCGTATCAGTCGGCATTGCGCCAACCAAGACGCTGGCAAAACTCGCCAACCGAATCGCCAAAAAAACGCCGGAATTGAACGGGGTTTTTGATTTAACCGCCGCTTCGGATAGCGATAAAGTTCTTGCCCGCGTGAAATGCGCGGACATTTGGGGAATTGGAAAAAGGCTGGCTGCAAGGCTGGCGTGCGGGGGAATTCTGACGGCCTGCGATTTGAAACACGCTGACATGGCTTGGGTGCGCCGAGAGCTTGGGGTTGTCGGCGAGCGAATTGCTAGAGAATTGAACGGCATTTCGTGCCTTGCATTGGAAGAAATGCCGCCGCCAAAGAAAGGCATCGCCTCTGCAAAATCTTTCGGGCGTCCCGTAGAAGCGCTTGAAGAATTAGAGGAAGCGCTTGCCACATACACGGCACGGGTGGCGGAAAAACTTCGCGCCGGTCGGCTCCTCGCCTCCCATCTCCATGTATTTGTGACCACCAACCCCTTCAACAGCGAACAATCTCAATACACTGCCGGCGCTCACATTGGTTTGATTCGCCCGACAAACGGCACATCGGATTTAATTTCGTCTGCGCTCATACTCCTTCGGCAAATTTATCGACCGGGGCACCAATACAAAAAGACCGGGGTGTTCGTCGGAGAGTTGGTTGCAGATACGAACCTGCAACTGTCATTTTTTGATAATCCGAAAAACGACATTCACCGGAGGGCGCTCGCTACGGCAGTCGATCAACTCAATAAACGCCTCGGACAAAACACCGTCCGCTACGGCGCGATGGGAACAACACAGCGATGGGCAATGCGCCAGGAACGCAAATCACGCCGCTTCACAACGGATTGGAACCAATTGCCCATAGCGAAGGCTTAGAACGAAGCCGCATTCGTTTCTTTCTATTTCACCATTGCATCAATGGTCGAGAGGGCGTTTCCCTCCAGCCGATTGTTGACGTAGATAAATGAGGGCCGTTTGCTTCCTCTTGCTTTCTGAATCAATTCGCGCCCCCCTTCGCGCGCATTATCGTCACGCGCCTTCGTTTCTGTGTAGGGGCTGAAATCTTTCACCGCTTGCTCATAGTTTCGCCCCGGTGTAAGCAAAAATCGGGCGATGAGAAAAGCTGCGGTCTGGCTTCCATTCATTGCGATTTGCTCTTTGACAGGGGGCATTCGTGACCATGAATTGAAAACATGAGCAACACCGTGACGGCTCAGCATTTCAAAATATTCCGGCTTTAGAAAATTCTGATTCCGAATCTCGACAGCATATTGCCTGCCCTGGGGCAGTCGTGTCAGAAAATTGTCCATCGCTTCAACAAAGTCCCGCCCCCGCTCAAAATCTCGCGAGTGGAACTGTGAAAATTCAAAAATGAAAGCGCCGATGTGATCGGAAAATTGTTCACATGGACGCAGGAAATTATTACTGAACATTTCAGCATTTAGAAAATGCTCATTGTCCCTTCCGGCATGACTTCCGAAACGCGGCAGGTTCGGAAAATGTTTGATCGTGATGACATCAGTCACCTTGAACGAAAACCGGAAGCCATCAGGCACGCAGGAACAAAGCTTTTCAATGTAACGCTCGTCAGGAAATTTATAATAACCAGCGTCAACGCAAACGGTGTGAAATGTTTCCGCATATTCACCGAGGCATTGCTCGTCGAATTTTTTTTTCGAGAATTTACTGCGGGTCAGATATCGGGCCTCGTCATAAAGCTGGCCGCACCAACCCGGATATTTCCATGATGAGGTGCCAATGAAAACATTTTCTGAGGCCAGCAACGCCGCCTTGGATTTTAGTTCTTCTCGTATTGAAGTCATTTTAAACGCTCTTGCGATAATCGGGTCCTTGAGGCGTAATCTACAGAGTTCCTCCATGTTCTACAAACTCATCCTCTCCATTTTGATTGCCGGGGTTTTATCCACCGGCTTTGCGTCTGATTCGGGATCCGGCTCTGAAATTGAAGTTTATTTCTCCCCACACGGTGGCTGCACGGATGCGATTGTCTCAGCACTCAATGGCGCGAAGCAGACCGTTCTTGTGCAGGCGTATTCGTTCACGTCAGCCCCCATTGCAAAAGCCCTCGCGGAAGCCCACCGTCGCGGGGTGGACGTAAAGTTGATTCTCGATAAGACCAACCGGACGAGAAACTATTCCTCAGCGGACTTTGTGGTGCATGAGGGCATCCCGACCTGGATAGATACAGCCCACACAATTGCCCACAACAAAATTCTGATTCTCGACAGCCAGACGGTCATCACAGGTTCGTTCAATTTCACCAAAGCCGCCGAGTTGCACAACGCTGAGAATTTGCTTGTGATTCACGATCCTGCACTTGCAAAAAAATACACGGAGAATTGGTTGCGTTGCCAAAAACAATCCGAGCCCTACCTTGGTCGATAAATGCCCCTCGAATTCGATGATCTACAACACCTTAACATTCCCTCAAGACCTGTTCTCAAAACCGCCGTCAGCATTTTCTTCTCGGTTTTCCGAAGCATGCAGAATGCTTCTTCCGGTTTCCGAAGCCGGAGCGCCGAGTTGGAGCAATCGTGTTTCCAGTTGACCGATACGGTGACTCTTATCCATCAGTTGCCGCACGTAGCCCTCGCGTTCATCCATCAGTCGTTCACGATCTTTTTCATGCATTGCGATGGCTTGATCTTTGACCCGGTTCGTTATTTCTAAATCCCGCATTTTAAGTTCGAGGTCTTTGTCTTCCACTGAGGCTCCCGAATGGTGTGTGGATTTCGCAGATGTATTCGGAACTTCCTTTTCCGGCATTGCGGAACCGATATTTCCCGTCCCGGCTTTCGCCTGCTCTTCTTGAATCGCCCGTGTCGTGCTTTCAGTAGTAATGAAATATTTCCTTTCGTTCATATCATAAAATGCGTCCAATCTCCCCACACCCTGACGGTTTTTTTGACACCAATTTATAATGCTGCGCTCCGTTCGAGGAACGCCTGACGCCTCAAACATGCGTGCCACTTCCCGAACTGTCAGCGTGTGATGTTCCGTGCGTTCCGCTTCGTTCCGAATGTTTCGGAATACTTCCGCATCATGCGGAATATTTCCGAAGCTTGCCGAAGTGTTCGGAATGCTTCCGACGACTTCCGAAGTTTGTTCTGTCATGTGATCGAAATAATTATGGACATAGATGTTTCGAGCCATGTCCTTCTTGTAATGACTCAATATTATCACAAAGAAGGAATGCTGTTATCCACAGGGCAGCGTTTCGGAAAGATGAGGAAATGCGTTACAATGGTTCGATGGAGAAACCGGTGCGCGATTTTAAAGGAGTGTGGATTCCAAGGGAAGTGTGGCTTTCTTCCGAACTTTCATTGATGGAGAAAGTTCTTTTCGTGGAAATTCACAGCCTCGATAATGAACGAGGCTGTTATGCGTCGAACCGCTATTTCGCGGAGTTTTTCGGTGTCAGTATTCGACAAATAGGAACCTACGTCGCTTCACTCAAAGACAAGGGATACATTTCGTTGAGGATTGAAAACAAGTTTGAACGAACAATCCGTGTTACCGGAAAATACGCCTACGTCAATGCGGGGAAGATGCGCCGGCTAAACAAGCAGATGGAAGATTTGACAAATCACTTCCGTGTCGATAACCGCCAACGGGGTATGAAGAAAACTTCATGGGGGGTATGAAGCAAACTGCCAACCCCCCTGGAAGAAAGCTGCTACATAATAATACAGTTAGTAATACAGTGAATAAGAAGAAGAGAACTTTGAAAAAGGAAGAAGAGGTGTGGATAACTTTGAATGAGGACGAATACTTTTTGGCGCTATTAGTCTGGCTGTTGAGCGATAGAGAAGTGCTGCTCGCGTTATTGTTAATGGAATCGCTGACCTTACCGGTGATCCGATACTGACACAACCCGCACACGCCTTGGCAAGCCCGGCGCTGGTGTGATAGAATCCAAAGCAGACAAAAGTCGTTGTTCCGGGTTGCCGGGATGAAGCCCGTCTCGCGCGCAGGAGCGCGGAGGTTGGTTTCACCTTGCAACCCAAACCAGAAAGGAACAACAGACTATGAGCCATCAACCGGCTCGCACCGATCCTTACCAACTCGTTACAGACGCCATTCTCGCGCATCTTGAGAGTGGCGTGATTCCGTGGCGTTGCCCGTGGAACCGAACCGTGGGCCACCCACGGAACTTCCGCAGCAACCACGCATACCAGGGCGTCAACGCCTTGTTGCTCGGCATGATGCGCTTCCCGTCGCCGTGGTGGATGACTTTCCGCCAGGTGAACGAGTGCGAAGGCCAAGTCCGCAAAGGCGAACATGGCACCCCCGTAATGAAATGGGGGCGCTATGAAAAGAAGCTGAAAAACGGCGACGGCACGGGGGAACAGAAAACGACGTTCTATTTGAGAACCTACCGCGTTTTCAACGCCGTGCAGATCGATGGTATCGAGTTTCCGCCCGCTGAGAGCGGCCCGGAACTTGATTCAAGCCAGCGCATCATTCGCGCCGAACAGATCGTCGAGAAAATGCCGCAGCCACCGAAAATCAAGGAGGGACGAACGACGCAGGCGAGCTATCGCCCGCGAACTGACACCGTCCAGATGCCCGCGTTCAAGCGGTTCGACAGCCCGGAGGATTTTCATCTTGTGCTCTTTCACGAGCTGATTCACTCCACCGGCCACGAATCGCGCCTTGCCCGCAAAGAAGTCATTGAAAGTGATGTATTTGGCGGCAAGACCTATTCCCAGGAGGAACTCGTGGCTGAAATGGGCGCAGCGTTTCTCGGCATGGAAGCCGGGATCGTCCGCGACGAGCATGAACGATCCGCCGCCTATTTAAAAGGCTGGCTGGATGCCTTGGGCGACCAGGAACATCGGCGATGGATTGTCCATGCTGCCAATCAAGCGGGACGCGGTGCCGATTTCATTCTCGGCAGACTTGCAAACGAGGAATCGCCCGCTAATGAACATGAGGAACCATCCGAATCACTGGAGGCAGCCGCATGATTCACTCACTGATTGAACAGGCAGGGGGAGAACCTGCTCCATCGGCGGGAAAATTCCCGCTTGGCCGCACCGTCGCGACTCCCGGAGCAATTGCCGTGGTGCCTGACGACGAAATGCAGGCTTCGCTTTCCCGTCATCTTAACGGTGACTGGGGCGAGGTCTGCGAATCTGACCGGCAGGAGAACGACCGGGGCCTTCGAGAAAACTTGCGCCTATTTTCCGTGTTTCGCACGAAAGCTGGCGTGAAATTTTACATCATCACTGAGCATGACCGCTCAGTGACGACCGTCTTGCTCCCGTCCGAGTATTAAAACAATGGGCTGCTTCCACCACGGAGGCAGCCCCATTTTTTGCTAGTGTCTTCGTTTGATTGTTCAGATGTGATCGGAAACGCCCGCTAATTCTCATTGAAAAGTGACTTTGTTTCTTAAACGACGCGCAGTTGTGCTTCCGGAGGAAGGAACTCTTTTGCCAAGTCTGACGGCCACATACCCAAACTTTCTGCCAGTTCGTCAGTGGAATATTCCAGTTCATTTAAATGCAGTTGTATTAATTCATTAAACAACGTCGGATATTCGGACTGTATTTGTTCGTCATGAGGTTCTTTTGTGCGATACCCAAATTTCCCCATTTGCATCCACAAATATCTTGAATAGCGCTCGGACAAGACACCCACTTGTTCAGCCCTCATCAGCAACGCTTGCATGGACACCTTCCAAGCGAGTTTCAGCCTCGCAAGCCGGTCAATAGTTGTCGGATAGAACTGTGATTTGATTTCGTTTTCCGGCATCAAAAATTCACCAGCAAATCTCATGGCCTGTTCTTCCATGTCAGGTGTTGGGATACGGTGCATTACTATGTGTCCCAATTCATGAGCCAAAGTGAACCTTGTTCGCGCAGACGGAAAGGTTGGATTCAAAAAAATAACTGGAACTCCGCTTTCAGTCCAAATGCTCAACCCATCCAACTTCTTTGTTCCGAAATCAAAGCGGACTACGATGCATCCAGCATCTTCAACGACTTGTGTCACGTCCTTGATTGCTCCGCGCGGCAATTTCCACAGGGTTCTAATCCGTTGAGCTATTTCCTCGGGGCCGCCATCAAATTCGTCAGGGTCAAGGTGTGGTAATTCCTTCTTTTCTATGTCTGACGCTTGCAAAAGCTTCTCTATTTGAAGCCGGACTATATTCATCAATGCGTCGCATTGATTTAATATCCTCATCGGCAACGCACTTTTTTTTCTGTAAAAAGAAGCGCAGGCCGCACGGCTTGACCCAACTTGCTTGAAGAAGCTTGGTGGAAAATTTAATTCTTTTGAAAGATGGTCGATGAATGAGTCAGGCATGTTTGTTAGAAGGCCATCTTCTAACTTAGATATTTTTCCCTGCGAGATGTCTAATTTTATTGCGAGTTGATTTTGTGTAAGACCGCGCGCCTCGCGCGCAAGCCTTACCATCTCAGGATTAACCATTGGCGGCATCATCGGCATGTGGCTTGTCGAGTTTCTTTGGTTTTGTCCGTTTTTTGGGTACATTTTGTGTAGTTGTGTCGGGTATTTGGAATGGAAGAACTTGATCGTCCTCATTCGTGACATCTAAGAACCATTTAAGTTTTTTCCCTTCGGCATACGTTACATAAATGCCGTCAATTTTTGTGAAGTCAGTACTTGGAACGTAACCAGCGGTAAGGCGCGGAAGTTTGGGAGAAATGCCAGGAAGTCCGGTGATTGACTCCTGAAGTTGAAAGGCGAGGGCAAGCTGTGTGGGATAATTGGAGGAAATAAGACTTCGCTTTAATTTTTTGAATTGGAGCACAATCTTGTCCTCTACATCGAAAAGATTGCGAAGAGCGCCCTTAATGAAATGGATTTCAGGGAATGCTGAAAATGTCTCCTTTGCAGCGTCAATAATGTGATCGTGAATCAGCGTTGCTCGACTTCTTGGATGATGCTTAAAGCTGACGTGCCCGTAGTTGACCGGATAATCAGAAAATCCTTTAAATATCACCTTTCGTATTGCTGTGAGGTATTTTTTCAACACCTCATTTCCTTCTGAATGCGTCATAGTGGGGGCATTTAACGCCTTGTCATATACGTTGTCAAATATATTTAAAAATATTCCGATTTTATTCCTTATCTCTGTGCCGTTGGGCTTGCGAAGCCTTTCCGTTCACGATTTGTCAGCCAGGCTGGTCTCCACAAAGTCCACAAATTCCCGGTCTTGAAAGTATTTTGATTTTTCCCACATGTCTCGTGGAATCGGGAGGGAAAGAAACTCACGGATGTCTGCGGCCACTGCATCACCATCGAATTCCATTCCGGCTTGCCGAGCTTTGAATGATGTGCGCAGGTGCAGGATGAGCAGATGCACAAAAAGTTCCTCAGTCACGCTTGCTGGGGCCGCAGCCAAATCGACAGTCTCGCTCAATATTCGCTCCAACTCCGGATGGTCATATAAATTACTCCAAATGTCGCGGTGTGCCGCCGTCAGCGTGAAAAGGTTTTGAATTTTTCGAACATCTGTATCGGCGCGGATGGAATGAACGGTCACATAAAAACCGACCGCGATGCTCGCGGTTTGCAACAATTCAAACCAGTGCCCCCCGATCCATCCGAGCAATCCCATCCCCGGATTATACCGCAACGAACGGCGATTGCCTAAACGCGGTCTGGAATGTCGAGTTTTGCGAGAATGAGAGTCTTGCGCGGGATGCGCACAATCCGTTCGTCGGAACCGCAGCTTGCTCCAAACGCCATCTTCCCAGCCGTCTCCGTGGTGATGTCCACACCGATTACGGCGAAATCACCGTTTTCCATTTCAAGGATGTCCGGGCAACCGCGCAACGAGGAGGTCATTGCTCCATTCGCGTGCGGATCAGGGCCGAGGCGTCGCGTAAACATGATTGATACCTAACAACTGTTAGGGTTCAAGTCAAATAGTTTTTGAGTATAAATCGGGCGTGCCTAGCAAACTAAATTTACGCATCCTCTGCCAGAAAGTTGCGGCTCAACTTCGGGAGGAGCGGGAACGCCAGGGCATTTCCATGACATTGCTTGGCGAACGGGCGGGGCTTTCGCAGCAGAGCGTGAGCTACATCGAACGCGGGTTGCGCATTCCCAATCTTGATACGTTATTTCGAATCGCAGATGCTCTCGGCGTCGAACTCTCCGCCGTCATAGCGAAAGCCGGGACGCCCACGAAGCGTTGACACGGGTTCTGTCCTTTATCAAGGCAGTAGTCCCCGGCAAATGCCCCTACATACATGGTATGTAGGGGCGCGCGGATTCCGCGCAACGATTTCACGGCTCAACGCCGCGACAAATGGCTCCCACAAGGTTGTCGTGCAACGCCCGACTTCGCGCCTTTCCATCCGGCTATCGGGTCAATTTCCGTTAACCACTTCAATCTGACCAAACGCGCGAAGTCGGGCATCGTCCGACAACCTTGTGGGAACTGGCTTGGTAAAGGACAAACACGCGCTCATGCGCGAACTACCACATCCACCCTACCGGGCAGGACGACGACTTCGCGCCGTCAAACGGCTCGCACTATCGCCGTGCAATGTGCCGCCCGGACGAAAAGGCGCCCGCGCTGTTTTGCTGGCACCAAAGGTGTATAATGAATCGTCCTCAGACCGTTGGAGATCGCAGCCAGCCCCCATTACCTCATCCGCTCGCTCCCATGCGTTTTGCGGACGGACTAGCGTTCTCGTTGAGTGCTGATCCACGGCGACTGAACTGACACGGACAGCCGTTGTTGATTTCGCAGGCGCTCGGCGAAGGAGTGGCGGCTGGCTACGGCATCATGGACGAAAACTTTTCATACATCGGCATACGCGAGATTTGGGGCGGCGAGGAGGCCGTTGGCCTTTCGCTATCAGACCGCCGCCATCATCTTTATTTAATTGGTAAAACTGGCTCGGGAAAAACAACATTACTTCGCAACCTCATCGTGCAGCATCTTGCGGCGGGGCACGGGATTGGTTTGATCGACCCGCACGGCGACCTCGCCGAAGAATTGCTCGATTGCATCCCGCCCCATCGCACCGATGATCTTGTTTATTTCAATCCGGGCGACCTCGACTTCCCCATCGGGCTTAATCTCATCGCGAACGTCACACAGGACGAGCGGCACCTTGTTGCCAGCGGTATTGTTGGCGCGTTCAAAAGCATCTGGCGCGACTCCTGGGGGCCGCGTCTCGAATATATCCTCTACAATGCAGTGGCCGCGTTGCTGGAATGCCCGAACACTTCCCTGCTGGGCGTAAACCGTATGCTGACAGACGCTGTCTATCGGAGGCGCATTGTCGCAAAAGTCCGTGATCCATTTGTGCGGGCATTTTGGACGGACGAATACGAGCATTACGATCCGCGCTTCCAGCGCGAGGCCATCGCGCCAATTCAAAACAAGCTCGGGCAATTCCTACTCAATCCAGTGGTCCGCAATATTCTCGGCCAGGTACGGGCCAAGGTGAGGATTCCGTTCATGATGAACACGGGACGCATTTTCATCGCGAATCTGTCGAAGGGCAAACTTGGCGCGGACAAGGCGAACCTACTCGGCAGCCTCCTCACGACGCAATTCCAACTCGCGGCCATGTCCCGTGTGAGCCAGCCGGAGAGCGAACGGCGCGACTTTTTCCTTTTCATCGACGAGTTCCACAATTTCACCACGGATGCTTTTACAGCCATTCTTTCCGAAGCCCGCAAATACCGACTCTGCCTTGCTCTCTCGCATCAATACATCGACCAAGTTCCTCCGATGGTCCGGAGCGCTGTATTTGGAAATGTCGGCTCCCTGATTTCCTTCCGTGTCGGCCACTACGACGCCGAGATTTTGCAACGGGAGTTCGGAGAAATCTTCCGCACGGAAACATTTGTCGGATTAGACCGCTATCAGATTATCGCCCGGCTTGCGGAAAAGGGGCAGACCCGCGAAGCTTTTCAGGCGCGGACGCTTCCCCCGATTGAGAATTATGCCGGCAGACGGATGAATCTTATCGCGCGGTCCCGAGAAAAATATGCCGCTCCTCGCGCCACTGTTGAAGCCAAGATTGACCGCTGGTTGATAGGACGGGAAGCCACACGGCCTCAAAGGAAGAACGGCAGTATCACTTTTCTACCGGCGCGACCATGAGCGAAAATTATTTTTACGTGGTAAAATTGATCAATGCTATTTCCCCGCAACCCGCGCTTTCGACGCGCGGAAAGCTTCCCCCCGATCGAATTGACCCCCCGCGACACGGCGATTTTGAAAATGGTGAACCGCCACCGCTTTTTGCGTTCCCATCAAATCGCCGAACTGGTGTCAGGCAGTCGCCAACAAGTTCTCCGGAGGCTTCAAAAGCTTTATCATCACGGATATTTGGAGCGCCCCGCCTGCCAGCTCGACTATTACCAGCATGCAGGCTCGCGCAGTATCGCCTACGGCTTGGCCTCTCGCGGAGCCGCGCATCTTCGTCGCACAGAAAACATTCCGTTCTCCAGATTGGACTGGACCTCCCGCAATCGTGCGGTGAAGCGTCTCTTCCTTGAACACGCGCTCATGGTTTCGGACATTATGGTTGCACTGGAAATCGCATGCCGAAAGCGCCGTGACGTGAGTTTGCTGTTCGAAGATGACATTCCGGTTCGAACCACCACGCAAAATGAACGAGATCCGCTTCGCTGGACAGTAACCGTTTCGGGAAGAGAAACAATCGGCGTAATTCCCGACCGCATTTTTGTTTTACATTTTATTAGCAAAAATGAATACGTCCTCTGCTTTTTGGAAGCCGACAGAGGCACCATGCCAATTCATCGTCATCGGTTAAATGCGAGTTGTTTTGAACGAAAGTTTGCTGCTTACGAGGCGAGTTGGATGCAAGGTGTTCATCGTTCTCGTTTTGGCTGTTCACGCGTTCGTGTGCTCACCGTCACGACAAGCACAGACCGTGTTAAAAACCTTTCGCGGGCATCAAATGATTTGGAACGTGGCAAAGGTTTATTTCTGTTTACAGATGCAAATTCAGTTTCGTCTGCCGCGGACTTGCTCGCGCTGCCGTGGCAAAAAAATGATGGTTCCACTGAACCAATCCTCGCCGTTTAGAATCGCATTCGACAGCAAGATGTTGCGCTCCTATATTTTACAGCGTTGCATCATTCAGGAAAATCGGGAAGAATCCGATGCTCACCTCAAAATTCAACGAACAGAGGGAAGCGTAATCCATGCCCCGTATTTTCGACAACATCGCCCTGGAACTTTTGCCCGCGTTAAGGCAGACGCTCGAAAAATCTAATCGCTCCGATTTTTGTGTGGGATACTTTAATCTCCGTGGATGGAAGGCAATCGATTCTCAGGTTGAAAACTGGCCCGGCGGAGAAGGACACTGTTGCCGGTTGCTGGTCGGGATGCAGCGGCTCCCGCAGGACGAACTGCGCGCGGCTTTCAGTATAGAACACGGCCAGGACCAATTTGATAATCAGACCGCGCTCCGAGTCAAAAAAAAGCTTGCGGAGGATTTTAGCACTCAGTTGACCTTCGGCGTTCCCAACAACTCCGACGAAGCGGGGCTTCGCCGTCTGGCTGTTCAACTCAAATCAAAGAAGCTTGTTGTTAAACTTTACTTGCGGCATCCGCTCCACGCGAAGCTTTATTTGCTGTTTCGAGACGATCCTGACAATCCCATCACCGGCTATCTCGGGAGCAGCAATCTCACATTTTCCGGTCTGGCGAACCAGGGTGAATTGAATGTGGACGTGCTTGACCACGACGCGACCAAGAAACTTTCCTCGTGGTTTGAAGATCGCTGGAAAGACCGCTGGTGCGTGGACATATCAAACGAACTCGCCCAAGTGATTGAGCAAAGCTGGGCGCGGGAGGCTGTAATTCCTCCGTATCACATTTACGTCAAAATGGCGTATCACCTTGCGCAGGAGGCCCGCGCAGGCTTGTCGGAATTTAGGATTCCGGCAGAATTCGGAAACCGGCTTTTTGACTACCAAGTCGCAGCGGTCAAAATCGCCGCGCACCATTTGAACAAGCGCGGTGGGGTGCTCATTGGCGATGTGGTTGGTTTGGGAAAGACCCTCATGGCAACCGCCCTCGCCAAGATTTTCCAAGACGACCACCTCACGGAAACACTCATCATTTGCCCTAAGAATCTGGTGAAGATGTGGGAAGACTATGTTGCCGAGTATCGGTTGCTGGCGAAAGTGCTCTCCATAACACAGGCCGCGCGCGAACTGCCAGAACTGCGCCGCTACCGGGTCGTGCTCATCGACGAGAGCCACAATCTTCGCAACCGTGCCGGTAAAAGGTATCGCGCCATACAGGAATACATCCAAGAGAATGAAAGCAAGTGCATCCTTCTTTCGGCGACACCTTACAACAAGACTTACCTAGACCTTTCCAGCCAACTCCGCTTGTTTATTCCCGAAGACAAAGATTTGGGTATTCGACCGGAGCGGTTGTTAAAACAACTTGGCGAAACCGAGTTTATCCGTCGTCATCAATGCCCGGTGCGTTCGCTCGCCGCATTTGAGAAAACTGAATACACGGACGATTGGCGCGAGTTAATGCGTCTCTTCATGGTGCGCCGGACTCGCAGCTTCATTCAGGAAAACTATGCCACGCTTGACCCAAGTACGGGCCGGAAATTTCTCACCTTTGAGGACGGGACACGTTCCTACTTCCCGGAACGAGTGCCCAAGACTGTGAAGTTCAAAATCGACGAGCAGAATCCAAACGACCAATATGCGCGATTTTACGCGCCGGAGGTTGTCGCCACCATCAACGCTCTCAATTTACCGCGCTACGGCTTGGCAAACTACGTCGCGGCCACCCCTCACAATTCGCCAACACCCGCCGAGGCGAAGCAGTTGCAAGACCTGTCGCGCGCTGGCAAGCGTCTTATGGGTTTCTGCCGCACCAACCTTTTCAAGCGTCTCGAAAGCAGCGGAGAAGCGTTTGAGCAATCCATCGAACGCCACATTCTCCGCAACCATATCTTTCTACACGCCGTCGAAAATGATTTGCCTCTTCCCCTCGGCACGCAGGATTCCGGTTTGCTGGACGCGGGCAACTACGATGAGGATGTGGACGATGAGAATGCTGGGGGTGAGTTATTCGAGGAGGATGACGAGGAGCAAACAGAAACGCAGCAAACGCCCACTCTCCACACCGTTCCCGACTTCAAGGAACGTGCCGCCGCCGTTTACCAACGATACGCCAAGCAATTCAAAAGCAGGTTTAAATGGCTCCGCCCTGACTTATTCATCAAGTCGCTGGGCAAAGACCTGGCCGACGATGCGCAGAATTTGTTGAGCGTGCTGACCAACTGTGGCGATTGGAAGCCCGATTCCGACGCCAAGCTTGACGCTTTGCTTAAACTCCTTACGAAGAAGCACCCCGACGAAAAAGTCATCATTTTTACCCAGTTCGCCGACACAGTGCGTTACCTTGAAGCGCAACTTCGCGCTCGAGGTGTGAAGCGCATGGCGGGAGTGACCGGCGCAGATGAAAACCCAACCGGCCTTGCGTGGCGATTCAGCCCGGTGAGCAACAACAAGCGCGACCAAGTTGCGCCAGACGAGGAATTGCGTGTGTTGGTTGCCACTGATGTTTTGAGTGAAGGCCAGAACCTTCAAGACGCTTGTGTCATCGTGAACTTTGATTTGCCGTGGGCTATCATCCGGCTTATCCAACGTGCGGGCCGCGTTGACCGCATCGGGCAAACATCCAACAAGATTCTCTGCTATTCTTTTTTGCCTGCTGATGGCGTAGAAAAACTGATTAAGCTCCGTTCCCGCGTTCGTCAGAGGCTCCATGAAAACGCGGAGGTTGTAGGCACCGACGAGGCGTTTTTTGAAGATGAGCATGAAAAGCAGAAACTGCTCGACTTGTATCACGAAAAGTCGGGCATCCTCGACGGCGATGCGGATACCGAGGTGGACTTGGCTTCCTACGCCTACCAGATATGGAAGAACGCGACCGACCGATTCCCGGAATTGCAGAAGACTATTCCCGAACTGTCGCCGGTCGTTTTTTCCACGCGCCCTCACCAAGCCACCGACAAGAAACCTCACGGCGTTCTCGTCTATCTCCGAACTGCCGAGGGAAACGACGCGCTCGCGTGGGTTGACACGGACGGCAACAATGTCACCGAGTCACAGTTTGAAATTCTTAAAGCCGCCGAATGCCGGCCGGAAACACCTGCGCTGCCACGTCAGGAAAACCACCATCAGCTAGTAAAGAAAGGCGTGGAGTTTGTCATAGCCGAAGAAACGACCGTCGGCGGGCAGCTTGGACGGCCTTCCGGCGCACGCTTTCGCACTTATGAGCGGCTCAAGCGCTATTCAGAAATGAACAAGGGAACCTTATTCGATACGCCCCAGCTTGCCAAGACCATCGAAGAAATTTACCGCTTCCCTCTCCGCCAATCGGCCACGGACAGTTTAAACCGCCAGCTTCGCACAGGTATTACCGACGATAAGCTTGCAGAGTTGGTTATGGCGTTGCGCGACGACGACCGACTTTGCATCATCCATGAGGAAGAGCAAACGCACGAGCCGCAAATCATTTGCTCGCTAGGATTGAGCACAGCCGCGAATTGAACTATGCCACTGAACATCCAGCACACTCGTGAGCGGCTTCAAGAATTCGCCTTCGAGCAGCTTTTCATTGAAGAACTTGGCTGGTCGAATCCCGCCTCTCACAAGTCGATAATCGACGAGGTTGGCGGGGTAGCTTTCCAACGGAAACAACTCGCGCAATTAGCGGGCGTGGTTGTCCTTGAAATTACGGGTGGTGACAGCATTCCGGATGCAAAAACGCGCGCGGCTATCTCGAAAGATATCTCCAAGCTCCATCACGAAAACCTTCTCATTTTCGTCGATTCCGCGCGAACGCAGAGTCTTTGGTATTGGGTAAAACGCGAAGGCACAAAAGTTTTTCCACGCGATCATCTCTACGTCAAAGGTCAGCCGGGTGATCTATTTCTTAGCAAACTCGCCGCGATGGTTGTTGACATCAGCGAACTCGACTCAGAGGGCAACATCCCCGTCACCGAAGTCGCCGGGCGGCTCAAAACCGCGCTCGATGTTGAGCGCGTCACCAAAAAATTCTACGGCGAGTTCGACATCCAGCGTCTCGCGTTCGTTGAACATATTTTGGGCATCAGCGACGACCACCAGCGCCGCTGGTATGCGTCCGTCTTGATGAATCGCCTCATGTTCATCTGGTTTCTTCAGCGTAAGGGATTTCTCGACGGCGCAGATCGCGATTATCTCACCGGCAAACTCGCCGCGTCCAAAAAACGCGGCGCGGACAGATTTTATTCCGTGTTCCTGAAATCACTATTCTTTGAAGGTTTCGCCAAGCCCGAACCCGCCCGCAGCCCGGACACTCGCGCCTTGCTAGGAAAAATCCGCTACTTGAACGGCGGCTTGTTCTTGCCGCACCGCGTTGAACTCAATCACGGTTTCCCCGGCAAGCCGCGCATCATTATTCCCGATATTGCTTTCGACAACGTCTTTGCGCTTTTCAATCGCTATTCGTGGAATCTTAACGACACGCCCGGCGGCAATGATCAGGAAATCAATCCCGACGTGCTTGGCTACATTTTTGAGAAATACATCAATCAAAAGGAATTCGGTGCGTATTACACCCGGCCAGAAATGACGGGCTACTTGTGCGAGCGCACCATTTACAAGCTCATCCTCGACCGCGTGAACAAGGCGCTCAATCGCCGCCATGCCAACATTTCCGACCTGCTCCTGAATCTTGACGCCAATCTTTGCAGCGCTCTCCTGTTTGAAATTTTGCCGTCGCTGCGGTTGCTTGATCCCGCGTGCGGTTCAGCGGCATTCCTTGTCGCGGCGATGAAAGTTCTCATCGCCATTTATTCCGCCGCTATCGGCAAGATTCAATTCTTGAACGACACGGAGTTGACCAAGTGGCACAAGCAGACCCAGGCTGAACATCCGTCCGTTCTCTACTTCATCAAGAAACAGATCATCACGAACAATCTTTTCGGCGTGGACATCATGGAGGAAGCGACGGAAATCGCCCGCTTGCGCTTGTTCCTCGCACTCGTTGCTTCCGCGCAGACAGAAGAACAGCTTGAACCTCTGCCAAACATTGATTTCAACATTCTCGCGGGCAACTCGCTCATCGGCCTGCTCCGTGTGGACGCGGCCAAGTTTGATGCCGGACAAAATAAAACTGCCGGCAATCAGGATCGATTGACATTGCAACACGGCAGCGATCTCGGCTTCGTTGTGGAATCTAAGACCGCGCCGACTAAATCGGAAAAAACTTCCGCGTTCGTCGCCCGGCAAAATGCCGAGCGCTTTGCCGCCATTCTGGATGACAAAAACAAGTCCATTGAACTCTACCGCGTCCACGCTTTCCAGCCGGGCGAGAAAGGCGGACTCACGCAGGAAGAACGGCTCATCGCGCTCCGCAGCCACATTGAAAATGTGCGCGAGCAATCCTACGCCCGCTTGAACCAGATGTTGCTCGACGAATTCAAGGCACTCGGAATCGAATTCCATGAGGCAACTTGGGATGATGACAATAACGACGATGGGAAACCAATCAAGCGGGCGCTCAAGATCAAAGACATCGAAGCGTTGCAACCGTTCCATTGGGGCTACGAGTTCGACAAAGTGATCGCGGAGGGCGGATTCGATGGCATTGTCACAAATCCACCGTGGGAAGTATTTCAGACCAACGAAAAGGAATTCTTCCAAAATTACGCGCCCGCGATCCAAAGAAAAAAACTGCGCATCGAGGACTGGCAAAAACAGCGCGACAAACTAATGCGCGACACTGAGATTCGCACCGACTGGCTGGCTTACGCCAGCCTGTTTCCGCACCAGTGGGGCTATTTCAAAAAATCCCGGCAGTATGCAAATCAGATTTCCACCGTTGATGGCAAGGCGGTGGGAAACAAGCCGAACCTCTACAACCTTTTTGCGGAGCAATGTTTTAATCTTCTTCGTCCCGGCGGTCACTGTGGCATCGTCATCCCCAGCGGCATTTACACCGACTTGGGTGCAAAACAACTTCGTGAAATGCTGTTTGGGCAGACCCAAATTGAAGGACTATTCTGCTTCGAGAACCGGAAAGAGATTTTTGAAAACGTAGATAGCCGATTCAAATTTGTCGTGCTGACATTTGAGAAAGGTGGTCACACGAAACATTTCCCCGCCGCCTTCATGCGCCACGAAGTCGCGGAGCTAACATGTTTTCCAGCCGAGGGCGCAGTCAATATTTCAGTGGACTTGGTTAGAAGACTGTCACCAGATTCGCTATCGGTAATAGAGTTCAAGAGCGACCAAGATGTTCAGATCGCCCAGAAAATGTCGGTTCATCCGATGCTTTTTGGTGACAGCAAAGGATGGAATTTAGAACTCTACGGCGAAGAACTCAACATGACCCGATCCGCCGAGTGCTTCCTCACACGGCAAACTAAATCAACACTTTTTGAGGGCGGAATGATTTGGCAATTTGACCACAGATATTCCGAGCCGCGCTACTGGGTGAAGGAAGCAGATTTGCGGCAGACGTTTTTGGGAAAGCGACTCAAGCGTATCGAAGGACTAAATCACGTGCCAAAAGATTTGAGAAACGACTACGAAGTTGACCGCATCGCAATCAGGAAAATCGCCTCAAATACCAACGAGCGAACGCTAATCCTCGCGCTCATCCCTCCATACTCGTTCGCGGGCAATTCACTTTCGGTCCACTTCCCTTTTCACCACACGAAGGACAAATACAACTCCCTCAGATTCTCCGGGCTTGAGACTCTCGCAATCATCGCCGAGTTGAACAGCTTCGTAGTCGATTACGTTCTTCGGGCGCGGATGACGACAAATCTGAATCTGTTTTACCTTTACCAGCTACCCGTTCCGCGCTTGTCGGGATCAGACGCGGCGTTTGCCCCAATCGTGAAACGGGCGTCACAGTTGATCTGCACCACGCCGGAATTTGACGCGCTCGCCAAGGAAGTCAGCACCGCGCTCAAATTGCCCGCCGCCGCCGTGAAAGGCGTCACCGACCCCGCCGCCCGCGCCAAGCTCCGCGCCGAACTCGACGGTCTGATCGCCCACCTATACGCCCTGACCGAATCCGAGTTCGCCCACATCCTGACGACATTCCCAATTGTCGGCCAGGGCGTGAAAGACGCCGCGCTCACCGCCTTCCGCGCCGTCGCCAAAGGGGACATCAAATGAGCCATGCCTGACGAACTACCAGCAACTAATTCAGGCAGCCCAAGTCCGATCAGCCAGTTGCCCGCCCACGACTACGGCGCGGAGACGCTTCGCAATTATCGTTACCAATCGGCCTACGCCGTCGCGTTGCTGGTTGCCGCCGCTGCCAAGAAGAAAAATTATTCAGCCGTCTGGTGCGAACAGGAGGACGACATTCTCGCCCAGATCGCCGAGAAATCATTTGATTCTTATCAGGTAAAAACCCGCAAGCCGGAACTTGGCGAATGGTGTCTCACCGATGAAGCACTTGTCACCGCGATAAAAGTTTTTCTGCGGTTGGATGCTGAATTTCCAGATTGCATCCAGAATTTCAATTTTGTCAGCAATGCCGAATGTCTGGAAAGCGACGCGGCAGGCAAAACGCATCTCTGCCCGAAACGGTTGGCGGCGGGCGCAAAAGCCAAATCCGCGCACGCTGAATTTACCGAAGCTGAGAAGAAAGGCTTTGACGCATTGCTGGCAAAAATTGACACCACGCCCACGTCCGAAGCATTGTTCAAAGTTTTGCAGCGATTGGGTTTCATTAAGTCACCAAGCCGTGAATCTTTTATTGCGGAGCTTGCCCAAAATCATTTGCGCGAACTGGAATGGTGCAGGCTGCCCCAGCCAAGATTGGAAACCGTGGTGTGGTCACTGATTGAAATTGTGGATCGCGCATCCTCGCTGGCATCACAAGATTCATCCCGTCACCTCGCCCGCCAGGCAGGCGATGGACAGCCCGACCCGCAACTGACCGCCAAGCGCATCACGGTCGAAGATTTTATTTTGCGCACCCGTGAGCTTGCGAATCCCGCCTTTCGCTATCTCCCGTCGCTGACCACCAGCCCGTTGGAGCAAACGAGCAAGGACTTGAAGCGTTTCAACCAGAAACTAAGACAAGGCGGACTTGATGATTACGCTCACTCTTTGCGCAACCAAACGCTTTCAGCGGAAGCCGCCTTTCTTGATCTGGCAACGCGCGGCCCAGAGGGACAGGCAGAACTGACCCAAATTGAAAATGTAGTGAAAGCCGAATGTGACGCTGCCCACCTACGCGCGGCACAGGGCGCAAAGCCTTTCGGTCAACGAATGTTAATTGATGTTCAAGACAGATTGCAGCGTGTCGCCAAGGAGGAAGCGGGCAAAGTGGGCAGACAACCCTATGAGGCATTGATCGGCATGGCGGGGATTTTGACGGAAAGCTGTCCGGTATGGTGGAGTGAAAAGTTTGATTTGGAGGATCAGTCATGAGCCTGAAAATTCTTCAACTGGCGGCAGCCGTGGAAAATTCCGACGAGTTCAACGAAGCGCGTTTGCTCCTGTTGCTAAAAGCCGCCGCTGGCAAAGAGGAAATTGCAAAACCTCTTGAGGGCATCATGAAGCTGGCGAAGATGGATTTTCTGCTTCGTTATCCCAATATGCTGGTGCGTGCGTTGAATGTTATTGGTCAGTCCAAAAAATCAGCTCTCGCCGCCGCCGCCGCGATCCCCGAAGAAGACCGGGACACCATTGAGGCCCGGATGATTCGTTTCCGATTCGGCCCGTGGGATCCCCGATACCGCCGTTGGTTAAGCATCCTAGTCGCCAAGCAACTGGCGATTGTTTATCGCGAAGGCCGAACGATAAAAATCCAGCTTTCAACGAAAGGCATGGCTTTGGCCGGGCAATTGGCAGAAACCGAAGCATTCAAGCCTCTCGCCGAGCGTGCGAAAATCGTGAATTCAACCGTGGGCAACATGCCGTCAACCAAGATTACTGCTTTCGTTTACAAAATCGCGCCCGAAATCATCAACATGAAGTGGGGCAACGCTATCGAATTATGAATCTCTCCTTCCGTCAGCTTATCGTCAATTGCAAGAAGGAGCGGGACATCCTCCCCTTCACTCAGTTCAATTATTACTACGGCCAAATGGGGGCGGGTAAATCAACAATCGCCCGACTCATTGATTTTTGTCTCGGCGGCAAGCTGGAATACACGCCCGCCCTACAGCAGGAATTCGTCTCTGCCACTTTGGAAGTCGTAACCAACGGAAACACGCTTTTGCTGACCCGGAACAGTGAGGAAAACAAAGTCCACGCCCAATGGACGGAGAAGGAGCAGCCCTATGATATATTGCTGCCTGCCCGTCAGGCGTCAGGCGAGGTCCTGCCGGGAACCGGCATTGAAGTACTTTCTGACCTGTTGTTTCATTTGGCAGGAGTCAAACCTCCACGCGTGCGCAAGGGAAGGGCCAACGAGGATTCCGATCTTGTGCGGCTAAGTTTTCGCGACCTCTTTTGGTATTGCTATCTCGATCAGGATTCGATGGACAGCAGTTTCTTCAATCTTGATGACGATTCCAGTTTTGCAGTTCGCCTGAAGAGCCGAGATGTGTTGCGGTTCATCATCGGGTTCCATCAGGAAAATGTTTCGGACTTGGAAGCCGAGTTGGAACAAGTCAGAGATGACCGGGTTCGTTGCGAAGCCGCCGCGCAGGCCATCAAAGAAGCACTCGAAGCCGAACACCTAGCAACGCCAATAGAAATTGAAGCATTGCGCCAAAAAATCAAAAAGGAGATTGCGGGCTTGGAGGTTAAGATTACGGGCGTGCGGGCAAAAACCGGCGAAGTGCGCACGCATGAAACTGAAATCCTGCAAACGAAAGGCCGCAAACTAGCCATTCAATTATCCGAGATTGAGGATGCGCTGAGCGAGATTGAGCAAAACGTGGCTAAAGATAGAAGCCATCGGAACACACTCCTTTCATTAAATACGCGACAGAAGCGAGCGCAGTCAGCCCGCTCGGCCTTAACCGGAGTGGAGTTTGCGCAATGTCCGCAGTGCTACCAGCCTTTGCAGCCTATGGAAGCAGGTTTGTGTCCGGTGTGCGGGCAGGCACACGTTGAAATCCTGCAAAGCCCCATTGACGAGGATTCCATTGAAACAGATACAAAAGCTCGCGCTGACGAATTGGATGAGCGCATTAAGTTGCAGTTGGATGAAGCCAGACGTTTCCAGCGCTTGCGCCAGGAACTCGTGGCTGAAAAAACCGTGGTGGACAACGACCTTAACGAAGCGTCGCAGGAATATGATTCCACTTATCTGGCTGCCGCGTTGGCGTTGGAAAAAGAGCGCGCCCGACTCTTGCAGCGGGCAGCAGATTTGCGCCAAGTAGAGGCCCTAGCCAATAAGATTGAACGACTCCAGAAAGAATCCATACGGTTGGCAGGGCGGGAAGGTGAAATTCGCGCTGAATTGAAAATTGCACGAGCCAAGGCTGAACAGGATACCTCAAACCTTGATCTGCTCAAAACCTTGTTCCTTAATTGCTTGCTCCGGTCGCGACTTCACGGATTTCTGGCGGATGATTTTGTCGAAATCAATTCGCCCAATTTTTTGCCGCAGGTGTATGGCCGCAATACTGGCGACATGGTGCGAACTTCATTTGCGAACTTGGGTAGCGGTGGGAAGAAAACATTTTTCAAGTGCTGTTTCGCGGTTGCTATTCACAGATTGGCCGCTCGGACCGGAGCATTTCTGCCAAAGGTCCTGATTATTGATTCTCCCATGAAAAACATCAGTGAGCGGGAGAACCCAGATCAGTTTGCGGGCTTCCATGAGATGCTGCACGAACTAGCCGAGACCGAACTTAAAGGCACCGAGTTCATTGTGATTGATAAGGAGATTTTCCGCCCAAAAGAGGGGCAAACTTTGAAATTCCAAGAGCGACACATGAAGCCCGATGATGCGGAGAACCCGCCTCTAATCAGGAATTACCGGGGCAAGTAACCTAATGAGTCCATAATATATGAAAACATACGCCCAAATTCAGGAGCAACTCGACAGCCTAGTCGGCTTCCCTCAAAATTTACCCGTCGTCTATCTTCTTGGAGACACAGGGGCTGGCAAAACCTGCTTGGTGCGGCAAATCCTCGGCACGGCTACCGAAAGCTTCCCTTCAGTGAAGCGCGTGCGCACGACGGTTGCGCCCACGGAGTTCATCATCACGAACGAATCCACGTTCAGCGCAGCCTTTGTCTTCCGCCCCGACACGGAAATCGCGCAGTTCGTTGTCGAAATCATCGAACAAGCTGTCACCGCCGCGTTCGTCGCCAAGCGCGAGGGCGAGGAATCTCCCGACCTGGTGGACACGCTCGGTGACAGCCCCGACCAACGCTTTCGACTACGTTGCTTCTTGGGCGAAAGCGCCAGAAAGGAAATTGCGCAGGAAATCACCGACCAGATTGTTCCGAAGATCGTTGAATGGGCGAAAACCCATTTCCCGAACGACGACGACAACGCCACCATCCTTGAACTGGCGTTGGAACGCGCGTTTTCGACTGACATAGAGAAGATCAAGGCCCGCGTTGTTGACGCCATAATCACGCAGATCAAAGGGAAATGCGGCCTAACTAACGGCCCGGCGTTTCCGAGCATCTTTACCTTTCAAGCGACAGACCGCACTGCATTCATCCAGCGACTTAAAGGATTTCTGTCAGTTGAAGAAGGCAGCATATCCCCCGTTGTCGCCAAAGCTCGCGTGCGCGGAAAACTGCGCTCACCGCTTCTACCGGATAACATGGAGTTGATTGTAATTGATGGAGAGGGCATCGGTCACGATGCGCGTGAAGCGCGGGTGCTCTCCACCCGCCACTTCGATTATTTTTACACCTGCGACGCCGTCGTTCTGGTTGAAGACAGCGAAACACCGTTCCGCGCAGGGGGGAAAAGCGCTTTGTCGGCCATAGCCAAAAACGGGTATCTCCCAAAAACAAGTCTCGTTTTTTCGCGTCTCGATTTGGTGGATTCAGACAGCCCCGGACGCACCCACCAAATTCGCGAAGTAGAAAGAGGACTGCGCAACGTCCTCCATGCCTTACGCGAGGAGCAGGTGAATATTGATCGGCAACGCGTCGATGTCCGTTACATGAGCAAGATGCACGAGCATCAGCCGGACGAGGACACACAAAAAGAAATCCGCTCATTGCTGGATTCCGTTCGTCAGAAACACGCTGCCGCAAAGGCACGATTCGTCGCTCCACAATATGACTTTGAATTGCTGGCTGGCTTCCTTGTTCGTGCAACGGCCTCACTCCGGCAAGCCTGGGCGGGATACATCACGGGCGCAGGTAGTGTCCAGCCCGCGCCTTGGCAGACCCAAAAGGCGTTCACCCGTCGCATGTTCTGGCAACTCGACGAATACCGTTATTTGAAGCCGGTCGCAGATTTTGCAGATAACCTCGTAACGAGTCTCGACGGCTTTCTGACACACCCAGTTGGCTGGGCCGAAGAAATCACGGAGTCACATAAGCTGGAATGTCTGAACTTGCTCACCCGCGAAGTCTCGAATGAACTCATCAACTTCGTCCGCCAGGAAGTTGTCGGTGGGCAAAACCTCAACTGGCATAACGCGCAGGACCAATCAGGGTCGGGATCAACTTTACTGCGTCGGAAAATAATCATGGATATTATCCAGACATCCGCACCAGACCTAACAGGAGACAAGGCCCGCGCCTTCAAGAATGCTGTCAAGTCACTCATCGAAATAGCCATCGCCAAAGCATCGAAATAAAAGGGTTACGCCAATTCACATAACAGCTTACCTAGCCTAGCATGATAACGATGGAATAGGGTCAAAAGCTCAACTTTATAACGGCGGTTCACCTCTCTTTGCTTCCGAGCAGTTTTTCATGGTTTGTGATAGAATCTGACATGGGAATCAGCCGTGCATTTCGCCCGGCCACCCATGTACCTTCACAGGAGGATAAAGCCTATGTCCCGATTCGTGGACTTCAAGGCGGTGAAGGCTGCCGTCTCAATTCTCCAAGTGCTAGAACGCTACGGCATCGCCGAAAAGTTCAAGCGCACCGGAGACAGCCTTAGCGGGCCGTGCCCGCTCCATGATGGACAGAACCCGACGCAATTCCGCGTCAGCATTGCAAAGAATTGCTGGCATTGTTTTGGCCGCTGCAACGACGGCGGAAACGTGCTGGAATTCGTTGCCCGAAAGGAAAGCGTCACATTGCGTGAAGCGGCGTTGATGCTTTGCGATTGGTTTGAATTGGCGGAGGCTGAAAAATCCGCCGCCAAGGAAGAGCCGACCGCTCAAAAACCGAAGAAACTGAGTAAAGTAGCAAAGGTAAAGCCCGAGGTGCCAGTGCCAGATGATGATTCACCAAACAAGCCACTCGGCTTTACGTTGCAGCACCTCGACACCGCGCATCGGTATTTTGCCGAGCGTGGATTGAACAAAGCCACCATCGCCGAGTTCGGTTTGGGATTCTGCGGCAAAGGCAGCATGACAGGCCGTATCGTCATCCCGATTCACGACCGGGATGGAAAGCTTGTCGCCTACGCCGGACGTTTACCGGGCACGCCATCGGACGAGGATACGCCGAAATACAAACTCCCTCCCGGTTTTCGGAAGGCGCAGGAGTTGTTCAACTCCCATCGCGCATTTCGTGAGCCTGATGATGCTCCGCTCGTGATTGTCGAAGGTTTCTTCGACTGTCTCGCGCTCTGGCAACAAGGCATTCGCCGCGTTGTCGCCCTTATGGGAAGTGCTTTATCGGCAGAGCAGGAGGAAATGATTGTAGCGGCGGTAAACCCGCAAAGCCGCATCATCCTCATGCTCGACGAAGACGAGGCAGGCCGTGAAGCGCGGGAGAAGATCACTCCCCGACTCGCGGCACACTGTTACGTCCGAAACTTCCGCTTTGAGCACGAAGGCCAGCAACCCGACCTCCTCACTGCGGAACAAATTGCGGAACTCCGCGCATGACGCCATGCGACATCCGCACAAACCAAAGAGTGCATGCGAGTGGAAAATCGTCGCTATGCGGGAAACTGCAACGGGCAATCTGCCGCAATGTGTCACCCCATTGGACGCGGTTGAATATTGGCGCGCGCATATTACAAGCGCGCCACATTTCACCCCAGACTGCGAATGCTTCGTAGTCTTGCTTCTCAATGTGAGATTGCGGATTCGAGGACATCATCTTGTTTCCATCGGCTCACTGACTGAGGCAATGGCCTGCCCACGCGAAGTTTTTCGCGCGGCGGTGATCGGTGCTGCTTACGGAGTTGTGCTCATGCACAACCACCCTAGCGGTGATCCATCACCATCCGAGGCCGACATCCGCATGACAAAGCGGCTCGCGGAATCGGGCCGAATTCTCGGGATGGAAGTTCTTGACCACATCATCGTCGGGAACGACCGGCATTTGTCCCTTCGCGAAACAGGCATTCTATAATCCAAAAACTCCGGCCAGCTATGGCTCGCCGGGGTTTTTCTTATTGGGAACACATCAATCTCACTCGACAGAGGTATAAATAATGGTTAAACATCGCTTACTTTTTGCGTATGCGAACTATCGTTTTACAGCAATTCGCGTTGGTAATTTCCGCACTGGTGCTGCTTTCGCCCCGGTCGTCCGCGCAAGACCCGTTCACTCAAGCCGACTCCAATCTCAATCAAGCATATAAACAATCTCTGACGAGATTTACCAAGTCCGGGCAGGAGCCGCTTCGACAAGCCGAACGTGCTTGGATTCCGTTCTCTGATAAGGACGAAGCTTTTCTGAATGCTTTGCAGCGAAACAACCGGCTGCCGGATGCCTTCGCTGGCACGGCCAATATTTTGGAGGTAAACTCGCGGGCAGAGCACCTGAGGATTTTTTACTGCCGGGACAAGGTCCCATGGGCGGACGCCGACACCTTGAGGTTACAGGACGAGCGACTCACAAGCACGTATTTGGATTGCATGAAGCGTCTTTCCTCCGATGAGCAACTTTTGCTGAAGGAATCCGAACGTGCATGGATCACCTATCGCGACGCGGACGCGGCAGGCGTGAAGTTTACTTACTCCAATGATACGGTGAAATTTGCAGCCGCGGCACATTTAACTGCTCTGCGCACCGCCCAACTCACGGCGGTGATTACCTCGTTGCAACCGGTTTCTTTGACAGGCGCAACAGTCCAGTCAACTCCGGTCCCACCGCCGCCGGATTCCACGCCGAATCCGGATGATGTCAAAGCCGTGTCCCAATTCCAGCAGGACTCAAAAGGAGTTCTAAATTCCTTGCTCAAGAATAAAGACGCCCCATTTTTTAAAAAAGCAGACGCGATCAAAAATGTTCCCGATCTTCCCTCCGACATGCCCGACCAAATCTCTAAACTCGATTCCAGAATGGTTGAATTTTCCTCTAGGAATTATTCCTCGCTCGTTGAACAGGCAAATAATGAATTTTCTGCGGTTCAGCTTCTGGCGGAATGGATGAAGTTCACGAGGCAGCTCAAAAATGGCAGCGTTGAAGATGCAGGCACCTCCCTGCGAAGAACTCTCAACGGCAAACCCAAGGAAGTGACACCTGATTATGTTCCGATCTGGAAGGCCGCCCAGGACTGGCTTAGTGTTTATGACAAGGATCTTGCCGTTTTCCGCGATCATATTCAAAAGGCAAAGACAGCCGCAGACCTTGGAAAGACTTCCGAAGCCATCAAGGAATATCAGGCGGCTTACGAAATTATCGAAAACGCATCCATCCCCGAAAAAATCAAGAAACTCCGCGAACAATCCCTCGGCTTATGATTCTCAAATTTATTTGGTATGTACTCAACCGGTTTGCGAAATCCTTCGGGTTCATTTTCTTTATAGCCGGACTCGGCGTTGCCGCATACTTTTACCAGCAGAAAATGCCGATGATTGACGCTGTTCGTTACCGCCAATCCAACCTCCTCCAGGAACGTCTCGGCAGACTGGATTCCGTTTACGGGGATTCACAGCGGCTCGTGATGAAATTCAAGGGCGCGGATGACTTCCCGACCGAGTTCGCCGCCGCTTCTTTCAAACCGCATTTTCCGCAAAGCTATTCCACGGTGAAGGACTTTCAAGACCTCCAGGGGCAGCTTGCGGGAGTCTCCAGCGGGAAGGATGCAATGAAACGGTTCGTGACGGCGCATTTTGAAATACTCCTGAACGCTATTCAACAAAAGCTCATGGCCCATGCCTCTTCACTGGCACAGCCGCCATCCGTTCCGAAGAACAGTGTTACTCCAAAGCCTGTCTTCACTCCAGATTACGGTCTTTACGACAACAGTATCAACTCTTCCGAAGTGGAGTCGCGCAAATCCAGGCTCGACAATGCCAAGCAATTTCTCGGCGTGTTGCAGTCGTCCGCCGAGAATGACGAAAACAAGAAAACGCTCGGTGATTCGATTGCCGAAATTGACGCGCTGGCGAAACTGTTTCCGTCCCAAATTGACCAGGTGCCTGTGGCCCCGGCCCCTCCCGTCAATTACGAGCCGAGGGAACCCTTGAATGCGGAGAAAGTCGCCGCGCGCATCGCCGGAGTCCGCAACAGCGTCAGGCAGGCCGTTCTATCGTCATGGGCACTTGACGAGGCTGATGACCGGGCGTTGCAGACCGCCGAGGATGAGCAGGGAAAGTTTATGGCTTCGCAATTCCGGGTGAAGCAACTCACACAGGAATTGAATCTCGCAATGGCGGCGGCGATCACCGCTGGCTTCGTGCTCGGAATGTTTTTTCTCCTCATCGGCGACTGGACGCAAAAATCTTTGACCGAGTTGCTCGCTGAACCGTGGCGGCATTTGATCGAGAATTTCAGTGCGTCGCCAAGTGAAGTTTACCAAAACGTCGAAAAATGCGTTGATGCGAGGAAAATTCCGGGGATTGAGACTACGCGTGAATTCTGGCATGAGGGAGGGGCGATCTCGGCCAAGCGGGAATACTTGCGGTTTGCGCGTGAACGCCTCGTATTTGAGATTTGCGCCGCGCCATTTGGCACGGGCTTCTTCCTTTCATTTCGGGCTGCTGTGATTCCAAAGACCATTGATCCTCTGGCAATCTTTTTACTTCTGGCCGTCTGCGGCGGCACCCTCATTGCGCTTGTCAATTCCTTCGGGCTATTATGGGGGGCGATCATTCTTCTTCTCACTCTCTGCGTGGTGATCTTTTTAATGCGGACAGCCGTGGCCCACGGACTTGCAAACGTGGATCGGGTGTTGATGAAGACGCCGGTTCTCGGGACTCTTTACGAATTGTTTTTGCGCCGTGATACTTATTACCGCCTCGATACGACTGAAATGTATGTGCGGGCCGTTGAGAATGCCGTTTCCGAAGCTTTTCAAGGCATGTTTGGAGAGCACGGAGTAAATCTTTTGTCGGAAACCGTGTCCAAACCACTGATGGACGAAATCTATCGGAAACATTTTCCTTAACCTGAGTTTCTGAATGGGATCGCTTTCTTCTGACTGGCGGGAAAAAATGCTGACCGAGCAGTTTTACGCATGGGAACTGCGCGGGCGCGGCTGGCATGTTTTCGATTCCCCTGTCTCACCGGAGCCGCCTTTTCGTCCCTTTGACGGGCACTTTCTTCCCAACATTCCGGTCGTTGATGATGGACGCAAACAAACTTTCGCCAGTTCCCTGCTCGACAAACTTCGGCGAAAGATCAGTCCAGAACCGCCACCCGAAGTAGTTTCAGACGTGCCGGAGCAGGATGAACCCGGCCCGGATTACTTGGAAAGAGACGAATCACTTGAACTCGCCATTTCCCTTCCTCCCAATCTTCCAGTCCCGCGCGAAGCATTCGAGCAATTCCTGTTCAACCTCGCGCATTGCCGCCAATCCATAGCATTCGAGTTGGTGGGAACGCATGAAAACATCACACCACAGTTCGCGGTCCATCCTGCGGATGCACCGCTCATCCGCAGACAGTTGGCAGCATACTTTCCAGAGGCGCTTTTGACGCCTCAGGAAAGAATGCTGGATGAGGTTTGGAGCAGGCCAGCCGAAACCGCCGTGGTCGAATTCGGCCTGGCCAATGAATTCATGTTGCCGCTGATGACCGGCAAGATGGATTTGTTCATCGGACTCGCATCCGCTCTCGCGGAACTGAATCCCGACGAAGTCGGTTTATATCAAGTCCTCTTCCAGCCCGTCCGCCATCCGTGGGCAGAAAGCATTTTGCGGGCGGTCACGGACGACGAGGGAGGATCATTTTTTGCCAATCGCGCGGAACTTCCCCCCGCCACCAAACAAAAACTCTCTCGCCCCCTTTATGCCGCTGTCGTGCGTATCGCAGCCGGAAGCGATAATTACACCCGCGCATGGGAAATCATTCAGGAAATGGCGGGTCCGCTTTGCGGGCTTGCCAACCCCCACGGCAATGAATTGATTCCCCTCCACAATGACGACTACCCGATTCAATCCCACGCGGAGGATGTTTCGCTTCGGCAATCCCGTCGTTCAGGAATGCTTCTCAACAGCGATGAATTGCTCGCCTTGTTTCATCTGCCTTGCGCAGCCGTCCAGACTTCCAAACTGGTTCGGAAAAGAAACACTACTAAGCAGCTTCCGAAAATTGTTGCGAACGCTGGCGGGCTGGTTCTTGGTCACAACTTCCATGCCGGGCATTCCGCCGAGGTGCGGTTGACCCCGGAACAGCGGGTGCGCCACACGCATATCATCGGCGCTTCCGGCCAGGGTAAATCGACGCTACTAACCAATCTCATCCGTCAGGACATAGAGAACGGCGACGGAGTGGCGGTGTTTGATCCCCACGGCGATTTGATTGATTCCCTTTTAGGCATCATTCCCCCGCATCGTGTTGACGACGTGATTCTGTTCGATCCGTCCGACGAGGAATATTCCATCGCATTCAATATTTTGTCGGCGCATTCCGACCTCGAAAAAACATTGCTCGCCTCGGACCTTGTTTCGGTATTCCAGCGACTTTCGACAAGCTGGGGCGACCAGATGAGTTCCGTGCTCCACAACGCCATTCTCGCCTTTCTCGACAGCAGCAGGGGTGGAACGCTTTCCGATCTTCGCCGATTCCTTCTCGATGTCCGATACCGGAATGAATTCCTCAAAACGGTGAATGACCAGGAAATGGTCTATTACTGGCAGAAGGGGTTTCCGCAACTTTCCGGCAACAAGTCCATCGGGCCGGTTTTGACCCGGCTCGAAACATTCCTCAGTCCCAAGCCGATCCGCCGCATGGTTTCGCAGCCGGTGAACCGGCTTGATTTCGCAAGCATCATGGACACCGGCAAAATCTTTCTGGCCAAGCTTCCGCAGGGATTGATTGGCCGGGAGAATGCCTATCTTCTGGGATCGCTTCTCGTTGCAAAATTCCAGCAGGCGGCCATGTCCCGGCAAAGGCTGGATGCAAAGGAGCGGAATTATTTTTGGCTTTATGTGGACGAGTTCCATAATTTCATCACCCCCTCGATGGCGGAGATATTGGCGGGCACCCGCAAATACCGGGTCGGCTTGATTCTCGCGCACCAGGAGTTGCGGCAGTTGCAACGCGACGCCGAGGTTGCCAGCGCCGTGCTCTCGAATTGCTTCACCCGTGTCGTTTTCCGTGTCGGCGATGCAGACGCGCGGGCGCTTGCGGAAGGATTCACCACATTCGAGGCGCGTGACCTTCAAAATCTCGAAATTGGCGAGGCCGTCTGCCGGGTTGAACGGAGTGATTTTGATTTCAACTTGTCCATTCCGTTTTCCGGTGAACAGGAAGACGCGCAGGCCGGAGAGATGCGGGAGCGCGTCATTGCCGCATCCAGAAGCCAGCACGCCACTCCAAGGGCGGAAGTGGAGGAAATGCTAAGAAAGAGCTTCGAGGTTCCCTCGCCTGAACCCGAGGCGAAACCGGACGAACAAAAAACTGCTGTCCCGCCGACAGTTCAGGAACGGGCGGTCCTGGAAGTGAAGCCTGTGGAAAAGCCTCTTCCGAAAGCCGAGGTGAAGCCTTCCCCGACTTTGCAAGCACCCGAGGAAAAGAAGGAAACGAAACACCCGGCAGAGCCACGCGACTTGGGCCAGGGCGGGTCGCAGCATGGAGTCATTCAACAGCGATTGACTCAGGCTGCACAAGAGCTTGGATTTCGTGCCAAAATTGAGAACAATATTCCCGGCAGCATGAGAAAGATTGACCTGGTATTAGAAAAGAAGGGCCAGTCCATCGCCTGCGAAATCAATGTCGAGTCCACAATTGACGAGGAGGTTGGAAATGTCTCGAAATGTTTCAAGGCCAATTATACCCGTGTCGCCGTGATCTGCGCTAAAGCTTCCCGGCTTTCGCGACTGGAGGAAACGATGAAGGGCTGTTTTTCAGCGGAACAGTTTTCGGGAATCAGTTTTCATTCTCCCGACGAATTCATTGCTTATTTGCAAACCGCGACGATTGCCGAACCACCGCCAGAGAAGTTGGAACCAACCGAAGTCCTTCGGCGCGGCTACAAAGTTAAGCGCAGTTTCGTTGATTTATCGCCAGAGGAGGCGAAGGCCCGCGAGGCCAGCGCCTTTAAAACCCTAGCCGAGCAAATGCGAAAAAAAACTGATAAATGAGAGTTTCACTTTTTTTGCACAGCTTCCAGAAGCGCCTCGCGCATCCAGTCCGATTGGCTTTTTCGGCTACGCTTTATGGCTCCCTTAATTTTCTCATTCTCTTCAGATGAAAGCCGAGTCGAAATGAAAATTGCCCGCGCTTTTGCCTCGGAAACTTTTGGACGCCCGATTTTTGGTTTTTGTTTCTGTGTCACAAAAAAGATTTGCTTTTCCTTTGTTTTTGTGACACATATATAGACGAACTGCAAGTCATGAAAATTCCTGACGATACGCAAATGCACGGAAGACCTGTCGGCATCTGGATTCGGGTTTCAACCGAAGAGCAGGCCGAGAGCGAGGCTCCGGCCCGTCACGAAGCCCGCGCACGTCATTACGCGGATTCAAAAGGTTGGAAAGTCGTGGAAGTTTATGATCTTGCCGGAGTCTCCGGAAAAGCTGTCTTTCAGCACGCAGAAGCGAAGCGAATGCTTGAGGATATTCGCAGTGGCCACATCACCGCCCTGATTTTTTCCAAACTCGCCCGACTCAGTCGTAACGCTCGCGAACTGATGGATTTTTCCGACATTTTCCGTGAGTGCAATGCCGACCTCATTTCCCTCCAGGAGAATTTTGATACCGGCACACCATCCGGGAGGCTCTTTTTCAATATGGTTTCGATTATGGCAGCGTGGGAACGCGAGGAAATCAACGACCGGCAGAAAGCATCTTTGACAATTCGCACCAAACTTCACGAGCCGCTGGGCGGTGCAGCCCCATTCGGGTATGCCTGGAAGGACAAGAAGCTTGAGCCTGACCCTGCGGAAGCCCCTGTGCGGAAGCTCATATATGAGCTTTTCCTCGAACACCGTCGCAAGAAGGCTGTTGCGAAAATCTTAAACGAACAGGGTCTGCGAACCCGTGGCGGCTCAAAATTCAGCGACACCACCGTTGACCGTCTCTTGAAAGACCCAACCGCCAAAGGCATCCACCGGACCAATTACACCAAGGCAAACGGGAACGGAAAGGCATGGGTGCTCAAACCCGAGCATGAGTGGGTTTCGCACGAAGTTCCCGCCATCATTTCCTCCGAATTGTGGGATCAGTGTAATGCCATGTTGGAGGAAAGAAAAGTCTCCAGGAAGCCCCCCGGCAAGCGCCCGGTGCATCTTTTTTCAGGCATTGTCTTTTGCGACTGCGGGGAGAAAATGTATGTGCCTACGAGCACTCCGAAATACGTTTGTCAAAAGTGCAAAAACCGCATTCCAGTTGTCGATCTTGAAGCCATCTTTATTGAAGAATTGAACGGCTACCTTATCGACCCCGAACGGCTTTCGGAATACCTCGAAAAGGCGCACAGCACCATCGACGAAAAAACTCGATTGCTCGAAACACTCAGCAAGGAATTGGCGAAAGTGAAAGCTGAATCCGACAAAGTCTATCGGCTTTATATCGACGACAAAATTACCCCTGACGAATTCAAGGAACGGAATCAGCCGCTCTATGAACGCCAAAAGCAGATTGAGACAGAAATTCCCAAATCCGAAGCTGATCTTGCAATCCTCAAAACCGAGAAATTTTCAAGCGAATACATGCTTGAAGAAGCCCGTGATTTCTACTCTCGTTGGCCAACTTTGAGCAGTGATGGAAAACGAAACCTCGTTGAAAACTTTGTGAATCGCATCACAGTTTCCAAAGATTCAATTGACGTAAGCTTCTGTCGCTTACCATCTTTCAGAGAAATGACAAATAGGCAACGCATCGTCAGGGGTTCATTGCCGCGACGAGTATAAACTCGGCGGGGAATGTCATCGAGCCTGCTGCGCGTGAAATCGTCACTTTTCCATCCTCCAGCGGCTGGCGCATCACCTCCAGCGTCGAGCGCCGGAACTCGGGGAGCTCATCCAGAAACAGGACACCGTTGTGCGCGAGGCTGACTTCACCCGGCGTTGGGTTCGTCGAGCCTCCGAGCAGCCCCACATCCGAGATCGTGTGATGCGGCGAGCGGAACGGACGCACCGCGACGAACGAATGCTTCGGATCAAGCAGTCCGCAGATGCTGTGGATTTTCGTCGTCTCAATCGCTTCCTCCATATCCATCGGCGGGATGATTGTGGGGATGCGCTTTGCGATCATCGACTTGCCTGATCCGGGTGGGCCGATCATCAAAATATTGTGCCCTCCAGCCACTGCCACCTCGATCGAACGTTTCACATGGTGCTGGCCTTTGACATCCGCAAAATCGACATCGTAAACCTGATGCTCCGCGAAAAATGAGGCGAGGTCTTCCTTCACGGGTTCAAGCAAATGCTCGCCTTTCAAAAACTGGAACGTCTCGCGCAGGTTGCGCACGCCGTAAACATCGATGCCCTCGACCACCGCCGCCTCCCGCGCATTCTGCTCCGGCACGAAGATCGCCTTCTTCCCGCTGCGGCGCGCTTCGAGCGCGATCGGCAGCACACCCCGCACAGAACGGATAGCGCCGGTCAGCGCCAGCTCGCCCACGAAGGAATAATTCTCCGCTTCCGACAAATCGAGATCGTCGCCAGCGGCGATCATCCCCAGCGCAATCGGCAGATCGAAGCTCGGCCCTTCCTTCTTCACATCGGCGGGCGCGAGATTGATCGTCGAGCGCCCGCGCGGCCAGTAGTAGCCGCTGTTTGAGATCGCAGTCGTGACCCGGTCGCGGCTTTCCTTCACCGCCGCGTCGGGCAGTCCCACGATGATGATATTCGGCAAGCCTCCGCCCGCATTGACCTCGATCTCCACTTCAAATGCATCCACCCCGTAAACGGCAGCGGAATAAACTTTGGCCAGCATCCGCCCAATCTGTCAAAGAGCCGGTCGGATTGGAAGAGAGAAGAAACCGCGCATTTCAAGGCATGGTTGCGTTCGCTTCGATCGTGGCCGGGCCGGGATGACGTTCACCATTCATCAGCAATGTGAGACCCGGGGGGATATTCACAGTTGTTTTACATCTGTCGGCTTCCATCTCGATATTGCCCGCCGGTGTCGGAACTGCGGCAGAGGCCCATGTGAGATCGCCCAGATGAGGAATAACGGCAAACTCCTTCCAGCCATCCTGCAACGGGCGGATGCCCAGGATTTCGGCGGATAATATGGCGGCCGGGCCGGAACTCCACGCATGGCAGAGGCTCTTCCCGAATGGGCGCCCGTACATGGCGTAGTTGTCCTCCTCGCCGGTTTTGAAATCCTCCCAGAAAGTGGTCGCGCCACGATCGAGCATTCCGCCCCAGTAATCCCGGATCCGTTGCGTCGCGAGCCCGGTTTCCCCGACGCGGGCGAGCGCCATCAGTGCGAATCCATTCATAAACGGAGTGCCGGTCGCGGGATACTCGACAAGATTTCGCCGGATTCCCTCGTAATCATCAACCCGCGCGAGACCGGACAGGACCGCGAGAAAATTCGGATAGGGCGAATTTGTGCCGGGTGTTTCCATGTATTCCTGCCAGGCGCCTGTGTCCGGATTCCAAGTGCGGGACCTGAGTTGAACGGCAAGCGCATCCGACGCGTTTCGCCAGCGAGACGCCATCGCCCGGTCGCCGGCTCTTTCCGCGAGCCTCATCCCGGTGCGCTGGGCCCAATACCACATGATTTGCAATGCGGTGAGAGTTTTTCCGGCTTCCTGTTTTACTCCCCAATCAATGAATACCCACGCCTCCGGGCCCGGGCGCAGAAATCCATCCTGGTCGCATTGTTTCGCCATTCCGGCGAGCAGGGCATCGATGTGGGGCAGTTCCTTTTCCAGGTAGCCGGGATCAGCGAAGTATCGCTGGTAGCGTTCCATGTTGATGACCCACCAGAGCGAGTAATCGACGATGCCGTTGATGTAGCTCCCGGTCGGGCGCCCGAGCGCGGTGAGCGAATGGCGTATGATTTCCGCGTCGGCAAATGTGTAGGCGTTCACGATCAGGTTGGACGCCTGGTCGCCGACCCACGGCATGCGGTCGCGTTTCACGCCATCGAGCATGAGCTGTTGCATGCACAGGCGAAGGGTATATGCGGAGTGCATCCAGATGCGTGTCAGGCGTTCATCCGAGCATGCGAATGCCCCACGGTATTGCGCGGGATGATATGAGGCTTCCGCTGCAACCCCGGCCGGAGTGCCACCCGTGATACGAAGATAACGAAACCCAAGCGGGTGCCTGCTGGTCCAGCGCCCATCGGGCAGCGGGACAAGCTCCGTATTCGATTCCGAGTATTCCGCCGATGCATTCGCTTCGGCAGGAGACTCCCCGGCGGTTATCGTGGGAGTGCCGTCGCAGATGAAAACAGGTCGCGCCAGGATATTGATTCCAAAATCACAAACACCATCCTTCATGCTGACAGGCTGGAGGAGCATCACCGGTTCCATGCACGCATGCGGCATTCGCCCCGATTTCGTTTGAGGATGGATGCTTGCGGTCACCCACGATTTTCCATCCGTGCTGCTCTGCCAGGTCGCGCCCGTTTGAAAAAAACCGTGTTCAATGAGCAGCGCAGCCGGTTCTCCGTTCCCGGGTTCCACGTCGATAATGAGCGGGTCAGCCGTATTTTCAGGCAACGGAATGGTGCGGGGTTCCTGCGACATGGTCCCCTCAAAAATGAAGGTCAAACCTGTGCGGACGGTGATTTTTCCGTTGGCGTGAAGCGTTAATGGCTGCGGCACAGAGTCAGGCCAGCCGCACCGGAACGAAACTACGGAAGCTACCCGGCCATAGTTACGCTCATAGTGCACGTGGCGGCTGGCGGCGAATCCACTATTTACGATTTGTTCCACCACCCATGCTTCCCATTGCGCATTGCCATAGATCCATGGCGTCTTTTCCGGTTCCTCATTGGGTGATGGGTTGAGGCGGTACGCATCATACGCCGGATCGATCACGAATTGTTGCGAAGCCTTGTGCGCTGCGGACAAATGCGCCTCCAACCCGGTGTCGTGAGTTATGGATTTGGAGGTTCCGGTCATTGATTCCAGTGCATTGTCCACGACCGGACGGTTATGCTTTGATTTCAGGCGGGTGTCAATGTGCCCCTGTATATGTCAATGAGGCGGCATTCCCCGCGTCAGCTCCGCCGTGACAAGAGGGCGCTGCAGCATGAGGCCGTGGTGTTCCAGGATTTCGCGGTCCACGGCGTTGCCCCGGAAGAAACGGAACCGGAATGTGTGGGTGCCCTGGTCGGAAATCACCGAGCGCGCCGCAGTGCCCGGGTGCGGATCGTGATGCGCCATGATCGGGCTGCGCAGGAGCGTGAAACGCACACGCTCCGGTGTGGCATCGGCGCCGTAGACCTCGGGACAGACGATGCCTAATTGCGCATTGCCGGAGGAAAGCAGCATCCAGTCGCGCAACGGCAGCTCACGTCCATCGTTGGCCCGTTGAAGCGAGCCCCCCGGGATTCCATCGATGCGGGTTTGAAAGGCCGCCGGGAATGGCAGTGTCATTTTCAACACACGATGTTTTTCCAGCCAGTGCACGTCCAGGCGCAGTTCGACAAATTGTTCCCCGGCATATACGCGCCATTCGGAATGCAGGCGGCTTTCGCCAATCCTGCCCGACCGTGTCATGGATGCCATGAGCGGCCCATGGTCGATGACCTGCGGCTTTTCCCATTGCGCCGTCGCCATGCAATCCCCGGTAAACCGGTCGATGCCATGTCCCCAAGTGTCGCTCGTGTCCGCGATGAGGACCAACTGCGGCAGTGGCAACGAAGGTGCATCGGGGAAATCCAGCGAATCCGGTCCGCAGACAATGCCTTCCTGCGTAAGAATCGCATCGTCGCCCGCGCTGACCTGCGCTGCCGGGGCTGCGTATCCATTCTTTTCGATCCTGACGATCCGCTGCTGTCCGGCTGGAACGCTGGTCTTGAATAGAAGCCGTGAAACATTGTTAAGCAGCGCCTCGGGTTGGACGTTCTGGAAAGGGATGGCCGATCCGTCTTCATCGATCAGCCGCCACTCCGGCTGCCATGCATGCCATTCGAGCCAGGGCTCTATTTCGGCATAGCCTTCGAATGCGTCATCCGATGCATTGTGCAGGATCACGCGCTGGAGGAGGGCGTCTGGCAAAGCAACCAGCCTGCGGCGCAATTCGAAATGGATCGCCTCGTCGGCGGTCGCCAGCGCCGCGCTGAGTTGCGCCTCCACCTGGGGATATGCCGAGGGAAGGCAGGTGCCTCCCAGCGTATCGTGAAAATGATTGAAGCACACATGCTTCCACGCCTCGTCCAGATTCACGCCGGGCGGATTCATGATCTCGGCCTGCCGCAGCAGGTGCTCTGCGCGCCGCACACCCAGCTTGATCGGGCGGTGCACGGTGTAGCAACCCATCGCATGCATTTGGAGTTCACCCGTCACCAGTGGCAGGGAATCCAGATTGGCAGAAATCGCCTTGAAGAAACGCGCCGGTGACGAGAAGACCAGCTCGCATCCCGGAATGGAGTTAACCTGTTCGCGGCACGATGCGATCTGTTCCTCCGTCGGGCCGCCGCCATGGTCGCCCACGCCCACGAAACACATGGTGTGCTCGATCCCGGCTGGCAATTCCGTCAGTGCGGCGCGGAAATGATCCGGGTTGATCGGGCCGTTGCGGTGCATGTATCCGGCTGCGATGCGGAACACGGTGACCTCCGGGCCACCCTCATAGCCGCGCCAGCGGAACAATCGTGCCAGCAGTTTCATCTCGTGCTCGCGCGGACGCATCATGATGTAGCTGTCCTGACCGAACGCGCGCATGTACCCCGGCAACGTGGCCGCGTGTCCGAAAGAATCCACATTGTAAGCAATGCGGGGGAATGTTCCAAAGGTGTCTATGAAATAGCGTTTTCCGAGTTCGATCTGGCGCTCGAACCCGAAGCCGCTCGGCAGATTGCAATCAGGCTGGATCCACCAGCCGCCCACGATTTCCCACCGGCCTGCTTCCACGTGCTTGCGAATCCGTGCGAAGAGGGCGGGATCGAGACGCTCGACCTGCTGGTAAATCCACGCTTCACCCCTCGAGAATACGACATCCGGGTGCTGGTCCAGCCGGTCGCACGCGCTACGGCATGTTGCCAGGGCTTCGTCCAGCCCCGCCTGCCACGGCCAGAGCCAGACGGGATCGATGTGAGCATTCAGGATCAGATGTACGATCATAAGCGTCTTAAACGGTGCGTGTCATTTTTGCGGAGAGCTTCTCCTGCGGTTGCCGGCCGCCATTTTTGCGAAGTGTTTCCACGAGCGTCTCCGTGTTCAAATCACACGCGGGCTGTCCGGTTTTCATCGATTGCACCGCTGCGGTTCCGGCCGCCTCGCCCATCATGAAACACGCCGGTTGATCGCGGATCGCGCCGTTGACCTTGATGTCGCTGGAATTGCAGCGGCCCGCAACCCAGAGATTTTCCCAGCCTTTCGGCACCAGGATTCCATAGGGCAATCCGTAATGTTCGCATGGGCCGAGGCGGTCGCGTTTCAAAAACTCGGCGCGGTAACGCTCCCATTGCTCGTCGGAACAATCATACACGTGGATATCCACGGCCTTGTTGTAGATGCCGATCTGGTCCGGAAAACTACGCCGCGTCGCGAAGTCCTCGTGGTTCAATTCGTATTCGCCCACGATCCGGCGCGATTCGCGCACACCCAGCAGCGAGCCGGTGCAGACAAACTCCAGGTGCTGGCAGCCATCCAGCCGCTCTCGATAGAAGTTCGCGTATTCCCAGGCGAGTTGCCGCCCGCGCACCATCCCGTCGCTCAGGCTCCGGCACTCCAGCGCGTTCGTTCCGAAAAGATGCCCCGCATTCATGATGCCGGTCGTGCGTCCATGCGCGAAGAGGCCCGGCACGTGACGGTCCGGCTGGCTGAAGTATCCTTCCTTCACCCCCTCGAAAATCACATCCTGCTGTTTCTTGTAACCGAAGGCATCCCAGTTGATTCCGGCGTGCTCCGCGCAGAGGGTGGGAGGCATGATGTTGGGCGTGTCGCGGCCCGCTTCCCGGCATGGGGCGCCGCAGAGATTCGTAAGCACCGCGTCTCCCGTGGCATCGATGAACGCTTTCGCCTTCACATAACGATGGCCCTCGATGTTATTCAGCACGATGCCATTCACGCGGTTGTTTGAAACATCGACATCGATGAGCCGCGTGTAAAACCGCAGCTCCACGCCTGCTTTCACACAGAGTTCGTCGAGCAAGAGCTTCAATCCCTCCGGGTTGAAGCCGACACCGCCATGCAAATTTTTCCGCCAGCTGTCGGGATTCACCCCGGGCTTGTAATAGCCGCGCACATACATGGTTTCGAGCAGTTCACCCATGAATCCACCCACGAGCAACTGTTCGCTGTCCGCGAGGTCGGACCACACCGAGACAAGTCCCGCCGTGCCCATTCCACCAAGGCATCCCGTCGCCTCCAGCAACAGGACTTTCGCGCCCAGGCGCGCCGCGCAGATTGCTGCACCACATCCGCCCGGTCCACCGCCGGCAACGACGACATCGTAGCCTTCCTCGGTCGGGATCATTCGTTGAAAGGAATATTTTGTGGGAGTCATAAGTGGGGTTTGGATCGGAAGGATTTACCTGCCATGGTGAAAGACCCACGATAACGGTCCGTAACGAAATAACCATTTCGCACGCTGGTAATATTTACACTTTTTGTTATCGATTATGAAGATTTGTAATTCGTCAATCATGGACTGGCATGAGCACTCCGTGTAGAAACGGGGGGCGTACGGGACCCGAAATTCGTTGAACATCCGCACATCCGCCGCATAATCTTTCAGATCGATCTCCTGTAAATATCCCAGCCCGAATATGAAATCCCGCCACCTCGACGATCTTTTGAAACGCGCCCCCGGTCTTCAGCCCTGCATCGACACCATTGTGCAGGCGTATGAACTCATGCAGACGGCTTTGCTGGCCGGGAACAAGCTGCTGCTCTGCGGCAACGGGGGCAGCGCGGCGGATTCAGAGCATTGGGCCGGCGAGTTGTTGAAAGGGTTCATGCTCCCGCGCAAGCTGCCCGCAAAGCAGAGCGAGGGGCTCCCGGAGGATCTCCGCAATAAGCTCCAGTGGGCGATCCCCGCGATTCCGCTCACGGGATTTCCATCGCTGGCCACGGCATTCGCGAATGATGTCGATGCAGAATTAATTTTTGCGCAGCTTGTTTTGGGGTTGGGCAAACCGGGCGACGTCCTGGTGGCAATCAGCACATCGGGCAATGCCAAAAATGTCTGCCAGGCAGCCAGGGTGGCGCATTTCCGCGGCCTGCGCGTGCTGGCCCTCACCGGCGAAAGCGGCGGCACATTGCGCGGCCTCTCTGATGTGTGCATCGGTGTGCCCACCACCAGCACGCCCATGGCGCAGGAATATCACCTGCCCATTTACCACTGTCTCTCGCTCATGCTGGAAGATGCATGGGAAGTGATCCACAACGCGTAGCTGTGCTCGCTACCGCACACACGGGGCAATGGCCGAGAGATCCTGGAGTCGGTCGCCCAGCGCGGGGGCGACGATCTGCGTGTGCGCGCCATTGTGCGGCAGCACTTCGCGCACGAATTCCGTGCGCACGGAATCCAGCCACCAGCCGGGCAGATAACGCGCGAGCGATCCCACGATGATCACCTCCAGGCTGAAAATATCGGTGAGCATCGCGCATGTACGCCCCATCCAGCGCGCGGCGGTGAGCAACACTTCGCGCGCGGGAATGTCTCCGCTTTCCGCCAGCGCCGCCAGTTCCCGCACGGGCACAGGTTGCGGAAAGCGATCCGGAAAAAGTTGCGAGGCGAGCAGGGCAATACCGGTGCCCGAGCAAAAAGATTCCACGCATCCCGTTTTTTCAAAAAGCAGCGGGCCTTCCTCCGCGAGGCGGATATGGCCGATCTCCGGGCTCTGCCCCGATGGTCCGCGCAGGATTCGCCCGTCGACCAGAATCCCTGCGCCACATCCCGTGCCTGCGGTGATGTAGGCGGCGTGCGTTTTTCCAACGGCATTTCCCCAGTAGTGTTCCGCGAGCAGGCAGGCGGCGGCATCGTGCTCGACGATTACCGGGATCTGTAATTCGGAGGAAAGGATGTCGCGCAACGGCAGGTTGTCCCACCCAGGCAGGTGGGGCGGCGAAAGAATGACGCCCCGCCGGGAATCAAGCGGCCCGCCAATGCTCACGCCTGCCGAGGCAAAAGTTCCGAACTGTTCCTTCAGCGGCGCGAGTTGTGCGAGGAATTCCCCCAGCATGACCTTGGGGCCCTGTTCCGTGCGGGAAGGCCAGGAACTGCGCGCGAGCACTTCCCCCTTTGCATTGCCCACCACGGCGCTCGATTTCGTCCCGCCGACGTCCCAACCGGCAAAAAATAGTTCCTGTGTGCCCATTACAGGATTTTGGATGAGATCAGGCTCAGACATCCCCGTTTTCAGTGATCTTTACATCCTCGTAAGGGGCCACTTTTCTTCTGTAAAACTCCAGTTTTGCCGCCTCCAGCACGCCGAGAAGCTTGTTTGCCTCTGCATAGCAGTGGTTTGCCTCGAAAGCGGCATTGATCAGGCGGCTGACCAAGTAGTTCAGATGCCCGGGGTCAAACCTGGACTTGCCCGCCTCGGCGATCAGGGCGGTGAGGGGAGGTTCGTAGGGAAGGCGGGAATCGGGTTTTATATAGGGCATAAAGCGTTTTTCGGCCCATTCGGGGCACACTTCAAGCTCCAAATAACCCTGTTTTCCAGAGTAAAAAAGTTTTGAACGTTCATGAGGTGCACCTGTCTAACCCCTATGATAATTAATGTTGTTAATTAATTTAAATCGCGCTATAAACAGAGAGTGCATCCGAAGGAGACACTCCGGGCGTATATAAGAGTACAGGAGACTGTTAAAAAGGACGGGTTATAAAAATGAATTTCATTGCTGGTGAGGATTCTGATTCGGGAATCAAAATTTATTTGCGAGAGATCGGGCAGATACCTCTGCTCACTCCCGCGCAGGAGATCGATCTGGCCGCCAAGATCAAGAAGGGCGACAAGGAAGCGCGCGCCCTGATGATCCGGGCGAACCTGCGCCTCGTGGTCAAGATTGCCCACGACTACGCAAATCTCGGGCTGCCGCTGCTCGACCTGATTTCCGAGGGCAATATCGGCCTCATGAAGGCCGTCGAACGTTTCGACCCTGCAAAGGGCGGCAAACTGAGCACCTACGCCGCATGGTGGATCAAGCAGTCGATCAAGCGCGCCCTGGCAAACCAGAGCAAGACGATCCGCCTGCCCGTCCATCTCGTGGACAAAATTTCAAAGATGAGGCGCGTGTCGCTTCAGATGAGCGAGGAACTTGGCCGCGAACCCACCGACGACGAGCTGGCCGAGGAAATCGGCCTCTCCAGCGGCAAGGTATCGCAACTGAAGACCGTCTCCATCCGGCCCGCGTCACTGGACGCCCCGATCAGCGACGACGACTCCACCGAGTTCGGCGAGATTGTCGGCGACGAGGAGGCACAGACGCCGTTTGAGATGCTGCGCGACAAGAACCTCCGCAACGAGGTTGGCGACCTGCTGGACGTGCTCGACGAGCGCGAACGCAAGATCATCGACTCTCGCTTCGGCCTCACGGGCGGCAAGCCCAAGACCCTGGAGGAAGTCGGCAGGAAATTCGGCGTCACGCGCGAGCGCATCCGCCAGTTGCAGAACATCGCATTGCTGAAGCTCCGCCGGGCTCTCCAGAAAAAGGAGAAACCGATCGAAGCCCTGCAAGCCGCTGCTGCGTAACAACGGCACTGCAAAATATTCTAAAAGGTCGGCTGGAATTTAATTCCGGCCGGCCTTTTTGATTTCTCACTTTGAATCCACCATGTCGTGGAAAACAGGGCTTGAACGGTCTATGATCGAAGACGCGCATCGCGCGTCGGGGCAGATACAGCCTGCGGAATCACGTAAGGCCCCTCGGGGATGATCGCGATTTCGTTCGCGGATGATTCCTGCAGCACTGTCCTGATCGCGGCCTGCCAGTCATTGTGACATGTCACGCCGGTCAACTGCCGGTGCTGATCACTGAGGCCGGTGGTGTAGAGATGGATGCGATGTTCGCGGATCGCTTCGATCAATTTCACCGTCTGCCATTCGTCCATGTTGGCCCTCATGCGACCTCGTGCCTCGTGCAGGAATCCATCGATGCCTTTTTGGACGAGAGTCGCCTGGGCCTTGCAAAACTCGGGCGATCCCAGCCCTTCGGAACATTCCGATGCAATCAGCAGCGAGCCTCCTTTTTCCAGGATTCCAAGGGCGCTGACAATGCCCTTGATCGTCTGGTAATAAGTCTTGTCGAGGGGATGCCCGGCGCTGCTGGTGATGACGCACGGGTAGCGTTTTTCCATCGGGATTTCCGCGAATTGCCTCATGAACGCGACCGCTTCCCCGTGGCTCACAATCACCTCGCCGAAATTGACGGATGAGAGCCTGCGTTCCGCATTCAGGCAGACGTTCACCGCATGGACTGGCCCCAGCATTCCCATGATCTCAAGCTGCTCCTTGTGCAGCGCATTGCGCTGGAGCTCGCAATTGCAAACCAGCGGATCCTCCATGAAGCGGGTGTGATGAAAAGTCGTGATCGTGTCCGAGTGGGCGATCCCCGGCGCAATCACCTTCCTGCCGCCGGAGTAGCCGGCCATGAAGTGTGGTTCCACGAGCCCGGTCACGATTTTAAGGTCTGCCTCGACGAATCTGCGGTCGAGTTTTACCGGGGTGCCCGATGAAGTCATGCCGAGATCAACATGGTCCGCATCATTGTGGGCGTAGTGGTTTTCGACGCGCACAGTATCCAGCACCCGGTCATTGCCGACGAGCTCACGCAATTCATCATCGAGATTCGGGCGGTGCAACCCTGTCGCCACCAGCACGCGGATATTTTCCGGGGCCATGCCTGCCTTTACCAGAGTGTCGATGATCGCGGGAAGCAGCAGACCATTAGGAACCGGCCGTGTAATATCGCAAATCAGGATGCACGCCGTCGCCGCGTTTTTTGCCAGTTGAAAGAGCGATCCGGCTTCAAGCGCCCTGGCTACAGCCCGTTCGGATTCCGGCAGGAGGGGCATCTCCGGTTTCTGGATGATGTCCGCTCGCAATCCCAGGGGCAACCCGACCGCCAGTGAAGTGCGGCCATATAATATCGAAACCGGTGGTACTGCTTTCAAAGTCTCTGGAACCTAAGACCGGGGCCAGTTGCCAGTCAAGATGTCGTGCAGATGGTGCGACGCTGTCTCTTCTTCCTCTCTCAGAATTTCCACTGCAGGCCTGCGGAGACAAGATGGCGTGTGAACTCCCTTTT
>Ga0068860_100000274_pt1 | contig 75310 bp, 71 predicted proteins | sample KBSSwiS32_FD_66597 | JGI IMG/M metagenome (GOLD analysis project Ga0068860, IMG submission 66597) | Switchgrass rhizosphere microbial communities from Kellogg Biological Station, Michigan, USA - KBS Switchgrass S3-2 | ecosystem: Host-associated > Plants > Roots > Rhizosphere > Soil ... | reverse complement strand
CGCACCAGGTACTCACGATCGATCTCGCTGGACGGATGCATCAGCCGATGCGCGAGCTCGCCGTCCGTCGTGAAAAGCAGCAGTCCCGAGGTATTCACGTCGAGTCGGCCAACCGTGATCCAGCGGCCCGCGCGCGGCTCCGGGAGCCGCTCGAAAACCGTGGGACGTCCCTGCGGATCGCTGCGGGTCGTCATCTCGCCGACAGGCTTGTGGTAGAGCAACAGCTCGCGCGTGGGCGAGCGGGTTGCATCGAGATCCAGCCTGCGCCCATCGAGACACACTTCGTCCGTGGGGCCCGCGCGATCGCCGAGTTGTGCAACGCGCCCGGCGACCGTGATCCGGCCGTCCCGTATCCATTGCTCAATGTTCCGGCGTGAGCCGAGCCCGGCCGCCGACAACAACTTCTGCAGCCGGGTCATGAAGTGGGTGCAACTATTCTGGTCATGAGATCCGCACAACTTTAGTATAACGACCCGGCATTTGGTGAGGTCCGGCCGTTGCTTGCGAGCTCGGCCCGGGCCGGCGTAAAACGGGCTGTTGGGCGCAGCCCATGGGAATTCACATGATCTACGAAAACATTCTCGGCACGATCGGCCGGACGCCCATTGTGAAGATTCAGCGGCTCGCGCCGAAGAACGTCACGATGTACGCCAAGTGCGAGTTCTTCAATCCGTTGAGCTCGGTGAAGGACCGTCTCGCGATCGCCATCATCGAGGATGCGGAGCGTTCCGGGGCTTTGAAGCCCGGCCAGACGGTCGTCGAAGCGACTTCGGGCAACACGGGTATTGCGCTGGCCATGGTGTGCGCGGCCAAGGGTTATCCGTTCGTCGCCATCATGGCCGAGAGCTTTTCGATCGAACGCCGCAAGGTCATTCGCATGCTCGGCGCCAAGGTCATCCTGACGCCGGCTGCCGAACGCGGTACCGGCATGGTGAAAAAGGCGGCGGAGCTGGCGCAGAAGCACGGTTGGTTTCTGGCCCGTCAGTTTGAGAACGAGGCCAACCCGGCGTATCACCGCAACACCACCGGCCCGGAAATCCTGCAGGACTTCGCCGGCAAGCGTCTGGATTTTTTCGTCACCGGCTGGGGCACAGGTGGCACGCTGACCGGCGCCGGCGAAATGATTCGCCTGGCACGGCCTGACACGAAGATCATTGCCACAGAGCCTGCGGGGGCCGCGCTTTTGTCGGGCAACGAGTGGAAGCCACACAAGATTCAAGGTTGGACGCCGGACTTCGTGCCCAAGGTGCTCAAAAAAGAAGTCGCGCACAAGATCGTGCCGGTCACCGACGTCGAGGCCATCGAGACCTCGCGCTCCCTGGCGCGCAGTGAAGGCATTTTCTGTGGCATCTCTTCAGGCGGCACGTTCGCGGCCGCTTTGAAAGTAGCCAACGAAGCGCCGGCCGGCTCCGTGATTCTCGCGATGTTGCCTGACACCGCCGAGCGCTATCTGTCAACGCCACTCTTTGAAGGTATTCCCGACGGCAGCGATTCCGAACCGTGAATGCGGCCGTGACCGCCCCGGAGGGCTCATCTGTATTTGGCACCGGCGGCCGCGACAACTCGCGGCTGTTCGCGCGGCTGCCCGATCCCTTTCCCATGTATCGCGGAGGCCAACTGCATCAGGCAGTGGTTGCCTACGAGACCTGGGGCAAGTTGAACGCGGCGCATGACAACGCCATCCTGTTGTTTACCGGACTCTCACCGTCAGCCCACGCCGCTTCCTCCGCCAACAATCCCACCGAGGGTTGGTGGGAAGGAATGATCGGCCCGGGTCTGGCCATTGACTCGAATCGCTACTATGTAATCTGCGTCAATTCGCTGGGAAGTTGCTTCGGGTCCACGGGAGCCGCGTCCATCAACCCCGCCACCGGCTCAGCCTATCGGCTGTCATTCCCCGAGCTGTCGATTGAAGACGTCGCGCGCGCGGGCTATGAAACCCTGCGCTCGTTGAAGATCGAGCGTGCCGACACCGTCATCGGACCGTCGCTGGGTGGAATGTCCGTGCTCGCCTTTGCGGCACAGTTTCCCCGGGCAACCCGTCGCCTGATCAGCATCTCGGGCTCCGCCGCCGCCTCACCGTTCGCCATCGCACTGCGCTCGATTCAACGCGAAGCCATTCTGCGCGATCCTGACTGGCGCGGTGGCGCGTATGAACATCCGCCGGCAACCGGAATGCGTATCGCGCGCAAGCTCGGCATGATGACGTATCGATCAGCACACGAATGGCGCGAGCGCTTTGCCCGCCTGCCGGCGACTGCGATCGATCCCCCCGAGTCCGGTCCGTTCGCGCCCGAGTTCGCCATTCAAAGCTATCTCGAAGTACATGCCCGCAAGTTCGTGAGCGCGTTCGATCCCAACTGTTATCTGTATCTGTCGCGCGCCATGGATCGCTTTGATCTGGCGGCCCATGGCGGCTCGCACGTCGCAGCCATCAAACGCTCCGCGGTCGAGAAAGCGCTCGTCATCGGTGTCGAGTCAGACATGTTGTTCGCCATCGATGAGCAGGAGCGGCTGGCAAAGGCATTCGAGCAGGCGGGGGCCGAGACTACCTATGCGCCACTGGATTGCATCGAAGGGCACGACTCGTTCCTGATCGATATCAAGCGCTTTGGGAATGAGATGCGCCGGTTCCTGGAAAAAAACTAGGCAAAGGACAGTGCAGCAACGCGCACACTGTCCGCAGCAACTCCGACTCCGCTTCCGTCATCACTTCATCGCTGGTGATGGCTTTCACCAGGCCATCGATCAGGCGCTTCTTGGCGAACGGCTCCAACTGCTCGAGCCGCGGCAGCGCCTCGCTCAACTGCCGAGCCCAGTCGCCGAGCGGCGTGTATTCCGGGGTGCGCATGGGCAGCACTACCGTCATCCCCGCCTCATGCGCCATCCGGGCATCGTGTTCATTCGAAGCGCCCAGTTGCGCAAGCGCGGTGAATAACACGTTGACCTCCTCCTGAGCGGCCTCGAGGGACACCGTGCCATGCGGCACGCGAGCATCCAACTCGTCGCTCAGCAGGGTTTCCAGCAGCTTCATCAACGAGAATTCAAACGCATCGATGCGGGAATCGGCGTAGACGAGCTCGGAGGCCAACGCTGCAAGCGCCCGCCGCTGCTGCACGGGCACTCGGCGTAACAGGGGGAAAACCTGTTGTAGTGCTGGAAGTCGTGACATGGGATCGATTGCATCCACGGTGGGCGCGATCTGTTGGACGAAGTTGAAGTTGGCGGCGCTCAGCTTCTGTCCCAACGAGGCATATTGCCGCTGACGCACGGCAGGCTCCTTGCTCAACAGCAGCGCCACAACAAAGGCCTGCGCACGTCCAGGCGATTGAAACTCGCCGATCGCACGCGGTAAATCCCGCGCGTAACCCATGGTGCCCGTGAGCGCGGAAATATTCGCAAGTCCAGCGCCAGGCCCCGGCGCGCGCGCCACGTCCGCATCGGCCCGGACCGGCTCTTCGGCATCCATCTGCGCCGCAACGCGCGCAATCTCCCCCTCATCAAACTGCGGATCGAGCTCCCGGATGCGCTCGAGCAGCGGCGGATGAGTTGCGAATGCCCGATGCAGGCCTTCGGCAAAAAACATGTGCGCAGCCTGTTCCGCCTGCGGCGTGGCCAGAGTCGAGCCATCGGGCATGGCCGCAATCCTGATGAGCGCGTCCTTCAACCCCTGCGGGTTGCGCGTGAACTGCACACCCGAGGCGTCGGCGAGCCGCTCGCGTTGTCGCGAGACGGCCGCCTGCAACAAGCGGCCGAAGAACATTCCAACATACCCCAGCACCAGGACCGCCAGTCCGAGCGCGACAATGGCGTTGTTGTTATTGCGCCGGTCCCGCGGACTGAAATTGAGAATCAGCCGGCCGATGATCCCGACCACAAACAAGCCGAACACCCAGCCCATGAGCTGCACATTCAGACGCATGTCGCCGTTCAGGATGTGACTGAACTCGTGCCCGATCACGCCCTGCAGTTGATCCCGGCTCAACCGGTCGAGCGCGCCCTGGGTCACCGTCACCGCGGCATTCGCCGGCGTGTGTCCCGCGGCGAAGGCATTGATCGCCGTCTCCTGCTCGAGCACATACACCTCGGGCATCGGCACACCCGAGGCAATCGCCATCTCGGACACGACATTCAACAGCCGCTTGCGCTGGATGTCCCGCGTGTCCGGATCGACCAGCACGCCCCCGAGGCTGCGGGCGACAACCCCACCTCCGCCCCGCAGTTCCACCGATTTGTACAGGCTCGCCAGTCCCAGCACGCCCATCACAATCAATGTGGAGAAAATCGCCGCCCCCGGATTGCGGGCTGCGTATCCCAGTGGATCAATATCGAGACCGTGAGCCCTGGATGACGCCAGGAACGTGAACAACACCAGATCGAGGGCAAGCGCTACCGCGAGCAGCGATAGAAAGAAGCTGACGAGCAGCCAGCGGGTCTGGCCGCGAGCGGCTGCCTGCCGTGCGAAAAAATCCACGAGCGAGCCGCGCCGCCGTCAGTCAGGTAAAGCTGACCTTCGGAGCTTCGCGCGCTTCGGGCTTCGCGATATCCAGCGGGCTCGCCGGCTGGAAATTGAACATCCCGGCCACGATGCTGCTGGGGAACACTTCCCGCGCGTTGTTGTAGCTCATTACCGAGTCGTTGTAGGCCTGGCGCGCGAACGCGACCTTGTTTTCGGTCGAGGTGAGCTCTTCCGACAACTGCATCATGTTCTGGTTGGCTTTCAGGTCGGGATAGCTTTCTGCAATCGCCATCAACCGCCCCAGCGCGCCGCCCAACTGCTGGTCGGCACCTGAAAGCTGCTGCACGGCCGTGGCATTCCCCGGGTCGGCGGCGGCCGTCTTCAGTCCCGCGTACGCGGCGTTACGGGCCGTGATGACGGCTTCCAGGGTCTCGCGCTCGTGCTTGATATAGCCCTTGACCGTTTCGACCAGGTTCGGAATCAGGTCGTACCGGCGGGTGAGCTGCACGTCGATCTGCGCAAACGCGTTCTTGAACGCATTGCGGGCGGTCACCAGCCGGTTATACGTCGAAATAAAGATCAGTACGATGCCGATGACGGCGAGCAAAACGATCCAGCCCATGGCGACCTCTCGACGTAGTCGTAAGTTTGTCTCCCGGGCCCCAATCTACCAGCAATTGGCAATCTGGGCAGTCGTTGCGCCAATTACGCCTATGCCCTTGACCCCGGCCTGATTCAGGGTCAGTGCCGGACAGGGCGTATCCTTCACCTGGTCTCCCAGTGGCGTCGCTATGATGGCGAAAGTCTGATCGTTGACTCCCGCAACCGGTGTACCGGCGGGATCGGCCGCAATGGTGTACGTGTTCTGGGGTGTATTGAACGGCAGGACCACCGCACAGCCGGCATTCGTGTAACTGTTGTACCGGGTGTAGCAGCGCTCAAACTGCTGCGCAATGTTGGCCAGCGCTATCTTGGCATCCGCACGCCGCGACTTGCGGATGGACGACTTGTAACTCGGAACGGCGATGGCAGCCAGGATGCCAATGATCGTCACTACCACCAACAACTCAATCAGCGTCATGCCTCGTTGCCGCTTCATATAAGTCTCCATCGCCATTATCGTAACTGCCGCCAGGACTGGCGCCCGATGGCGCCCGGGTCGTTCTTCAGGAGCCAGTTCTCGAGATCCTTGTGGTCGGTGGGCGCGATCGCATGATCGCCGGTTGTAGATGAAACGATACTGACCGATGTCAGCAGACCGTCGGTCGACTGGAGCCCGCTCACGGGCAATTTGTAGGTAACGCCGTTGACAGTGACCTGCACCATGTCCGTGTCGTTGAAGTTCTTGTCGTTATTCAGGTCAAACGGCGAATACTGCAGGGTCGCGCCCGTGAGGGAGTCCATGGTCATCAGCCAGCTGCGGCCGCCGTACGCACACGGATCCGCATCGGGAATGGTGGTCGTGAAGATGATCTTGCCGTCGCGCAGGACCGGATCGGTAACCTGCCGCTCGCCCTCATAGCCATTGGCGGGCGAGACGAGATCGATGTACCAGCCCTTCTGTGTCGTGGCGTTGACCTTGTTGGCGCTCGTCAAGCGGACGTTCAGCTGCTCGTTGACCGGATTGCCATTGTTATCGAGCACGGACATGGTCGTCGTCAGCTCGAAGGTGATCGTCTGCACCTGCAGGGAACCGCGACCGCTGACAATGTCGCTGCTGACACCGGTGTTGGCATCGAATATGCCATAGAAGGTTTGCGGCCGTTGATTGGCGGGCGTCTTGTCGACCGTCCGATCGGAGGCTTCAATGAATTTGCCGGTTCCAAACAGGACGACGAGGCCGGAGCCGCCCGGGCCAAAGGAAACCGTCGGGCGCTCGGTGATCGGCTGCGGATGGGGGGTCGGGCTGGCGCCGTCCATTGCCGTAAACAACGGCGCGGGATTGCCGCTGCTCGAATAAGCAACCTTCCAGTTGGTGGCCGAAGAGTCCCGAACGTCGAACTTCCACATGTTGCCCTGCAGATCGCCGGCGTAGACATAATCGACGACATTGTCACTGTCGATGTCGATCGCAGCGGGCGTTGCAAGTCCGTTGGGGGTCCCCGACGAGCCTACCTTCGTGTCGATCTTGGCCAGCACTGCGCCGGTGCCGATGTCGAGGACATACAGGAAAGCATGCCCGCTGCCGGTCCCGTTATAACCATTGCCGAATACCGCGCACCACTTGCCGTTGTGCATTTTGACGATGGCGGGACGGCTGTACGTGTAACCGAGGTCGGCGTCAGTGGCTGACGTGAATTCCCAAAGCACCACGTTGGCGGCGTTGCTTTCGGTCACCACATCGGGGTTGGTGACATCGAGCGCGTAAACCTCGCGGCCTCCCTTGTTCAGTCCCGCTGCCAGAACGGTGTGCCAGCTACCACCAAAGAACGCATCGATGACTGACGGTGTGCCGTCGGCATAATACAGGTGCGTGTAGGACGGACTCGTCAAAAGGCGGAGATTCGGGAATACCGCGCTCGGAATGAAGCCGAACTTCTCCGCGCCCGCGCCAGTCGGGTCCGGCGGTGATCCTGTTGCACTGGTGGTCGCATCGAATCCATGCAGCATTCCGTCATTCGCGCCAACATAGACCATGGGTCTGCGGGCAACATTGGCAAGCTTGAAAGTGCTGTACGGGGACGCTTCCATGCTGTCCGCGTATCGGAACGGTGGCGCTGCCATGAACACCGGCTTGGAATTGACGATGTCGCCCAACGGCGAGTCGCGGTTGCGGTACGGACCACCCTGTGCGATTTCCTTGCTGCGATCACCACGCAGATAGTTCAGGCGCTCCTGTGCGACGGTCGCCGTATCCGTCTGTTGCAGCATGCCCTGCTGCGCGGTACTCAGGTTCGCCCACCTGAACGCGATACCCCCACCGGCCGAGTTGGTTGCGAGGATGTTGCGGCTGGCCGGGATCGGAAACTGCAGCGCGGCATCCCAGGCCGGGGTGGCCGCGATGGTGCCGTCGGTGCCGATCGGGAACGACAGCAGGTGACCGCCCCAGCTCGCCGTGTCAAATACAGCCTGGAATATCCGCGTGCCGCTGTTGATTGAACCGCTGCTGATGGCCGCCGCCGAGGCAGAGCCGGCGTGCGCCAGAATTGCATTGAAGGCGTTCGACAACTGCGTCTCCAACATGGAGGGGTTGGTGACAAAGAAGTAGTTGTCCGGATTGCCGTCGCCGTTCGTATCCCACTCGTTGTTTGTGCTCGGCTTGCCGTCGTTGTCGATATCCTTGAATCCGCCGTACTTGGCGGCGTACCACAATGGCTGTTTCAGCAGGCCAGTGGCGGAGGATCCGGCCGCGTGCGTCTTGATACCGCGCATGTATCGGCTCAGAACCGTGCCGCCGGTGTCCGCCACGTTGTAGTGACAGGACTCTGTCGCACCGCTGCCAGGGAATCCCGCGGCGCTGCAAGCAGTGTCGACGGCCGCCTGGGTGGTCGAGAAGAACTTGCTCGTAGTATCGTTCGTCGTGAAGCTGCCGGTGTTCGAGACGATGTAGTAAGTGCCGGGGTCAGTAACACCCGAGATGGTATAACCCATCGTCTGGGTCGCGCCGGCCGAGGAGCCGGTCAACCACATGGTCACCTTGACGTTACCGCCGCTCACCTGGTACGCCATATAGCCCTTCATGTCGTTGTCGTAGTCCGAGCCCGCCGGCGCGTTCTCGAAGTTCATGAAGTAGGTGCCCGAGCTGTTATCGCTCGACTGCGAGATGACCCTGAAGTTGATCAACTGCATGGCATTGCTGTTGCGCAGGTTGTAGCCGGCCGGAATCAAGGTGACCGTGCCGCTGCCCACCGGAATCTTGAGAGACGGTGTGGGAGGCGCCAGTGATACTGCGTAGGTGTCGACCGGCTGAATTGCCTTTGTACCGACAGTCTGCAGCGATGTCTGGTGTGCGTAGTAGGCGAGTCCTGCAACCGCGAACGAGCCCTGCGCGCCGGCGGCCTCGGGACAGATTCCCGTCACCGTGCTCAGAGTGCCGACGGTCTGTGACGAACAGACATCATTCGGCGAACCCCCGGATAAACTACCCACGTACCATTTCTGGCCGTTGATGCCTTCGTTCGCGCCGATGGAATCCGTTTTGGTATTCATCGTCGACTGGCTCAAGCCGGGGATGTCAGTCGCCGTACCGTACTCGTCGTTGTCGAAGCTCACTACGCCGGTGGAGATAGGCATGATGTTAGGCTTGGCGCAGGACGAAGCGCCGCCGCCGACCGGCGAGGCCGACGCCGTACCATAGGGATTGACCCAGGTCGGCGAGGTCAGACTCGCGATCCAGGGTGTATCGTCGGAGGTGAAATTGGAGTTCGGGCTCTTGCCGCCCACGAAATAGCGCAGCGACTCGAGGAACATCTCGCCCACCGGGTTGCCCCAGTCGGAGCATTTGCCGTTGGTCCAGGTATTCTGGCCCGAAGGACAACCGTCAGTGCCGCCATAGCCCGGATCCGAATATGAGTAGCGGGAGATACGCATCAGGTTGATCGACTTGACGATACCCGCCGTACCGGTAAACGTGCCGTCCGCCGAATTGACTTCATCGACGAAGCGCGCGACGTTCTTGCGCAGCTCGCCGCCGGATTTGCGCTTGCCGTAGGTCCCGGTCATCAGGCCGAAACGGATTTTCAACTGGTCGGCGTCGGCGAAATCCTGCAGCAGGCCCACGGGTTTCGAGCTGGTGCCGTAGGACTTGCACTTCTCGGTGCCGATGAGGCCGGCGACGCAGACCTGCACGCGCACGGTGAATTCATCGACCTTGTTGCCGGCACTGATGCTCGGGCTCGCACTGGGATTGGCCGCATTCGGTGTGAATTCATTCTGACCCGAGGTGGCCGAGGTCCACAGACACTGCTTGCTCTCCTGCGCCGCCCAATCCGGCCACTGCCCACGGGCCACGCGCAGCCGCGGCGAGTTGATGTTGGTCTGCGATGGATTGTTGTTGGTATCGGGGGGCGTCACGTTGCACAAGGTGATGCCGGTGGTGTATGTGCCAGCATCATAGGGGGTGAAATTGCCGAGATCGGATGCCGAGTAGAATTTGGTCCAGGCATGGTTGTCCGAAGGGATGTGCACCCGCTCGAGGAGCGTCGCCGTTGTCGAGTCGGTGCTGCGATAGCCGCCGAACAATACTTTGCGCAGCGCATCCATGCGGGCCATGGACGCCCAGTTGAGGAAGTTACCGCTCCAGCGGCCACCGCCGGAAGTGCCGTTGCAGGCGTGTTTATTGGTTCCTCCCGCCGCGGCGGTCGGCGCGAAATTGCCGGTATCAAAGGCTCCCGAATAGCTGTAGCACTTCTGCGGATCGAAGTATCCGTAGTAGTTGATCGTGTCCTTGTAGGTCGGATCGATCGAGCCATCACCATCGATGTCGTCAAAATCGGTGTAGGCCTTGTGATAGAGCTGCTCATCGTTCGACAGCGCAAGCATGACGAGCGGCTCAGCGTTGGTCGCGTTGAGGAACACGGGCACATCCGCGAGCGCGAGCGGCGCAGCCGACACCCGCGAGCCGAACAACGCCGCGAGCACCGCCGCGCCGAACAGGGCGGAGAGACGGCTCCCGGAATTGGTGCGAACAGTCGTCATAACAATTTCCTCAATTGTCAGAACACGCGTGTGTACGTGCTTTGCAATACGGTGACGGCATTGCCGGTGGCGCCGGTGGAACGGGCAGTCACCTGATAGAACTCGCGCGTCACCTTGACGTCCTGACCGAGCTCCAGGCCATTCCTCTGGACCGTGGCGATATCCTCAATGGTGTACTGCGGGTTGGCTTTCAGTTTGTCGTTGCCGGTGAGGCCGGAGTTGCCGTACGTCTGGGCGTTGGCGGCCCAATTGAACTGGGTGTCATCGTAAATCGCGACCGGCAGGGTTCCCGGTTGACAGACCGTACACGGCAAACTGCCGACCGTGACCGGCTGCGTCGCATAGCCGTCGATGATTGATTCGCCGTACCGCAGTCCGGCTTCCGCGCCCTGCAGCGCCATGTTCAGGTCGCGATTGGCTCCTGCCATGCGCTCCTGCATGCGCGTCGTCTGCATCATGACGATTCCGAGGATCGTCATGACCAGCAACAGCAGCAGGCTCACGATCAAAACAGCGCCGGACTGGCGGCTCCTGCGGGTAAGGTGTTGCTTGCTCACGTGGTGCTGTTCCGTAATGTGATGGTTGTTGTAAACACGGCGCGCAGCCGGCGGTCGTTGAAGGGGCCGTAGTTGGCGCCGTTGCCGGCCGTCCCGCCCAGCAACAGGTAAGTCTGCTTGTCCTTGCCGACGCCATTCTCATCGATCGAACGGGCCAGGACGGCCACGTTGACACTCACGACCTTGCTCCAGTCCGTCACGGCGTTGGCTTTCTGATAGACATCGGCCAACAAGTCGAGATTGGTATCGACCCCATAGACGAGCTGCATGCCCTCGATGCCCTGGATCAACTCCTGGGGCGCGCCATTGCCGACGATCTGCCACAAGCCGGGCGGCGTGATTGCGGGGCACGCGGGCAGGCTGACGGCCGTGCAGCTGGCGATGTAGTAAATGACTGTCTGCACCGGCTGAACCATGGAATTCTGCGGGTAACCGCGATTCAATGACGAACTGATGTTGGCGGGGGTGCCGGAAGTGTCGTGTGAAATGGTTGCCGTCGAACCGGTGCCGTTGAAGGCGGTAGCCATGAATACCGTCGCGCCGTAACAGTCGCTCACTACAACCGGCGTCGGGACCTGGAGGGTTACATTGGGGTCGCGATCCACCGGGATCGCGTTGCCCATGTTGAAGGGCGCATTGGTGCGGAATACCGGCGCACCGGGGCGTGCCGAGCGCAGCACCAGGATGTCATTGCCTCCAGCAGGGACCGGCACCGCCGGAATGACCGGATCCAGGATCGGAGTCCAGGCGGTGGCACTGGTGGCCTCAAAGCCGGCTGCTGGAGCTGCGAAGTTCCACAGCAGCGAGGTGCTGTTCAGGTTGTCGAACAAGCTGCTGACCGGCGGGTCAAAGTTGTTATCGACGGACGGGTGCGCGCAGCCCACGTAGCCCGCCGCACGGGCATCCTGCCGGATCAACTCGAACGCCGTTCGGCCGGCTTCCTGCACGCGCGCCACGCGCTCGTTCTCGGTCGAAGTGAGCTTGGTGCTGTAGAGAATCGAAAGTGCGCCGGCCATGAGGATCAAACTCAGGGTCAAGGCGACCATGAGCTCGACGAGGGTGAAGCCGGCGCTGTGTCCACGCCGGCTCGGAACCATGGGCTTCATAGTTGCGTCACCGTTTTGAAGGTGATGGGGGTGCACGTGTCGAGATTGGTGCCCGTACATTCGCTGGTATCGCCGCCGCGGCTGTCGATCCATTGAATGATGATCGTCGCAACGTTGGTTCCGGGAGTCACGGCGACGGAGCCTTTGCCCCCCGGGAGCGTAGCCAACTCGGCCACCCACGCCTGCACATCCAGCTGGGCCGGGGTCGTTCCGCTCTTTGTTCCACCTAACGCGACGTCGTATTCGCCATTGCGCGCGGCCGTGTAATTGGCTCGCATGCGATCCGCAATGTCATCTGCAAGATAGGACGCCTGCGTGCGGGAGGCCGCGCTCTGATTCGCGCGCAGGCCGGAGATCTGCATGCCGGCGATGCCCAACAGTCCGATGGACAGAACGATGAGAGCCACGAGCGCCTCAATCAGTGTGAAGCCACGGGCGCGCACGCGTCGATTACGATGTGATGTCACGATTGGACTTCCTACGGACAGGCCAGGCGGGTGTTCTGCGGAGAGCCGCCGATGGTCACGGAAACCTTCGTCTGGTTGTTACCGTTGCAGCCTGACGGCAGGGTGTTGAAAGTAACGGGGAACACATAGTCAGTCGTCTGCGACCACACCATGCCGCGGGCGTCATAACGTAAATATTTGGTGCTCGAGGTCACTGACATGTTGCCGGAAGGAGCGTCCCACGCCTGTAACACAACATCCGAGCCGTCCACCTGGCCCGCCGTGCCGCTGCCGTCCGTGAAGACGATCCAACCGGTATTCCAGGTGGTGCTGTTGGAGCAGGTCAGCGAGTCGGTCGAGGCACAGACCGAAACCGGAATACTGCGGCGCAGTGCCTCGCTGCGCGCCGTTGCCAGCGCCGTCACGAGGCTATTGGTAGCGGCGGTCGTCCGGCTGCTCGCCGCGAACTGGCGCAGCGACGGGATCGCGATCCCGGCAAGGATCGCGACGACCGCCATGGCCGTGAGCAGCTCGGCCAGGGAGTAGCCATGTTGGGTCTTTCTCATGGCTGCGCAGTCTGGCGGGTGAGCCCAAGGTCTGCGCGCCGGGCCGACCAATGGTTGGCCGCCCCCGATCAGCGGTTGCCGGGTGTGAAGTCGGTCACAGCATCGGCCACACCGGCTTCACTTAATCGCGAGGTCCGGCAGGATCCGGGGCACTGCATCACCCTCTTGCCGAGGCGCTGCGGCAGGCCCAAAATCTGCGCAGCGATATGTTGAAGCGTGCAGGTGCACGGCCGGAAGAACGGCATAATGCTTACGGTCGCGACGCACAACTACTAGAAAGACGCGAGGCTGAGATTTAAGTGGAACGCCGCCTGCACACGAGGCACCGTGCAAGAACCGTTGTCTATATCACTATCCCGGGTGGCCGCAGAAAGCTGTGTAAAGCCGTCAATCTGAGCGCTACGGGCGTATTCATCGAAACCACCAACCTCGGCCTGCGCAAAGGTCAGCAGGTGGTGCTGGCCTTCGCCATCAACCTCGGAACTGTCACGAAGCTCCATCGCCGGACTGCGGTCGTCGCCCACGTTTCCAAGGGTGGCACCGGCCTGATGATGGAAAGCTACGGGGCCGCGCGCTCCGGTTGATGCGCGGTCAACGGCCTGTGCCGTTGGAACGCTTCGATGGCGGCGCGCGCAGCCGGGCCGGCCAGGTCGGAATGGACTAACACAAGATAAAGCGGCGCATTCCGGGACGCTCCCGCGGCCAGCGGCAGCGGCCGGATCAGCCCTTTTTCCAGCGATCCGCGGATGAGGTGCTCGGGCAGCCAGGCATACGCCAGGCCTGCCTCAACCGTCGCGAGTGACGCTTCAGTACTGCTCACCGTGCATCGAAGGTCGGAACCGAGCCACCCTTCATCCCTTGGATGGCGCACCCCGGAATCCCGTACCACTGCCTGAACGTGACGCATGAGGTCTTCGGCTGTCAGGGGATGATTCACGCTGAACAGCGGATGATTGGAACGTGCGACGGCTACAAACGTGACATCGAGGAGCCAATCGCCGAGGTGGCCCGAAGGCACGTGGGTAGTCACCACTACATCTGCGGCCCCGTCCACTATCGCTTCCTCCGCTCCTGACAACACGGCATCTGAAAGCTGCATCTGAGTGTTTGGACACAGGCGCTGGAGCTCGGCGACGATGTTCAGCAGGCGATCGCGGGGAAACGCGGCGTCAACGACCAGCCGCAGCTCAGGCTCCCAACCCTGGCGCAAGGTACGCGCCAATCCCTCGAGACTTCCCAAATCACCGATGAGCGAGCGGGCGCGTTTCAGGAGCGCCTGACCATGCGCCGTCAGAACTGCCTTTCGACCTTCAATCGCGAGCAAGGGCACGTCGATCGCTTCCTGCAGGCGGGCTACTGCATAGCTGACGGCTGACTGACTCCGGTTCAAAGCCGCGGCCGCCTGGGCGAATCCACCCTCATCGATCACCGCAGCCAGCACGGCCCACTGCTCAACCGAGGTTCTGGGTAATAGAGCCATTAATCAGTTTTATTGATAATAATGAGCCGAATATTGCGCTTTTTAATCTAATAAATCGACCTTATTGTAGGCCTCACCCAATGGAGGCCCTCATGACCGAGATCAGACGCAGTAACGAACGTGGCTATGCCGATCACGGCTGGCTGAAGTCATTCCACACCTTCTCTTTCGCTGACTATTTCGACCCCGAGCACGTCCAGGTCGGGCCGTTGCGGGTGATCAACGAGGATCGCGTGCAAGCCGGCCAGGGGTTTGGTACCCACGGGCACCGGGACATGGAGATCATCAGCTACGTGCTCGATGGCGAGCTCGCGCACAAAGACTCGATGGGCAATGGCTCCACCATTCGCCCGGGAGACGTGCAGAGGATGAGCGCGGGTACCGGCGTCCGGCACAGTGAGTTCAATCCCTCGAGCACGAACCCCGTGCACTTCCTGCAGATCTGGATTCAGCCGAATGCCCAGGGAATTGCGCCGAGCTACGAAGAGAAGAGGTTTTCTGTTCAAGAGAAACGCGGCCGTCTGCGTATCATCGCTTCTCCGGATCAGGCTGACGGCTCAGTGCTCATCCACCAGGATGCGCGCGTGTACGCCGGCCTGTTTGATGGGGACGAAAGCGCGACACTGAACGTTGAACCGGGGCGCACTCTCTATGTGCACGTGGCCCGCGGCTCGGTGACTGCCAACGGGACAGAGCTGAACGGCGGCGATGCCGTGACGCTGACCGAAACCGGGAAGCTGGAACTTCAGAAGGGCCAGCAGGCCGAGGTCCTCGTCTTCGATCTGCCTCAATAACGAAGGGACTGACCGTGTTCTGCCGCGTGGATCACGCGGCAGGCGCGGCGGCGGCTGGCATGCGGACGCTTCTGTCAACGGTGACCGAGGCTGCTGCGATGCCTTAGACTGTAATAATAATGTCATCCGCCACTCACAAAGACAGCCGCGAAGTTGAGTGGCAACTGGCCTCATCCGACCTGGGGTCCGTGCGCCGCTGGCTCGACGCACAGGGCAGTATCGAAGGGCTCCTGGTCGCACCGCAACCAACACTGCAGATCTTCGACACCTACTTTGACACCGATGACTGGCGAATTTTCCGGGCCGGCTACGCACTGCGCGTCCGATCCGAAGAGGGCCGTTCGCAGGCCACGCTGAAGTCATTGCATACCAACACGGGCGCGAAAGCCGATCGCCGCGAGTTGAGCGAGACGATCGACAGGGACTGGAACGGCCAATCAGATGGCCCGGTTGGATTGCGTATTCGAGCGGTCAGCGGGGCACACAGCCTGCAACCGTTGTTTGAAGTTCGCACTTCGCGACAACGCTACGCCATACACGCGGCCAACGAAGAGCAGCAGATCGGCGAAATCGCACTCGATGACACCGTGATTTCGCGTCCGAACGGCCCCCCGCAGACCAGCATGCAGCGGGTGGAAGTTGAGGCCAGCTCTGATGATCACGAGCCTCTGCAGACTCTCGTGGACGTGCTGCGAACCCACTGCTCACTCGAGGCGGCGGCGGACAACAAGTATTCCCAGGGCTTGAAGTCCGTGGGTCTGGCGCCGGCGCCACTCCCGGACTTCCAGCCGACTGCCGTGGATGCATCGATGCGGGTTGAGGACGTGGCTCTCGCGAACCTGCGTCGCTTCCTGGCAGCCTGGTATCAGCACGAGCCCGCGGCCCGGTTCGGCGATGATCCTGAGGCGCTCCATGACCTGCGGGTTGCCGGCCGCCGCATGGATTCGATCCTGCGGCAGCTTGAAGCGTTCCTGCCGGCCGCCATCGTGCGGATCCGCCCGACCATCAAGAAGGTCATGAAGGCGCTGGGCCACGCGCGCGATCTGGATGTTGCTCTGCTCGAGTTGGACGAGTTCAACCGCACGCTGTCCGAGGACGACCGGGCGAAATTGCAACCCCTGCGGGAGCACCTGGGCGCGGAGCGCGTCCGCGCGCGCCACAAGATGTTGGCAATCCTCGACTCGGGCTCCGTGCAGAAGGATTTCGAGAAGTTGCGGGCCTCGTTGGCTCAACCCGCGTCCGTCTCCGAGACACCCCAGGACTCTCCCCTCGTTGCCCTCAGTGCATTGATCCGGACGCGCTACAAGAAAACGCGTAAAGCGGCTGATCGTCTCACCGCCGATTCATCCATGGGCGAGTACCACGCGGTCCGCGGACGGGTCAAAAAGCTGCGATACGCCCTGGAAACTGTGGCGGTCGTCTTCGGAAAACCCGCGGACGAGATGGTGAAGGCTCTGCGGCGCTGGCAGGAAAAGCTCGGTGCTCAGCAGGATGCTGACGTTGCGGGCCGCCGGCTGCGGGCGTTGGCGGCGAATTCGCCCAAGGGATTGCCGACCGAAACCCTGTTCCTCATGGGCCAGCTCGCGGCGCACTACCAGGCCCGGGCCTGGAAAGCCCGCAAGCGCCATCCCCGTGCCTATCGGAAGGTCCAGGAGCGCTGGAAGGCGCTAAAATCCAAGCTCCACCCCGAGCAAAAGGCGCCGCCGCCCCCTACCGGGCCGTGACTCGATTGCATGGATCTGTTGATAGTGCGACACGCGATCGCGTTCGACCGCGATCGGAATCGTTGGCGGGACGATGACGAACGGCCTCTATCCCCGGCCGGGATCCGGCGCGCCCGTAAAGCGGCCGCGGGGCTCAAAAAATTCGCGCCTCGCCCGCAACAGCTGCTGACCAGCCCGTTGGTCCGGGCCAGGCAAACGGCTCAGATCCTGACGGACGTGGCCGGATGGCCGGCCGCTCGAGTAACGCCCGAGCTGTCACCGGGCGAGCCGGCGCTCGCCATTCTGGAGTTGCTCAGCCGGGACCGCGGCAAACTGACAGCGGTCGTGGGTCACCAACCTGACCTCGGCCACCTGCTCGGCGCCTGCCTGCTGGGCGGCGGTGGCGCGCTGCCGATTGAGATGAAGAAAAACGCGGTTGCGTGCGTGTCATTTTCCGGACGCCCCCGCGCCGGCCATGCCGCTCTCAGATGGCTCGCGACGCCGAAGATGTTACGTTCACTGCGTTAACCGATAAGTCAGTCACACTTCCAACTCCATTTCCGGTCCGGTCCGCACATTGTCGTTGGCATGTAACATGCACAATGCAATATGTACTCAACAGTGGACAGGAAATTGGCTCATGAGCTTTGAAGCGATGGGTGATCGCTGGCAGACGGCGGCCACCAGTGCCTCCAGCGGCACATTGGCAGACCGGTGGCAGATTACGACCCGGCAGTGGCTGGAAGCCAAGGCCGAGTACCGGGCTCTGTATGATGCGGAAGTCACGAACGTATCGGCGCTCCGCAAGGCCGCGCAGCGGCTGCATGACCTCGGCCAGCTCCGTAAGGTGCTTGCCTGCGGGCAGGGCTAGTCAACTGCTGAGCGCGCGAACCCAGGCCAACGCCAGGGGCAGCAGCGCAAGCAGTCCCGCGAGCCACTGAGGCACGCGATCCAACACGCGTCCCGCAGCCTTCAATGCTGCGACCGCGCCGGCGCCGAGTCCGACAACAAATCCCAACGCGTGGGCGAGCACATCAACGGTGAGCCCGGTCCCAACGCTGCCCGGTTGGTCGATTGACTCGCCACCCGTTCCTGTCCAACTGAGCAATACGATACCGGCCACCAGCGGTGCCCAACGCAACGCCCAGCGCTGCGGATAGGCCAACCGGGTGCGCCACGAAAAGCCCGACAACAGGCCCAGCGCACTGAAGACGGCTGTCGAGGCCCCCACTGACAGATGCCCCGGCGGTCCAAAGTAGCCTTCCACCCAGTTCGCGAAGCCCGCCCCCAGGACCACCAACAGCCAGGCGTTGCCCACTCCGATGAGGCGTGACGCGAGATAGCCAAACCACATTCCAAAAACGGTATTCGACACGAGGTGCAGGGTGTCGATATGAAGCGTCAGCGCCGTAAACACCCGCCACCATTGCCCCTGCTGTATGAGTCCTGCGTTGAGCTCGCCTACATTGAACGCATCGAGCCTCCACAGCCCGTTGGCCACGGCGAATGCAACAAAGAACAGTACGAGCGCATAGCCGATGCTGCCCTTCAGTGCGTGGGGATGGAGCTTGGGAGATGGAGGCGGCGGAGGTGGCCTGACGAGGCGCTCCTGCTCATACAGATGGAGGTGCTCGCCTGCCGCCGGCGTGTCGTCGACGTCCACCAGCAAAAGGTATTCGCGGCCATCTCTCGCAATAGCACTTGCAATGCCGACGGCATACAGCATGAATGCGCGCTCATTGCATTCTGAAAGACGTGGCGAGCGGAAGATCTCGAACATTATGAATCACCCGAGGCGAATCTCGACCCTGCTGCCCATCGCATTTGTGCTCGCGGCCATGGCTTCGGTGCAGATGGGGGCGTCCATTGCGAAAACAATGTTCCCCACGGTGGGCCCGATTGGAATGGTCGCGGTCCGCATTGCGCTGGGGACGATGGTGCTGTGCCTGCTGATGCGCCCGTGGCGCGCACGGGTGACTGCGAGCAACTGGCGGCCACTGGCTGCGTATGGCGTCACCCTCGGCGTGATGAACCTGTTCTATTACCTGTCGCTGAACCGCGTCCCCCTCGGCATCGCGGTCGCGATCGAATTCACAGGCCCCCTGGCCGTGGCCGTGTTTTCCTCACGCCGCCTGATCGACTTCTGCTGGATCGTGCTCGCCGCGGCAGGGCTCCTGATGTTGCTTCCGGTGGCGCATGTGGGTGTTGGTATCGACCCGTTGGGTGCCGCGTTCGCGCTTGCAGCAGGCGTGTGTTGGGCGCTCTATATCATCTTCGGACAAAAGGCCGGCGCGGATCACGGTGCACAGAGCGTGGCTCTCGGCAGTCTCATCTCAGCCCTGTTCGTGGTTCCCATCGGCCTGTTTGATCGCGGTACGAGCCTGCTCACGGGCTCGGTGTTACTGCCGGGTCTGGCGGTGGGAATCCTCTCCACGGCGCTTCCCTACACGTTGGAGATGTATGCCCTCACCCGCCTGCCCGCGCGGACCTTCGGTATTCTCATGAGTATCGAACCGGCGTTTGGCGCGCTGATCGGCGTCGTGTATCTGCATGAATGGCTCACCGCCATCCAATGGACCGCGATCGCGCTGATCATCGTGGCCTCGGTGGGTGCCACGGCCTCGGCCCGGCAGCAGGCTGTCGCTACCGTCGGGTTGGAATGATGTCGATGGTTTCCGTTTCCGGATCGAACACAATCTGCGCTTCACGGCGCTCGAGCTGGGCGTAGACATGGGCAAGCTTCTCCTCGAGCGTGAAGTCCCGCGAGCCATACTCAGTGCCCTCGCGCAGCACAAAAGACTCGACGACACCGCGCAGCGTCTCGACAGACAGCTCCTCGTAAGGGACGAACACCGGTTCCTGATCACTCATCGTTTCGTACAATAGCTCATGCAGTCCATCATCAGCGTTTCCAATCTCACCAAGACCTACGCCACCGGCTTCCAGGCGCTGAAGAACGTCAACCTGGAAATCCGCAAGGGCGAGATCTTCGCGCTCCTCGGCCCCAACGGCGCGGGGAAAACCACGCTCATCAGCATCATCTGCGGGATCGTCAATCCGACGCAAGGAACCATCCTGGCGGACGGGCACGACATCATTCGCGATTACCGCGCGGCCCGGTCCCGGATCGGACTGGTGCCGCAGGAGCTGACGACCGATGCATTTGAGAGCGTGTGGGCGACGGTGAAATTCAGCCGTGGCCTGTTCGGCAAGCCACCGAATCCCGCTCATCTGGAAAAAGTGCTCCGTGACCTGTCGCTGTGGGACAAGCGTGATTCCCGGATCATGGCCCTGTCCGGTGGCATGAAACGCCGCGTGATGATCGCCAAGGCTCTCTCTCATGAGCCGAACATCCTGTTTCTCGATGAGCCCACCGCCGGCGTGGACGTCGAGCTGCGCCGGTCCATGTGGGAAATGGTCCGCGGCCTGCGCGAAAGCGGCGTGACCATCATCCTCACCACGCACTACATCGAGGAAGCACAGGAGATGGCCGACCGGATTGGTGTCATCAGCAAAGGCGAGATCATTCTCACCGAGGACAAGGACGTACTGATGAAGAAGCTCGGCAGCAAAAAGCTCACCCTGCAACTTCGCCAACCCCTGCAGAGCATTCCCGCCGCCCTCGCGGATGCCCGTCTCGAGTTGACCAATGAGGGCAACGAGCTCGTCTACACGTTTGATACGCAGGGAGAGCGCACGGGAATCGCGAGCCTGCTCAGCAAGCTGAGCGAGCACGGCATCACCATCAGGGACCTGCAGACCAAGGAGAGCTCGCTGGAGGATATTTTCGTCAGCCTCGTGAGTGCCCGCCGATGAACGTACATGCCATCCGCGCGATCTACCTGTTTGAGATGCACAGAACCTGGCGGACGCTGTATCAGAGCATCGCGTCCCCTGTTATCTCCACATCCCTGTACTTCATCGTCTTCGGCTCGGCGATCGGGTCGCGCATGGCACACATCGACGGTGTCAGTTACGGCGCCTTCATCGTGCCCGGGCTCATCATGCTGTCGATCCTCACGGAGAGCGTTTCCAACGCCTCGTTCGGCATCTACATGCCGAAGTTCTCGGGAACCATCTATGAAATCCTGTCCGCTCCCATTTCAACTCCCGAAATAGTCGCCGGCTATATCGGCGCGGCCGCAACCAAATCCATCATCCTGGGCACCATCATTCTCGCCACCGCGCGACTGTTTGTGTCCTTCAGCATTGCCCATCCGCTCTGGATGGTCGCCTCTCTCATTCTCATCGCCCTCACCTTCAGCTTCTTCGGCTTTCTCATTGGTATCTGGGCCGATGGCTTTGAAAAACTGCAGATTATTCCGCTGATGGTGGTCACGCCCCTGACCTTTCTGGGCGGCAGCTTCTACTCCATTTCCATGCTGCCGCCGCTCTGGCAGAAAGTGGCCCTGTTCAATCCGATCGTGTATCTCATCAGCGGCTTCCGCTGGGCCTTCTATGGCATTTCCGATGTCAACATCGTGGTCAGTTTCTCAATGGTCGTGGCATTCCTGATTGCCTGCTTCATAGCTGTCTGGGCCATCTTCCGGACGGGCTACAGACTCAAGGCGTGACGGGACGTTTTTCGCTGTCCATGTGCGCGAGTTGCGCGTCGGGATAGCGGGCACCTGAAGCGGCATCGGGAGGAATCGCACGCTCGATCTCAGCAAGATCGTCCGCTGACAGCGATACCTTCAGCGCCCCGAGCGCCTCGGTCAGCCTGTCACGACGCCGTGCTCCGATGATCGGCACCATCGATACCTTGCGTGCAGCGGCCTGCGCGTAGACCCAGGCGATCGCGACCTGTGCCACTGACACACCGATCCGATCGGCGATGGCGCGCAACTTCTCAACCAACGCCAGGTTGGCATCGAGATTTGCGCCCTGGAATCGTGGGGCACGTGCCCGAAAGTCACCGCCGTTGTCGCGATCCTTGGTCCAGTGTCCGCTGATGAGGCCACGCGAGAGAACGCCGTAGGCCGTTATGCCGATTCCCAACTCGCGGCAGGTCGGCAGGATCTCCTTCTCGATGCCACGAGAAATCAACGAATACTCGATCTGCAGGTCCGAAATCGGATGAACAGCCTGAGCACGCCGGATCGTCTGCGCGCCCACCTCCGACACGCCCACGTGGCGAACGTAACCTTGTTTGATCAGGTCGCCAATCGCACCCACGGTCTCCTCAATGGGCACGCTCGGATCCAGGCGAGCTGGACGGTAGATGTCGATGTAGTCGACACCCAACCGCTGCAGCGTGTAGGCAAGAAAATTCCGGACGGCCGCGGGCCGCGCGTCATAACCAGCCCACTGCCGGTCCGGGCCGCGCAGCGCGCCAAACTTCACGCTGATCTGCACCTTGTCGCGCCGTCCCCCTTTCAGCGCCTCACCGACCAGCATTTCGTTGTGACCCATGCCGTAGAAGTCGCCGGTATCGAGGAGCGTGACACCCAAGTCGATGGCCGCATGGATGGTTGCGATGCTCTCCGCACGATCCGTTGGGCCATACATGTCGGACATGCCCATGGTGCCGAGTCCGATCACTGAAACCTTCGGGCCGTGGGAACCGAGTTGCGTGCTGTTCATGGAAGACGTCCTTTGAATGAGTGCCTGCTGGTGTCGAATGATGAGGAATGGCAGACTATTCGATAAGACGGACTATTCAGAATACGACATTCGGCTAATCGAACAATGGATCCCGACCTGCGTGATTTGGCAGCCTTCGCCACGGTGGCTCGTCATCGAAGCTTCCGCCGGGCTGCGGCTGAGCTGCAGATCTCACCCTCGGCCCTCAGCGAGAACCTCCGCGACCTGGAAGAGAGGCTCGGTGTGCGGCTGCTCAATCGGACCACCCGCAGTGTGGCTCCGACCGAGGCGGGAGAGCGGCTGCTCGCAAGGCTCACGCCCGCTCTGCGCGACGTGCGCGATGCGGTGAATGAGGTCCGAGGTCAGAGCAACATTCCCGCCGGGCGACTGCGAATCAACGCGGCCGGTCCTGCGGTTCAACACGTGCTCGCGCCGATCATCGGTCCGTTTCTCGAACGCTACCCGGAGGTGAGAGTCGAGGTGGTTGATACCTCGGACCTCGTCGATATCGTCGCCGAGGGTTTTGATGCGGGAGTTCGGTACGAAGAGAACCTGGCTCGCGACATGATTGCAGTGTCGTTGGGTCCGCCGCAGCGTTATGCGTTGGTAGCCGCGCCGAAGTTTTTAGCGGCGTGGGGGCGTCCCCGCACACCGGAGGATGTAGTGGGAGCGCCGTGCATCGTCACCAAGTTCCCTACCGGCTACGTGTTGCCTTGGGAGTTTGAAAAGCCCGACCGGAAGGTGAAGTTTGTGCCCGAAGGCACGCTTACCTGCATGCACACGGGACTGCAGCTGCAGGCAGCGATTGACGGAGTTGGATTCTGGATGACGTTTGCGGAAAACGCCGCGGACGCTATTCGGGACGGGCGGTTGGAATCATTGCTGGTGGACTGGTTTCCGCCGTTTCCGGGTCCGTTCCTCTACTACCCGAGCCGCCGTCAGTCGCCGCCGGCGCTGGCTGCGTTCGTCAGCTTCGTTACCGGGAATCGTCGTCCGGAGGCGGGAAGCCCACTGAGGTTGCCGGGATCATGATGGTCGGTGAGTCGTCGACCTCCAGCGGCTTCACGGCAATTGTCTCATCACTCGTCGTCGCGGGCGCCGCTACCGGCGCATAGGTGCCCGTCTGCGCGGTCGGCGGCTGGAAGGGATGTTGGGTTCTCAGGCGTTGCAGAGCCAACTCGGCTTCGATCGGCTCGCTGAAGTAAAACCCCTGGCCGTAGTCGCAACCCATTTCCTGTAATGCGCGCGCCGCGGCCTCGGTCTCGATGATCTCGGCAATCGCCTTGAGATTGAGACTGCCCGCCATCTGCACCATCGCGTTCATCATGCCCGTGTTGGCCGTATCCTGCGGGCCCGTGTTCACGAACGGACGGTCGATCTTCACGAAGTCGAACGGAAACAACTGCAGGTAGCTGAGCGATGAATAGCCGGTGCCGAAGTCATCCAACATCAGCCCGATGCCCATGGCGTGCAGGCGTTCCAACGTTTCGCGTGCCACGCCCACGTTGCTGATCAGCGCGGCTTCCGTGATCTCGAATTTGAGAACGGACGGCGGCAACTGCGTTTCGCGCAGGAGCGAGCCGATGTATTCCACCATTCCGGGGTCGCGCAGCGCGGTGGGGGACATGTTGACGCTGACGAAGAACTTCTGGCTCGCGGGCAGGCGCCGCAACCACTCTCCCGCCAGCTTCACCACCCTCAGGATGACCCAACGGGTGATGGGAATCATGAGGCCGGCTTCTTCCGCGATCCGCAGGAACTTGTCCGGCGCCAGCACGCTTTCGACCGGATGCCGCCAGCGCAGCAGGGCCTCGGCACCCACCATGCGATAGGTTTTCAGATCGACGATCGGCTGAAACAACAGCCGCAGCTCGTGTTTGTCCAGCGCCACGTGGAGGTCGGCCTCCAGGCTGACCAACGAAGCCGCCTGACCCGCCATGCTGGGCGTGTACAGGACGACCTTGGAGGTTTCCTGGCGCTTGGCGACGGTCAACGCAATATCGGCCTCGCGAACCACATCCTCGGCCCGCTGCTGGCCCGAATCGACAGTGGTCGCACCGATCGTCGCCGTCACTACGAGCTTGTGACGCCGCAATTCAAAGGGAGTCCGCAACTCTTCCTGCAACAACCCCGCCACGCCCATCGCCGCCTCGGTGGAGGCCACGTCGAGAATCAACAGGGCAAACTGGTCGCCGCCCCAACGGGCGAGCACGCCTTCAAACGCCGAGGTCGATTTCTCGAAGCGGCGGGCCGCCTGCACCATCAACTCATCGCCGGCCGTGTGTCCGAGCATGTCGTTGACGAGCTTGAAGCGGGAGATATCGACAATGATGACGGCGACCCGCTGGCGGCGCTTGGTGCGCACATCGCGCAGCGCCCGGTCCAACTGATCCATGAAATAACGCCGGTTGGGAAGGCCCGTGAAGGCGTCATGGAATCGAGCGTGATCAAACGTCTCCTGCAGGCTGAGACGTTGTTGCATCTCGGTCGCGAGCTGTTTATTGATCGTCCGCAGGCGTGCGCGCGCCGTATTCAATGCAGAGCGTGAACGCTGCAGGGCGTGGCTGAGGTCGTGTGTTCCGAATGCCAGCAGCCACGCGAGGAATGCCAACAGACCGATGTCGGAAGCCAGCTCGGTCGCGGGATACCAGCCGGTGCGCGGCAGAATGGCCACCTGCAGATAGCTTCCCGCCGTGGCGGGCTGGAAACCGTTGGGGAGGCGCAGCTTGATAGCGACCGCATCGGTCAACGGGTCGTTGCTCGAGCTCACGAAGATACGGGTGCGGGCGCTTCGCGGCTCGACCTGGGAGACCTCGAAGTCATAACCGGCATCCGTGAGCCGGGCAAGCTGCACGCCGGAAATCAACTCATCCAGGTCGACGTACGAAACCGCCCACCCACGCGAAGGAGACTCGATGCCAGGGATGGCCGGAACAATGGGCACGCGCGCGCTCAGCAGCCACTGGCTTCCCAAGCGCAACGGCCCGAGGACAGAGGCACCCGGCACAGGCCGCGAGGAGTCCGCGGTATCCCACTCGCTTGCGATGCCACCGGCTGCGTTCGCTTCCTTGGGAAGCGCGCTCAGTACCCGGTCCTCGTTTGTCATCCAGAACGTGTTGGCCACCAACGGCACGGAGTCGAGCGACGTGAACGTGTTGGTATCAGCAACGGCCTTGCTGGCGAGCGCCGCCTGCTTCGTGGCGAGCACCCCGAGCTTCTGCAGCTGCGGATCGATCTTGTTCACATAGCCGGTGAGAATCGAATTCGCATCCGCTCGGGCCGCGGTCGCATGGTGTTGCACACTCAAATACATGAGGCGTGAGCCCGCAACGAGCACGACGGCGAGCACCACTACGGTGGGTATCCAGCCGAGATCGCGCCTTCTTTTCAGCAATGCCGCCACTGTTACGTACCGTGATGCCCTATATGAAACACGTAGTTCAGATTCCCCTGGAAGCGCTTGCTGTCCACGAACGGACTGTAGAGCTTCTGATAGTCGAGAATGAGGCTGATTTCACTTCTCACACTGGGCAAAGGCACAGTCGCACCGACATAACCTTCCTTCACCCGCAGCCCGGGGACGGAGGTCGGCTGGCCTTCGATGTGCGCGCCGGGAGTCAGCACCGCGGCCGTGGCCTGGCCTACGGAAAAGCCGGCGAGCCAGTTCACCCCAGGCTCGAACAGGTCGAGCTTGCCGGAGAGCAGCCGGGTGCCCAGGTTCGATCCCACGGAGTACGAATAGGACACCGTGCTCTGGAAATGCGGGTTCCAGAGGTACGAAAGACCCAGCTTCGGAAGGTTTCCGGATACGGTGTCGACAAAGAACTGGCGATCTTCCAGGCTCACTGAGAGCCGGTGGTAATAGGTGCCCACGAGGCCCAGCGCCTCGATGTGATAGTTGAGCGCGCGGTCGCCGCTGTTGCCGGCCCCTTCATGCGCTTCCCCGTACACGGTGTAGCGCTGATTCCCCTGCCCCATTGACTTGGAGCCGTTGATTGAGCCGAACGTCCAGTGGGAATTCGCCAGCATCTGATGTTCTACGCCCAGGCCGGCGAGCGTGTCCGCATCGAAGTTATGTAACCAACCGATGGAGCCGCCGCCACCGCCGCTGGTGTTTGTAAGGCTTTCACCCTGGAGCCCGATCAGAATCCGGTCATCCACGGTCGAAGGCGCGGCGTGCAACGCACAGACGGGTGCCAGGCTGCCGAGAGCAACTATCAGCGCGCGCCTCATCGCATCTGCCCCAGGGTGGGAGTGACCACTGTCGAGCCCGTGGCGAATGGATCTGCTGTACCGGCTCTCGCCACCGGCAGAAATGCTACGGTGAAAATGCGCTCCTCCTCGCCCGCCAACGAAATGGCGGAGCTCGTCACCTGATAAATTCTCGGTCCAATTTCGATGTGCATTTTTCTTCTGCCTGTCAGCCCCGGTTCCCACCAACGCGGCGGAGCGTCCGGCTGAGCCAACACCTGCGCGGCGTCTGCACCCACTTCGGCACCCCCGAACAAACCGCCGGCCGGCTTGTTGAAAGCAAGAACCGAGCCGCGGGCATCGATCACGAATGTCGCGTATTCAGCGGTATCCAGCGCGGCCTTCAGACAGAAGACTTCAGTCGCATCCTCGATGGTGAGCAGAGCGAGCCTGCGACCCTTGTGGGAGACGTGGAGCACCCGGATCTGCGTGACCCGCAACTGATCGGCCACGCGGATCACCGTCGCGGGGGCGCCACCATCCGAGCCCACGATGAGCTCCTGGACGATGTCAGGATAGGAGAACTTCATTGCCTCAAACAGCAGGCGGCCCTCGAGGGGCAGGTCGCCGGCGCGCAGATAGATGGTCGCGAACTCGCTCGAGGCCACGACCCGCATGGAGTCAGGATCAACGAGCAGCGCGGGCATCGGCAGGCGCTCGATGAGCCCCGCCCACATTTCCTGGCCGCGCTCCGCCTCGGTGCGTGCCATGACGATGTGCGCGTTCAGCCGCTCGAAGATGGTACCGACGTACTCAGCAGCCACCGCGCAGGCAAACAGCAGGATGGCAAACACTTCCAGCAGCACGATCAGGTAGTTCGACGGCGCGAAGAAACCCGAGAATGACGGCTGCGCAACCGCGCTCTGATTGCCGAACAACCACGTGAGCCACTTGTCAGTGCCCATCAGGCCGCTCGCATACCAACGCAACTCCGGCGCCTGGCTGAGTGCCACGACACCCACCGCAATGACGCTGACGGCGGCAATCAGATACGGATGCCACCGGGACAGGAAAATCGCGCCAATCACCGGCAGCGCGAATACTGTCAGGAACATCGGATTCTGCAGGGCTCCCACGTGCTGCCAGATGAAGCCGATGAGGATGACCCCCAGGATATCGAGCAGCGTCAGCGTGCGATCACGCCACTTGCCATGCGCGCGGCCCGACGATGCCAACATGGTGAACGCGATGTGAATGCCGCCCAGGGCGAGCAGGCCCCAGCTCGCCATACCGACGTTCACCTCGAAGCCGCTGGCAAACCAGGGAACGCCGGTGGCCACGAGAATCGCGACAATGGTCATCAGCCAGATGTCATCGAGCAGATGAACGCGGGGATTCTCCCAGACCGGGCGGGGAATCAGCTGCGTGCTTTCGACGTTCGGCCTCACTCGTGGCTCTCTGGTGGCTGTCCAGCTAGGGCTTCTGGGAGGCAACCGTCACGTTGCCCCTGGTGCTGATGGGACTGTTGCCGAAGTTGTTGTTGTCGAGGAATGGTTGCGCCTGCACTTTCTGCCCGCTGGATGGCTGGAAATCCTCGACATGCAGTGCGAACGCGTGCGCGCGCAGGACCTGGTTGCGACGCAGAATGGGCGAGTCACCGATGACGTCGATTCCGTTAAATTTCGCCTCAATGATGGTGTTGTCAACCGCGGTGCTGACCTTGGCCTTGTCACCGAGTACGAAGGCGAGACCGTAGCCGCAGTTGTGCAGCCGGTTCGAGCGCACCAGGATGTTGGACGAGTTCCGCACCATCACGCCGTACGCCGTGAGACCCTCCAACTCGTTGTCATCAATGGTGGCACCGCTCGCGTTCTCGGCGACGATGCCCATGGAAGCGCCGCCGTTGATGCGATTGCCGCGGATCACGGCCCCGGCACCAACCACGTGCACGTCCGACTCGTGCGCATTGATGAAGTCATTGCGCTCGACCAGCACCGGAATGTTACCCGCTACGATGCCGGCGGCGTCCTCGGTGAACTTGTTGTCATGAATCCCGATGACATCATCGTGCGAATCGGGCGCGCTGCGCACAGCCCAAAGACCGGCATCCTTGCTCTCCTTGAACTCGTTGTTGGCCACGGCGGTGTTGTGGCCCGAGGCCGCGAAGCGAATACCGACGCGATTCTTAGTGAAATGATTGCGTTCCAACAAGGTGTCGCTTGCGTTCTCCGCGACCTCGACACCGACGTCACACGACTCGATGGTGGTCGCCGACAGCCGGAAATGGATGGAGCGCACGAGTATCGCGGCAGCCGGACACTTGCTGACCGTAATCTGCTCAATGGCGGTGTTCGGGCCGGAGACATCAAAGACGGGACCTGCGTTCAGCGACTGCGCGTCGATGACAGTGCCGCTTGCCTGGCCCAGCACCTTCACCCCGCGCCCGCTGACCAGGGCCGGCAGCGCGGTCTCCAGCTTGATGGAGGCAATGTCGATGGAAATAGTCCTGGGACCGGTGGCACCGGCGACCAGGAACAGGGCCTCGCGCAGGGTTCCGGGTCCCCGGTCACCCGCATTCGTTACGTGCACCGTCACTTCTTTTTCCGACGTGTTGCCCGGTTGCACCCGCTTCGTTTCATACCACTGGCCAGCCGCGACCACGATCGCCAGCAGCACGAAGACGCCGATGGCAATGACGGAACGTCGTTTGAGTGCCATGATCAAACTCCCCCAGATTTTTGTTCGAGCACGAACACTGCATGCCAGGACTGGTTGACGGCGCGGCGACCAAACAGCGCATCAACGGGCAAGGACAGTGCTGTCGAAAGAACCAACAGGCTCATTGAGACCGCGCGGGGCCATTTGCGCAGATACGGCAGCAGCCGTGTCCGCGTAGGCGCCGGATCGACGCCCGTAAGAGCCCGCAGCTCCAGATTACATTCAGCAAACAGCTTCAGGTACACGTCCCGCTGACGCGCCCGGAAGACCGTGGAATCGCAACGTTCGATGACACTCGTCGGCGCGGCTTCCAACAGGATCATTCGGCCACCGGGCGCGAGATGGCTGCGCATGCGCTGCACGGCATCGCGCAGCAGCCCGGGATCGAGAATGTGCTGCAGGACGGTTACGCCCAACACAACATCGAACGGACCGTCGACCTCGAGGCGTGACAGATCCTGTACGCGGAAATTGCAGCGGTCCGCGACACCTTCGGCGCCGGCTCGCTGTTGCGCCTGAGCGATCATGGTGGGACTGAGATCTACGCCCGTGACACTCGCGCCTTTTGCAGCGAGCATTCGGCTCCAGCGCCCCACTCCGCAACCAACATCGAGCACGCGGGTGCCCGGCTCAATGTTCAGCCATGGGCGCAGCGCCAGGCGCTGCTCCAGTTGAATGGCCTGGTTATAGAACTCCGGCATGCCATAGGCACACACCGCCGCGAGCCCGGCCCCATCGCCTGCGAACCGCCGCGCCCGGTCTTCCCAGTACGCACTGGGTTGATAGAACCGCGGCGCGGGAATTCCACGCACCGTCATTCGAGCATTCTCACTTTCTCAGCCGTCAGCGTCGGATTACCGGTCAGAGTCGGGTCGGTCGGACTCTCGTAGTGATCCTGGTAAATGCGCTTGTGGAAAATCTTGACCCAGAAGAAATTCAGGAAGCCCACCGACATCGGAATGATGTGCACGATCGCGTAGCACAGGTACAACGGCACGATCGGCGCGCAATAAGCGCGCTCCTGGGGCGGGACGACGGTGTAAAGAGCGATGACGCCGAGCGCCAGATAACTCGACACCGCGGCCGTGAAATAGGCGGGGTTGGTCACGCTTCCCTGTGGCACGAGATCATCGAGCAGCAAAGCATCGAGTCCTGCCAGAAAGCTCAGGACCAGCAGCGCCGCGCTCGCAATCTTGACGAGATGCATGGCGAGCGACAGGCCGCCCACGTAGATCAGGTAGTGATAGGTCGCAAACGGCGAGCGCTTCGCAATCTTCATGATTTCGGAGAAGCGCTCCGTGTAGACCTTGATCAGGCCGTGGTACCAGCCGACGCGCTGTGAAAACCAGCGCTGCAGTGATCCGGGACCTTCGGTGGCGACCACCAGACGTCCGTCGTAGTAGATCCGGCCGCCCTGACTGAGGAGCAGCACGGCATTTTCGAAGTCTTCCGCGTACACGGACAGGGAATGTTCGTTCAACGCGCGAACCAGCGCGGCGCGCTTGTAGAACGAGACACCACCCGAGGTAATACTGAAGTCGCCCAGGCTCTCGCGGCCGATCCGAAACGCGAGCGCATATTCAAACGACTGGAAGCGGGCCAGGAATCCATCCGGCTCGATGGCGATGCGCGGACAGGCGGCCGTGGCGCCGGATTGCTGGAAGTCGCTGACAAACTGCTCGATGTCGATGGTGCTGCCTTCATTCAGGCCGAGTATGCGCACATCGGGATCGATCACCACCACGGTCTCAATGTGGGAGGGAATCCGCTCCAACAGCCGGCGGATGGCGCCGGGCTTGCGGCGGTTCACGCCGTCATCAAAACAACGCCACCCCGCCAGCCGCAGGCGCAGGACCGTGTTGTCAGTTGAGCCGTCACTGATGAGCCAGACCCGGTCGCGATAGGCGCCGAAGTGGTGGATGAATTCCTCGATGTGATCCTCGAGGTTGTACACCGAGGCGATGATCGCGAACGGCGAGGCCGGCACGACGCGCCGGGCATCCGGCGGCAGGATGGCGGCGAGGTTGATGGAGACATTGCCGAACTGATTGCTCTCGGAAATGCCGCCCGCGGCCGCGGTATGCCGACGGCGCATATACAGGCGCAGCGCGAAGTCGATCGCATCGGTGTACACGATCAGGTTGGCGACAGCAAACAGGAAGATCGAGAAGCCGACGGCCCGCGCGTTGAGCACGGACAACAGGATCCAACCGGCCAACAGGGAGCAGACGGCCAGCGGCGCGAGAAACGACCAGGAGCGCAGGATTCTCATGCGGTCGCGAGCCGCGCGCTCGTCGAATGCGACCCGCCCTCCTGCCGCAGTGTTGGCAGCCGCGCGTACAATTCGGCACGGACTTCACTTTCGTCTGCTATGAAATGTCCGTGCTCCGCCATGATGGATAGTGAGCTCAGGATCCACAGGAGCGAACGCACGCGGGAAGGCAGATGGGCCACCGCTTTCTCCAGTGGCGCGAGCGTGGCTTCGAAGGTGCGTTCCATTCGCAGGATGACGTCTGATACGACGGGGTCCATGGGTAATATCTTCGATGCCTGTTGCCAGGAGACCTGCGTGCCGGCGACCTCCCGCTCTGTGTAGTGCGTATACGGCGCGAGCTTCGGATCCTTCGCGAACTGCGCTCCGGAGAACGGAATGACGTAGGGATACATCCCGATCTCGCAGCCTTCCCGCAGCCAACGATACGCCTGGCGCAGGGTCTCGGCGACATCACTGAGCTGCGCACGCGGTGAGCTCAGGATCAGATCGAGAAATGGCGTGACGCCGGTCGCCAGCGCCGCGGTCAGCATGGGCTCGATGTGGCGGTGAATCTGTGCCTTGTTGAATTCACCGAGCACGCGTTGCGAGAAGCTTTCGATGCCGAAACCCAGCACCCGGAAGCCCGCCCGGCGCATGGCGGTCAGCCGCTCCGGGGTCATGGCATCGATGCGGTTGGTGCTGATGAATTGCAGGTGGGCGGGGATCCGGCCGCTCTTCTTCGCGGCCACGATCCCCTCACACAGCGGCAGAATCCTGCGGTCGCGCGTGAAGCTGAAAATGTCGTCCTGGAAGATGATTGTGCGCGCCTTGGGGTGGGCCACCATGATCCGTTCGATCATGTGCAGACACTCGTCGGCTTCGAGGCGCGCGATCGAGGCGACACTGCCCTGCGCTTCGTGGAGGAAGTTGGTTGATGAGCAGAAAGTACAACCCATCGGACAATAGTTCAGGGTAATCAGGCGGACCGAGCGGATCTCCGCGAGGTGCGCCTCACGCGCCGCCTTGCTCGGCAGAGCACCTACCCGGTAGGCGGACTCGAGGCGCTCCCAATAGGCCGTGTACGGCATCCTGTCGTAAGGAATGCTGTAGATCGCATCCCGCAGCTCGTCGTGCGTCAACGCGGTCTGCGGCATCTTGATCAGGCGGCCGTCAGGGGTCCGCTCCGCGGTGCCGGTGATTCCGCCCAGAGGCAGGCCCTTGCGCATGCGCGTCGCGAGCTCGACCAACGGATGCTCGCCTTCGCCGAGGACGACGAGATCGAACGGGCCCAATTCAAACATGAGCTCGGGCCGGAACGTTGCCTCCATGCCGCCTGCCACGAGGAGGGCGCGGGGCGCCATGCGCCGCGCGATGTACGCGAGCTCCAGGTCGTAGCGCAGCGTCATCCCGGTTGTTGACACGCCTACAACATCCCAATTGCCGGCCAGCAGCTCGCGCTCCAGCGCTCGCTGGGGCGGCTCCCGGCAGCAATTCGGGTCGAAAACCTTTGCGTCGAAGCCAGCCGCCGTCAAAACTCCCGCGAGCCGCCAGACGCCCAGCGGAGGCGCAAGAAAGGTGTATTCACCACAGTGTGGATCGTAGGGTCCGATCAGCAGCACACTGGGCGAGCCTTCGGTATTCACTTCTTTTCGGCTCCTTCAGCCCGCTGCCGCGGCGGCGTAGGCATGCTTACTCTTTGGCCCGAGCTCGAGTTCCCGGTTACGCCGCAATAAATGTGCCCAGTCTAGGCTGGCGCTCGTTGTGGGAGCGGCAGACAAGTGTCGCCCCCGCTTGCGGTGAGGTCAATGCTGTGTGATTTTCGAAACAGTCGCTGAACGTAGAATTAACGGATGAGCCTCGGTCAGGGGCTATTTTTTGCCGCAACGCGACGCCATTTCCGTCAGCCTTCGTTCCCAATGCACCGCAAGATCCCGTTCGTGCCGGCGTTCATAGTAGCTGCGTAAGAGCTCGGCGCCCGCCTGGAACGCGTGTGTCTCTTTTTCTATCAATGCTTCCATCAGGGGCACGCCATCGGCATCGCCCGAGCGCAGAAGCTGGCGGGCCAGCGCAAAGCGCGCGGACGCGGACTCGGGGTACTTGGCAACCAGCGCGCGACGCATCCGCATGGATGCATTCGGGCCCTCGCCAACATCCTCTTCGAGGTCGGCCAACTCCAGGGCTTTCTGTTCGTCCAGGCCCGTTTGCGCGGCCTGCGCGCGCAGCTCGCTCAAGCGAAGCCGCTGTGTGCGGGTGTTCTCGTGCACCTGCTTCCACGACTCGGCCACGCGCTCGCGCCACTGCTCATCAAATGCGCTTTCCAGGCGCGCCCGTTCCGTGCCCAGCAGCTTCTCGGCGCTGTCTCCCTTCGAGGGGGGCGCGAATTCGGACGCGGCGCCCATCGCCTTCAGGCGGTCAGCCAGGGACGGATGGGTATCATCGTAGGACGTCTTCGAGGCCAGCGCGGTTGCCTGCCAGTTCTTCAACTCGTGGTCAGGAACATCCTGGATCGCCGTTGCAATAAATTCACTGTACGGCGCGAAAGCCGGCTGCGGGGACTCGCGGGCGGCCGAGTGAATCCGCGGCCAGTATTTCTCACTGAGATAGCTTCCGACGATGCTGACAGCCGTCAACGCCTGGGCTGCGCTGCGGGCAGATGTCAGCTCGATGGCCGCTGCGTCAGCTTCATACTCGTTCGCGCGCGCAAGCGGGAACGAAGTCGCACTGAAGCGTGGAATGAACCAACGGAAGAATGCGTGGATGGGCAGCGCCCCCCAACGGGATGTCTGCGCGAAGGCGGCATCGAGCCGCTGCCAGATCAATCGCAGCCGATAGATCCAGTTGCCCGAGCGCGCATGTCCGCCTGACAGGTGACCCAGCTCGTGCGCCAGCACTGCCTGGAACTGCTCCACCGTCAGGGACTTCATCAGCGGCAACCCGATGAACAGGTAGCTGCGATACCAACCCAACAGTCCGATGCGCGGCACCTGCATGACGCCCGCGTTGAAATCCGGAGTGAGCAGGACACGATGAATCCGGGGCGTGTCCAGGCGGCTGCGCAGGCCATCGAGCATCTGAAAGAGATCCGGGACCATGGCCCGGGTGAGACGTTCCCCGGCCGGCGGCTCGAGCGTCACCCACAGGGACCTCAGGACCAACAGGAGCGGGCCACCGGCTGCAAACAACAACTGCACGGCGATGACGTGCCGGTACGCGATCCCCAACAAAAGAATCGCGCACAGCGCGAGCAACGCCGCCGCCACCAGCAACAGATACCCATATCCGAGAATGGCCATTCCAAACACCCGGCGTCGGTACGCGCGCGGATTGCTGGCAGCCAGCGCTTCCATGCGTGTAATCAGCGTCTCGAACGCTGCCCGGTCCATAGACATAAAATGTCTCTTCAGCCCTTGTCATGGGTCTTTCACTACATCTTATGCGCTGCCGGGCGGCGTGCGACATCACATGACCGAAAAAAATTTCAGGTGTCAGATTATGCAAAACGGCGGGGCCCGCGCCCGCCCGGTATCAGCCTTTGAACCCTTTGGCGACGAGGTAGACCTCGCGCGAGCGGGGGCGGGAGGCCGCGGGTTTTCGGACAAACACTTTGTCAAAAGAGCCGCGTACGTCCTTGATGTAAGCATCGGAGCCCGCGCCCTGGAATACCTTCACCACGAAGTCGCCCTTCGGCGCCAGCGCCTGACGGACGAAATCGAGCGCAAGCTCGACGAGGTACATGGAGGACGCCTGGTCCGCGGAGTCGATGCCGCTGATGTTAGGTGCAATATCGCAGATGACCAGTTGCGGCTGCTGGCCGCCGAGGGTTTCCAGGACCTGCTGCAGGACCGTCTCTGTGGTGAAATCACCCTGGATGAAGTCGACGTTCTTCAGGGGATCCATGGGCAGGATATCGGTGGCCACCACCCGGCCCTGCTCGCCCGCCAGGCGCGTGGCCACCTGCGACCAGCCGCCCGGCGCCGAGCCGAGATCGACAATGAGCATCCCGGGACGGATCAGCCGGTCCCGCTCATGGAGCTGTAGCAGTTTGTAGCTGGACCGCGATCGATAGCCGTCCCGCTGGGCCTGTTTGACGTAGGGGTCATTGACGTGCTCCTGCAACCATTGACCACTGCTTTTGGAACGTGCCATTGAAGGGTATTCTAGCTGCGTTCTCTTCCCTTTGTCGGCGCTGACCGACCAGGTTCTGCCGTGATCCGGATCACCGAGCTGTCGCTGCCTCTCGACTCAGACCCCGTTCGCCTGCGCGAGGCCATTCTCAGAAGGCTGCGGCTCCAGGACACCGATCTGTTGGGCGTTTCGGTGTTCAAGCGCAGCTACGATGCGCGCAAGAAAAGCAGCGCCATCCTCTTCGTCTACATTGTCGATGTGGAGGTGCGCGACGAGGCCGCCGTACTGGCGCGCTTCGCGTCCGACCACAATGTGCGGCCCGCTCCGGATACGAGCTATCACCCGGTCGCACACGCACCGGCGAACCTGAGCGAACGGCCATTGGTGGTGGGCTTCGGTCCCTGCGGCGTCTTTGCGGCGCTGATCCTTGCGCAAATGGGATTCGAGCCGATCGTCCTCGAGCGCGGCCGGGATGTACGCCATCGCACTGCTGACACCTGGAAGCTGTGGCGCAAGAAGACGCTCATTCCCGAATCCAACGTGCAGTTTGGAGAAGGCGGCGCCGGCCTGTTTTCCGACGGGAAGCTCTACAGTCAGATCAAAGACCCCAGGTTCTACGGCCGCAAGGTCATGCAGGAGTTTGTCCGCGCCGGCGCGCCACCTGAAATCATGTATGTCAGCAAGCCTCACATCGGGACTTTTCGTCTGACCGGCGTGGTTTCGACGATGCGTGAGGAGATCATCTCACTGGGCGGCGAGGTACGGTTCGAGAGCAGGGTAACGGATCTGGTGATCGAAGACGGAGCCGTCAAAGGCGTAGTTCTTTCCGACGGTACAACACTGTCGAGTGGACATGTGATTCTGGCTCTCGGACACAGCTCTCGCGATACCGTCCGCATGCTCCACCGGCGCGGCGTGTTTTTGGAGCCCAAGGCTTTCTCGGTGGGTTTCCGCATCGAGCATCCACAGTCAATGATTGACCGGGCTCGCCTGGGAAAATATGCGGGCCATCCGGAGCTGGGAGCCGCTGACTACAAGTTGGTTCACCACGCAGGCAACGGCCGTGCGGTATACAGCTTCTGCATGTGTCCCGGCGGGACGGTCGTTGCTGCAACATCCGAGCCGCAACGCGTGGTCACCAACGGGATGAGCCAGTATTCCCGTAATGAACGCAACGCCAATGCAGGCATCGTTGTCGGGATCAACCCCGAGCAGGATTTCCCCGGGGGCCCGTTGGCGGGCATCGAATTGCAGGAGCGGTTGGAATCGCGGGCGTTTGAGTTGGGTGGGGGCGACTATTGCGCGCCGGGACAGTTGGTGGGGGATTTCATCCGCGGAGCCGCTTCGCGAGAATGGGGTGAGGTGCAACCGTCGTACAAGCCGGGCGTGAAGCTCGCAAGCTTGAGCGAGTCGTTGCCGGAGTATGCGATCACCGCGATTCGCGAGGCGCTGCCGGCGTTCGGCCGCCAGATCCGGGGGTTTGACCGGGCCGACGCGGTGTTGACTGGAATCGAGACACGAACGTCATCGCCAGTGCGGATTACGCGGGACCCCGAGACGCTGCAGAGTCTCAATGTCCGCGGATTGTATCCCGCGGGTGAAGGTGCCGGATATGCCGGAGGCATTCTGTCCGCCGGCGTGGATGGAATCAAAGTCGCCGAAGCGGTGGCACGGGCGCTGGTTGCATGAAGTTCGAAGACGTCAAGAAGCTGCACCAGAAGCGCTACCGCGAGGAGCTCGGTCACTACCTCGTTGAGGGCGAGCACCTCGTGTTGGAGTTGCAGAAGGCGGCTGAGCACAACCCCGAGCTGCTGGCCTGCGAGTTGTATCTGACCCGGGAGCACGAAGACTGGCGCAGTCCCTTCGTGACTCACGTGGTCAAGGCCGGTCAGATGGCACAACTGTCGGATACGAAAACACCCCAGGGTATCGTCGCTCTCGTACCGATACTGCCGCCCCCCGCCGCACGCAAGGACGAGCAGGCCGTCTATCTGCACGAGATCCAGGATCCGGGCAATCTCGGCACCATTCTTCGCACGCTGGCGTGGTTTGGAAACCTGCGCTGCCTGTTGAGTCCCGGAAGCGTGGACCCGTACAACTCCAAGGTGGTCCGTGCCAGCATGGGAGCGATCTTTCACGTGCCGGTGGAATCCGATGTGGAGTTGCTGGCACTGCGGGTCCGCTATGCCCGGCTCGCGGGCCTGGACATGACCGGCCCACCGATCCATTCGCCGGAATTTGCATCCTTTGACTGTTATCTGTTCGGCAATGAGGCGCGCGGGCTGCCGCGCGAGCAACTGACCGCGCTCGGTATCCAGTCATTCACGATCGCAGGCCGCGGCGCAATCGAATCGCTCAACCTGGCCGCGGCGGTCAACATGTGCGTTTACGAGTTGAACCGCTGAACACGCCGATCGTAAAAGCGATCCTGCGGATGCTGGCCATCGGCTATCCGCTGGCGCTGCTCATCTTCATAGTGTCGTTGCGCCTCGTGGGCGAAAAATGGTGGGGAACGACGATTGCGTTGTATCTGCCCCGAGCGCCGTTTGCCCTGCCCCTGTTGCCGCTGATTGGGGCGATTGTCTGGATCGGGCCGCGCAAGCTGCTGTGGACGCAACTGGTTGCCTTCGGTCTGTTGCTGACGCTCCTGGGGTTCCGGCTCGCCTGGCCAACACCACCGACGCCCGGCGCGCTCCCGATCAGAATCGTTTCCTGCAACATCAATGCCGGCGCGCTGGGCGTCGGCCGGATCCTGAAGCCGTTGCGGGCTCGGGATCCGGACATCATTATCCTGCAGGAAGTGAACAACGACGGCTGGCCCCGGCTGCGGCAGCTCGTTCCGGGGTACTACGTCCACGAATTTGGACAGTTCTGGATTGCGAGCCGTTGGCCGATCGCCTCGGCCCTGGGACGGGGCCAGTTCGTGCAATACCGCATCCAGAGCCCTGCCGGCCCGTTTGTGCTCTTCAATGTGCACCCGATATCGCCGCGGGACGGACTGGAGACGATCCGCGGCGATGGGATCCGCCACCAGTTCGTGCGCGGGGACTTGTTCAACACGCGCGCTCGGGCCGTTGTCGCCGAGAACACCTCGATCCGGCTGACTGAGCTTCAAGCTATGGTCGACAGTGCCCGAACCTACGCGTCAGAGCCCGTGATCATTGCAGGCGATACCAACCTCCCCGACCTGAGTTGGGCATTCGCGAATCTGCTGGGAGAGTACGCGGACGGGTTCTCCACGGCGGGCTCCGGGTTCGGCTACAGCTACCCGTCGCCGCGCGATCCCTGGATGCGGATCGACCGGATCCTGGCCGACAAAAAACATTTCCGGTTCCGCAGCTTTGACGTGATCAACAATTACATTTCGGATCACTTCGCGGTGACGTCAGAGTTGGAGCTCGTTCCGTAGCATTCGGGCTTCCTCCCTGGCCAGCGCCGCAGTGGGGATTCGTGCCTGCACCAGGGAGAGGCTGATCCAGACCGCCGCGCTGAAATAAAGCGACATCCACACGACTTCGGTTTTCCAGTCGTCCCAACGGTATGACACGTGCCGGCGAGTCACGTCCACCAGGCCCTCGGCAATGGTCAAATAGTGTTTGCCGGCGGCCTGATCCGCTGCCCAGCGGGCCGCGTAGGTGGGGACATCGAAACTGAACATGAATGCAACGTAGAGGGCACCCGCAACACACCAGGCAATCATGGCGCGACGGCGCTCAACAGCGCAGCGGGGAATGATGGAAGCAATCGCCACGACTCCCAACGCGCCGGAAACACCCCAGAGCGAGTTTTCGAAGATGTGGCCGAGATTGTCAGTGGTCAGCACGGCGGTCCAGGAACAGATCTCCGCCGTCGCAATCAGCGGAATAATGAGCCGCGAAACGATGCGCGCAACGACGCTGCCCGTTGATTGGGCGGTGGCATCCAGCATGACGGCCCATTGCGCCGCGAAAGAGAGCTCGGCAATGGTTGCCACCGAGCGACCGACCATGACACTCGAGAGCCAGGTATCGAACAGGCCCAGTCGCGGAATGTCGTAGACCGGGAACACTGACCGGAATGCACAACCCAACACGTACACTGCGCACAGCGCCAACTGGATTTTGCATCGGGCAAACGCGTCCACCGGCATGGCGGCCTCGCGATCCGCCAAAATATTCGCCGTGAGCGCCCAGACCACAATGTTGAGCGTTGCCGCTGCGCAGAGAAACACCCACCAAACGACGACGCCGGTTGAAACCACTTTATTGCCCGCCGTGATTGATCCGTATCACGGCTGAGAATAGCGGCCCCGCCGCCCGGGCGCTATCGCATGGGTTGGACATTGACCGGATCGTCGGCCATCTCGAGGTGCAGGCGCGTACCGGTGTAAGGATGCTGGGCAATGACCGCCTCGTTGAACTCGATGCCGAGTCCGGGTTCGGTTGGAGGAATGACGTAACCATTCTCCCAGCGCACGGGCTTCTTCAGGATCCGGGCCTGGAAGCCGTCCCAGCGCTCGATGCTCTCGAGAATCAGGAAGTTGGGACTACAGGCCGCGAGTTGGATGTTGGCGGCTCCCACGACGGGGCCACAGTACAGGTGTGGCGCGATCTGGACGTGATCGACTTCCGCCATGCCGGCGATCTTCTTGGCCTCCAGGAGGCCGCCGACGCGGCCCAGATTCATCTGCAGGATGGCGGCGGCGCCGGCCCGCAGCAATCGTCCGAAATCGTATTTGGTGGCCAGGCGCTCGCCGGTTGCGATGGGAATCGACGTGGCCCGCGCGACTTTCGCCATTTCCTGCGGCGCATCGGGCGGTACGGGCTCCTCGAACCAGAGCGGATCGTAGGGCTCGAGCTTCTTCGCCAGGCGGATGGCGCCGGCCGCGGTCATCTGGCCATGCGTTCCGAACAACAGGTCCGCTTTCATTCCGACCGCTTCGCGCAACTGACGGCAGAAGCGCACGCTGCGATCGATTTCCAGCAGGCTCAATTGCCGGCCATCAAAGGCGCTGTAAGGGCCCGCGGGATCGAACTTGAGTGCCGTGAATCCCTGCGCCAGATACTCCGCCGCGCGCTCGGCGGCGAGGTCCGGGTCCTGATACACATCCGTGGCATCGCCGGGTCGCGCGTAAATGTAGGTGTAGGACCGAAGCTTCTCGTGCACCTGCCCGCCGAGCAGGTTGTAGACCGGCTGATTGGCTTCTTTGCCTATGATGTCCCAACACGCCATCTCCAGGGCACTCAACACCGCCATCACGGTCACATCCGGATGTTGAGTGAAGCCGGCTGAGTACACTCGGCGCCACATCTTCTCGATGCCGTGCGGATCCTGACCGTGCAGATAGCGTTGGAACACATCAACGAGCAGCTTTTCGACCAGGTGTGGATCGAACGGCACGCAGTACGCCTCCCCGATTCCCTCGACGCGGTGGTCGGTAATCAGTTTGACGAACACGAAGTAGCGCCCGCCGTAGTGAGGTGGCGGATTTCCGACCACGTAGGTTTGGATGTCCGTCAGTTTCATAGCAGCGCGGCCGGGAAACCGGGAGCCCGCAGGTCGGTATGCAGAGCATCCTCGAGGAGTTTGACCACCTGGGTCGACTGGGCGTTGCCGCCGTATTGCTCGCGCGCCCGCCGGAAAATCTGCTCGGTGAGGCCGGCGAGCTCCAGGGGCACGCCAAACTCGCGGCCGAACAGGTAGGCAAAGCCGAGGTCCTTGCACGCGAGATCCATTGTGAATCCGATGTTGTAGCTGCCGTTCAGAACCAGTTGGCTTTCGGTTTCGTGCACGAAGCTGGTGCCGGAGCTGGCCTTGATGGCCGCGAACGCCTGCGCGAGATCGAGGCCGCCGCGCTTGGCGAGCATGAGTGCCTCCCCCGCCGCCACGAGGTGTATGAAGGCGAGCATGTTGGTGATCACCTTGATGACACAGGCCTTGCCCAACTCACCCATGTAGAAGATGGCACCGCCCATTGCCTGCAGCGCCGCGCGATGAGCCTCATAGACGGCGCGATCGCCGCCAACGAGGACCGTGATCTCGCCCGCGGCCGCACGGTGTACGCCACCGGTTACCGGAGCCTCCAATGTTGCGATTCCACGCTCGGCCGCGAGCTTCGAGATTCGCGCGATCTCATTCTGATCGGTGGTGCTCATCTCGATCCAGGTGCCGCCCGAACGGAGCCCATTCAGCACGCCGTTGTCGGCAGTCAGTACGGTCGAGGAGGCAGACGGAGAAGGAAGGCAAGTGATGACTGCATCGACCGCGGCGGCAAGCTCCCTGGGAGATGACGCCCACCGGGCGCCGCTTTGGATGAGGCCTTGCGCTGCGTCGCGATTCAGATCGTGGACTGTGAGGTCGAAACCGCCACGTAGCAGGCTCCCCGCCAGGTGCCTGCCGAGATTACCGAGACCGATAAAGCCGTAGCGCACGAGCATTCTCCCCGGACAATGTCCGCAGGATCATACCCAAACGCACTCAAGTGGCGAGGTTCGGCCGGTGCGCACCCAGGCCGAGTCTGGCGGCGACGACTTTCGGATGCAGGTGTTTACGGAACCAACCGTAGGCCCCGAAGTGCAGGATCCACGCCTTACGCCAGGCATTCGTCTGGTTGGGACCGGTGTAGTGAAGCGTCAGGGGATGATGGATCGTCGCGCCGCCCAAGGGCAGCGGACAGGCGATCGCCTTGGACTCATCGACGATCTTCGTGGCCAGAGTCACGGACGAGTTCTGCGAAAGCGGTCCGATGAACCGACGGTTCGCCACGTGGTGCGGCAACAGTCCGAGCCGATTCGAGCCGGGAATGAACCACATGCAGCCGTTCTCAACGGTCGCCGGCTGCAGCGGAATCCAGAAGTGAACGGATCGCAACGGTATCGGCTCGCGCGAATACGCCTCGTCCTGATGCCAGGCGGTGGCGGTCTGATTCATCGGCGGCTTGAAGATGGCGTGGTCGAACTGATAGCCGACGGGGGTTCCGAGCAACATGCTCGCGATGTCACGGCAGCGCCGATAAGCCAATGTCGAGCGCAGCCGTGGCTCGAGCCGCACCACTTCGTTGATTTCCGGCGAGCGCAACGGCACGCCGGCTTCGCGGGGGCCTGCGAGATCGACGGCGCGCTCACCCAGGGTGTCGAACCTTGCAAACAGCGGATCGAGCAACGAGCGAATCAACTCGATGTCGGCGGGTGTCGTCAGGGAGCTCAAAGTCAGGCAGCCGTCGCGTTCAAACACCTCGTTGGCGGGTGTTACAACCGAAGCTACGGTCGCTGTAGAGATTGTCGCTGTGGACATTATCCAGGCCCCCTCATCCGTGCTGGATTTTTTTGTTGTTGATTCACTATAGCACCGCGCCCACCGTGCAACGCAACGACGCACAATAAAAACGGTTCACCGAAAGCGGCTTGAAAGCAGACTGAAAGCCAGCGACAGTCAGCAACACTGGCGTCTTACATAACGCCTGGAGAGAACGTCATGTTCCGAATTTCGGCTGCGGTCGTGATCCTGCTGGGCGCGGTTTCCCAGGCTCAGGCGGAAGAATATTCAAAGTCATATTCTGTTGCGGGACGTCCGACCGTTCACGTGCACGTGGATGACAGCGGGTTGCGGGTGATCACTTCCGACACGCGGCAGGTTGATTTCAATGTGAAGCGCGAAGGCACCTCGGGGCTCGAGCTCGGGCGCGGATTGAAAATCAACTCGCAGCAGGACGGTGATCGCGTCGAGCTTTCCGTGCTGCACCAGCCAGGCATCGCCATCATGTTCACCGAGCAGCACCTGATGACCGAGGTACACATGCCACGGGATGCGGATCTGCAGATCGAGACGCGCGACGGCAGTGTCGATTTGGCAGCGGTGAACGGAAACGTCACCATTCACAGCGCCGACGGCGCCATCAATGCATCGCAACTCACAGGCAAGATAGAAATTCAGAGTGCCGACGGCGCGATCATGACTGACAGCCTGAAAGGGGACGTTCGCCTTCACAGCACCGACGGTGCCATCACCGTCACTCACCTCGACGGTCGGTGCGATGTAACGAGCACGGACGGCGCACTGCGCGCAGAGGGTCGTTTCGACTCACTCAGACTCGTATCGAAAGACGGAAGCGTAGTTGCCAAGGTCGCCGAGGGTTCCAGGATGACGTCCGGCTGGAGCATTCGGACGGTCGATGGCAGCGTGGACGTATTATTGCCGCAGAACTTTCAGGCCGACATCAATGCGAGCACACGGGACGGGCGCATCAAGCTCGCCCTGCCGGTGACGGTCCAGGGCGAGATCAGCCAATCGAGGGTACAGGGGACATTGAACGGCGGTGGACCCGAGCTGACGCTCAAATCCACCGACGGGTCGATCAGGCTGGGAAGTCTCTAGAATTTCCAGGCGAAGCTGATACCGCCGCTGCTCGCATCCACGCTGCCGGCGAAATCGCCTTTGTACTTCATGTAGGTATAACGCACGCCGACCCAGCGCCAGCCGAATCCGACCATGCCGCCCACCGAGTCGTCGAAATCGACATCGGGAACAAAGCCGTCGCCGTTCAGCCTGGTGGCGGTGTGCCACACGGGGCCCGCGGTGACCCAGAAGTGATTGACCAGGGGCACGGTGCCGGTGAATTCAATCACGGCGCGATCGATTCCAAGATCGGTGTCGTAATCCGATGTCCGCACGAACTTCCAACCGACGGTGGCCGCGAAATCCACGGGCAGGCTGACCGGTCGATAGTGAATGCCGGCATCCAGAGTGACACCCTGACCCGCCTTGATGTGCTGCGTGTAGCCGTGGCGGTAAACGACGTCGATCAGGTTGTCACCACCCCACTCCGCCGCGGCGCCGACCACAACACCAAAATGGCCCGGCTGGCCGGTTGCCTCGCCCCACTCGGCGTGGGCCCGGTTGCTGGCGGTGAGCGCAATTGCGACTGCTGCTGCTAATGCAATAGGAGGCCTGACTTTCACGAAACCCGTCCTTGCGAAATGGGGGAAGCAGTTACTCTAGACGGGGGCTCGGCGGCTGGGTGTGACAGGCAGCACACGCAGCGTGGCGCGCTCGAAGGCGCCACCGCTAGAATGAACGGCTCATGAACACAACACGCGGCAAAGCTGAACGACGGACGATAGGCTGGGCGATTGCGCTCCTGCTCAGCATGCAGTTGCACACAGTCCATTCCGACGAGAGTCGCCCCGCGGCCCCCACGGGCCCGCTGCCTCCGACCTGCGAGGCGCCGGCCACGAAAAACTCGGCGCTGACGATCCGGATTCAGCTCACGGCCGAAGCCTTCGGCAAAGTCGTGTTTGATCATCCGAAGCCGCAGGGGTTGCCGACCGGTGTGCTGGGTCAGTCGATGATCTGCACCTGTGTCGACACGGAGGGCAACATCAAAAATCCCATCAAGCTGCTGCGCGCATCCGGCTCGCCGCAGCTCGATGCGGAGGCACTGGAAATCGGCAAAACCCTTTCGTACCCCACCGGCCATCCGGGTTGCATGCACGACACGGTGAATTTCGCGGCGCCTTGAATACTAATAATTAGATGGGCCTATAGAGTTTTCCGCTGCCAGTAAGCGCCGGCGGCGCCCGCAAATGGTATAGGCTCGCGGGCACGAGGTGGCGCATGAGAGCTCGACGAAGAGAAACGACGAGGGGCGCGGCTGCAACCGCCGCAGAGGGGACGCGCTCGTCCCGCTATCGGAACCTCCAAAATCCATTTGTCCCGACACGGGTATTTTCGGATGACCAGGTTGAGAGCCTGCATCAGATGGCGCTCGGGATACTCGAGAACCAGGGCATGCGCGTGCTGTCGCCGCGCGGGCGCGCAGCATTTAAGGCCGCGGGCGCGCAGGTCGACGAATCCACGAACATGGTGCGGCTCGACCGGGGGATGGTGGCTGAGGCGTTGGCCACAGTGCCGGCCGAAGTTGACCTGATCGCGCGCAACCCGTATCGCAATTGTCGTGTTGGTGGTCCGCACGTGGTGTTTGCACCCGTCGCCGGTCCCCCGGCCGTGCTCGATTCCAACGGCAAGAAGCACTCGGGGTCGATGGCCGACTTTCATGACTTCGTGAAGCTTTCTCAGGCCTACGATGTCATTCACGTCCTCGGCCAGATGGTCGAGCCGGTTGACTCTCCCATCCACGTTCGTCATCTCGAGACCACGCTCGCGCAGCTGACACTCGGTGACAAGGTTCCCTATTTCTACTGCCGCGGCGACGGCCAGCTCGAGGATAGTTTCGCGATGTTGCGCATCGCGCTCGGCATCGACGAGGCAACATTCGAGAGCAACGCCTATTGCTACGCCATCTGCAACACCAACTCACCGTTGCAGTTGGACCTGCCGATGACGGACGGGATTCTCAAGTTCGCTGAACGCGGACAGCTGGTGATTGTCACACCGTTCACGCTCGCCGGTGCGATGGCGCCCATCACGATTGCGGGAGCCCTCACGCTCGCGCACGCCGAAGCGCTTTTCGGAATCACGCTCACCCAGATCGTCCGGCGCGGCACACCGGTCATGTACGGCAGCTTCACATCCAACGTGGATATGAAGTCAGGCTCGCCGGCCTTTGGCACGCCTGAATACACGAAGGCGGCATTCGGAGCCGGCCAGCTTGCAAGGCACATCAACGTGCCGTGGCGCTGTTCGAGTGCGACTGCATCCAATGCGCCGGACACACAATCCGTGTACGAGTCGCAGATGAGCTTGTGGGGTGCCCTGCTGGGCGGCTGTCACTTCATTCTGCACGCCGCCGGCTGGCTCGAAGGTGGCCTGACGGCATCCGCCGAGAAGTTCATTCTCGACGTCGAAATGCTGCAGATGTTCGCGGAGATCTTCCAGCCTGTGTTGGCAACTCCCGATGAAGTAGGCGTGCAGGCCGTTGCTGAGGCGGGCCCCGGCGGGCACTTCTTCGCGACAGCTCACACCATGGAACGCTATCGGGATGCGTTCTATACCCCGCTCGTCTCCGACTGGCGCAATTACGGCACCTGGGAAGCCGATGGCGCCAAGACATCGACACAGCGTGCCGGAGACATCGCACGCCGGACGATCGCGAACTTTCAGGCGCCCGCCATGGACCCGGCCGTGGCGCAGGCCCTGACGGAGTTCGTGGAACGCCGCAAGAGCGAAGGCGGAGCGCCGCCGATTTCGTGAAGTGTTTGGGTCTATGATAGGCCCATGACCGAGAAACAATTTATATCCGCGGACTCGCTGCTGCGCGACTCCATGGCGCTCGCCATGCAGGTTCTGCGCAGCGGCTTCAGGCCCACCTTCCTGGTCGCCATCTGGCGTGGTGGCGCGCCGATCGGCATCACGGTACAGGAGGTGCTCGAGTATCACGGCGTTCATGTTGATCACATCTCCATCCGCACCTCCTCCTATTCCGGCATCGACCAACAGGACAAGTCCGTGCGCGTTCACGCCCTCGACTACCTGGTGTCGCGGCTGGAGGAACACGACCGGCTGTTGTTGATTGATGATGTCTTCGATTCCGGACGCAGCCTCGAGGCGGTCATGAGCGAGCTGCGTCTGCGCTGCCGGCGCAACCTGCCCGGCACCATCCGGATTGCGACGGTGTATTACAAACCCACCCGCAATCGCAGTTCGCTGAAACCTGAATATTTTGTTAATTCGACCGACTCGTGGCTGGTGTTTCCCCACGAGATCCAGGGGCTCTCCCGCGAGGAAATCCTGGCCAACAAACCGGTGGACGCGAGCTTCTTCGACCCCCTGTAGCCTCGCGGTTGCGCCCGATGCGCTTCGGGTTCATATTGGCTCCATGATCACTACCGTCGGTCGAGGCACTCCGGAGCCGGGGCCGCGATTGACCCCGCAGGGGGCCGGTGCTCCTCAGTTCGCGGTCCAATTTTCGCGGCCGCGCGCGGTATCCGCCCGTCCCGACTCACGCACCAACACTTTCCGCTGGACCGGGCCCGGGACCATTCACATTCTCGAGCGCGGGCTGCTGGTCATGACGCGACGAAGGTCGCCACTGGGCTTCCGCACCGCGGACGAGCGTTTTATACCCGCTTCGGAGATTTGTGAGGTTTTCCGGGACGGGGACTCGGTTCGGGTCGACCTGCGGGATGAGGCCAGGAACACGGCCTTCTTTCAGTTCTGGACGGGCAACCCGGCGATTGCCGGTACGATCGTCCGGCTGTTGCCAACAACACGGACGATTGAATATGAGGTTGCGCCAACAGAACAGGTGGCAACTCCCCGGACTCCACTGACATTGCATCGACGGCGTGCGCGCCGTCGGTTAGTGCAGGTTGCGCTGGCTGTCGGGCTTCTCACTGTTGCGGCCTTGCTGGTCACTGACATCGTGATGCGGCAGACACCGCGCATCGTTCCGGAGTCGGTCAAGGTCGATGTACCGGAAGCAAAGCCTGTTGTGGTAACCCCGGTTCCCCGTGCCACGTCTGCCGACATCTCGAGCGCGCTGGCGGAGGTCCGGCAGTTTGATGACCGCATGGACGGATTACGAGCGCAGTATCGAACAGCCTCCCTCGCCCTGCAGTCGGGCAAGCTGTCCCGGGGCGAATTCATTGATGGAATCAACAAGTGGCTGATTCCCCAGTGGCAGGCGTTGGACAGTGAGTTGGCGGCAACCCGGCCGACGCCTGGATCGCTGACGGCGCTCGTGCACGGGCGGCTCATCAACACGGCCATTTTCTGGGATCGGGGCCTGCAGAGCTACGCCGAAGGCCTGAAGAACAACAACTTCAACGCCGTGATCGCTGCGTTCGACTGGATGTCGAACGGCAACGAATCACGGCGCGAAGCCTGGCGGATCGTGGAACGCGCCGAGTTTGAATCGACGGCTACTTCGACGACTGCGCGTAAACCTTGATCAGGTCATTCACGAAGTCCCTTCCCACAAACACGGATTTGATTTCACGACGCTCGTTCAATCCGTGCACGCCATTGCCGTCCGGATCGCCCCAGCCACCCGGCACGCCGTAGACCGGGATTCCGATCGCTTCCAGGTAGATACCGTCGGTCGCTCCCGTCGACATGGACGGAACGAGCGGCACGCCGGGGAAGTACTTCGCGACCAGCTTCTCGGCGGGACCGATGATCTTCGGATCCAACGGCGGCGGGATCGCGACGGGACGGATGGGCGGAACAGCCGTTAACTTGACGCCGGCATCCCCGATGACTTTTTCGAGGGTCGCCTGGACCCCTTCCACCGTTTCGCTGGGGAAGATTCGGCAGTTGATGTTGGCACTGGCGCGCTGTGGCAATGCGTTGTTGGCATGTCCGCCATCCAACAGCGTCGCCACACAAGTCGTGCGCAGCATGCTGTGATAGGTGCGGTCCTTGGACACAGTGGCTTCGGCGGCTTTGTCGTCCGGGTTCTTTGAGAGGGCGACCATTGCGTCACCCAACTCGTCCTTGCGGGAAGCGCCGGCCTTTGCAAAGAAAGCTCGAGTGGTGTCGGTCATCTTGACCGGGAACTCGTAGTCGCGGACCTTCGTCAGCGCGTCCGCAAGCTGGTAGATGGCGTTGTCGCGGATGGGAATGGAGCTGTGGCCGCCCGCGTTGGTGGTTTCGACATGGTAGTTCTGGGCGGCTTTCTCACCGACCTGGATCGACTGCACGACGAGCTTACCGTGTCCGTCGGTGCGCCCTCCGCCGCCCTCGTTCAATGCAAATTCCGCTGAGATCAGATCCGCTTTGTTCTTGGAAAGCCATTCGGCACCGTTGAAGGCATAGGTGGTTTCCTCCCCGCAGGTGAGCGCCATCTTGATGGTGCGTTTCGGGTGGTAACCGGACTTCTTGAAGCGCATGAGCGCGTCGACCCAGGTGGCATCGAGCGCCTTCATGTCGGCGGTGCCGCGGCCGTAGTAGTAGCCGTTTTCCTCAATAAACTTGAACGGATCCCGGACCCAGTCCGCCCGCTTCGCCTCGACTACATCGAGATGGCCCAGGAGCAACATCGGCTTCGCGGTCTTTGAGCTGCCCTGGAGGATCGCGACGATGCCGCCGTCCTTGGGGTGATCGGGGACGGAAAACAGCGTGATGTCCTTGTCTTCGAAGCCGGCTGATTTCAGGTGCCCGGCAATCTTCCCGGCCAGCTCCGTGCAGCTGCCGGTGGTCACGGTGGTATTGGTTTCGACGAACTCCTTATAGAGGTCGAGGTAAGCTGTTTGATCAGGACGCAGGGGAGCTTCGTCGGCCCACGCCAGGGTGGAGACGGCCGCTAACAAACCGAGCACGATTCTATTTCGCATGTGGAGGGGCGCTCTTGGGGTTGAGAGTCATTTCAACAAAAGTATAGTCGTCCGCGCGCTCCGCCGCTTCCTGGCTGAGCGACGTGCCGAAGTGCCCGGAATCCGCATCGGTGCGAAAGATAATTAAACTCGAGCCGGTGTTGGCGGCCCGCAGGCGCGCGCCGTACTTGCCGCTGTTCCAGGGAGCCACGCGATTGTCGTTGAGACCTACGTCGAGCAACACTGCCGGGTAGGCAACCTTGTCCCTGATATTGACGTAAGCGTCCATGGCCTGGAGCTGTTTGAAGCCCGGCCCGGTGGTCGGGTCGCCGAACTCGGCATATTGGTTGGCGCCGTTGGTATCGACCGCCAGGCGGGTGGGATTCAACATGCCGGCGTGGATGATGGCGGCACCGAAGTGGTCCGGGAAGCGATCGACCGCGCCGCCGGCGATGATTCCGCCAGCGCTGGCGCTGTAAAGCGCGACGTGCTCGCGGGTGACATAGTGCTGAGCAACGAGCATGTCCGCGGCCGCGACCACATCTTCAATTCCGTGGTGCTTGTTTTCGCCTTTGCCCGCCAGGCGCCAGGCATCTCCCTTTTCGCCACCACCCCGGATGCCTGCGTATACAAACAAGTTGCCCGCCGCGACCCATTCGAGCCGCATGGGGTTGAACGCGGGCTGGGTGACGACCAGGCCGTATGCACCATAGGCCAGAACGATGGCCAGTGTATCCGGACCACTGCGAGCCCCTTTGGGTTTCAGAATGGTGACCGGCACGGACGTGCCATCGAGGCTGCGTGCTTCGGTGTTGATCGCTTCTACGAGCCGGGCGTAGTCCTTGGGCGAGCTCGCTCCGATTTTGAGATCCGTGAGGGTTTTCTGCTTCGGATCGTAACTGTAGAGCGTGCGCGCACTCGTCCACCCCTGCAGCGTGAAAACCAATCCATCTTCATTGCCGTTGGTGTCAAACAGGGCTGCCTGGCCGTCATAGGGCAGTTTGACGGAGTCGATGGAAGCGGTTGCGCCATACGACAGGCGTGCGATCGAGTCGATGCCGACCCGCATGTGCTTGATGTAGAGGCCATCGCGTGCCGGCGACACGGCTGTTACAACAGCCTCCTTGTCCTCCGGCACGATCACCTTCGCATCAGCCAGCACTGCGTTGGGTTTCGCCAGATCCAACTCGAGCACCTTGCCATTGGGTGCATTCTTGACCGACTGAAGGTATACCACGGAGCCGTGCACGGCCGCGCCCTGAATGGAGTCCTCGTAGTTGACGATGCAACGATAGCGGGGGTTCGGTGCGATGAGCTCGGATGTTTTGAGGACACAGATGCGGGCCTCCGCACGGGCACCCGATGCGAAGATCAGTGCCCAGTCAGATGCAGGATCGGTGATGACCGAAGGAAACTCCTGCGGGGCCAGTGGGAAAGTTTTGTTGGCGCCTGCCGCGGCGACGGTCAGGTCCTGGGCGACGGGTGTTCCCAACTTGTGGTATCGGGCCCGCATTCCCAGCATCTTGTCCGTCTGGCCGGCGGCTTCGGACATCTGGGTGTAGAAAACAGCGTCGCTGCCATTCCAGTAGGCTTGGAATTCGCCCCAGACGTGGTCGATTTCGTCTGGCAACTTCCGTCCGCTATCGACGTCGAGGAATTCGATCCGCGTGATTTCATCACCCCCACGATCAATGTTGACAGCGACTGTCTTGCCATTGGGGGAAACCGTGTATCGAGTTATTGAGGCATGCGCCTGACCTGGCAACGTGTTGGGATCGAACAGCACTTTCTCAGCGCCATTTCCCATCCGGACCCGTAACACGCCCTGCTTACCCGATTCCAGGTGGAGGAAAAACACTCGATCGCCAACGCGGTGCTGGTCGCGATTGATGGTCGTGGCGGCGCTGACTTCCATCAGACGCGTCTGCCACTTTGACAGCGCCGGTGAGGCGTCGAGATGCTGACGGCCCTCCTTTCCTTGCGTGCGTAACCAATCTGCGAATTTCGCGTTTTGCGGCCCCTCCATCCATCCGTACGGGTCAGCTTGCGCAAACACGGAAGTGAACGCGACCAATCCCAGCAGGGCAGCAAAACGGCTCATGAAGATCCCTTTTCGTTTTAGAGAGCGGTGTAACGCACGTCGCGGACGCGCACCTCACCCTTTCCGGCCGCGTAGATTGCGGGCCTCAGGCTCAGGAAGTCACCGGCGACATTGTGATGATAGCCGGAGACCTCGAACTGGTTGGAGAACTTCGTCCAGGGGCCCGCATCGACGCGGTGATGAACCGTCACGATGTGCCGGTCGTTTTTGATCTTGAGGCGCAGGTGACGGCCCACACCGGCGGGCTTGGTGCCATTCCTTTCCAGGCCGTACCGGTGCATGACGAAGTTTTCGTTGTCAAAGGCCAACCCGCAGTACAACCGCCGGCTGTAGAACAGCAGGAGTCCGGCCCGGGCCTGCTCGTCGATCTCGAGATCCGCCTCGAATTCGTAGGCGGGGTCGCCGGCAATGAAACAGATGGGTGACGTATCTCTCGGGCCGGTTCCCTTGGCTTTCAGGAACAGTGTGTGGTCGGAGATCCGCACACGCTGCAACTCGTCCGGGCTCGGATCGTAGAAGCTCCACTGGATCCCGAACTTGTTGGTCGAGAAGTCATCGGACAACGCGAGTCCGTGGGCTGTGGACTGCGAGGGGGTTGGTTTGGGAAGCGGGCGCGAGAGATCGCCTCCCTTGGCGGCGAACCAGCCGTCCGCCGTCCACTCGATTGGATCCAACAACGTCTGACGCCCCAGGGTCCAGAAGCCGTTCTCGTAGCCGTGATAGATCATCCACCAGGTCTTGTTTGGTCCCTCAAACACGGTGGCATGCCCTCGCGACCACCATTTTTCGGATGCCGATTGGGTGCGCACCAGCGGGTTACCCGGCGCGTTCTCCCAGGGGCCGTGGATCGAGCGGGAACGCGCGGCAATTACCATGTGGCCGGTGGGCGGGCCCGCTGTGCCGCCGACGGCGGTAATCAGATAGAACCAGTCGTTGTGGCGCAGGACTTTCGGACCCTCCGGTGAGAAGGATTCCACATCCCATTCGGGCGGGTAATGCCACGGATCGTAGACGTGCTCGACCGGACCGTCGGTCGCCAGACCATCGTCGGTCAGGCGGACGCGATCTCCGCCGCTCAGGAACAGATAACGCTTGCCGTCCTCCCCCACCACATGTCCCGGATCAATGTGCTTCGGGAGTTTGAGATCCACGGGCTCGCTCCAGGGACCTGTGATTTTATCCGCGTGGATGACGTAGTTGGAATGATAGGTTGGGGTACGCGCGGGTATGTATACATAGTAGCGACCCTTGTGTTTGACCAACTCGGGCGCCCAGACCGAGCCGATCGGCGATCGCAGCGCGGCAGTGACCGGCTTCCAGCTCACCAGGTCGCGCGAGGTCCAGATCACTATTCCGGGATAGGAATCAAACGACGAGAAGGTGAGGTAGTAATCATCGCCGTCCTTCAGGAGCGACGGATCGGGATGATCGCCCGCCATGATGGGGTTGAGGTAGGTCCCGTTGCCCTGGTCAGGTTTGCGCTGACCTTCGAGGCCACGCGCTGAATTCACGGGAGCCGCGGTCACGCCGAGCGCCGTAGTTGTTGCCGCCGCGCCAAGAAGCAACGAACGGCGGGAGAGTCTGATTTCCTGATCCATGTTGGTGTTGAAGTGAGTGTTCCCAGGAACTTTAATTGTCGGAACCGCGTCAACCGAGGCGGAGTCTTTCACGTTATCCACTCGTCTTTACAGGGAGAGCTGCGATGCGTGTTTCAGGTCTCTGGTGTGTCGCCGCCTGGGTTGTCTGCCTCCTTCCGATTACCGCTTCCGCGCAAAACACGGCGCAACGCCGCGCGGCCGCTCTTGCGGCCAGCGAGGATCAGACCGAGCCGTATCACAAGCATCGGGATATCCGGCATGGTCACGATCACTATTATCCGGATCGTGGCGCAATTGTGCGCGATTTACCCGTGGGAACGATCGGAACCAGTTACGCGGGTGTCTCATACCGCTATCACGACGGTATCTGGCTCGAGCCGCGTGGACCGGCCTACATGGTTGTAGCGCCGCCGGTCGGGCTGATTGCACCAACACTGCCGCTTTATTCCACCGTTGTGACGCACGGGTCGGATTCGTTTCTCTATTGCAACGATACGTACTACCGGCCTAGGCCGGACCTGGGCGGTTATGAGGTCGTGAATGATCCGACCATGGAGACCGGAGCCGCGCCACCGGCGGAACCCGAGGCGCTGGTGGGTGGGCGGATGCCGAGCGCACCCGCAGGGGAGACTGTGGCGCCGGTTGCGGCCCGCGAGGCAGTCTCGCGGGAACCGAGTCTTTCGGGCGGCGCGATGCCCGGGGCCAACACGGGTGCCGTTCGGCTGGCCGCGGCGACACCGGGCGGCGAGACGAGCGCCTCTGTGGCTGCAACGCCGTCGGCCGCATCAGGTGGAGTTGCAACACCGTCGTCCGCAACACCGTCGTCCGCAACACCGTCGTCCGCAACACCGTCGTCGGCAACACCGTCGTCGAGCGCGGCCGCTGCTTCGGTACCGGCTGCGTCACTGGGGACGTCCGCCGGTGCTTCGGCGCCGGCCGCGCCGGCTGGAGCTCCTGCTGCTGGAACTCAAAAAGTCCCCAAGGTGTTTTTATATCCGAGGAACGGCCAATCGGCCGATCAACAGGCCCGTGACCGGTATGACTGCTATCGCTTCGCCGTGGCGCAGAGTGGCTTCGATCCCCTGCGCACGAGCGGGAGCGCGCCGGCCCCCGCCTCTGAGCAACAGTCCGACTTTGATCGGGCCCAGGGCGCTTGTTTCGAGGGACGCGGTTATTCGAACCGCTGAGCGCTCGAATTGGATTGAGTGAGGAGTACCCGATGGTCAGGAAATCTTTGGCAGGCATTGGAATCGGGGTGTTGACCATGTCAATGCCTGTGAATGCTCAATACATGTCTACACCGCCACCCGAGCAACGCACCACGCCGGCACAACCGCCGGCTGTACGGGGCGACGGTCTCACGATTACCGCCAGGAACGGGCAAACGGAAAAGCAACAGTGGGCAGACCGCTACGAGTGCCACAAGTGGGCCAAAGACCAGAGCGGCTTTGATCCAACGTTGCGAGCACCGCCGGAGATGTCGAGCGAGGAAATCCGATCCCACCGCGATCAGTATCGGCGGGCGTTCTCGGCTTGCCTCGAAGGGCGCGGCTATTCAGTGCAGTATGGGCAGGCCCCCTCGTCTGCCGTTGCCCCCGCGGCGGCAGCCGCGCCAGTCACTGCCAGCCATTGGGTTCGCTCACAACCAGAGCTGCGATATCGGCCCCTGCAAGCTCAGATTGAGGGCGGCTACACCGCGACAGTGGGCACCTCGGATAGCCAGCTCGACGATGGCTCCACCGTTGGTTTTGGTCTGACGTGGTATCCGACCTCGGCGCTGCCACTGGCCGTGCGCGTCGATGGCAGCTACAGCTCATTCCGCGGCCGAGACGCGTTCCTGAATCAGTTCGGACCGAATGTCTATCGCGGCTGGGAGGATGTCTACGGTGGCGACGTGGACCTGCAGTTGGATCTGGCCCACTCTTCATCCCGGTCAAAGCTGTATCTGTTGGGCGGCGCGGGTTGGTATCGCGAACGAGCCACGCTGCGCGGAGTTGTTTACGCGACCGGGACGTTCTGTGATTATTTCGGCTGCGATACCGGAACCTTCCCTTTCAGGGCGACCGATCACCAGACGACACCGTGGCGCAGCGCCTGGAATGCCGGGCTCGGCTGGGAAATCGCCTATGCGGACGGCGCTTCGTTTTTTGTGGAGGCGCGCTATCGGCAGATCGCTCCGCGTGACGACCGGGTGCAGATGGTGCCGATCACCGTCGGACTGCGGTTTTAACGGTGCGTGAGAATGGCAGCGTAGATATCGATACCGTCCCACAGGTTGCCGAGCCGCAGATTTTCATTGGCTGAGTGCTGATTGTTGTCGTAGTTGGCGATGCCGACGACTATCGACCGGGTGCCCAGTGCTTCGTTGATCACCGACAGCGGCAGGCTGCCGCCCGAGGTGGGAAGCTCCACGATCGGCTGAGGTGAAATCGATCGCACGGCGGTGGCAATCGCGCGGGCGAATGAATCGTCCATGGGTGTACGCGCGGCGGCGTAGCTCCCCGGCCTGGCATACAGGGTCGCAATCAGGGGATGCGTCAGGCGCTCTTCGGGGGTCGGCTCACGATCGATGACGTAGTAGCCCTGTGAGCGCACATGGGCCAGCAGCTTTTCGAACTGGCGCTTCGGATCGTTGCCGACCACCAACCTGAGATCCAGGACCGCCGTGGCGGTCTCGGCGATCATGTTGGTAGCCTGGTCACCCACGTTTCCACTGCGCATACCGTTGATGTTGAGTGATGGCTGCGCAATGGCCTCGTTCAGCGGCAGCTCCGTCTCGGTCGTGCCGAGCCCCAACTGTTGTTTCAGCGTTGCGTCGTAGTCGGCAGCAGAGGCTATGGCCTGCTTCTCCATCGGACCCAACGGCACGACATCGTCGTACCAGCCCGCTACGGTCACCTTGCCCTTGTCGTCCTTCATGGATGCCAGGAGCTTCGACAGTCGCAGAGCGGGGTTCGGAGCCCAATTGCCATAGTGGCCGCTGTGCAGAGGCCGGTTGGGTCCGTACACGGTCAAATTGACATTCATGTCGCCGCGCGCGCCATAGATCACCTGGCGCTTGCCGGACTGGTGCACGGGACCGTCGCAAACGACCCAGAGCGGAGCATCCAACAGGGCGCGATTCTCTTTGAGGACTGCCCCGAGATGCGGTGAGCCGGCCTCTTCTTCGCCCTCGAACACGACTTTGAGATTGTCCGTGGGATGGCGATGAAGGGAGCGCAGCGCCTCAATCGCTGTCAGGATCACCACAACGCCGGCCTTGTCATCGGAGGCACTGCGCGCATAGATACGCCCATCCCGTATCGTTGGAGTAAACGGGCCGGTGGTCCACTCGGAAGGGTTGATTGGTTGTCCATCGTAGTGCGCGTAGACGACCAGGGTTCGCTTGGCCTTGGGAACCTTCCACTCGCCAAAGATGACCGGCGGCGCATCGGGCATGCCGGAGGGTGTCAGCAGCCGCGGGTTGAGATCCAGGCGGCGCATCCGGCTGGTGATGGCGTCGGCGTTGCGCCGAATCCCGTCGCGATCACTGGCGATATTGGGGATTTTCAACAGCTCGACGAACTGATCGAGAATCTGCTGCTGGTGCGCGGTGGTGAATGCGCGGATGTCCGATTCAGGGGTGGCGGCGAAAGTGCTGGCCGCGAGCAGGCAGGTAGCCCAGATTGTTCTTTTCATCCCCTATTGAACAACACGGGCTTCCTCGCTGCAACGATCACGAATTCCCCGGGGATGCGGTACCCGGCCTGGTGCCGCCACGGCTCGATCGCAGTCAGATAGCGCTGGCGGGCCCGCAGCCGGGTCGATTCGTCGAAGCGTGACCAGGCCAGGGCAACCGGACCTCCCACAAAAGCGGCATCACAAGCCGCCGCGGCGTCGGCATAGACCAGTGTCGAATTCAGCCGTCGGTTATCAAACACCTCGAAACCGGCCTGCTCACAGAGGCTGGCGAGCTCATTGTGCGAGCCCAGGTTGAAAAACAGGGGGCACACGTCGCTGGAAACCTCGGCCTCTACGACTTCAAACACGGGGGCCCAGCCACAGTGTGAGCGCCTGCCCCAGACAGCCAGGGCGACGCGGCCACCGGGGCGCAGAACCCGCAGCATTTCAGTTACGGCCACGAGCGGATCCGGGACATACATCAGTCCCAGACCACACAGAACCGCATCGACGCTCTGCGCGGGCAAATCCAACTGCCGGGCATCCATCCGTCGGAAGTTGACGTTGGTGCCCGGCATGCGCCGGGCAGCCTCGATCATCTTGTCGGACAGATCGACCCCGACCACCTGACCCGCGGGGCCGACGCGACGGGCCGCTTCAAATGTCAGCAGTCCCGTCCCGCAGGCCACATCGAGAACCTGCTCTCCCTCGACCAGCGAAGCGGCAGCCAACAAAGCCGTGCGTGCGGCTGCCAGCTGCTGCTGCCACAGGGGCTCGTAGTCTGCGGAAGCAAGGTCCCAGCCATACCGTTGGATCCGTGTTTGCAGTTTCGGATCCACGGGTCAGCGCCGGGAAACGACGACTTCCAGGTATTCACTGGGCACCACCAGGGAATGCGGTCCCGCCACATTCAGCTGATTCAACAGCTCCGTCAGGTCGCTTTCAAAGCCGGCCGCATCCGCCGGCGACAGGACCTTGAATGCCTGATGTATCGGGCCGTACCAGGTGCGGAATACATCAATGAAATGGGCAGCCGAGCGATAGCGGAAGTTGAAATAGCGGCGTTGGGCGACGATGGAGCTGGCCTGAGCCCCGAAAAGATTGTGGATGTGCGATTCAACTCCCCACAACGCCGGAGATTGCAATCCCTGCGGCGGCGGCAGGCGCCGTCCGAGCGTTTTGAACAACTGGCCGATGAAACCGTCGGGTGTCCAGTTGCTGAGTCCGATACGGCCGCCGGAACGACAGACGCGCGTCATCTGCGCCGCCACACGACTGTGGTCCGGAGAGAACATGGCACCGAAGGTCGACAGGATGACATCGAAGCTGTGGTCTTCGAACGGCAAGTTTTCCGCGTCCGCGGTTTTGAATGTTACGTTCAGTCGCTCCGCGTGCGCGCGCTCGGCGCCGCGTTCGAGAAGAGCGGAAACGTAGTCGGTTGAAGTGACCTGCGCGCCACGGCGGGCGGCTGCGAGAGTTGCATTGCCGTTTCCGGCGGCGATGTCGAGAACCCGCTCATCGCATTTGATATCGCAGGCTTCCGCCAGTGTCTCCCCCACGATCTGCAGGGTTGTGCCGATGACCGAGTAGTCTCCACTGGACCAGGTGGCATTCTGGCGTTGTTTCAAAGCGGCCAGGTCGGGGGTGTTGGGGGTGGTGAGTGCTGCATTCACGGAGGTACTCCAGTTTGGGATGAAAGGGGGCCGGTGGGACGTACTGTCGGTGTTTTCGCGGATGCAGGTCCTGCCCGGAAGTCGGTAATCCCTATCCGATCGTCCGGCGCAGCCCCCTGGAGCCGGATGGGGTTACCCGACCGTCCGGAAGTGTTATCCGACCCTCCGGCCAGCTGGGAAACCCGCCGCAATCCGCTCACAATGGCGTGAACTGGGGCAACGGGCGGCACACGTGACCGACATTGCGGCGGCGTTGAAAAGGTTGGAAAAGGTCCTGCTCAGGAGTCCGAAAACGGGACTTCATGCCGATGCGCCTGCAACAGCCCGTTGGAACGGTGGCACGAGAGTGACCACCCGCCACGAGAACGGGACGCAGTTTGCAACAGACCTTCCACCTGAGGTGGGTGGCGAGGGAACCGCAGCGACGCCGGGCTGGCTTCTGCGCGCAGGGCTGGCTTCCTGTGTCACAACCCGCATCGCCATGGCGGCCGCCGTTCGCGGCATCGAGTTGGCCACGCTCGAGACTGTTGCAACCAGCCGGTCGGATGCACGGGGACTGCTCGGGATGCCGGACGCCCAGGGCGAGCGGGTGTCGGCGGGGCCCGATAATGTGCGATTGCATGTAAAAATCGCGGCCGCGGACGGGACCAGCGCGGAGCAACTGCGATTATTGGTCGAACAGTGCAATGCCTGTTCGCCCGTCTCCTGCGCGGTTCAGGAAATAACGCCCATCGAGCTTCGCATCGAGGTTGGATGATGGATGCGTTGTCGGAAACACTTCGCGTCGTTCAACTGGTGGGAGCGATTTTCATCAACGCACGGTTTACCGCGCCGTGGTGCTACACATCGCCGAGCGCGGCAGCGGCGGCTCCGATCCTCGAGCCGGGTGCGGAGCGAGTGGTCATTTTCCATCTGGTGACAGAAGGAGAATGCTACGTTGAGATGAGTGAGCAGCCACCGGTTCGATTGATCGCGGGTGATGTTGTGGTGTTTCCCGCGGGTGACACTCACGTCATGACGTCCCAACCCGGATTGCCGCCGGCCAAGGGAGCACGGCTGGATGCAGTGTTGGCTCGACGGCCGCGGCAACTGTCATTTGGCGGTGGAGGCGCAACGACCCGGTTGGTTTGCGGATATCTCGCATGTGACGCTCGATTGGCCCGCATCCTGTTGGCCGGGCTTCCGCCATTGGTGAAGGTCAACGTGCGCGGATCGAACGCGGGTGTCTGGCTCGAAGCTTCGGTTCGCTACGCATTGGCCGAGGCGCGCTCACCCCGACCCGGCGGCGCCGGCGTGTTATCCAAGCTCGCGGAAGTTTTGTTCATTGAGGTTCTGCGCCTCTACATGAACGAGCAACGGGAGGACTCCAGGGGTTGGCTCGCGGGCGTCCGTGACCGCATTGTGGGCGTTGCACTGACCTCCCTGCATGAGCGCCCCGCGCACAATTGGACGGTCGAAGAGCTCGCGCGGGTGGCGGGAACCTCCCGGTCCGTTCTGGCGGATCGCTTTCAGCAGCTCGTAGGAAGCTCGCCGATCCAGTACCTGACTCAATGGCGGATGCTGATTGCATCCAATCTGCTGAGCCGCAGTAATGCCTCTCTGGCTTCCATCGCCGAAGCGGTGGGCTATCAGACTGATACGGCCTTCAGCCGCGCTTTCCGGCGCGAGTTCGGCGAGCCGCCCGCCACATGGCGACGCGCGCGGGGGACTGGACCTCTCGCGGCGTCATCGGCAAGCTGCGTCCCTTCATCGCCCAAATGAATGGAAGCAACCATGAGAATGAAGCTCGCCCTGGGACTCCTCGCGTGCGTATCCGTTTGCGATGCGGCGCCTGGTTCCCTCGACATCTATTTCATTGATGTCGAGGGTGGCCAGTCCACGTTGCTGGTGATGCCGGACAAACAATCATTTCTCATCGATACCGGGTACGCCGGCCAGGGCGAGCCGGATGCGGTTCCCGGCGATCCCGCGAAGGCACGCGATGCAAACCGCATCGTGGCGGCGGCGCGCGATGCGGGGGTGAAGCAGATCGACTATCTGATGATTACTCACTTCCATCCGGACCATGATGGCGGTGTCGTCGAGTTGTCGAAGCGGATGCCGATCCGTCACTTTGTTGATCACGACACTCTGTCACCTGACGCGGCGAAGGACGCCGGCGCCAAGGCCGCTTACGAGCGCTATCTCGAAGTGATCAAGGGGCAACCGCACATTGTCCCGAAGCCAGGTGATCGCCTGCCCCTGTCGGGCGTCCAGGCAGTTGTTGTTTCCTCCGCCGCGGCGACTCTGACTCAACCGCTGCCCGGCGCGGGCGCAACCAACTCCCTGTGCGGCTCGGCAGCCACGCCACCCCGGGATGCCGCGGAAAATCCACGCTCGACCGGTGTCATGATCACGTTGGGAAAATTCCGGTTCCTGGACGTGGGCGACCTCACCGGCAAGCCGCTGTTTGACCTGGCGTGCCCCCGGAGCCTGATCGGGCCTGTTGATGTCTACCTGGTGGCTCATCACGGAGGCGAGGATGTTGCCGACCCGGCCCTGTTCGCAGCTTTCAAACCGCGCGTGGCCATCATGAACAACGGCCTGAAAAAAGGCGGCGCGAAAAACACTTATGAAGCGCTGCATCGGGTCGACGGGCTGGAGGATGTCTGGCAGGTGCACGCATCCGAGGCAGCCGGCGAGCAGAATTTTTCACCGGAGCGCATTGCCAACCTCGATGAAACCAGCGGTCACTGGATCAAACTGACAGCGCATGCGGATGGAGCGTTTCAAATCGTCAATGAAAGAACCGGAAAGGGAAAAAACTATCCGGCAAAATAACTTCCGGGCTGAAGCTGTGCAGTAGCCGGAACGGCGCGCGTTGGAATTCGCATGCTAGACTTCAGTCGGCATGCCCAGCTCCAATTACATTGCCGTAGACAGCACATCGATTCCACAACCGGCGACGGCCGGGCGTTTTGCCATAATGCTGAACGCGGCGCTGGCACTCGTGGTCACCGCTTTGTGCTCGTTCCGTGTTTACAAGGCCTTGGGAAGGCCGGTGCTCACGGGTATCGACGACGAAAATATTACACAGGTGTACGGACAGAACCTCGCGCACGGCTTTGGTTACGTCTATACGCCCAACTTCGAACATGTCGAGGGAGCGACGTCCCCTTTGTGGGTGGCGCTGCACTGGTTGTTTTACACAGTCACCGACCGGCCCGAACCATTCATTCTCATATGTTCGGCGGCCTGTACCGCGCTCGCGATTTTCTGGGGGTTGGGCATCGCCCGGTCCCTGTCCCATGCGCTGAGCCTGCCGCGCTGGACTCTGTGGATTCCCGTGTTGGCCATTGCAGCTCAACCCAACTACTTCCATTGGACGGTTGTGACCATGATGGACCAGGGGGTCTGGGGCACGATCGTCGTTGGATTGTTATATGTGCTCATCAGGGAAGTCTCCGGTTCGAGAACGCGGCCACGTGCTTCTGTGCTCGGTGTCGTGCTGTGTACGCTGAGCGTTCTCGCGCGGCCGGAGTCCATGTTGTTGATGCCCGCGGTGTTGGCAATTGCCGCCGTCCTGGTTGCTGTCAACAGGAGCACCGGTACGGCGATCCGGTACGCGACGCCCTACTTCGGCGCCGTGTTCGTGACACTGGCGGCGCTGACGGTGGCACGCCTGCAATACTTCGGCTACCCCTTCCCCAACACCTACTACGCCAAGGTCTCGAGCAACCCGATCGATAACATCGCTCAGGGCCTTCGCTACGTGATCGGATTTCTGCACTCGAACGTGCTGGCGGTCCCATTCGTTCTGGCTGTCGTCCTGGCCGTTTTGATCGGGCTGCCGGCGCTGTGGTCGAGTTTCCGGTCGAAGACGCCACTGTCTGCGGCGCATAGCATTGCGCTGCTGCTGGGAGGCACGCTCTCGGTTGTCTTCGCCACGCTGATTCTGGAAGGCGGCGATCATTTCCCCGGCTTCAGGATGGTGCAGCCGTATGTGCCACTGCTGGCGGTCACGCTCCTGTTCTACGTGCCATTGCTGGCCGACTGGAGCCGGCTGTCGCTCAGCCGCACCGCGGGCTTCATCTGGTGCGCGGGCGTCGTCGTTGCCGCTTTCCTGTCCAGCTATTCGGCGTTCGCCAGCTCCAACAAGGGCCTGGTGGAAGATTTCGACCTGGCGGCCGACGGCAGGCGGATGGGGAATTTGCTCAACGGTCTGGGCGATTTGCACGCTGACGTCGGGGTCCTTCCCGCGGGCGGGATCGCGGTGACCTATCACGGTCGAGTGCTGGACCTGTTGGGGCTCAACTGGTCGGAGATGGCTCACGCCTCGGGTCGTCGCACGGGAGTGGTGGGACACAGTGGATTCAACCTGGACGTCTTCTGGAAGCATTCACCGGAGCTCATGCTGCCGGAGCTCACGAAGCCCACGGGCCCTCACAACCTGAAAGGGATGCCCGCCAACTTTGAGCTGACAGTGCTGCAGGGACTGATGAACGAGCGGCGCTTCCGCGAGGAATATAGTCCGGTCGTGATCCATGTAGGCGCCGGCACGGTGTTCGCCTATGCCCGTGAGAGCTTCGTCGACCGGCATCAGGGTGACTCGCGCATTGAGGTGTTGCCCTGGCAGCAGCTCCGGGATGCGCCTGCCGAAACTGCCCTTACGACAAACTGAGCAGATGCATCGGGTCGTGCTGAGGTCAGCCCTTGGTACGGCCTGCGCGCAAGCGTGCGAACTCGGCCTGGTGCTGCTCCGCCCAGGTCCATACACCGCAGAACGCACCGCACAGGCTGCTTCCCAACTCCGTGAGGGTGTACTCCACCTTGGGCGGAACCTCCGGGTAAACCTTGCGTACGACGAACCCGTCGTGCTCCATCTGCCGCAGGGTTTTGGTCAACATCCGCTGACTGATTCCACCCACGAGCTGGGCAATGCGAGTAAAACGCAACGTGCCGCTCTGGTTCAGAACTTCCAACACGCACATCGTCCACTTGTCAGCGACGCGACCGATCACGTTCAGGACGATCTCATCGAGCTCGGCGGTTGATTCAGCGCCGCCGGGTGTCACAAACACGACTTTACGTGTAGCTTTCTTCCTGCGCGCCATGCCTTGCGGCTCCACGGTTATCAGTGTGTAAGTATGGCACGAATGTGTGCCTACTTCCGGAAGGTAAGTATCGGGGCTATTCTGACGCCCTGTATCGGTCACAGGAAGTTCCCATGAAAGTTGCCCAGATTCCCAAACCCAACGCCGGCTTCGAAATCGTCGAGCGCCCTGTACCGGAGCCGCAGGCCCGGCAGGTACGCATCAAGGTGCAGGCTTGCGGCGTGTGCCACAGCGACATGCTCACGGTGGTGGGGGCGATTCCCGGTATCGAATATCCCCGGGTGCCCGGCCACGAAGTCGTGGGCCTCATCGACGCTGTTGGCGCGGACGTGCCGGATTGGAAAAAGGGGATGCGTGTTGGAGTGGGTTGGCACGGTGGCCATTGCGGGCATTGCATCTCGTGTCGGCGTGGTGACTTCATCACCTGCAAGGAAGGGAAGATTCCGGGGATTTCCTACGACGGCGGCTATGCGCAGTACATGATTGCTCCGTTCGAGGCGCTCGCGTCAGTCCCTGATGATTTGAAGTCCGAGGATGCGGCGCCGCTGCTGTGCGCGGGCATCACAACATTCAATTCATTGCGTCACAGCGGCGCGGAGCCGGGCGACCTGGTTGCCGTGCTCGGCATCGGCGGCCTGGGTCACCTGGGTGTGCAGTTTGCGAGGAAAATGGGCTTTAAAACCGTGGCCATTGCCCGCGGTACCGACAAGGCACCGTTGGCCAAAAAGCTGGGGGCTCACATCTACCTCGACAGCACTCAGCAGAATGTGGCCGAGGAGTTGACCAGGCTCGGCGGCGCGAAGGTGATTCTGGCCACGGTGACGGATGCGAGAAGCATGAGCTCGGTGATTGCGGGTCTCGGTGTAGACGGCAGGCTGGTGGTGCTCGGTGTCAGCACGGACCCGATCGAGGCGCCACCGTGGTTGCTCGTTTCGGCGCGGCGCTCCATTTCGGGATGGCCCTCGGGCACCGCAACAGACTCCGAAGACACGCTCAGATTCAGCGTGATGACGGATGTGCGGCCAACGGTTGAGACGTTCCCGCTGGAGAAGGCCGCCGAAGCTTATCAGCACATGATGAGCGGCAAGGCGCGCTTCCGTGTGGTACTGACGCCTTAATCTTCTGTTAAGCGACTGTATGGTGGAATGGGATCGAATTGTCAGGAGGAGTCAATGCGATCCCGATTTTATTCTGCTCTACTGCTGGCGACCGCCGCCGCCCTGTTGATCTGCGGGGCGTTCGTCGCCCGGACGGCGCACCCCGCTACTACCAGTCTGCAAAGCTTACTCGCGGAGCCGGGCGCACCAGCGGTACATCAGCGCTACGAGTAAAGCAAAGCCGACGCTACCCGCAACCATAGCGCCTCCGTCAGCGAAACTATCGCTGACCAACTGCAGCGGAAAGTCCTTGCCTGAGAAGGCAACGATCGCCGCGAGCACGACTCCCACCAGCCCCTCGCCTACGATCAGGCCCGACGCCAGCAGCACACCGAGTTGCTTTATGCGCGCGGGGTTCGAGCGCCGGTCCGCGCGCTTGTCAAAATACCAGCCGACCACGGCACCCACGACGACCATCAACGTACTTTGGGTCGGAAGGTACATGCCCAAACCCACGGCCAGCGGCGACAGATGAGCGCCCGGGGTGGCGCGCCGCAAAAGTGCGTCGACGCCAATCAGTACGATGCCAATCCCGATTCCGATTCCAATCAGGCTCCAGTCGACGGTATTTTCGAGTACGCCCTGAGCAAGGGCGGCCATGAGGCCGGCCTGCGGCGCGGGCAACGCATGCTCGCGATGAGGGCCGGGGGCTCCGGCAAATCCATAGGCCTGATTCACTACATCCAGTACCGGAGGAATGATGGCCGCGCCGGCAATGACACCGATGATCAGCGCGACCTGCTGCTTCCAGGGCGTGGCCTCGACGAGCTGGCCGGTCTTCAGGTCCTGCAGGTTGTTGTTCGCAATACAGGCGACCGAAAAGATGACGGCCGTGACAAACAGCGCGAATGCCACGAGCGAATGCCCGCCCCCTTGCGGCAAGCTCGAGCGCACGCCGAACACGAGCAGCAGGGAAGCGCCCAGCACCGCGAGAATGCCGATCCCGGACAGCGGGCTGTTGGAGGAGCCGATGAGCCCGGCCATGTAGCCACAGACCGAGGACACGAAGAAGCTCATCAACACGATATAGATCAGACCGCAAATGACCAGCGTCGTCATGTGATCGCGCAGAACGTCGCCTGATTCGAAGTTGGCGAGCAGCACCGCGATCGGCACTACACACAACAGCGTCAACAACCCGATCGTACGGATTGAGATGTCCTGGTCGGTTCGAGGGAAAACCGACGTGGTCGCGGAGCGGCGGGCCTTCGAGGCTGCGAGGGTTGATCGCAGACCCCCGACGACCGGTCCGATCAGCCTGCCGAGTGTCCACAGAGAAGCGACCAGGATGGTGCCGGCGCCAACGAAGCGAACCTGGGTACGCCACACGTCCGTCGCCAGCTTTGCCGTGGAAACCGTGGTGTCCGCGGCAAGAGCCGTGAAATGGGGAACGCCCCAGCCCCACGAAATCAGCGCGCCCACGAGCATCGCGAGCCCCACCCACAACCCGATCAGGTGACCGATACCGAACAATGCAAACGACAGAAGCAGATCGAAGCCGGTGGCGCCGTTGCGCGCGCCTACACGGAAATAGGAGACCAGATCGCCGGCGAACGCGCGCGTGGCGACGACAATTGCGAAGAAACCTGAAACGAGGGAGCCCCACAGGAGAGCCTTGAGTCCCGCCCGGGCATCTTCGACCGCATCCTTGTGGGCACCGGCCCCACCGCCGACTTTCAGGACCTCGGCACAGGCAACTCCTTCGGGATAAGGCAAATCAGAGTGCGTAACGAGCGCGCGCCGCAGCGGGATCGAGTACAGCACGCCGAGCACGCCGCCCAGCCCGCAGATCAACACGGAGGTCCAATAGGGAAAGCCGGTCCACCAGCCCACGATCACGAGGCTGGGCAGGATGAAGATGACGGATGAGAGCGTCCCGGCGGCGGAGGCGACCGTCTGGACGATATTGTTTTCCTGGATGGTCATCCCCTTGAAACCGCGCAGGACGGCCATGGAGATGACGGCGGCGGGGATGGAAGTCGAGAAGGTCAGTCCGGCCTTCAGGCCGAAAAACACGTTGGCGGCTGTGAAAACGAGCGTGATCAGCACCCCGAGGATAATTCCGCGGACGGTCAGCTCTGTCGGCTCTGCCGGAGTCGTGCTCATGCGCACCCCTGAGAATGTCGTTGTTGTTGCGATTGTCCATCAGCGGGGGCGCATTGTGCACGGAATTCGGTGTCGGTGCGGGTTGGCAGCCTTTCTCCTGATCCGCCCCTCCGCCCGCTTGTTCGTCCGCGGCGGCGCCAGCGGCAGGGGGCTGACCGGCTGGGTGCCGCCGGCGCCTGGACGGGGGCCGTGCCCGGTCACGGCCCCCGCCGTGCCAACCTGTCCAATATGAAGGGTGTTTGAAAGGTAACCAACATCAACACCTGTGTTGGTAGATCCTCGACGACCTTGACCACCGCGCGGACTGCGTGTGAGGATCGCGCGCATGTGGCGTGCTACATACGCCACCAACAACAACCTGGTCTCCAAAACTCGAGGTCTCATCAAGGAGTGATCATGAAACCAACTCGAACATTGGATTGGCGTGTTCTGCTGCCCGCGGCCACCGCGAGCCTCGTGAGCGTCTGTTGGCTTCAGCCTGTGTTTGCGCAGGAGAGCGCGGCTGCCACGGTGGATGCGGAAGCGGTTGCGAAGGACAACTGGCGCCAGTTCATGTCGAAAAACCCTGCTGCCGAGCCGGGTTGTTTCCACGCGGCCTATCCGAACTATCTCTGGGAGAAAACTGCGTGCCTGACCATAGCCCAGCCACATGTTCATCCGGTACGCAGGCTACCCACCAGTGGTCCTGCCGCGCAGGTCACGGGTAACGGCAATGACTACGTGGCCCAGGCCGCGGGCTTGATCAGCAAAACGCTGGGGACTTTCCCGAGGGTCACGGGAGTTACTTCCGAGCGAGGTGTTGGCGTTGCGGCCTTCGGCGGCGGTGGCATCCTCGGTCCGAACGAATATACGCTGCAGATCAACACGAATTTCACGGGCACCACGTCCACATGCGCGGGCCACAGCGGCTGCACCGTGTGGCAGCAGTTCATCTATTCGCCCGACTACAACGTCAACGGCCAAGCGGCTGTGTTCATGCAGTACTGGCTGATCGGCTGGGGCTCGTCAGCCTGTCCGAGGAATTGGATGAGCGCGGGCGGTGGGGATTGCTTCCGCAACAGCAACTTTGTTGCCGCGCCGGATATCCCCATTACCTCACTCGGCAGCCTGACTCTGACGGGCAGCGCCGTGGCCGGTGGCAACGACACGGTCGTGTTCAACAGCGGAACTCAGGCCTATTCCATCAGCGGCGCGGACAGTGTGGTGAATATCGCTACTGTCTGGAGGCAGTCTGAATTCAACGTCGTCGGCAATGCCGGCGGGTCTCGCGCCAACTTCAACCGCGGCTCTTCCGTGACTGTCAAGATCGCGCTCACCGACGGCTCCACCGCCGCGCCAACCTGTGTGGCCGGCGCCGGCTCCACGGGCGAGACCAACAATTTGAATCTGGGGCCCTGCACCACGGCAGCCGGGTCGACCCCCTCGGTTCAATTCACTGAATCGAACTGAAATCGACGCTGGAGTGCTGTTTTGGCCGAGGGGTCTCCCCCCTCGGCCTTTTTTCGTTTTTCGCTAAAATGCGGGCACCTGATGAGGAGCTGCGCATGCCTAAGGTTGATCTCGCTGCCGTGCCCATGCGTAAGGGTTCGGGCTATCCGGCGCCATTCGATGCCCCTTGTGCCACCCGCACTCGACAGCGGTTGGGCGATGGGGGTGGGCTGAAGGATTTCGGGGTGAATCGGATGACTCTGCCGCCGGGCGGGTGGTCGAGTCAGCGCCACTGGCACAGTCACGAGGATGAGTTTGTGTACGTGCTCGAGGGCGAGCTGACACTCGTCGAGGATGGCGGTGAGACGGTGCTACGCAGCGGCGATTGCGCGGCGTTTCCGAAAGGCTCGGGCAACGGGCATCACATGATCAACCGGTCGGATGTAACCGCGGTTTACCTCGAGGTGGGTTCGCGCAACCCGCAGGACCTCACGACCTGCTCCGATATCGATATGAAGAGCGCCAGCTCGGACGGCCGGTTTGTGCACAAGGACGGCACGCCCTACCCGTCGCGTTGAGGCACGGACCGCTGCGTTGACAATCCATAACCATATGGTTATGATTCAACTCATGCGAACTGAACCGACGCTGGCTTTCAAGGCCCTGGCGGATCCCACGCGCCGCGCGATCTTCGAGCGGCTCAGCCGTGAGGGTGAGCTGACCGTGGGTACGCTCACCGGGACTTCCGGAGTGTCTCAGCCCGCGGTGTCCAAACACCTGGGCGTTCTGAAAGAAGCGGGTTTGGTGCGCGCACGCCATGTCGGTCGCGAGACCCACTACACCGCTCAACCGAAGGCGCTCGCCCCGGTGCTCGACTGGATCACGGAATACAGCCGCTTCTGGTACGACCGGTTCGACCGCCTCGAAGATCTGCTCAACAGGATGGACCAATGACCACTGAAGCACCCCGTACCCTCGTCATCGAGAAAGAGATGTCGCATCCGCCGGAGAAGATCTGGCGCGCCCTCACCCAGGGGGCGTTGATCAAGGAATGGCTGATGGACAATGACTTCCAACCGGTGGTCGGCCACAAGTTCAATTTCCGCTCGACCCCGAATCCGCACTGGGACGGAATCATTCAGTCGGAGGTCCTGGTTGTTGAGCCCAATCAGAAGCTCTCCTACACCTGGAGCTCGCTCGGGCTGGTAACGGTTGTTGTCTGGACTCTGACGGCCACAGGTAGCGGTACAAACGTGCGCATGGAGCAGACCGGCTTCCGCGCGGATCAGGACCAGGCCTACCAGGGCGCCAACTACGGCTGGCGGAAGTTTGTCAGCCTGCTGGAGAAAGTGGTCAACGGGCTCGGAACATGAACGATCAAACAGCTTCGGACAAGATCACGCGGCGGATCAAAGAGCTGGGGGACTGGCGGGGTGAGATGCTCGCGCGGGTACGCAAGCTCATTCACGACACGGACCCTGACATCGAGGAAGAATGGAAGTGGATGGGGACACCCGTGTGGTCGCATGACGGGATCGTCTGCACGGGGGAATCCTACAAGCAGGTGGTGAAGCTCACTTTCGCGAAAGGAGCTTCGCTCCCAGATCCGAAGAAGCTGTTCAATTCGAGCCTGGATGGCAATGTGCGGCGCGCGATCGACATCCACGAGGGGGAGAAGATCAACGAGGCCGCGTTCAAGCAGCTCGTGCGGGCGGCGATCGAGGCCAACTCGGCCGCTGTTGCGGCGCGGGCCGCTAAAAAGAAGACGAGCGGGAGACTCGAGAAACCGACCCGAGGATCCGGCTGATTTTCTGTTTGTCAGCCGGGTTGGTCGGGTTGTAGACGACGAGGGAGAGATCCGGGCGTCCGTCGATGGCGAAGGCCGAGTATTCAAACTCGATGTGGCCGAGGACCGGATGACGGATGCGTTTGACGCCCTCGCCATGGGTGCGAATGTCGTGGTCGTTCCACATTCTCTTGAACTCGGGACTGAGCCGGCAGAGCTCCTGGACGAGAGGCTGAACCTCCGCGGCGGCCCCTGCCCTCGCAGCATCCACGCGGAAAGCGCCCACCACGAATCGGGCTACGCTTTCCCAATCGTATTGGGCGGCACGTGCACGTGGATCGAGAAACATCACTCGTAATACGTTGCGATGTTCCGGAGGCATTGCGCCGTAGTCAGTCAACATTACGGTGGCTGCTCGATTCCAGGCGACGATGTTCCACAGCGCTGTTCTGATGATGGCGGGACTGGGCTCCAGCGCATCCAACACGCGTTGCAGGCGTGGAGTGACATCACCGCTCTTTTGGTAGCGAACGTCAGGGGCACGGCCCAGGCCGAGCAGAAACAGATGTTCGCGCTCCACATCCGTCAACATGAGCGCGCGCGAGATCCGGTCGAGCACATCGGCTGAGGGGGCGCCGCCGCGGCCCTGTTCGAGCCAGGTGTACCAGGTCGGGCTGATATTGGCGCGGTGGGCAACTTCCTCGCGGCGCAGTCCGGGCGTGCGCCTGCGGCCGGCGGGGAAGCCGAAAGCCGCCGGATCGAGCTTGGTGCGGCGATCCTTCAGATAGTTACCGAGCGGGTTGTCTTCCATGGGCAGGTCCGAGCCAGGTAGTCACTATAATAGGATAACGTCACTACTTTTCTAGAATAGCTTACCAGCAGAAAGTGGCTTCCAGTCAGTTCCGGAGGCGGCTTCCATGCGTGTATTCGTGACGGGTGCGACAGGTTGGGTGGGCTCAGCGGTGGTCAGAGATCTGATGGCGGCCGGCCATCAGGTGATCGGGCTCGCCCGCTCGGAGAAAGGCGCGCAGGCGCTCGAGGCAACCGGAGCGGAGGTTCTGCGCGGAACCCTCGATGACCTGCGGCAGCTCGAGGACGGCACACGACGCAGCGACGGTGTCATCCACACCGCATTCAATCATGACTTCTCCAGGTTCGCGGCGAACTGTGCGCAGGACAAACTTGCGATCGAGACGATGGGCGCGGCACTCGCGGGGACCGGTCGGCCACTGATCGCGACTTCCGGATTACTTCTGCAGACGCACGGTCGTGTCGCGACGGAGAGGGATGTGCCGTATCCCGTATCAGAATCCCACCCGCGCGCTTCGGAAGCGACCGCCAAGGAAGTTGCAGCGCATGGTGTGCGCGCCACTGTTGTCCGGCTTCCACCGACAGTGCATGGGCACGGGGATCATGGGTTCGTGCCCATTCTGATTCGGATTGCGCGGGAAAAGGGAGTTTCGGTGTATGCGGGTGACGGGCTGAATCGTTGGGCCGCTGTGCATCGCCTGGATGCGGCCCGTGTCTTTCGACTCGCCATTGAGCGCAACGGTGAAGGAGGTCCCTTCCATGCGGTTGCGGACGAAGGCGTGCCGTTCGAGCAGATTGCCGAGGTGATCGGGCGGCGCCTGAATATTCCAGTGGTGTCGAAGTCACCTGAGGAAGCAGCAGAGCATTTCGGTTGGTTTGGCCGGTTTGCGGCCTTTGATGTCCCTACTTCCAGCGCCCACACCAGGTCGCTGCTGGGTTGGAAGCCAACGCAGCCGGGGCTCATCGAGGATATCGACCACCCTGCGTACTTTGCTACTTCGTCGTGACCGCGAGGGTCTGTTCGTTCACCGAGTCGGCGACCAGGTCGGTACCCTGGAGCAGCCTCTTCAATGCCTCGGACGGAGTCAACATTCCGACCACGCTGCGAGTGCGCCGGTGACGCAACTCCTGATAATCAAACAGGACCTGTTTGTCGGCCTGCTGACAATATTCATTCAGCGTGGTGGGCGCCTCCCCGGCCTCGATGTTGAATTGCCGCGGCTCCTCGACGGGCGCTGACGGCGCAGGTTCGGCGGGTGTGTCAGCGTAGACGGAAAACGAGAACAGAATGCTCGTGAGAAGGACCACTCGGTTCATTTTTATCCTCCCTTCCAATGGCGGCAGAGAGTATCCGCCCGTCGGGGGCTCAGTGTCGAGCGGCGATTCGCGGCGCCGCAGCAACCAGTTAGGTTGACTGGAACACAGCCGTCAGCACGCCGAGCCGGCCTTCCATGAGGCTGCGGCCGAGGTTGCCGGCGAGTTGCGGGAAGTCAGGCCCCATCACAACACCGAGGTTAGGCATCGGCGGGGGACCAGATGCCCGAAGCTGAGCGAAAAAGTCCTTGGCGGCCTCGGTATCGTCCTGCGATACCAACTGACGGAAGCCCGCCCGTTCAATGGCTTCGTGCGTTGCGTTGGCCGTCAGAAGGAAGCTCGTTTGAGCTGTGCGCGCCCAGGGAACGGGATAGTGCGGCTCTCCCCCGTTCAACACGACATCGAACATTGCAAACCGACCGCCTGATTTCAGGACGCGACGGATCTCGCGATACAGGCCCGCTCGATCGGCAATGTTCATGGCGACGTGTTGCAGCAACACGACGTCAAACGTGCCGTCGCCAAAGGGCAGCTCCAGTGCATTTGCGGTCTGGAAGGAAATGAGGTCGCTCTGCCCTGTGCGGGCAGTCAGATAGCGTGCGGCCTCGACGAATGACTCACTGAGATCAACACCCGTTACACGACAACCATAGGTTGCGGCGAGAAACCTCGCCGGGCCGCCAATGCCGGAGCCAATATCCAGAACGGACATGTGGGCGGTGATTCCGACCAACTTCGCCAGATCGGCGGTCGCGGCCAGCCCGCGGGTATGGAACTGGTCCAAGGCGCCCAATTGTTGGGGAGTGAGCGGCCGGGTCTCCGGCCCCAACACTGCTTTGAGCCGCTCGGTCAGGCCGGCTGGAGTGTAGTGTTCGCGAACGGCATCGTTCATGGCAATGTCCTTGGGAGCTCAACGATGGATCGACTGTACGATGGATTCCCGTGAGCGACTATTCGCGATAATGTGAATGGGCTATGAAGCAGAACTTCACAGTGAGGAAAGGTGCGCTCGATGGCGTGGAAGCCTCGCTCAGCGTCGCGCGACATCGCAGCTTTCGTAAAGCCGCGGCGGAGCTCGGCGTCACTCCTTCGGCCATCAGCCAGGCAGTGCGCGCCCTGGAGGCGCGTGTCGGGGTGGCTCTATTTATCCGCACCACGCGCAGTGTCGGTTTGACCGAAGCGGGCCAGCGCTTTGTGGAACGAGCGGCGCCGGCCTTCGATGAGCTGATCAGTGCCGGGGAAGTCGCGCGTGAACTGGGACGACGTCCAACGGGACTCCTGCGCATCGCTGTTCCCCCGGCGGTGATCCCGGTGATCCTGGAGCCGATGATCGCTTCGTTCTGCCAGGCCTACCCGGACATTGAGCTGGAGATTGCGGCCAGCAACGAGATGGTCGAGCTCGGGGCAGGAGGCTTCGATGCGGGCATTCGACTGGGACAGTTTATTGCGCCTGATATGGTTGTCGTGCCGCTATCCGCGCCCTTTCCGTTTGTGGTGGTCGGAAGTCCGCAGTACCTGAGCTCCCGAAAGCGTCCGCTCGGGATTGCGGATCTGCGTAATCACTCATGCCTGCGCATACGGCGCTCCAACGGGATTCTGGCACCCTGGGCGTTTGTCGCCGCTGGAGAAAGGGTGGAGACGGTCGTTTCAGGGCCGCTGATTGCGCATGACTACCCTACGTTGCTGGGGGCCGCCATCAGGGGTGTTGGACTGGCCCAGGTGCCTGGGCCGATTGCGCGGGAGGCTATCGCTGACGGCCGGTTGCGGGCTTTGCTGACACGGTTTGCGGTCACTACGCCGGGGATTTTTCTTTATCATCCGGGTCGGCGCCAGGTGTTGCCCAAGCTGCGGGCGTTCATTGATCACTTGAAGAGAGTGCTATGACACACGTTCGACTGTTCATTGTGGCCGGATTGTTGATGGGTGGTCTCGTATTAGCAGACGAACGTCCTACGCCGCCAACCCGCTCCTACACCGATCCGGGTGCTCCGCCGTTTACGGTGATCAAGGGTGATGGGACGAAGCTGCCCGTCAATGCCCAGGGGAACTTTGTGATCGGGCCCGACTACCCTGCTCCGGTCATTGCCGAGGCGCCGCAGGGAAAGCTGCAGCAGTTCACGATGGATTCCAAGGACAGTGAGTTTTATCCGGGCGTCGGGCGGGATGTGTTTGGCACGGTGGACCCTGACAATCCCAAGACCCTGATCGTGCAAACACACCCGCAGCCCTATCAGCGCACGATTACAGTCTATATTCCGAAGCAATATAAAACAGGAGATTCGGCTCCCTTCATTGTTATCCACGATGGGCCGAAGCTCGGCGAGTTGGACACCACCGTGCCGCGCATTCTGGATAGTCTGATTGCAGCACACCGCGTGCCGGTGATGATTGCGATCATGATTCAGAACGGCGGCGGGGATGCTCAGGGGAGTGAGCGGGGTCTCGAGTACGATACGTTGTCGGGCAAGTTTGCCGAGTTTATTGAGGCGGAGGTGTTGCCGCTGGTTGAGAAAAACTACTCCGTCAAGCTGACTCACGATCCCGAGGGACGCGCGGTCATGGGTTGCAGCTCCGGCGCGGCGGCTGCTTTCACCATGGCGTGGTTTCATCCGGAGTGGTACTACCGGGTAATCAGCTATTCGGGGACGTTCGTCAATCAACAATGGCCGTTCAATCCTGACAACCCCGGGGGAGCCTGGGATTACCACACCAGCATCATTCCACGCAGCCGGGTGAAGTCGATCCGCATCTGGATGCAGGTGGGCGATCGCGATCT
>Ga0068860_100000267_pt1 | contig 76469 bp, 67 predicted proteins | sample KBSSwiS32_FD_66597 | JGI IMG/M metagenome (GOLD analysis project Ga0068860, IMG submission 66597) | Switchgrass rhizosphere microbial communities from Kellogg Biological Station, Michigan, USA - KBS Switchgrass S3-2 | ecosystem: Host-associated > Plants > Roots > Rhizosphere > Soil ... | reverse complement strand
CCACCATGACGCGGTTGGGCAGCAGGTCGCGGGGATGTTCGCCCAGCGGAGGCAGGGGGATGATTTCAAGGCCGCCGGCTGCCATCACGCTCAGGCCCCATGAGGCGATTTCTATGGGCTCGGGTCCCTCATTGATTGCAATGTGGTTGATCGTCACCTGCGAGGAATCCTCGGCCAGGGAGACGGTCATCTCTTTCTTGATCTTCCAGGGATCGACGCCGGAATTCACCAGCCTCACCCCGTTTGGGCCGGTGATGTCGTAGTCCACGGGCAGATTGTCCGGCACATAGCTCAGGATTTCGTCCTCCGGGGCAATCCAGAACCGGTGTCCTCCGCGGATCATCCACTTGGTCTCGCCACAGGTGCCCATCTGCTCGGGATAATTTTTCAGCACATTCTCGGCGCGCGGCGTCTTGTAGGAAAGGATCCTCGGCCCGACATCCAGGCTGATGATCAATTCCACATTGTCGTTCACGAGCTGGAGATTGTGTTCCCAGCCTGCATGGTTGAGTTGCTTGATGTGCACCGGATTTATAAGTTCCTAGTTCAAAGTTCCTGGTTCCTAGTCGGACCCTTGTATTTTTGCCCGCGCAGTCCCGATTGTGCAAGATACTTCATGAATCCCGCAATTAAACGCCCGATCTCCGTACATTGTTCGTATAGGATTGAAAATTCGGGCTTCTCGATAAAATTGGCGTCCAAGGCAACGTAAAGCTGCGACCTCACTTCCCCCGCAGTGCCCTTCGCGGTAGCCAGAAACTGTGAAAACTCCTTGTTCCCGCCCCTTTCAAACCCCTCTGCAATATTCGACATAACTGAAACGCAAGCACGGCGAATCTGATCTCGCAATCCAAAATCCCGTGCGAATTCACCCATATTTGAAACCCGGTAAATCTCACGCGTGAGTTCCCTCGCTTTCTTCCAGGCTTCAATATCTTCAAACTTTTCAATTTTTGCCATAAAAGGTGAATACGAAAACTTTGAACCTTGAACTTTGAACTAGGAACACTCTTTGCGGACTTTCGCAAGGAGCGCCGGTTGCCGTTGCAGATGGCTGGTCAATGTTTCGATCGCACGCAATGTCGGTGGGCTGATGTGATGCTCCATCCCCTCCACGTCGTGGTAGATCACTTGGTCGTCGAGGCCGAGCAATTTCAGGAAATCAGTCAGGAGCTGGTGGCGGTGCGTGATGTTGCGGGCGAGCGTCTCCCCCGCGGTCGTCAGCGCGAGGCCGCGGTATTTCTCGTATTTGAGCAGGCCCTCTGCATCGAGTCTCTGCACCATGTTGGTCACGCTGGCTTGCGAGATTTTCAGGCCGGCGGCGATATCGACCACGCGCGCATACCCCTTCGAGTTGATCAACTCAAGGATGCGCTCCAGATAGTCCTCCACGGCTGCCGAGCTGCCAAGGGCGGATGGTGAATGCTTGCCTGCCACGGCCTGAAAATAAAAGGGCGGCGGAATTAGTCAAAAAAATAATCAATTGATTATTGACAGAATGCTAGGATGAATTAAATAACTTAGCCAAGCCTAATTTTGTATAGTCAATGAATGATTTGAACGACGCGCTGCATCCCAAGGATGGCTGGCACTCCCAGCCGGAGCGGGCCAGCCTTTCGGAGGTCCACCGCACGCTGGTGATTCCCTCCTCGGCGGGGTTCATGCGCAAGCTCATGGCTTTTGCGGGGCCCGGTTTCCTGGTGGCTGTCGGCTATATGGACCCCGGCAACTGGGCCACTGATATCGCGGGCGGCTCGAAGTACAATTACACCCTGCTCTCGGTGATCATGATCTCGAACCTCATGGCCATCCTGCTCCAGTCGCTTTCATTGAAGCTGGGCATTGCCACCGGGCGCGACCTCGCGCAGGCCTGCCGCGACCACTACAGCCGTCCCGCCGTGTTCATGCACTGGGTGCTTTGCGAGATTGCCATCGCAGCCTGTGATCTTGCGGAAGTGATCGGTTCCGCCATCGCGTTGAACCTCCTCTTCAAAATTCCAATGCTCGCCGGTGTCTGCCTCACGGCGCTGGACGTGCTCATCATCCTCTTCCTGCAAAACAAGGGCTTCCGCTACATCGAGGCGCTCGTGATCACCCTCATCGCGACAATCGGGGGATGTTTCGCCTGGGAGATTTTCATGTCGCAGCCCAATTACGCGGGCATCGCCGCGGGCTTCGTGCCCACATTTGAGATATTTCGCAATTCCGACATGCTTTACATCGCCATCGGCATCCTCGGCGCCACGGTGATGCCGCACAACCTCTACCTGCATTCCTCCATCGTGCAGACCCGCAAATACGAGTTAAGCTCTGCTGGAAAAAGAGAGGCGATCAAGTTTGCGACGATCGATTCCACCGTCGCGCTCACATTCGCGCTCTTCATCAACGCCGCGATCCTCATCGTGTCCGCCGCCACGTTTTACCGCAGCGGCCATAACGAGGTGGCGAGCATCAACGAGGCCTACAAACTCCTCACGCCACTGCTTGGCGTGGGCGGCGCGAGCGTGATCTTCGCTCTGGCGTTGCTGGCATCCGGCCAGAACTCCACACTCACCGGCACACTGGCTGGCCAGATCGTCATGGAAGGCTTCCTGAACCTGCGCATCCAGCCATGGCTGCGCCGCCTGATCACCCGCCTTATCGCCATCGTGCCCGCCGTGGTGGTGATCATGATCTCCGGCGAAAAAGGCATTGAGAAGCTGCTCGTTCTCAGCCAGGTGGTCCTGAGTCTCCAGCTCAGCTTCGCCGTGTTCCCGCTCGTGATGTTCACCGGCGACAAGGTCAAGATGGGTGAATTTGTAAATGGCCCCAGGACAAAGGCGCTCGCCTGGTTCGTGGCAATCTTCATCGCCCTGCTGAACGCATGGCTCCTTGTGTTGACGTTTCGCGATTGGTTTCACTAAATAGCTTCACCCCATGTACAAGCACATCCTCATCCCCGTGGAAAATGCGGAGTCGGACCAGACAATCCTGCGCCATATCCGCGAGCTTGCGCGACTCACGGGAGCGCATATTACGCTGGTGCACGTGGCGGACGGCTGGGCCGCCCGGAATTTTGAGCAGCTTTCCCTGCAGGAGAGCGAGGAGATGAAATCCGACCGTGAATACCTGGCGAAGCTTGAGCAGGAATTCCGAAACGAGGGATTCGAGGCAGGCTCCGTGCTCGCCATGGGCGACCCGGCGGACCAGATCATCAAGCTCGCCCAGGAAAAAAACGTGAGCCTCATCGCCATGACTACCCACGGCCACCGTTTCGTGGGCGACCTGCTTTACGGCAACACCGCCGACAAGGTCCGCCACAAGGTCGACATGCCCGTGCTCTTGCTCAAGGTGCAGAAGTGACGGGACAAACGTTTTTGTCCAATAAAACCGGCTACGATCCACACGTCGACCCGCAGGCGCACATGGTCTGCCCCTGGATCGTGATCTCAAACTTGATCCCCTGGTAGGAAATCTGTTCACGCACGATGCCGATGAAATCCAGCGTGCGCGCGTCCGGCGGCGAGCTGCAGTCGAGTTGCAGGCGGATCGTTTTGCCAACGAACGCCGGGTAGGCGTCGTTCATCTCGCCGTCGAGGGCGAAGGAAAGGTAGGCGTTGATTTTCTCCTGGAGCTGGAAAAGGCGCTCGTCTGAGCCGTCCCACTCGCGCGCCGCGTGCATCACGAGCGTGACCTCGTCCGTTTTAGGGTCGAGGGCGATCACGTCGATCACGCCGGGGTGATCGAGGCCGGAATGCATGGTTTTGACAGAAGGCTCGGAATCCACAAAGGTGTATTTAATATGAAAGCCATCGTCGTCAAGGAATTCGGAGCGCCGGAAGTCATGCAAATCGCGGAAATCCCCGTTCCAAAGCCTGGTCCCGGGCAGGTCGTGGTGCGCGTGCATGCCTCCGGGGTAAACCCGGTGGAGACCTACATCCGAGCGGGCACTTACGCGAAATTACCGGCGCTGCCTTGTACTCCGGGGGGCGATGGAGCCGGTGTGGTCGGGCAGATCGGCGAAAATGTGAAGGCGCTGTCCGTGGGCGACCGCGTCTGGTTTTCAGGAGCGCCGGGCGGTTCCTATGCGGAGTATGCCGTTTGCGCGGAATCGCAGGCCCACCCCTTGCCGGAGCGGCTTTCCTTCGCGCAGGGCGCCGCGATTGGCATCCCCTACGCGACGGCGTATCGCGCGCTGTTCCATCGGGCGAACGCGGTTCCAGGCGAGACCGTATTCATCCATGGCGCGACCGGCGGAGTCGGCAGCGCTGCTGTGCAACTGGCGCGGGCGCGCGGACTCACTGTTATGGGCACGGGCGGCAGCGGGCAGGGTAGAAAGTCATTGCTCGAAAACGGGGCGCACCATGTGTTCGACCATCACGCGGAAAATTATCTGGGCGACGTAATGAAAGCCACCGGCGGAAAAGGCGTGGATGTGATCCTGGAGATGCTCGCCAACGTGAATCTCGCAAAAGACCTCACGCTTCTTGCGAAACACGGTCGCGTGATCGTGATCGGCAGCCGTGGCAAAATCGAAATCGACCCGCGCGACACCATGGCGCGCGACGCTGACATCCGCGGGATGGTCACGGGCAACGCCTCTGAAGAGGAGCGGCAAAGTATCCACATGGCGCTTTGCGCAGGTTTTGAAAATGGAACACTGCGCCCCGTCGTGGGTCGTGAATTCCCGCTGGCTGACGCCGCGCAGGCGCACAAAGCTGTAATGGAACCCGGTGCATTGGGTAAGATCGTCCTGATTTCCGCGTAACAAATCGCCTTGGTTTCAGGCGTGCCTATCGCTCCGTGTAATGAAAACCATTATAGAAATGTAATTTTCATTTCTTGGTGTTTCTAACAAGGGCGGTTACGCGAAACTGTACAACCTGTGTTTTGCCCTGCGTAATTTTACGCGACACCCCCCGGCAGGCCATGCATTAAACTCGTTTTTATGCGTCCCATACTCTGGACGCAACACACGTTGCCCCACATGGCATGACTGCTGCTAAGGGGATGCCGCCCGGTCAGCCTATGTCCGGGGTCGGCCGTTTGCGACGATAACTCGCGACGCCGGAAACCAGTAACAACCATCAGTATTGCAAACATTGTAAAACACCTATGACGAAACTATTCCGACGACTTACCAGCATGACAGCAGCCGCGTGCGTCACGTTCGCGGCGCTTGCGAGTCCTCTGTATGGGCAGACCCCTGCGCCCGCGGCAGCCGCGCCCCCCTCGCCCTCGCTTGAGCAGCGCGTGGCGGGCCTCGAAGCCTACCTCACAAATTCCGACCCGAGCGGCCCGCTCAAGGACAAGGACGGAAACATCCCGAAGGACCTCACCATGGCGTCAGTCGGGACTGCCGGTCCCGGCCACAATGCGTGGCAGATGACATCCTCCGCACTCGTGCTGTTCATGACACTGCCCGGCCTCGCGCTGTTCTACGGCGGTCTCGTGCGCCGGAAGAACGTGCTCTCCGTATGTGCCCAGTGCTACTTGCTGGCGGGATTGGTGACGATCCTCTGGTGGGCTGTGGGATACAGCTTTGCGTTCTCCACCGGTTCACCGTTCCTGGGTGACACGGCTTTCAAGTTCCTCGCCGGAGTAACCTCCGCGCCGAACACGAATTACTCGTACTGGGTTTCCCAGAACGTGTTCTCCATGTATCAGCTCATGTTCGCGATCATCACCCCGGCGCTGATCATCGGCGCCATTGCTGAGCGCATGAAATTCTCCGCAATCATCATTTTCATGGTGTTGTGGATGTTCGTTGTTTATTTCCCGCTCGCCCACATGGTATGGGGTGCTGACGGATTCATGAACGGCGTCTGGAACGCCAAGGCCGGCATCAAGGCCATGGACTTTGCGGGCGGCACCGTGGTGCACATGTCCTCGGGCTGGTCCGCGCTCATCCTTTGCTTGATCGTTGGCAAGCGCGCCGGCTTCGGCAAGGAGTCAATGCCTCCGCACAGCATGGTGCTCGTGGCAATCGGCACAGGCATGCTCTGGGTCGGCTGGTATGGTTTCAATGCGGGATCGTCCGTCGCTGCTGACGGCGTGGGCGCAAACGCCTTCATGACCACCACGCTCGCTACCGCGGTAGCTTCGTTCGTATGGCCTATGGCTGAGTATATCCTCAAGGGCAAACCAAGTGTCCTGGGCTTCTGCTCGGGCGCAGTGGCCGGCCTCGTTGTGATCACTCCTGCTTGCGGTTTCGTTAATTCGACCGGCGCAGTGATCATCGGCGTTCTCGCGGCTCTCATTCCGTTCATCTTCGTGGTGAAGGTCAAGGGCTGGATCGGTTATGACGATGCCCTCGATACCTTCGGCGTTCACGCCGTGGGTGGAACACTCGGCGCATTACTCACCGGCATCCTCGCGGATCCGGCTGTGAATGGAAACATTGCAAAATCGGCTGCTGGCAACCCGGCAACCACAAACGGTCTCGCCGATGCAATCATCAACCACACCGCGTGGATTGAGCAGTTGAAAGCCATGGGCGTTACGCTTGCGCTCGCGATCGTTGGAACGGTCGTTATTGGTTATGCAATCAAGTTCACCATCGGTCTGCGTCCGACAGCGGAAGACGAAGCACAGGGTCTCGACGTTACCGACCACGGCGAAGAAGGCTACATCCTCGAATAACCTTCAACAGAGATACTACTACAAGATATGAAAAAAATAGAAGCTATCATCAAGCCCTTCAAACTCGAGGAAGTCAAAGAATCGCTGGCCGAGATCGGCATCGAGGGGATGACCGTCACCGAAGTCAAGGGATTCGGCCGCCAGAAGGGCCACACGGAAATCTATCGTGGCAGTGAATACACGGTCGATTTCCTTCCAAAGATCAAAATCGAAATCGTCCTGGCTGACTCCCTCGCGGAGAAAGCCACGGAAGCAATCATCAAGGCAGCCAAGACAGGGAAGATCGGAGATGGAAAAATCTTCGTGATCCCCGTGGACGAAGCAATCCGGATTCGCACCGAGGAAGAAGGAGAGCAGGCTATCTAAACAGACTTGCTAACTTAGTTTGTTATGGCTGGGACGGTGGTGGGCCGGATATGGGCGGCCCCCACCGTCCTCTCCTGTACAGATAAGGCCAGATCAGTGACTCCAGAAAAGTCTTATAAGTTCCGAATGTAACTCTTCGCTGTAGCCGGGGTCTGTGACCCCGGATGTGTGTGGCAGCAGGAAAGCCGTGTAATTTATTCCCGCTCGCGCAACCACCGGATCGCGAAGTCCTGCAACTCAAAGGCATTTTGCAGGTTCATCTTGTCTTTGATCCGGGCCCTGTAGGTATCCACGGTTGCCACGCCCAGGCCCAGCGTCTTTGCGATCGCCCGCGACGTGCGTCCATGCCCTATCTGCTCCAGTACCGCAAGCTCGCGGTCTGAAAGACTGTCAATCGGCCGCGTCGGCACGCCCGAGGTCATTTTCTTAAGAACATTGGAAACCATTTTCTCCGAGACGTAGATATCGCCGGCCAGCACGCGTCGGATGGCGGAGAGTAATTCGTGGGATGCCCGGTGCTTGGTGATGTAACCCTTCGCTCCGGCGCGCAGCGCGCGCTCGGCATACAGCGATTCCTCGTGCATCGACAGCACCAGCACCGGAATGGGCATGGAGAGCACCTTCAGGCTCTTGATAAGTTCCAGCCCGTTGCTCCCGCCGGCAAGGGTTATATCCACTATTGCTAACTGGGGCGACGTGTTCCTTATCACTTCCATTCCCTGCCGGATGTTATCGGCCTCGCCGCATACCTCGAGATCCGGCTCGCTGTTGATGAGATGGATAAGATGCTCCCGGACCATGATATGGTCCTCGATGATCACAACGCGTTGCTTTTTCTCGCTCATAGGTTCTCGACGGAGTTTGGCTTATTATCTCCCAATCCGTCAATTGTGCAAGTTACCACGGTTCCGGTCGGCGAGTTGGTATTTATTTCCAATGTCCCCCCGATTGTGCGTGCGCGGTATTGCATGATGTTCAATCCCATGCCGGAGTTTCCGGTGCGGGTTGGATCAAAGCCCGTGCCGTCATCACTGATGCGCAGCGAAAGGCTGTTTTCCTCCACTTCCAGTGCGACGACGATGACGTTTGCCTGCGCATGCTTCATTGCGTTGTTGAGCGCTTCCTGGGCAATCCGGTAGAGGTGCAGGTCCCGCTTGTTGTCATGGTCCTTCACGTGGCCGTCGCAAATGAAAGAGCAGGAGATTCCCGAAAGCAGGGAGGCGCTGAAAGTCAGTTGATCGAGCGCCAGTTCCAGGCCCGCTTCGTTTTGGTCCACCGGCGAGAGGCCGCGCGCAAGGTTGCGGGTGCGGATCACAGCCTTGCTTAGCTGTTCCGCGATATGGCCTGCCGCCGGCGCGCTGGCATGCGATTCCTTTTCGAGATTCTTTTTCAGCGAATCCGCCGCAAAACCGATCGCCACCAGGTACTGCCCCAGGTCATCGTGGAGATTGTGCCCGATCGTCTGCCGTTCCCGCTCGCTGATTGCGATGATCTCCTGCTCGAGATTATGCGAACGCTCCAGCAGCTCGATGCGCGCTTTGTTGGCGTCACGCTGCTGCCGGACTCCGGCCCCGGCCAGCACGATCAGGCAGAAAAACATCATCCGCACGACTGTCTCCCATATCCGGAACCACTCATTCGTATATTGGTGCCCCGAAGCCGTGTCGGCACCCCACCACACGGCCGCGCACAACATCGAAATCAGGATCGCCGAGCGCTTGTCACGAAACCACACCACTAGCAGGATCGGAATCGAATAAAACGGATAGAAAGCGACTTCGTAACCCGTGAAATAATCCGCGAATCCGATCACGACCACCAGGGCGACAGCCTCGGCGATCAGCCACCCGCGCCAGAGCTTCGCATGGAAATCGCTTGCGCTTCTTAGCAGATTCATTCCGTTAATCCGGTCCCCCGGGACGCTATGACCGGGATATGTTTGTGAAAACAGTAATTCTGGTTCTGCTTTTGATTCTCTGCCAGTTATCGAAGCTTGCTATTGAGGAACTCCTCCGCCATCCAGCTTTCGCATCGTCGCTTTTTCCATCCGGTCGATGTGATCGGAGAGAGAGGGGTCGAGTGCGCGCATTTTTTTGAAGAGCGTCTTGTAATAAGCCTTTGAGGTGGCCTTCATGTCGTCGTCGCTGGTTGCGGCATCGGCCTTCTCTTTGAGCGCCTTGATTTCCTTGTCCTCCAGCGCCACGGCTTTGATTTCGCGGTAACGGGCTTTTTCCTTCGTTTCGTCATCGCCGCTGGCGATGGCTGGTTTTACCGTGTTCCGGTTCTCGGGCGCCGGGGTGGGAACAAACGGGACATCGCCGGTCATCACCGTGGGTTTGTCGCCATTGTCATCAGATGCAGGCGTCGGCGTTGGTTTTACTCTTTTTGAAGGAGGTGTGGGCCTTGAAGCCGGGGCGGGTGTGGCGCTTGCAGCGGCTACCACCGGGGCCGGCGTGGGCTTGTAGGTCGCTTTCATTGCCGGCAGGGGCTTGACCTCTGCCTTGGCGGGGGAAGATCCCGGCGTTGCGGCCCCGGGGGGCACGGGGTTCCGCACTTTCAACACCTTTGCCGCAGGCGTCCGCGCTGGTGCAGGTGTTGGGGTGCTTCCGACGAAAATCCGGTGAAAAAGCGAAGCCTTTTTAGGCGTGGGTGTTGCCGATGGGGACGGCGAGACTGTCGGCGACGACTGTACCCGGCCCCTTGGTTTCGGCGTAGCGGAGACCGCGGTCGCCGGTGATTCCGCAGGTGAAGCCGTGGCCTTTGCGCGGGCAGTCGTCTTCACTGCAGGCGTCGGGGATACTGTTGCAGCCGGGGTGGCGGTTACTTTGGGTTTCAATTTTGGTTTCGGCGTCGGCGATGGCGTTGCGGAGCTGGATTGCTGCGCGGTTGCCTGGTTGGCCGGAGCCGCGACCGACCATGTAGCCAGCGCAAAGAGCACCGGGATGGAAACGAAAATTTTTCTCATAATTGTACCCGTCAGAAGTAATGTTCAGCTTGTGATTTAGCTATAAATCTGGCGATATCAAGCCTTCGATGACTACCCCTCTAGCGATGAATGCCCGCAACCAGCGCTGTTGGGCGGAGATCGATCTGGAAGCGCTGCGGCGGAATGCCGCCAGAATCCGCGCCACGCTCGGGTCGCGCGCGGGGATCATGGCGATCGTAAAAGCGAATGCCTATGGCCATGGCGTGCTGGCGGCAGCCGGGGCGCTGGACACGAAGGTGGAAACATTCGGCGTGGCAAATGTGGTGGAGGCCGTGCAACTCTCGGAGGTCATCAAGCCGGATCGCATCTTCATTCTCGGCACCGCGCTGCCCGCCGAGCGCGAGGAAATCGTCCGCCACGGTTTTGTGCCGGTGATTTCGTCGTTTGACGAGGCGATGGCCTTCGAGCGGCTCGCGGGCTCCGTGCCGCTTCCCGTGAACGTGGCGATCGACACGGGCATGGGCAGGATCGGTATTTTTGGAAACGACGCGGTGGCCGGGGTGCGCGATATCGCAATGCTTCCGCGCATCGAAATCAAGACCATCTCCACGCATCTCCCTGTTTCCGACGAGGACGATTCGTTCACCAGGGACCAGTTGAAACGCTTTGGAGGGATCGTGGACCAGTTGCGCGAAGCGGGTATCCGCGTCCCGCTCATCCACGTGCTGAACAGTGCCGGGGTGATCCATTTTTCGGAATACGCGCAGGACCTGGCCCGGGTGGGGCTGGCGCTGTATGGCAGTTCGCCGATCGCTGTTTTTCAAAACGAATTGAAATCGGTCATGACCTGGAAAACCCGCGTCACCATCGTGCGCGAGCTACCGGCGGGCCACGGCGTCAGCTACGGGCGCACTTTTATCACGCCATCAAAAATGCGTATCGCCACGCTTGCGATCGGCTATGCGGACGGCTACCAGCGGCGTCTCTCGAATCAGGGGGCCGACGTGCTTATCCATGGAAAGCGCTGCCCCGTGCTTGGACGGGTGACCATGGACCAGATCATGGTCGATGTCACCGCGTTGCAGGATGTGGCGGTGGGCGACGAGGTGGTGCTCATGGGCCGCCAGGGTGACGGGGAAATCCTCGCCGGTGAGCTCGCCAAAAAAGCCGGGACCATCCCATGGGAGATTTTCACCGGCGTCTCCTACCGTGTGGAGCGAATTTATTTGCATCAGGGGGAAAATTCCGCGCAATCTCAGGGAGCTTGACCATGTTCCAGATCATCTTCAACCAGATCAGCGCCGCCGAGCTCTCCGCCCTGCCCAAGGATTTGCAGATGGAGATTCTGGAGCAATTCCAGATTCTCCCCGAGGACCTGGAGCAGGACCAGCCGAAGTCCGACAAGTTCGGCGTCATCGAGCGCGACGGCAAAAAACTCTACCGTTACTACGCGAAGAACAACTACCGCATCTACTTCGAAAAAACGCCCGAGGGCGTCACAGTCCATCGCGTCCTGCACAAAAGCACCTTCCGCGATTTCCTCTTCCGCTCCCAGCTCCCCATGGCCGAGGACGAGCAACTCGGCCAGAGCAAAGCCTTCTGGAAACTGATCAAGGAAGGCGAGGAAGCCCCGAAAAAGTAAGAAGTAAGATTTAGGAAGTGAAGCCACCGCTGACGCGTATGCTGCAAACTTCCTAAATCCTAAGCCGACTCTTGGAGACAAACGCAGTTAATCTTACTTCCTAAATATGCCTTCTCTCTCCATCGAATCCCTTGTCCTCGATGAATCAGCCCGCCGCGCCGCCTTCCCCGTCGCGCAGCGCAAGATTTTCTTTGCGCATGCTGGGGTCACCGTGCTTCCGCGGGTGGTCGCGGACGCGGTCATCAACTACACGGAGCGATCCTGCGCGGATCACCAGGAGTTCGGCGAAGTGCTGTCCGACATAAAACGGGCGCGCAAAGTCTGCGCGGAATTCATCGGCGCGCAGCCCGACGAAATCGCCCTGCTCGGCCCGACATCGCTTGGCCTGAGCCTCTTCGCAAATGGCATCCCGTGGAACGAAGGCGACGAGGTCCTCTGCTATACGAGCGATTATCCCGCGAATGTCTATCCGTGGATGGATCTGCAACGGCGCGGTGTTGTCGTCCGCTACCTCCAGCCCGAACGCATCGGCGAAATCACCCCGGAACTCGTCGCCGCCGCGCTCACCCCGCGCACGCGTCTGGTGGCACTCGCTTCGTGCAATTTTTTCACCGGCTACCGCATCGACGTGGACGCCATCGGCAGGCTCCTCCACGAGCGCGGCGTCCTCTTTTCCCTCGATGCCATCCAGACCCTCGGCGCCTTCCCGCTCTCGGTCGAGCACGTCGATTTTCTGAGCGCCGACGCGCACAAATGGATGCTCGGACCCATGGCAATCGGCATCGTCTACGTCAAAAAACGCCACTTCGACCTGCTCCGCCCGACCCTGCTCGGCGCGTGGAATGTCATTGCGCCAAACTTCATCACCCAGCCCGAAATCGCCTTCCACCCCACCGCGCAACGCTACGAACCCGGCGTGCTGAACATCTCTGGCATCTACGGCATGATCGCCGCCCTCGAAATGGTAATGGCAATCGGCCAGGAAAAAATCGCCGCCCGCATCCTCGACCTGAAAAAACTGATCGTCGACCAAATCCATCCCCTCGGCTTCGAGATCATCCCGCCCTCCAGTGGCGCCAACGCATCCGGCATCACCACCTTCCGCCACCCGAAGGCAAGCATGGCAAAGCTGTTCCACTTGCTGGAGCAAAACAACATCGTCGTCTCCCTCCGCTACGACCGGGAAAACACCGAGTTCCTCCGCCTCAGCCCGCATTTCTACAACACCACCGAGGAAGTGGAGCGCGTCATTGCAGTATTACGCCAGGGCCTTGCCGGATAAGAAATCACCGCCATGAAAACCGAATGCGCCGCCGCAGTCTTCTGCGTCAAAAACCTCGAAGCCTCGATGAAGTTTTACATCGAGGTCCTCGGTTTCACCGAGGAATTCATCTTCGGCGAGTACGCCGGCATCGAGCACGGCAATGTGACAATCCACCTCGCGCAAGCCGGCCACCCGAACGTGCACACGCCCGGAACGGGAAACGTGTACATCTTCTGCGACGAGGTGGACGAATACCACAAAACCATCACCGCAAAAGGCGCGAATACAAAAACCGCCCCCAAAGACTGGCCCTACGGCATGCGCGACTTCATCGTCCTCGACCCCGACGGAAACCAACTGGCCTTCGGCACCCCGGTAAAAAAGAACTGACACGAATCGCACTAAGGTCGTGTCTAAAAATGCGCGCCCTGTAGCCGGGGTCTGGGACCCCGGAAGTGCGTGGCAGCAGAAGAGACGCGCTCCGGAATCTGGCCTTGAAGCAGCCATTCTTCAGCACCCGAAGGGTGCGACGGAATTAAAGCCCGGAGTGCATCCCGCCTTGGCGGGAGAAACTCCGGGTATCATAAAAAAACGGACAAACCCCCGGAGTGGGGTGACGGATTCTCCCTCTCGCGGCTCCCAAACTTCCTTATCTTAACACCATTCAGAACTGACACCGCTCTCGCATTTTCCCATTTGCCATTTCCCGGCACTCACCGGATATTTCAGGAATGGGCAACAAGGAAAAAGTCATCGACGCCGTTTCAAAACTCCCGGACGACGCATCGATGAAGGAAATCGCCCGTGAAATCGAACTCATCGCAGGCATCAAGGCCGCGCGCGAGCAAGCAGCACGGGGCGAGGGCATCCCCGCCGAGGACGCCGGAAAGATGATCGCCGCATGGCTGGCAAAGTAATACTCACCCCCCAGGCCCAGGAAGACCTGCGGGAAATCGTCAGCTTCCTCGAGCGCGACAGCGCCGACAAAGCCTCCGCCTTCGCCAACCTCCTGGTCGAAAACGCGCTTTCCACCGCCACGCTTCCCTCACCGGGCCGCATCGTCCCGGAGCTGGCCGACGAATCCGTCCGCGAAATCATCCACGGCTCCTACCGCATCATTTACCAATCCGACAAAAACGCCGGCACCGTATTCGTGCTGCGATTCTGGCACGTAGCGCCCGATTCCACCGAGGTCACGATCCACTAGGCTCCTGAATCAGAAAAAGCTGCCATCTGAAGACTTCCTGTACATCCAAAGACAGCGTGTATGCATGACCACACAGCGAACCCCTGTCAACAAACCACGCCTCGCACATATGTCCTATTTGTCCTATAAGTCCCATCTCCCCCTCCAAACCGCCCCGCAGCGCAGGTGAATGTACCGTCCTTCAACGCCCACTACACGCGACCCTGCAAGTAGAGATCCAGCAGCGCCCGGTCCACTTGGTAGCCGTGCCAGTTCTCGTACGCGGTCCCGGGCCGCCCATGATTCACGATCCCAAACGCCCCGTTGAAATTCCAGAGACTGTATCCCCAGCGGAACTCACGAAATAAACCGAGCAGGTCGGCAAACCAACGCAGCGCAACATCATTGGGCGTGAGATTGTAACATCCGAACTCGCCTATATGGACCCGCACCCCGCGCGACTCTACTTCGCGCCACGGCCCGTAGATATCCCGCAGCGTCTCGCGGTTCCATATCCGCCCGCGATATTGCGTCCCCGGGTAAACCGGCTCCGGCAGGTCCATTCCCGGCGGCCACCATGAAGCGTGGTAATGCGTCACCGCCGTCGGTTGATATCCGCGACCGCTGTGGATCACTCCAAGGTCGGCCAGTTCCGGGATCGCTGTATTCCCCGCATCCCACCCGTCCAGCACGATCTCGCGCCCGGGATCGATCGCCCGAATCGCCGCCACCGTCCTCCGCATGATCGCTTCATGCGCGACACGATCCTCCGATGCGCCCATGGGCTCATTCAATAAATCAAAACTCAGCCGGTCATTCGGCACGCCGCGGTAACGCCGCGCAAACATTTCCCATTGAAAAACAAAACCATCCTGCGCCTCCTCATCGCGCCAGAGCCGGTGCTTCTCCTCCTCGATCCGGTTGATGCAAAAACCCGGCGCGCGATGAAGATTCAGGCAGAGATGCAACCCCCGCTCCCCGGTCGCTTTAAGGTAAGCGTCGATATTCCCGAGCGCCGCCTCCCCGGGATGTGTATAATCGAAGTCCTCCGTCCAGAACCGGTAATCCAGCGGCACCCGCACAAAATCGAGCCCCATCTCCACAAGAAGGTCCAGCTCCTTCAACGCAGCCGGTTTCATCGCCGGCGAAGCGCTCCGGTTATATCCCCAAAGAAAATTGAATCCGTATCGTGGCATCTATGTATGAAATGGCCTAAACCCGGGAACTGCTTTCATGTTACCTGACCCCATTTCACAGTCATCCCATGGAGGATAAAGAAATCGCGACCATGCCGAAGAATGTTTTACTCCGAACAATGGCAAAAACCCGAAGGTCAGAATGATTATCAGGAGACGGCAGATCTCAGAATGTTTTATTTCGTGAAGTGGATTGTTTGTGCCATCCCGTCATAACGAACAATGACGGTTCCCTTCTCGCCAGGAGACAAACCGACACCCGAGCCGGGTTGCACGAGCACAGCGTGGAACGTGCGCTCTTTCAACATGCTGGGGAATTCGCCCTGACGCGCGCCGAAGGTGAGCGTGCGGGTTCGGTCGTTCCACGAAATCTGAAGGGTGGTGTAGGCTCCCTGTTCATAGCGGTAACTGTCGCCCTCGTCTTCATAGAGCGTAAAAGAGCCGTCCGCGCCGGGATAGATCCGCAGCTCGATCGGATCGGCGGGTTTTTCCGAAGTATATTGCAGGTCGGGACCGAGTGGGACGATCGAGCCAGCGCGCACGAAGAGCGGCAGCGTTTCAATCGGCGCATCGGTGGTGATTTGCCGGCCGCCTTCATGTTTTTCGCCAGTCCAGAAATTCACCCAATTCGTGCCGGCGGGAAGATAAACGCTGCGCCCGGTGGCTTTTGCTTCGGTCACGGGACAAACGAGAATCGCAGGGCCAAACATGTATTCGTCCGCCACGCTCCAGGCTTTCGCGTCGGCGGGGAAATCCATGCCGAGGGCGCGCATGATTGTTGAGCCAGCGCTCGTGACCTGCCAGGCGACGGAGTAATTATACGGGAGCATCCGGTAGCGCAGCTGGTCGTAGGCGAGCAGGTTTTTCTGCGTGTCGGGGAGCCATTTCCAGATTTCCGTCTCGGTCTTGTAGCCGTGGATGCGCAGGATCGGGCAGAAGGTGCTCCATTGGAACCATCGTGTGAGCAGTTCATTGTAATCGGGAGATTTGTATTGGTCATTTGGGCGGAAAAAGCCGCCGCAATCCGTGGTCCAATACGGAAGGCCAGTGAGACAGAAATTCAGCCCCGCAGGAATCTGGCGCTTGTAGGTCTCCCAGTCCCCGTTGATGTCCCCGGACCATCCGGCGGCGGCGTAGCGCTGCTGGCCGGGGAAGGCCGAGCGCGTGAGAATACAGACCCGCTTGTTTGGATCGGTCGCACGCTGGCCTTCGTAGAGTGATTGACAGGCGAAGAGCGGATAGGCACTAGTGATGCGGTCACCAAGGCCGCTGGACAATTTCTTGCCGATCAAATCCGTGCCGGGATCGCCCGGTTCGGTCGCATCGCCCCACCATCCGTCGGCGCCGATGGAGAAGAAGGCTTCGTTGATATGTTTCCAGCGAATCTCCCGGCCTTTCGGATCAAATATGTCGATCCACTGGCCAACCAGCATGTTGTTTTGCTTCAGGTCCTCCCCTGCTTTGCCTCGCGGGTTGCACCAGACGGAGATCATGAATTTCAGATGCTGATCGTGCAATCCTTTCATCAAATCCGCGGGCTTGGGATAATGTGTCGCGTCCCATTCGTAAGCGCCCCAGCCCAGTTTGCCCCAGTATTGCCAGTCCTGCACGATGAGATCGACGGGGATCCGGCGTTTGCGAAATTCCGCCGCCGTATCAAGGAGTTGCTGCTGGCTGGAATAGCGCTCGCGACATTGCCAGAAACCGTATGCCCACCTTGGCCACAGCGGGGCCTGGCCCGTGGCAGCACGATAGCCGGCAATGACACTGTCAAGCTCCGGTCCATAGAAAACGGTATAATCAATTGCCTCGCCGCAATCGGAGCGAAACGTCGTTGTGTCGCCGAGGGGACGGGCAAACAGTTTCACGTCCTTGCCGCCGCCGCGCACCGTCACGGCAACCGTTTTGCCGGCGGGCAGCGTGATTTTTCCAGCCACGGCGCGTGGCGTCCAGAGGTTGGTGACGCCTGCGATTTCTTTGCCTTCCACGAGGATGGCAATATCGTTGCATCGGTCGCCGTCGCGGGTGCAGAAGACGTATTCACCCGCAGCTCGCGTGGTGAAGGTTCCGTTGCGAATCTGAATTTTCTGTTTGGCTTTGGAAGCTGTCAACTGCTCGGTGGCGGTCGGACCTTGCGTGCCGGAGTCGATGGCGTTGTCCGCGGCGGTCAGGGCGATCTGTTCACCGGGAGGATTGAAATCCGTTCGAGAAGCATTGTCCCAGAGCAGGCCGTAGCCTTTGTTGGAAATGAGAACCGGAACGGCGATCTGGGTATTAAATTGGCGCAGTTCCAGCGGAATTCCGCGCCAATCCCAAAGGCCGTCCTGGAATTGCCCCAGGCCGTAGAGTTTTTCATCGGCAGGTGACTCGAACCCTTGACCGGCGACAAAAGTCTGTTGTCCTTGAACAGTCGCCGGTGTTAACGAGCGCGCGCCGGCCTTCTCGGCAAGAAAAACTTTGCCCGCCTCATCGCGGAAACTTACCGCCCCCGTCGCACGATCCACCACGGCCTGCATTTTGGACAAGGAGACATGGATCGTTTTTTCATCCTCTTGCACCTCAAATTTCGGCGTCGGGAGTTTTTCCGTCAGAACAAAGCTGGGGATTTCCGCGGCCTTTCCGTCCGAAAAACGCACCCGAATGGCACGATCGCTTAGCGGCCGCAATTCGAGCAAGCCGGTGTCAAGCGTCAGCGCCACCCCGGCAGGCGTCTTTTTGAGGGTTTCGACCCCGGCGCCGGCAGTGTAAACCGGGATAAATCCAGCGAGGGCCAGAGCAAAGACAAGTGCGCGGGTGATTGCTCCGCGGCTCTCGAACAATTCGTGAAGATAACGGAGAGGCAGGGTGTTCATTTTCGTCGGGGTGAATTTTTGCACAGGAATCTCATTGGTTGAGCCGAAAATAGGCAAGAATAAAGCTTGGAAAAACCGGGTTGCCCTGCCACTCGGCTGGGATGAAAAAATCAACTATTCCAAGCCGCAGTCAGTTTGCTGTATTGCGGCAGATTTGCAATTTGATCCCCTCAACTCTGTCCGTCAATTCAGGGCAACCTCAGTCTACAAATCTTGACAGAAATTGGTTGCGAGACATCGGTCACATTAAAAGTTTTCCCGACATATCCTCCTGCTTCCCCCGATCTGCCCGTTCACGTTCCCGAAGCTGCGTTTTCCATCCGCATGGCTTTTGAGCATAGTGCGCCGTCATCCAGTGTCAGGATTATTAGTGGCAACGGCAGGACGTTAGGCCCGTACCCGTCAAAACACCCCAAAATTCCATTGACTTTTCCTCCCGCGGCACCAACGACCAAGGAGCATGACAAGCCAATCCAAAACCTTAGTCGAGCGCAGCGAGACGAAGCCGTGGGCCGAGGAGGAGGAAGGGAATAGCGGGGGTTGGTGGGTGGGCGAGCAGGAGGTGGGCGGCTTAAACCCGGAACCAGGGAACTTTCCATCGCCCCGCACCCCTTTTCACCCCGCTGGTATGCCAAAAATCCCGCGAAAAAGGCGAAAACACCCCCATTATGGGAGCTTTTTACCTGTCGGAAAATGCCTCATGTATCGCATAAGCACCACAGATAAGAAACACGATTTCGCCCGCCATCCTCAACGCAAAATCCCAGAAAGTAGCTTAAAACTATCCCATCGCCCGGATTTCCCGCATCGATCACCGCTCCCGGCATTCAGGTTACCACTGTGAATATATCACATTCCCCAAAACCTTGACTTCATTCAGCACCTTTCTGCATTCTCTGCGCTCACTTCTTTAAAAATTCTCACTATGGATACTAAATCTCTCTCACGCGCCGCCACCGAAGCACGCGGTCTCGCCATGGACGCCGTGCACGCCTGCGCTTCCGGCCACCTCGGTCTTCCGCTCGGCTGCGCCGAGATCGGCGCCGTCCTGTTCGGCCAGGCTCTCTCTTACAATCCCGCCGACCCGCAATGGTTGAACCGCGACCGCTTCATCCTCAGCGCGGGCCACGGTTCCATGTTCCTCTATTCCTGGCTGCACCTGGCCGGATTCCCGAAAATGGACATCGGCCAGATCAGAAACTTCCGCCAGCTCGGCTCGCTCACCCCCGGCCATCCGGAATTCCACGAAACCCCGGGCGTCGAGGCCACCACCGGCCCGCTCGGCCAGGGCGTGGCAAACGCCGTCGGCTACGCCGTATCTCAGAAAATGGCCGCCGCGACCTTCAACACCGACGCGCACAAGATTCTCGACAACCACATCGTCGCGCTGGCGGGCGACGGCTGCATGCAGGAAGGCGTCGCCATGGAGGCCATCGCCTTCGCCGGCCACTTCAAGCTCGATAACCTCATCCTCATTTACGATTCAAACGACGTCACCCTCGACGCCATGGCAAACGTCACCCAGAGCGAGGACGCCGCAAAGCGCTTCGAAGCCATCGAGTGGAACGTGCAGACGATCCCCGGCAACGACATGAAGGCATTCGCCGACGCCTTTGAAAAAGCGAAGGCCGCCACCGGCAAGCCCCAGCTCATCATCGCAAAAACCCTCATCGGCAAAGGCATCCCCGAAGTCGAAGGCACCTCCAAGGCCCACGGCGAAGGCGGCGCGAAATTCACCGACGCCTCCCGCAAGGCAATCGGCCTCCCCGACGAGCATTTCTACGTCTCACAGGAGACCCACGCCTACTTCGCGGAGCACGGGAAAAAACTCGCCGCCGCCTACGACAAATGGAACCAGACCTTTGCCGCATGGAAAGCCGCGAATCCCGCCCTCGCGAAGGAACTCGACGCAGCCTTGAAAAAGGAAGTCCCCGCCGACCTCCTCTCGAAGATCCCTGTCTTCCCCGCTGACGCAAAAATCGCCACCCGCAAAGCTGGCAGCGACGTCCTCCAGCCCATCGCCGCCGCAGTGCCGACACTCATCTCCGGCAGCGCCGACCTCCACGGCTCGACGCTCAATTACATCACCGACGGCAAAAACTTCACGCCGGCAAGCTGGGCCGGTCGCAACATCCATTTCGGCATCCGCGAGCATGGCATGTGCGGCATCATGAACGGCATCGCCTACGACGGCATCTTCCGCGCGAGCGGCGCCACATTCCTCGTCTTTGCCGATTACTGCCGCGCCTCCATCCGCCTCGCATCCTTGAGCGGCCTCCCGACCGTTTACATCTTCACGCACGACAGCATCGGCGTGGGCGAGGACGGCCCGACCCACCAGCCCGTCGAAACCGTCAGCGGCCTGCGCATCATCCCGAATCTCGACGTCATCCGTCCCGCCGACCCCGAGGAAACCGCCGGCGCATTCGCCGCCGCGCTCCAGCGCATTGACGGCCCCACGCTCCTCGCGCTCACCCGCCAGGCGCTCCCAAACCTGAACGACATCCCCATCGCCACCCGCCGCGAAGGCGTCTTCAAGGGCGGCTACATCGCCGTGAAGGAAACCGGCCCGCTGAAAACCATCCTCCTCAGCGCCGGCAGCGAGCTCCAGCACGCAGTCGCCGCCGCAAAGGAACTCGGCGAAGGCGTCCGCGTCGTCAGCATCCCGAGCTTCCACCGTTTCGACCTCCAGCCCCAGGCCTACAAGGACGAAGTCCTCCCGCCCGCCGTCGAAAAACGCGTCGCCATCGAGGCCGGCGTCCCCGACCTCTGGTGGAAATACGTAGGCCTCAAAGGCAAAGTCATCGGCATCAGCCGCTTCGGAATCAGCGCCCCCGGCAACAAGGTCATGGAAGTCCTCGGCATCAACGCCAAATCCGTAATCGACGCCGCAAAATCGCTGTAAAGTCTTTCAGCCCTTGTTAAGGGCGACGGAATTAAAGCCGGGGGTGAATAACCCCCGGTTATCGTCGAAAAATACCTCCAGCCCCGAAGTGGGAGGCGGAATAAGGCCCCTACTTCACATCCCCCGGCATCTTATCCAGCAGCCACACCAGGTCTACCAGCGCCCTGTTCTGAAAATTGATCGCCTCGTGCTGTGAGCGCTTGGTTTCCACGAAACCCCATTTCTGGATTTTGTCCTGGATGCCGGGCATGTGGGCGGCGCCCCATGGCACGACGATGGTGGTGTGCGTTTCGAGCGCCTTCTCGATTTCGCCAAGGAGATGCTCGTTGCGTTTATTGAGGATATCGTCAAACGCCGTTTGCGAGCCTTTTTCGAGCACCGGTTGTAAATCCGAGTATTCCTTGAGCGCGTCCTGGAAATTTGCGCTGTGCATCAGTGTTCCGATGGCCTGGATGAAATTAACCGTATCGGGGTTCAACTCCGAGAGATCGATGTCCGCTTTCTGGTACTCGAGATTCTTCGGTGGTTCCTGTTTGTCCTCGTTAAGCCGTGCCTCTTTGAGTCCGTCTGCGGCCTGTTTGGTGAAAGAACTGTCCTCCTGTGCTGAAAATCCGAAAAGTTTTGCCATGCGCGAATAACCGAATTTTCCCCGCATGAGGTGCTCCTGGTCGCCGACCCCCTCCAGCAGCACCACCGCGCTTGCGTTGGCAGGGAGGGCCTTCGCCACTTCGTCGTAAAATCCGCTCTTGGCGATGTGCATCATGCCGATCAGGCGGATTTCCTTGCCATCCTTAGCGAAACGTCTTTCCTCCAGCGAAATGCCGCTTTGGTGGATGGTCATGAACCGCCCGGTGGATTGCTCCAGTTTATAGCGGGCCTTCTGGGTGAGGCTCAGTGCGATCAGCGCGAAAACGCACAGGACTATGGCGCTGTTTAGAGAGCCGGTCAGGAAGAGGTTGCGCCACGTGAACCACGGACGCTTGCTTGCAAAATCCTGAACGCCCCCCTGCGGATTGTCATGTTCCTTGAACCCCACGATCACGCCCATCGCAATCAATGTTTGCGCGATCGATATGGGCAAGGCCCCCTTGTCGCCGAACATCACGCTCCATATCACCTCGTAAAAAAGAAACAGGATCGGTGGGAGCAGCATCCGCTTTGAAAGCCGGGGTGTGAACACCATGGCCGTAAAAATGAAAAGCCCCAGCGCGAGGACCGTGAGCGAAAAGAGAACACCCAGATCGTTCGGCCCACCCGTGTGCGTGTATGCCCTGCAGAGCGCATCCGCCACGGAAAGCAGCCCATCCATCAGGAATGCGTAGAGAAAAAACGTCGTGAGTCTGTGCATTTCAACGCATAACTTGTGTGCTGTTCAGGAAAAAGCAAGGGTGGCCGGAGAATTATTGACTGGCCTGCACACCCCGGGGAAGGTGTGATCACCAATGCCTTGGAAAGTTAAGTTTTTCCATAGTCACTATGAATGACACCATCGCCGCCATTTCTACCCCTTTCGGAGAAGGGGCGATTGCCTTGCTGCGTCTGAGCGGGGAGCGGGCAGTTGCCATTGCCGACGAAATCTTTCGCGGCAAAACAAAAGCCTCGGAAGCGCCGCCGCGTTTCCAGCAGTTCGGCAAAATTGCAGATGGCGACACGGCGATTGACGGCGGTTTGCTCACGGTGTTCCGGGCCCCGGCCAGCTACACGGGTGAGGATGTCGTGGAGATCGCATGCCATGGAGGCATCCTGGTGACACGACGCATCTTGCAATTGCTTCTGGCGCGCGGGGCGCGTTCGGCGGAGCCCGGCGAGTTCACCCAGCGGGCGTTTCTCAACGGGAAGATGGACCTCACCCAGGCTGAGGCCGTGATGGATCTGATCCGTGCCCAGACCGACCTCGCGATGCGCGCGGCCACGGAGCAACTCGAAGGCAGGCTCGGCGCAAAGGTCCGCGAACTGCGGGAACTGCTTCTGAACCTTCTGGCCCACGTGGAGGCGTATATCGACTTTCCCGACGAGGATATCGATCCCGACACTGGCACGGCTCTGCTGAAAAAATTGGATGTAGTGAGGGAGGGAATCGCGCTTCTCCTGCGCACGGCTGATCACGGTAAAATTCTGCGCGAAGGAGTGCGCACAGTAATCTACGGCGCGCCAAACGTGGGAAAATCGAGCTTGCTGAACCTATTGCTGGGCTACGAACGGGCGATTGTGAGCGAGACACCCGGCACTACGCGCGATACCATCGAGGAAGTAATCAATCTCCGCGGCATCCCGTTGCGATTGGTGGATACCGCCGGCGTGCGGGAATCCGGTGATCGCATCGAGCGCGAAGGCATCGCCCGGACATACCGCCAGGTAGAGCGGGCGGACCTCGTGTTGCGCGTGGCCGATGCGAGCCAGCCGGATCAGGATCGCAGCGGGGCCGAAGGGCACAGGGAAATCCTGATTTTGAACAAATGCGACCTCGGTGAGCACGCCGCATGGAAAGAGGCGGATGCCGTGCGCATCTCGTGCAGGACCGGCGAAGGCATGGAACGCCTTGGAGAGGTGATTTTCGAGCGTGTGATGGGAGGGGGGATCGCGGCGCGTGATGCGAGCGTGGCGATCAACGCGCGGCACCAGGCCTGCCTGAAAAGTGCCGCTGAATTTTGTGATGCGACGCGAAAGGCGGTCACAGACAGGATTTCCGCCGAGTTCATCGCCGTGGAATTGCGCGCCGCGCTGGATGCCGTGGGCGATGTTGTGGGCAGGGTAGACAGCGAGGAATTGCTCGGGAGAATTTTCAGCACCTTCTGTATTGGAAAGTAAAACCGGCCGCAGTTTAATTCTCCACCGTCACGAAAAAGCTTTCAACACACTCCGCTTTCCTGATTTCCTATCCTCCGACTCCATGAAAATGCCGCCAGTGATTTACGAGAAGATCCTGCGTCCCGCGCTTTTCTCCATCGACCCGGAGACGGTGCATGAACTGGCGATGTGGGCTCTCTCGGGCGTTTCCGGCAGCCGGACATTGATCAATCTTCTCTCCCACCGGCATGATCCCCGCCTTGAAAAGACGGTTTTCGGCCTCAAATTTCCAAACCCCGTCGGGCTTGGCGCCGGATTCGACAAGAACGCGGTCGCGTTGCCGGCATGGCAGGCGCTGGGTTTCGGATTCATCGAGGCGGGTACTGTCACGGGCCGCGCCCAGCCCGGCAATGTGAAGCCGCGTGTCTTCCGGCTTCCGGAACAGGGCGCGCTGATCAATCGCCTCGGTTTCAACAACGAAGGGGCGGACGCCATTGCCCAGCGGCTCTCTCTCTTAAAAAAGGCCGGCCTTTGGCCGACAATCCCGGTTGGGATCAATCTCGGCAAGTCCAAGGTCACTCCTCTTGAGGAGGCCACCGCCGATTATCTCCTCTCTTTCGAGCGTCTCCAGCATTTCGGCGATTATTTCGTCCTCAACGTCAGCTCCCCGAACACCCCGAACCTTCGTAAATTGCAGGACAGCGCCGCCCTCGACGAGCTTTTCGGCCACATGCAGCGCCGCAATGCGGACAACAAACCGATCCTGGTGAAAATCGCGCCCGACCTGGAGTGGGAGGCGATCGAGGAAATCCTCGCGCTCGTGCAGGAGCACAAGATCGCCGGGGTCATCGCCACCAATACCACCATCGACCACTCCTCGGTCGCGCCGGAAAAGCAGCAGCAGGGTGGCCTGAGCGGCGAGCCGTTGCGCAAACGCTCCACGGAGATTGTGCGTTTCATCACCTCAAAGAGCTCCGTGCCGGTCATCGCCGTGGGCGGGATCATGGATGCCGGTGCCGCCATGGAGAAATTCGATGCGGGAGCCGCGCTGGTGCAGATTTACACGGGATTCGTTTACCGCGGGCCGGCTTTGATCGCGGATATTTGCAAGCGGCTGCTGGCGAGACGGTGATATATTTCACGCGTTTTCGACAGCCTTCGTGAAATCCGTGTTTGATCCGTGAAATTTCGTGGCTTAATCTCATGCCATGGTCGCTCCACTTCTTGAAGAATCCGTCGCAGACAAGGTGATCTCCGGCGAACGCATCGATATCGACGATGCCCGCCTGCTTTATCGCGCTCCCTTGAACGAACTGGGCGAGCTCGCCACCATCCGTCGCAACCAGCGGAAACAGGCGGCCTACGAGGGGCGCGGCAACGAGATCGTGACTTACATCATCGACCGCAATGTAAATTACACGAACGTCTGCAACGTCTACTGCAAGTTCTGCGCATTCTACCGCACCGAGAAGGATGACGACCATTACGTGCTCTCGCGGGAGCAGATCGACCAAAAGCTCACCGAACTTTCGGATAACAACGGCGTGCAGGTGCTTTTGCAGGGCGGTCATCATCCGAAGCTCGGCATCGACTGGTACCTGGAGATGCTTTCCCACATCCGGGCGAAATTCCCGCACATCAACGTGCATGGGTTCAGCCCGCCGGAGTTCAATCATTTTGCGGAGGTGTTCAAGATGCCGTTGCGGGAGGTAATCGCGAAATTCAAGGAGGCCGGGCTCGGCTCGATCCCCGGCGGCGGCGGCGAAATCCTGGTGGACCGCGTCCGGCAGCGCATCTCGCCGCTCAAATGCATGTCCGGCCAGTGGCTCGAGGTGATGGCAATCGCCCACGAACTCGGCCTGAACTCGAGCGCCACGATGATGTTTGGCCACGTGGAAACGCTCGACGACCGCCTGGAGCATTTGCAGCGTCTTCGTGACCAGCAGGATGCCACCGGCGGATTCACGGCATTCATCTGCTGGACATTCCAGCCCGAGAACACGGTACTCAAAGCACAGACCGTGGGCAGCGCGGAGTACCTGCGCATGCAGGCCATTGCCCGGATATTCCTCGATAACTTTGAAAACGTGCAAAGCTCCTGGGTCACGCAGGGGCCGAAGATCGGCCAGATCGCCCTCAAGTACGGGGCAAACGATTTCGGCAGCGTGATGATGGAGGAAAATGTCGTCAGCAGCGCCGGTACAAGCTTCCACCTGCAAAAAGAGGAAATCGAATCGTTGATCAGCGGTGCGGGATATGAACCGCATCGGCGCAATAACTGGTATCAACTCTTGAATTAGCAGCCTGCGTGTTAAAACATGTGTTTCCAGATGCCGGGTTTGCGGGAATATCCCTGATCACACGATGGGGGTTTTGATCTTTCATCCGCACATTTGAGGCGGGCGCGTGGTGGGTGGCGCGAAAATATTCGTGGGCGTCCGGCTTTCGGGCTGATTGCCTCCTCGGAGATTTCGCTAAATCACTGCTTGACCTTTCCCGGTGAATTATCCATCAAATACGCCGCTATACCCGGCGTATGAAGTTGTCCGGTGAAGGCTTACTGATTATGAAATTAAGGTCACAAATATTCTGCGTCTTGGGATTGCTCGCAATTTTGCTGTCGTCGCTGGCTGCGCAGGCGCAGGCGCCATCCGCACCCACCGTGAGGTCGATCGAGGTCCAGTATGCAGGCCCGCCCTCGGTGAGCAAGGAGCGCATCGTCGCAAACATGCGCACGAAAGTCGGCAAGCTCTACTCCGAGCAGGCCGTCGAGGAGGATATCCGCAATCTTTATAATACCGGCAGCATCACCAACGTCCGTATCTTCGGTGAACCGGTGGCGAATGGCGTGAAAGTGATCGTGGTTGTGCAGACAAAGGCGACTGTAAGCGAGGTTTCCTTCCAGGGCATCACCAAGATCAAGATCAACCGTCTCCGCAAGGAACTCACGATCAAGCCCGGCGCGACATTGAACGAAGCCAATCTCGAGACCGACCGCCAGAAGATTCTGGACGACTACGAAAAGCAGGGATACGCCAACACGAAGGTCGAATATAAGGTCGACATGAACGAGGCGTTGGGTTCCGCCAAGGTCATTTTCTCGGTGGAGGAAACCGGTAAGACCGTTATCACGTCAATCCAGTTTGAGGGCAACAATTCCTTCAAGCCAAAGGAATTGCGCAAGGTGATGAAAATGAAGCCAAGAAACATCCTCTCCTTCATTACGAAGGATGGACGGCTCGACAACGACAAGATTGACCAGGATGTGACCAACCTGCGCGAGTTTTACCAGAATCACGGATACGTCGATGTGGAGATCGGGCAACCTGCAATCAACCATGTCAAGGGTGACCAGGCGGACTTGGTGTTCCATATTGTCGAGGGCAAACAATACCATGTTCATAACGTCGAGGTCGTGGGTGCCAGCGTGTTTACGCCGCAGGATGTACAGAGCCATGTCAAGACCAAGCAGGGCGCAGTCTTCTCACCCAAGACAATGCATGATGACGTGAAAGCGATTCAGGATCTCTATGGAGCGCGCGGCTACGTCGACTTGCAGGCGGCCAGCGAGACAACCTCCGCGGGCAATACAGAGTTGAATGTGACCTACCGGCTCGACGAAGGCACCCAGTCCTACGTGGAGCGCATCAATATCCAGGGTAACGCCCGCACGAAGGACAAGGTGATCCGCCGTGAAGTTGCGCTCGCCCCCGGCGACCTATACAACACTGTGCTGGTGGATGCCAGCAAGCAGCGTCTCGACAATTTGAAATACTTCTCGCGCGTGGATACCTTCCCGTCCGACACCACAATCCCGGGTCGCAAGGATCTGAACGTTCTTGTCGAGGAAACCCGTACCGGTTCGTTCAACTTCGGCGCGGGCTTCAGCTCGATCGACAGCTTGATCGGTTTTGTGGAAGTCACGCAGAGCAATTTCGATATCACACACTGGCCCGATTTCACGGGTGGCGGTCAGCGTTTCCGCACCCGTCTGCAGGTGGGTAACCAGAGAAAAGACTTTGTGATCTCCCTCACGGAGCCCTGGTTCATGGACCAGCAGCTTGCGGTCGGTGGCGAGGCTTTCTATCACGACGACAACTATTCGAGCAATGTTTACGATCAGCGCGAATACGGCTTTGATCTGAATGCCCGCAAGCCAATCGGAAAATTCAGTTCCCTCAGGGTCGATTACAAGCTGGAGGAAATCACAATCTACGGCCTTTCCGGCACTGGGTTCCTGTCGCCGTCGATCAAAAACTCAGTGGGTAACTACTGGAAAAGCTCGATTTCCGCGACATTCTCCTATGACACTCGCGACAGCCTTTTCCTCACCAGGAAGGGTGAGCATGTCGACTTCACCGTCTTTACCTCGGGATTGGGTGGCGATGTAAAGGACTACGGCTTCGACCTGAACGCCGCCAAATATTTCTCACTGCCCTACGACACGATCCTCTCGTTCGCTGGCGAAGTGGGGACTGTGGCCGCATGGGATGGAAACGGCGTGCCGATTTTCGACCGTCTCTACCTCGGCGGCGCGAATAATTTGCGCGGGTTCAAATACCGTGATGTGGGCCCGAAGGACGCTTTCGGCAACGCAATCGGCGGCGACACCCTTGCTCGCTTCACTGCGGAATACACATTCCCCGTCATCGAGCGCGTGCGCGGCGCGGTTTTCTACGACACGGGTTTTGTCAATTCCGGCGAATACAGCTTCACCACCAGCAATATTAATTCCGATATCGGCCTCGGTGTAAGGCTTGATCTGCCCATCGGGCCGGTCCGTATCGACTATGGCTTCCCGCTCCAGAAGGACAGTTTCAATTCCGGCGGCGGCAAGTTCAATTTCAACGTCGGTTATCAATTTTGAACGAAACGCCGGTTATCCGGTCTTAGAATCTCTACCAATACAACATTACCCATCTATGAAAAAACTCCTCCTCCTCTCCTGTACACTCGCTCTGGCCCTTCTTGCCTCCGCCACTTCCGCTCATGCGCAAGCAAAGATCGGCACCGTGGACATGGACAAGATTTTCAAGTCCTATTATAAAACCAAGGACGCCGAATCCCGCATTAATGAAGCCCGCGCTGCCGCCAAGAAGGAACTCGACGACCGCATGGAGACCTACAAGGCGAATCTCGACCAGATCAACAAGCTCAATGAAGACCTGCAAAAAGCGGAACTGAGCAAGGAGAAGCAGGCCGACAAGGCAAAACAGCGCGATGAGAAGATCAACGAGACGAAGAATCTCGAGCGCGAAATCACCGAGTTCCGCACCACACGCGAGAAACAGTTGCAGGAATCGGCTGTCCGCATGCGCAACACCATCGTGGACGAGATCACCAAGCTCATCCAAGACAAGGTCAAGAGCGACAATTTCGACTACGTCTTCGACAAGTCTGGTACGAGCCTGAACGGTGTGCCTGTCATTGTTTTTGCACGCGACACATCGGATTTCAGTGACGAAATCATCACCGCGTTGAACAAAAACAAGGGCAAGGAAACCAGCGCTGCTCCCTCCGCTCCGAAGGCGACTCCTAAGAGCAAAGACAAGCAGCCGTAATCTTCCGATTGCGAAAGTTTGGCGGCAATAGTAGTGCCGCTATAGTTGGCGTCCGTTTGAAACAGCCTCGCGGGATAGCTTGAATTTCAGGTATGGTGGTCGCTGAAGATCCGCTGGGATTTAGCGTCTTTTAGAATAATCTCTGGTTAAGAGCCCAAGTCGCGACCTTAGATAATACTTTTATTTTGATCTGAGTGGGCTTGGAAATTTGTTCGTCTGTGTGAAGGATTTAGAGCAGTTTTTGGACTCAAATTCAAAATCTTTGCCGGAAGGTAGCTAATCCTTGCCACCGGTAACGTCCTCGCTAACGTTCTCGACGTTCCATGAAGGCGAAACGTTCCATAGCAAAACGACGCAAGCGCAAGGTTGCCTGCCCGAAGCTGCCCATGCAGCGGCAACTGCCTTTCCGGCATGAAGGAAAATATTTCGACCTCAGGGCCATCTTCGACAAGATCAATGGCAAATATTTCGCCAACCGTCTCAAGGGTTACACGGTTACATGGGGACGCAAACGCAAGCTGCCGCCCAAGGAGTATTTTGTGTTCGGCACGATCCAGGAGGAGGATCGCATGATCCGGATTCATCCATTGCTCGACGCGCCGTTTGTGCCGACCTGGTTTTTGGAATACGTCATGTATCACGAGATGCTCCATGCATTTGTGCCGGACGAATATACAAAGGGTGGCCGCAGGCTTGTCCACACAGAGGCGTTCACGAAGCGCGAGAAGAAATTCCCGTACTATCGCAGGTCCAAGAAATGGGAGGATGAAAACCTCGCCCGCTTCCTGCAATAGATTGCGGTATTGAGCCCGCGCTTTTCAACCTCTTTGATTCGCGGTTGACTTCATGCGGCATTCGGGGAACTTTGTGCCCCTCAATTTATGAACAACGGTAAAAAGCGCGTCGTCCTCGGCATGAGCGGTGGCGTCGATTCCAGTGTCGCGGCATATCTGCTCAAGGAGCAGGGCTACGACGTTGTCGGCGTGACGATGAAGGTCTGGCCGCAGGACTGCATCTCGCGCGCCGAGGACAAGTGCTGCGGCCCCAGCGCCATCGCGGATGCCCGCGGCGTGGCCCACGCGCTCGGCATCCCGCATTATGTGGTGGACGAGGCTGACCAGTTTGAAAAACTCGTCATCGATTATTTTGCCAGCGAATACCAGGCGGGCCGCACGCCGAACCCGTGCGTGATGTGCAACGAGAAGCTGAAATTCGGCAACCTGTGGGACAAAGCCCGCGCGCTCGGGGCGGAATTCATCGCCACCGGGCATTACGCGATCATCGAGCACCACACCGATGCGCAAACCGGCGTAATCAACCGCGCGGTGTTGCGCAAGGGGCGCGACCCGCGCAAGGACCAGTCTTATTTTCTATTCAGCCTGCGGCAGGAGCAGTTGCAGCGGGCGCTCTGTCCGCTCGGTGCGATGTCCAAGCCGGAGATTCGCGACATCGCGCGGAAGATCGGCCTCAAGGTCGCCGACAAGGTGGACAGCCAGGAGATTTGTTTCGTGCCCGGCAACGACTACAAGGCGTTCCTAAAGTCGCACATGGGTGAAGGTGAGTTTCATCCCGGCGGCATCTATGACAAGGCGGGAAACCGTCTTGCTGAGCACGACGGCATCGAGATGTTCACCATCGGCCAGCGCAAAGGCCTGCCTGGAGGCTCGCCGCATCCGCTCTATGTCATCGACATCGACCCGGACACCAGCAGCGTCATCGTTGGCGAGGCCGAGGATCTGCTCACGGAGGAATTTGAAATCAGCAACGCAATCTGGCACGACGTGGGCAGTGAACCGTTCGAGGCAAACGTAAAAATCCGTTACGCCCACGCCGGGGCGCCGGCCACAGTATCGGTTGGTGAAAAACACACGGCAAGCATCCGGCTGCACGAACCTCAAAAAGCAGTCACGCCCGGCCAGGCTGCTGTCTTTTACGATGGCGACCGTGTGATCGGTGGCGGCTGGATTTGCCGGCAGCGCGTGGCCGTGCCCGCATAAATCAAGGTCCTGAAAATGGACACCGGTCTTCTTGTCGCCTTCAGCACATTTGCCGACGCCGAAACGGCCCGCAAGACTGTCCGTATGCTGGTCGAAGAACGGCTTGCAGCCTGTGCAAACGTCGTTCCGCGGATCGAGTCAATCTACCATTGGCAGGGGAAGATCGAGACCAGCACGGAGGTTTTTGTGATTTTCAAAACCACGCGCGATCGATATCCGGCTTTCGAGCAGCGCCTGCGCGCGCTGCATCCGTACGAAGTGCCGGAAATTGTCGCGATCGATATCGCCGCGGGATTGCCTGCGTATCTCAAATGGGTCGTTGAATCTGTTTCCTGAGCGCGGCGTCAGGCAACCGTGATCTCGTAGCTGATGAACCGCTGGTCATGGAGCTTTGCCGGCTTCATGATGATTCTTTTCACCTTTCGCGGGATGCCTTTGTGATCCCGGTACTCGTGGTCCTCAACCTCGGCAAACACGGTGTTTAACAATGGCTTGATGATCACCCTGCATTCCTCCGATTGCAGTATGGCTTCCTCCTCGCCCATGATTACGTCTTTGTCAGTGATGATGGACGACTCGAAGGACTCGTGCTTGGACAGTTCGTAATAATCCTTCACCTGCAAGCGGGCGCGGGTCTTGTCCCATTGGAAATCCCGCACCACCTCACCGCAGCCTGCCGAGGAGGGATAGCACTGGGTGAGATCGGCGCAGAAATGCACACTGTCCGGCTCCAGCTCCACACTCAGCACCTTCGCCGCGTAATGCGGGCCGGCGGATTGCTCGCAACCGTTCACGATAGGCAGGGAATGGCCGAGCGTGCGGGCGGCGAGGTAGTCGTAGCGCCGCTCGCGGAAATAATCCTTCGTGTATTCGGGCGCGCCGATCTCGGTGATCATCGGCGTCCCGTTGATGTTCAAAATGTAGCTGCCGCAATCATTGTGGTTATGCTGCTCGTTGTTGTGTCCGGCCTTTGCCGCGAAGTCCCAGAAATTTCCCTTCGCATCACGCGAGTGGCCCACCACCACGGCAAGATCCTTGAAGTAAAAATCCTCGTATTTGGCCGCAGGCTCCTGCGAAAGGTCGGCGGGACAGCGGAGGAAGAGCCGAGCCAGGTAGAAAAGATCGCACCGCTGGGTGTTCAGATTGATTCCGGTATGTTGCACATGCTGGTAATGAAGCATCGAGTGCTGCCGCAGCACGTCATCATCCAGCCGCTCCGCCAGGTAGCCGAGCAACGCGGGATTGATTGAGCCGCCCTGGGAGCTGTCGGAGAAATTGACGAAGTAAAAATTATGCAGCGAGACGCGCGGGCCGTACCGGGCGATCTGGTTGATCTTGGCATCTCCCTCGATCAGCGAGAGCTGGCCGTTCGAGCGGATTTCCAGTTGCTCGTTCAGCACGCTGAACCAGCCGAACCCGTATTGCCAGTAGCCGGGCCCCTCGGAGCATCCGCCATCCTCGCCGAACCCCCCCAGGAAGATCGGCAGGTATTTTTTCGCGAGCATCAGCATCCGCGCAATCAGGCCGGTGTCCTCCTCCACTGTGAGCGCGGCGCCGATGATTCCCTGGTGGCAGACGGCGTTCCAGTTTCCCGCACTCAGCGTCCAGAAAAAATCCTCGTGGCGGTTCACGTAGTTTTCGAAGAACTGGTTCCGCAGCCGCCACTTGATCCCGGTGATGAGATCGTCGCCCAGTGCGGGGCCGAACAGGTCGGCCAATTCCGCCATAAGGTTCGCTGTCTCCGCGGCCATGAGGTCGATGTGCATCGGATCCCTGCCCGAGAGGGAATTGATATGCGCCGGCAGGGCCCAGGAAAATTCAGCGAGGATTTCATTGGCCTTATGCTGCGTGGATTCCAGCCAGCGGGGATTCCCTTTGTCCAACAGGGCGCATATTGCCGCACGTGCAAGCTGCCTGCGCCGCTCAAAATAAATCGTTTCGAAATTCAGCCGGTTCCCGCTCCTGTAGAATTCGCGGTAGAGATCATTTGTCAATTCCGGCAGGAGTGTATCCATCTCGGTTGCAGCCTGCTCCCGCAGGGGGGCGAGCCATAGCTGGATCGCAGGATTTCGTGCAGCCTGATCCCAGGCCGCCGTTCCCGCGGATGGAAGGATATGCCGCTGGGGGGAATCCGCCAGGATTTGCGACAGCTCGCTTTCGGAAAAATTAGTATGGAACAAATTAGCCATCGGCTCCGTCAAGGGGGACAGGGAGGATTACTTGAGATTCTCCGGATTTAGCAACTGTAGCTGCTTCGGGACAAACAATCCATCTTTCCGGATTAATTTTCCGTCGAAATGGATCGTGCCGCCGCCATAGTCCTTGCGCTGGATGTTTACCATGTCCCAGTGGATCTGGCTGCGGTTGCCATTGTCCGCGTCCTCATAGGCCTGGCCGGGGGTAAAATGGAATGAGCCGGAGATTTTTTCATCGAAAAGGATGTCGCGCATCGGATGAAGGATGAACGGGTTGAAGGCCAGTGAAAACTCCCCGATGTACCGCCCCCCTTCGTCCGAATCGAGAATCTTGTTCAGCTTCTCGGTATGGTTGCCTGTGGCCTTCACGATGCGGCCATCCTTGAATTCCAGCCGGATATTGTCGAAACCGATGCCTTGGTAGATCGTCGGCGCATTGAATGTGACATAACCCTGCACAGAGTTTCTCACGGGGCATGAAAACACCTCGCCGTCCGGAATATTGAATTTTCCGCCGCACACGATCGCGTTGATGCCCTTGATGCTGAACCGCAGGTCCGTGCCCGGCCCCTTGATCTCCACAAGGTCGGTTTTGTCCATGAGCGTCTTCAGGGCCTTCATGCCCCTGTTCATCTTCGCGTAATCCAGTGTGCAGACATCGAAAAAAAAGTTCTCAAACTGTTCGGTGCTCATGCCCGCCTGCTGCGCCATCGATGGTGTGGGCCAGCGCAGCACGCACCAGCGCGTTTTCTTCACCCGGTGGTCCAGCACCGGCTTCATTTTTTTTGCCACCAGCTTCATCTGCTCACTCGGGATATCGGACATCTCGGAGATATTGTCGCTGCCACGCACCGCGATGTAGGCATTCATCTGCTTCATGCGCGCAAGTTCAAGCTGCGCGATGATATCGTACTGGGCTTCCACCGCGCCGCGTGCCATCTCGCGGGCTACACGCGCATTGTGGGTCTGGACAAACGGCAGCGCCTTGGCCGCGCGCGTCGCCCGGATCAGTGCGACCGTCATCTCCGCCGGGATGTCATATGCATCGATGAAAACCTTTTCCTTGGGTTTTAAATCCGTCGAATAATTGACGAGAAGCCTGGCCAGTTTATCGAATCGCGGGTCGTGCATGGGTGGGAGCAAAACTATGCAAAAATCGGAACAATGCGAGCTTTATGAGAGGGAAAAAGACACGAACAAACAGAGATCATGAGTCCTATGACTCTTATAGGACGTATCTTACGGTGTTCCCGTGCAAGCCCTGATCCGCGAAACGCCGCAAATTTATTGCCTTGTGAATTCGTCCGGTCTTTGGCTACTGTTTCTTCACTGCTTTTCTGGATGCAGCCCCGTCCGCGGAAAGGGATCGTCCCGCCAGATCACAAAAATAAACAAGGATAGAACCATGATCCTTCTCAGTGCGGCTGCGGACGACGAACTGAAAACAGGAGATCATCATGTTCAAGTCCATACCGAAGCGGCCAAACCTTGAGTTTGACCGCAAGCAGGCAAAGGCCCTTTTCGAGGCCATCAAGGCAGGCGAGCCCGAAGCATTGGGGCGTCTCAAGGAGCATCATCCCGGTGGCATCCCCGCCGACCCCAAACTGACCGATGTGCAGTTGGTTGTCGCCCGGGAATACGGTTTCCCGAGCTGGCCGGCATGGAAGGCATTCGTCGAAACCCGGGGGCTCGACCGGAAAAAGCAGGCGGAGGTGGCGTTGCGCGCCGTGTGTTCCAACGACCTCGCACGGGCGCGGGTGTTGCTGAAAGCCGACCCCGATCTGGCGCGTGAGGATTTTTATATCGCCTGCGCATGCGGGGAGATCGCGGCCGTGGATGCGTTTCTCAAGCGCGAACCTGCCCTTGCGACTCGGCCGGGCGGGGTGAATGCATGGGAGCCGGTCCAGTACGCGTGTTTTTCCCGCTGGCTGCGCAGCGACCCGGAACGCAGCACTGGCATCGTACAGATCGTGAAGCGATTGCTGGCGCTCGGCGCGAACCCGAACGCGTTTCACATGACCACATGGATGGATGAACCGTGGAAGGAGACAGTTCTTTTCGGCGCGTCCGGTATCGCAAACAATCCCGAACTTACCCGCATGCTGCTGGAGGCGGGCGCGGACGTGAACGAACAACTTCCTCCACCGGATCCGAATGACCCCAAGGTCTCGCCATGGGGCACGGAGGTGCTCTATCACACCAGCGAATTCCGGGACACGACCTGCCTCAAAATGCTTCTCGAAGCGAAGCCGCATCCGCTCTGCGTGTCGTATTGCATCGCGCGGGTCATGGATTTCGAGAACCCGGAGGCGGTGGATCTGTTTATCGCGCACGGTGCCGACCCGAATTTCCGGATCCCGTGGGCCGAACACCGGACCCAACTCCACCATGCCGTGGTCCGTGGACGCTCGGGCGCAATCGTTGAAAAATTGATCGACGCCGGTGCGGATATTTCCGCGAAGGACGATCTCGGCCTGACTGCTTATCAATATGCCGTCCGCTTCGGGCGGGAGGATGTCCAGCACGTGTTTGAAAAAACCGGGGCGCATGAAGCGACGGAGGAAGACCGCGCATTCGGGCTCATGATGCAGGGACGCGCTACCGGCAAGGTTGCCGGCCCCGTGCATCCCGATCTCCTTTGCGAGGCGGCGCGCCGGAATGACACGCGGGCGATCAACTCCCTGCTCGATGCCGGCGCAGACATTAATGCCTGCGATGCGGGCCAGTACGGGACACCGCCGCTCCATTGGGCGGCATGGCGCGGACGGTTCGAGGCAGTCCGCACGCTGGTGGGGCGTGGGGCCGACATTCATAAAACCAACCTGTACGGAGGCGCCGCCCTGGGCACGGCCATTCATGGCTCTGCAAACTGTTTCGACTTCGATGGTGGCCCCGCGATGCGGTTGCCCGAGGAGGCTGTGCAGGCAGACTATCCGCAGATCGTGGAATATCTCATTGTGGCTGGCGCGAAACTTCCGGACAAAATCCATGGCGGCAGCGAGCCAGTGAAGGAAATCCTGCGGCGGCATGGAGTGCCGGATGAAGTAGAGAGCGAAGCGTGATCGCCCCGGAACGCTAGCGCTGCTCCGGTGGCGCTGGCGTCCCTGCACGTCGATCCTCTTTTCATTGCCGGCGAAATAGTCCATTGTGGTTGCATGCTTCCGGAAAAATTGAAATCTGCCGCCGAACTCGCCCGTATCAGCGGGGAGATGCGCGGGACCGGACGCCGTCTTGTTTTTACGAACGGATGCTTCGATCTTCTGCACGTAGGCCATGTCCGCTACCTGCAGCAGGCCAGGCAGCTCGGAGACGCGCTGGTGGTGGCATTGAATAGCGATGCATCCGTGCGCGCACTGAAGGGTGAGATGCGCCCCATCAATAGCGAGGAGGAGCGCGCGGAGGTTCTTGCGGCTCTGGCCTGCGTCGATTATGTCACGATTTTCACCGGGGAAAACGTCACCGGGCTTCTTGGGGAAGTGCGCCCGCAACTCTACGCAAAGGGTGGCGATTATACCGTGGAAAGTCTCAATGCGGAGGAACTTGCCGTGCTGAGGGAGATTTCCACGGAGGTAAAAATCCTCGCTCTGGTTCCCGGAAAATCGACCACTGGCATCATCGAGAAGATGGAATCCGGTTCCGGAAAAAAGTCATGAATTCCAAACTAAAATTGGGGGTGCTGGGCTCGGGCAAGGGGTCGAATTTCAGGGCGATTCAGGAGGCGATAGTGCGTGGCGAATTGCAGGCCGAGGCGCGAATTGTCATTTCCGATGTGGAGCACGCAGGTATTCTCGAGTTGGCCCGCACCCATGGCATCAAGACCGTGCATGTGCCGCCGGGGAAATTCAAGACGAAGCTGGAGCCGGAGATCGAGCAGCATATCGTGCAGTTGCTGAAGGATGAGGACGTCGATCTGGTGGTGCTCGCAGGTTACATGCGGATGATCAAGGCGCCGATGCTTGAGGCCTTTCAAGGAAAAATCATCAATATCCACCCCTCGCTGCTGCCAAAATTCCCCGGCATTGCGGCTTGGAAACAGGCATTGGATGCGGGGGAAACCGTAACCGGCTGCACCGTGCATTACGTTGATTCAGGCATGGACAGCGGGGAGATCATTGCGCAGAGCGAGGTGCCGGTGTTGCCGGGTGACACGGCTGAGACGTTGCACGCACGCATCCAGGTTGCCGAGCACGAGCTTTACCCCCGTGTAATCCGTCACTTGTCCGCCTCGCGAAACTGAGGCGGCAGTTTTTGGAGTTTTTTCGCGGAAATTCCATCACGCTGGCGGACTTTTTTTTGCGGATTCAAGACATATTTTCGTGCCAAAAAATTTAACTTAATTCCGCTGGTAAAAGCGGCGTGCGCATTGCACTTTATCGCCCCGCATGGCCCGATTCCGACTCTTTGACCTCAACGACGCACAACGCCAGGCGGTGACGAGTACCGAGGGGCCGTTGCTGATCCTCGCCGGTGCGGGAACGGGCAAGACACGCGTGATCACGGCGCGGGTGGCCTATATGATCGCGCAGGGGATCGATCCCTCATGCATTCTCGCGGTCACCTTCACAAACAAGGCCGCGAACGAAATGCGCGAGCGTCTTGCGACGATGATTGAGAAGGACGAGGCCAAAAAAGTGACGATGTCCACATTTCACGCGCTCTGTCTCAAGATCCTGCGCACCGGCATCGAGCGGCTCGGCTACAAAAACAATTTTACAATTTACACCGAGTCCGACCAGATGGGGCTCATCAAAAAAATCATCACCCGCACCGCTGCGAAGGATGAAAAACTCGAGCCAAATCTAGCCAAGAGCCTGATCAGCAAGGCCAAAAACAATGGGTGGTCGGCGCCCGAAAACGAGCAGAATCTGGTTTCGGCGGTATTCGCCCGGTATCAGATCGAGTTGAAAAACCTGAACGCCGTCGATTTTGACGATCTGCTGCTGCTGGCGGTAAAACTCCTGAACGAGCACGAGGATGTTCGCGCAAAATGGCGGGAACGTTTCCGCTACGTGATGGTCGATGAATTCCAGGACACGAACAAACTTCAGCTACAGCTCGTAAGCCTGCTGGCAAACAAGGAACACAACGTGGCGGTTGTAGGCGACGACGACCAGAGCATCTACGGCTGGCGTGGCGCCGAGGTGTCGAACATCCTGGAATTTGAGGATCATTTTCCCAATCCCGTCGTGGTGAAGCTGGAACAGAATTACCGCAGTACGAACGCAATCCTGGGCAACGCAAACAGCCTCATCAAAAACAACCCGCGCCGCCGCCCCAAACAGCTCTGGAGCGCGCACGATGCCGGGGAAAAAGTAAAGATCGTGATGGCGCCCGACGATCGCGAGGAAGCGCAATTCGTGGCGAACGAAATTTGCCAGAAACAACTGGCAAACAACGAGCCGTGGGAAAATTTCGCGGTGCTCTACCGCATGAACGCCCAGTCGCGTCTGCTGGAGGAAAACCTGCGGCATTTAAAAATCCCGTACCGCCTCATCGGCGGAAAAAGTTTCTTCGACCGCCGCGAGGTGAAGGACATCCTCTCCTACGCAAACTGCCTCGTGAATGCCGATGACGACGTCAGCCTGCTGCGCATCATCAACACTCCCGCGCGCGGCATCAGCCCGGCCACCACCGAGCGTGCGCTGGAATTCAGCGTGCATCACCGGTGCAGTCTTTTCGTCGCGCTGCAATCACAGGAGTTCCAGCAGACAGTCACTACCCGCGTGAAAACCGCCATCGCCGATTTCGCGGCGTTGATCGACCGCTATGAAACGCGCGTCAATACGCCGCTTGCAAACTACGCGGAAATCCTCACCGAACTGGTCGCCGAGACCGGCTACATGGACGACCTGAAAAGATCGTGCAAAACACCCGAGGACGCGATGAAACGCGAGAGCAACATCCGCGACATGCTCGACGATCTCGCCCGCTACCAGGAGAAGGCGAAGGATGGCCTGCAAGGCTTCCTCGACGACCTTGCGCTCGACAAGGAACGCGAGGACGAGGATGACAAGGACAGTGGCAAGGGGGTCACGCTTATCACGCTGCACGCGGCAAAGGGCCTGGAGTTCCCGCACGTTTATCTCATCGGCCTCGAAGAGGGGCTCATCCCGCATGACCGCTCAAAAGTGGAAGGCACCGTGGATGAAGAGCGCCGTCTGCTCTACGTGGGCATCACACGCGCAATGCGCACCCTCACCCTTACGCATTGCTACAGTCGCTTCAAGTTCGGCAGCGTGGCGCCGTGCCACATCAGCTCATTCATCAAGGAGCTCGCGCCGGATTTGATCGAGCACGTCAATCTCAAGGAACTGGGCGCGAAAGTGGTGGAAGCTCAGGATGCAAAGGCGCGTTTCGCACAGCTTCGCGCGGTGCTGGGCAGGTCATAGCCCGGCACCCGGCACGTAAAATAATTGAACTTCGGTGAAAGAACGGGGCGCGAATCCCCGTATTCTGCACATGAGAAGATTTCTTGCCTGTCTATTTGCGGCTGCCCCCGCCTTGTCCCTTTTTGCCCAGGCGGAAACCGATGATTACCAGCCGTTGCTGGATGAATGGCGCAGGCCCGGTGAGGTGCACGACATTCAATTGCAGGATCGTCTTGTTTCAGCGGCCATGCGCGCGGAACACCCGGAGGTGATCGAGGAGGTTTCCGCCGGGGGCGATGTTGCGGGCTTGGAAATCAAGCTGCCGCAGCATGCGAAAAGAGTCGAAATGAAAACAATGTACAATCTCGGCGTAATGCCCGGGGTACCCTACCTTGACAGCTCCATGGATTGTGTGATCCGTCGCATGACAAAGACACGGTTTGAGGCGTGGACGCCAGAGCGCGGGTGGCTTTTTGACGACCGGGGCAAGCTTGTCAACAAAGCCGCCGTTCCACGACGCGACGGGCGGGGGCGTGAGTGGTATGGCGCTTTCCTGCCGGACGGGCGCTGGGTCACCACTGACCTGTGGGAGTTTGATCAAACTCTGACATTCTTTTCAAAAAACGGGAAGTGGCTGAAAGAAATCAAGGGGGCCGACCTCGCGCCGTCCTCGGATGAAATGGAACTGGGGGATAATTTAATAGGCTGGGCGCGCTGTGACAGGGATGGGACCGGGTGGGTCGTTTCCGTGGGATGCGAGGGGGGCCGTGCCGCCGTGTTCGTGAAACCCCACGGCAAGGCGCACGGTCTTCCCGGGGTGATCTTGAACGAAATTGGAGAAGATACCGGTGAATTTTGCTACGCCCCGTGGAAGCTTTGTTATCCCCGGGAACTGGAACCAAAAGGATTTTATATCGAGCTCCACCGGCCCAGTGATGATTGCAAGAGCTTGATCAATTTTGGCGAGGCGGGACATGGTATGGGAGTGGGATTCGCCAGCTATGCGTGGGGCGGAATGAAACAAAGAAAAGTAATTCCCGGTGGAGACCACAACTTCGGGTTCCTGCCGGGGTCGCACGACGTATTTCTGGGCGCGGCGGATGCCATTGATCCCAAAACCTGGTTTTTTTCCAGCAATGGCAAGTGCCGGGGGTGGATCAAAGCCGCCTACCTCACGGATGCAGCCGACGGAACAAGCACATGCTACTGCGATGGCGACAACTGCGTAGTGACGCTCGATCGCGATCTCAAGCCCCGGTCTGCGACGCAATTCACCCTCGCTGGCCTGGCGGTCAAGCCCGTGAAACTATTCGCCGACCTGAAACTCGGATTTTTCCTCTCTGGCGAGCGGCTTGTGCTTGCGCGCTGGTAGCAGGCTTTAGCCCGGAATCTCGCGCAGCATCACGCCGTTCGTCGGGAATCGCTTCACGAACGAAAGCAGGCGCTCGATTGCTTCCTCTGGCTTGTGGCCGGAGAGACCGCGGCGGATCACGTTGATCTTGTGCAGATCCTCGGGTGGCAGCAGCAGTTCCTCGCGGCGCGTGCCGGATTTGAAGATGTCGATGGCCGGGTAGATGCGCAGGTCGCTGATCTTGCGGTCAAGTACGAGCTCCATGTTGCCGGTCCCCTTGAACTCCTGGAAAATCAACTCATCCATGCGGCTGCCTGTCTCGATAAGGGCGGTCGCGATGATCGTGAGCGAGCCAGCCTCCTCGGTATTGCGGGCGGCTGCGAAAAGTTTCCTCGGGATTTCCAGCGCGCGGGCATCGATACCGCCGGACATGGTGCGGCCTCCGCCTCCCATCGCGTTGTTGAAAGCGCGACCGACGCGGGTGATGGAGTCGAGCAACACGAATACATGCTTGCCTGCCTCGACGAGGCGCCGGGCGCGCTCGATGGCGAGCTGTGCGATGCGTGTATGGCTCTTCAAGTCGCTGTCGTTCGAGCTGGCCATGATCTCGGCGCTCGGCACGGTGCGGCGGATTTCGGTGACTTCCTCGGGACGTTCATCCACGAGCAGGATCACCAGTTTCATCTCGGGGTGGTTTTTCACTACGGCATCCGCGATGTGCTGCAACAATGTGGTCTTGCCGGTGCGGGGCGGCGCAACGATGAGACCGCGCTGGCCTTTGCCGATCGGCGTCATCATGTCCATGATGCGCGTGGTGTAGCGGTCAGGCACCGTCTCAAGCGTGATGCGCTTGTCGGGGCTGACCACGGTCAATTCGTCAAATGTGGGCAGGTTGCGGCACTTCTCGGGATCGTCGCCATTCACCTCGAGCAGACGGAAAAGCTGCGGGCCGCGGTTGCCACGGCGGATTTCGCCCTTCAGCCACATGCCGTCGCGCAATGAAAAGCGGCGCACCACTTCCGGTGTCACGAAAATGTCCTGCGGGCTCTGCACGAAATTGCGCTTCGGGTCGCGCAGGAAGCCAAAGCCCTTGCCGGATACCTCGATGATGCCTTCGCCATAAACAGGCGGTGCAGGCTCGGGGCGGGGCTGCTGCTCATGGTGAGGGTGCTGGTGGTGCTGCTGCGGTGGTTGGTGGTTGTGGGCAGGCTGCTGGCTCCTCACGGGCTCCACAGGTGCCGTGGAGGCTGTTGTGGGGGCCGCTGGTGTTGAGATAGGGGCCGGAGTTGGAGCCGGCGCAGGTTCCTGGGCCGGGATTGGTACTGCGGGTGCCTCAACGGGCTGGATTGGCGCGATGTTTTCAACCACCGGTTCGGGAACTGCAGGAGCAGGTGGCTCGGTCGAAACAGGCTCACTTTTTGGCTCCGAAATTTTCGTTTTGGCGGCAGCGGTCTTTGTAACCCTTTTCGCTTTTGGAACAGCCGTGGCGTCCTGAGATGTTCCATCGAGCGGAATTTCGGTTTGCTCGGTCGCCTTCTTTTTCCTCGCAACAGGTGCGCGACGGACGGCGGCCTTTTTAGCGGGGCGTCCGGCCTGTTCTTCGAGTGTGGTTTTTTCAGTGTTTTCTGTCATAAAAGTTTCTGGGTTCCGGCCATTCGCATGGCCTGCGGAGTTTTATCGGCCACTCCGGGGTGGGTAGTTGTTTAAACGGCTGATTTTTTCAAAAATTCCTGCAAGTTGGTGGTTGTGCCCGCATTTTTAAGGGCTTCAGCCACGATACAGAGGGTGGCAGAACGCAGGCGCGGATTTGCGGAAGCCTCGCCCCCGCCGTTTTTTGCGGCGACGGTGATTTCTTTGGAAAGTCTGCTCAAAAGCTTTCCTCGCTTCACATTCAATACACCTTTGATGTGCTTAACCTTGGACCACTTGCTATAACCCGCCATACGGGGATGAGATAAATCAGTAAAAAATTCAGGAACGCGCCAATGCTTTAATTTGCGGGGAGTTTTATCCGAAATGGATGAACGCCGATAGCGCGAGTAACTGGAAGCAATAGAACAGAATATGGAGGGGTTGTCAAAGCCCTTATTTTGAAAACCGGGCAGGAATCCCCCGGTTACTCTGTAATTCTGGCTCATAAAATGCTTGAAAGAAGGCGTATGTCGCCATTTTTGCTCCTCATTCTTGTGCCATGCCTTGTCGCGATGTTCATCGGCGGCTTGATGGTGCTTATGGCGGCATTCCGCCAGAGCGTAGGCTGGGGGCTTGCATACCTGTTCGTGCCACTCGCGAGCCTGGTGTTCCTTGTTGTGCACTGGCAGGAGGCAAAAAAAGGCTTCCTTTTGGGTGCCGGTGCGGCGGCGGTTTTTTTCGTCGCCATTTGTTCAACACCCGAGGCCCGTGCCAGTCTCGCCAAGGCGGCGCATATTCCATATCTGGCTGCCCCGGAGAAACACGTAAAAAGGGATGATCTGGCTGCCAGGCTCCAGGAGCAGCGCGATCGTATTTTCCAGATGCAGGAGCAATATGCACAGGCAAATGCAGAGGTGACCCGTCAGTACAAGCAGCTTGGAGAAAAGCGCAAAATACTGAAAACCACCGACCAGGCGGCAATCCATGCGTTTAACGACGAGGCTGCCGCCTACCAGAAACAAAACGCACTGGTGAACCACCTGCAGCAGGAGATCGACGTCGCAACCCGGGAGGTGGATGCCCTGCTTGCCGAACGTGCAAAACAGAGCGCATCCGATGTTAAACGGGTGGTGATCTATACCACTTCCACATGCCCTGCCTGCAAGGCGGCGAAGCAATATATGACGCAAAAAGGGATCAACTACCAGGAGATGGATGTCAACCAGTCCCCCCAGGCCTTTGAGGAATTCCGGCGTTTCGGCGGCCAGGGCGTGCCATTGATCCGCGTCGGCGACAAGCAGATGGAAGGCTTCAACGCGCAGGCGCTGGACGCGATGCTCTAGAAGTTCCGCGTTCCCAACCGGCTGCTCATGCGCTATCACGTAGCCGCGTGCTCAAGAACCGGGATACCTATTATGCAGCCATCGCACTTGCCTTGATGGCGGTGCTTGGTGTGCTGCTGGTTTTCCTTTTTCCCGGCAGTCCGGAGCAGGATACGGAATACCATTTTCTCATGGCGCGCTCGGCATGGAGCGATCCCTCGTATTTCGTGAATGTGTGGGGGCGCCCGCTTTACACGGCGGTCTTCGCGGCGCCGGCATTGCTGGGATTTACGGCTACGCGGTTGTTTGCGGTGTGCATAGGCGTGGGAATCGCATGGCAGACATGGCGGCTGGCCTGCGATTTGCAACTGAAGCGTGCGTGGCTGGTGATCCCGCTGCTGCTTGCGCAGCCGGTGTTTTTCGAATTATTCCCGGATTTGCTCACGGAGCCGCTTTTTGCCCTCGTCTTCGTAATCGCACTGCGCTGGCACATGCATGGCTGGACAGGGCGCGGGATGCTCGTGGCTTCGTTGCTGCCATTGGCCAGGCCGGAGGGCGTTTTTGTCTGCCTGCTATGGGGGGCTTGGGTGTTGTTGGTGGATTTCAAGCGGTCTTCGGAACAACCTGTTTTTCAAAAAATCGCAAGGCTGGTGCCCAAACTGGGCTTCCTCGCAACGGGTGTTTTTCTATGGTGGCTCGCGGCGCTCTGTATCACTCACGATCCGCTATTCATCATGCACAACTGGCCCTCCACATGGCATAAGGACATGTACGGGCACGGAAATCTTCTCACCTACGCGGCGCGCGGCAGGGAATTCTTGGGTGAATTGCTAATCCTGCCGTTCTTGACCGGCCTCTGGTTCGCGCTGCGCCGGCGGGAATGGCTGCCTGTCACCACGACATTCCTTCTCCTGTTCGTGTTGCACACGATTTTCCGGGCATTCGGCCTGTTTGGCGAGGCGGGCTATCCGCGGTACATGGTTTCCGTTGCGCCGACGATTGCAGTAATCACGCTGCTTGGCTGGAATTCCATCGCCGCGTGGCTTCGCAGACGAATCAAAAAGAATGCGGGACTTGCCTGTGGGGCATTGGGCGCGGTCGTGCTGGCTTTGGCCCTTGTACAGAGCTTTCTCTACCTGGATTCCTTTCCATGGGCGCGGGATGCCGTCGCAATCCGCGAAATGCACGAATGGATGCAGGCGCATCCCCGGCCTTTTCAGCGGTTGATCTGGAGCAACGCACGCATGTGCATCATCACTGGAATAGATCCCGTAAAAAATCCCTCGCTCCTGGATCGCAACAGCGTGCTGCAAATCCTGCGCGACACCCCTTCCCAAACCCTCGTATTCTGGGACGATCACATCGGCCCGGAATGGTTTGGTCTCACGGCCGGAGACATAGCAAAAGCAGGCTACCAGAGCATCCGTATCCAGCATTACTCGCTGGCAGGCATCACCAATCGTGATATGGATGGTCGAAAGGTCGAAAACCGTGAGGTGGAATTAAGCCTGCTCTACAAACCATAAGCACAGTATAAGCGTTGATCCTGATCTGAAACTGCCGGACTGGAACATTCCGGACATTCAGCCAGAGCAACTCAGGGGCGATACCTATATTGCCTGGCTGGAGGAGAACCGGCGGGAATTACTCCGCAGCGGCTTGCTGGAAAAAATACACAAAGACCCGAACCGCTGCCCGGTGGATGTGCGCTTTGTAGATATCATGCCTGAACTATTCTTCAGGTTGGGAATGAATGCCGGGTGGTGAGGGCACAACCAGTAGAGGGTGGATGAGCGCCGACATCGTTGCCACAAGAGCAATCGCGGCAAGCAGACCAGCCACAGCCAAACCGCTGCTCAACAGGTCAATACCAGTGCGATGGTCGGAAGCTGGTTTCTGCATTTCGCACACAGCCCAGACACACCATGCCGCCGGCAGTAACAACAGCAAAAAGCCATAGTCCCGGACATGGGTCGCAAAAAGATTGGCAGGTGCGGGAGAGCCATAATGAATTTTCAGAATGACGCCAACGCCAAGTATCGAATAGAAGACAAAAGTCATCTGAAGCAGAGCCAGTCGCACAAACGCCACTTTCATAAAGTGACATCAATGCTGCCAAAAACTCCCCTGCGTGACAATTCATAACGGGCTTTGCCCGTCAGTTGCCTAGCCGATCTTCGCACCGGCGCGCTTGCGCTGGCCTGCATCGAGGATCTTTTTGCGGAGGCGCAGGCTTTTCGGCGTGGCTTCCACATACTCGTCGGGGGCGATGTACTCGAGTGAGCGCTCCAGGCTCAGGATCAGCGGCGGGGCAAGGGAGACGCCTTTGCCGTCGCCCGAGCTGCGCATGTTGTTGAGCTTTTTTGCCTTGCACGGGTTCACGGGCATGTCTTCCGGACGGGCATTTTCACCGATGATCATGCCTTCGTAGATATCCGCCTGTGGCCCGATGAACAAACGTCCGCGTTCCTGGATTGTCTCGAGCGCGTAGGCTGTGCTGATGCCGCCTTCCATGGCGACGAGCACGCCGCTGTTGCGCGATGGGATTTCGCCTTTGTACGGCCCGTATTCCTTGAAGAGGTGGGACATGATGCCGTGGCCCTTCGTGGCATTGACGAGATCGGTCTCAAAACCAATGAGTCCGCGCGTGGGAACCACCGCCTGCACTGTAACGCTGTGCGGGTTATGCTCCATGTGCGTGATGTCGGCCTTCCGGCTCGCGAGGGACTGGAGGATGTCGCCGAGATTTTCATTCGGGACATCGACGAAAAGATTTTCGAGGGGCTCGAGCAGGTTGTTCTGCTCGTCGCGCTGGTAGATGACCTCAGGGCGTGAAACCAGGATCTCGAATCCTTCGCGGCGCATCTGCTCCACGAGGATCGCGATCTGCATTTCGCCACGCGCCTTGATTTCAAAATGGCCTGCAATGTCCGTGTCTGCGACGAGGATCGAGACGTTTGTGCGTGTCTCGCGGATGAGGCGCTCGCGCACCTGGCGGGCCGTGAGTAGTTTGCCTTCGCGTCCGGCCAGCGGTCCGTCGTTGATGCACATCTTCATGGTGATCGTCGGAGGATCGATGTCCATGAACGGCAGAGCCATGCGCTCCTCTGTGTCCGTGATCGTTTCGCCAATGAAGGCGTCCTCGAAGCCGCAAAGGCCGACAATGTCGCCCGCGCTTGCATGTTGTGTCTCCACTTTGGCAAGACCCACGTGCGTGAAGATCGCGGTGATGTTCGCGCGCTCGCGCTTTCCATCCTTCGCGATACGCACGGCAGTGTCGCCCACCTTGATGCGTCCGCTCACGATGCGCCCATAGGCGATACGACCAAGATAATCGCTGTAATCGAGGTTCGACACCAGGAATTGGAAATAGGTCACGTCCGACTTTGGAGGCGGCGGGATGTGCTTCACGATTGCCTCGTAGAGAGGCTCCATCGTGTCGCTCTTGTCAGTGATCTCGCGCATGGCGTAGCCATCGCGGGCACTGGCGTAAATCACCGGGAAATCGAGCTGGAGATCCGTCGCGTTCAATTCCACGAACAAATCAAAAATAAAATCGAGCACCTTATGCGGACGGGCGTTCTCGCGGTCGATCTTGTTGATGACGACGATAGGCTTCGCGCCGTTTTCGAGCGCTTTCTTCAAAACGAACTTGGTCTGCGCCTGCGGACCATCGTATGCGTCCACCACGAGCAGCACACCGTCGATCATCTTCATGATACGCTCCACTTCGCCGCCGAAATCGGCGTGGCCGGGGGTGTCGACGATGTTGATATGGTAGTCGTGCCACTTGAATGCCGCATTCTTCGCGCGGATCGTAATGCCCTTTTCCCGTTCGAGATCCATGGAATCCATGATGCGGATTTCGGTCGCCTTGGCTTCGTTCGCACGGAAGGTGCCGGATTGCTTCAGGAGCTGGTCCACGAGCGTCGTCTTGCCGTGATCGACGTGGGCGATAATTGCGATATTTCTGATGTGTTCCATAGGAAAATGTAGTTCGTCAAAGCCTTCGGATTCGTCCATCGGACTTTTTGCGGGAGCGGGAATATGCATAGAAGAGGGCATTGAGTCAACGACTCAAATTTGGGGGTGTGCGGGAGCGGAAAGCGGCATCGCGTTGAGCGACCGCATTAATTTTACTTCCACTTTCCACATTACGGACGATATAAGACGGGACTTCAAATTATTTATGGGACAACAAACTAACAAGATACAGAAACGCCGCCGCCGCAAGGCTTATGTCGAACGCCTCAAGGTAAAGGCTGTTGCCAAGGCAAAGCCAAAGGCCAAGGCCGCGCCCAAGAAAGCCGCTGCTCCAGCGCCCGCCGCTGCGTAGCCGTTGTCTCTTCGCGGGAAGTTCTGCACGAGGCTGGTCCTCACTGCATCCCGGGTCAGTGTACACTTGCTGGGATGGTGATTTTACCGTCGGCAAGCGGTCGGAGCGTGGCGAGTCCGGTGAGTTCCAGATTCCAGATACGGCTGCGACCTGCGGTGAGGAAGACTTTGCCATCGGGCATTTGCGTGAGCGTGGGGGTGCCGGCTGCATCGGGGAGATGCGGCCATTCATCACCAGGCGGAAGCGCCAGGGTCGTGCGCGGTTTTGCCCCGGATTTGCCGAAAATACCGGCAAGCGCGAAACTGTCTGCCGTTGTGACCTGCCACGAGCCATCGGGCGAGGCAATCAGTTGCAGTTTGGAGGGTGTTGGCGCTGGAACAGATCCGGTGTGCGGCTGGTAGTCGCCATCGCCTGCGCGTTCGAGCACAATTTCGGGACCATCAAGCGGCGTGAGCACCAGCAGGACATGGTTGTTTTCCACTGCGAAACGCATCGCGCGTACCGGTTCGCGGCTTACGATACCAAGACAAGTGGCACGACCCGTATGGGGATCAATCCGCCATTCGCAGCCACCTGCAATCATCACACATGGATCAAGTGGATGAATAATGGCGGGTGAAGTGGACCCTGGAGGGGCGAAAAATTCGCGTGCAAACTTTCCCTCCGCTGCATTGGTCATCCACACGCTTGTTCGCCTGGGCGTGGCGTCACCTTCGGCAACCCAGAGTTTTCCTTCCGCATCCAGCGCGAGCGCGCGAATAAAGCTCATCCGGTCGTTTTGCCAGGCTCCCTGTGAAATGCGCCCGCCCTCCTTTCCCGCAGTGTAGGTCGGGACATCCGTGTTCAGCACGGAACGCGCCTGCACCTGGTGGAATGGCGGCCCGAGCCCGATGAAAACGTCGTGCATATGGTGCTTCGCGCCGTCGCCGATCATGGAAAGGGCGGTGATCTCCTGGTCGTGATCCAGGGGAGTGTGTTCGCTGGCGATGACCCATATCGGGTCATGCACGAGGAGCAGCTTGCCGAGCTCCCCGCCCTTTAGCGCCATGGTGATGAAGTCCGCATCGACCAGCACGTTCGGCTTGTCGGGCGTATCGCATTTCGTTCCGGCTGAGTCAATCGCCCCCGGCGGGGAGCCGACGATCGTTTGCAAATAAGCCCCGGTCTTCGCATCGAGTATGGCGATGAAATTTCCCAATGTGAAACTGAGGTAGATGCGTCCGTTTTTTACCGACATGAAATCGGCCTGGGCGGGGCTGTCCTTTTGATCCGCCGGCCATAGGGATGTGATTTTCAGGTCGGTGCTGCCGTCCGGCCAGTGGATGGGAGAACCATACTTCGCATTGAGTTTGTAAAGCGCGCCGCCTTCCGCGTTCGCGCCTTCCCCGCCGAGCACGAACAGAACGCCGGCATCCACGGCGAGCGCATGGCATCCGGAGAGAGCGCCACGATGGTGCGTCCAGCGGATGTTGCCCGCGGGATCACACGCGACCACGGAGTCCGCTACTGCGGAGGCAAGAGACCAGCCGAGATAGACCTTGTCGTCATCGGCGGCGGCAGCGCTTGGCGGGCCCAGATCGCCGCCCCAATCGCCCACCCAGCCGCGCAGGTGAAGCGAGAGACCATCATGAATCACGGCGCGCCAGGTGTAGTCGCCGGGCGGAAGCTGTGACCCGTCGGCAATTCCATCCCATGAGGTCTCGTGATTGCCAGCGGCGAAACGTTTGCCCGTTAGAATCTGCCGGGCGAACGTGCCATCGGCGCGGTAGAGATTCAGCGAAACATATCCCGGCTTGTCCGTGTGGAAACGGATCGGTTCTACGGCACGGGCGCACAACGCCATCATGAGAAGAAGTCCGCACACCCGCATGCCGGGGGCGCTCACGGTTTTGAAATATCTGTTGATGGGATTCACGGATCGATTTGTCGCAGTTTTACAGGTTGCACCCGGTTTGTGAAGATCAAGGCGCCGTTTGAACGAACCGCAACCTTGTTTTCCATGCTTGCGCTCAGGGATTTACCACTTCAAATGAAATGGCCGGCAGGAATCCCGTCGAGGAACGTTTTTTTGTGGCAGGTTTGCCGTCCTTGGACGGCGGGGCCTTTTCGGAAAACATTTCGACAAGGAGATTACCTTTCAAGCCGGGCTTCGCTTTCACGCCATCCGCCTTGAAGGAGATGGCAGCGCCGTCCTTCACCAGCGAAAAGCCCTCGACGGTGATCCCGTCGGGAGGTTCGCTCAATTGCAATTTCGTCTCGTCGATTTGGAAAAATTTCTGGTTCACCGGAAAAACGAGTGTCGTCTGCACAACGCCACCCGCCGGCACTTTCAACGGTGAGGGGTTGAGAAACTTGAGGGGCTGTCTTCCGCGTCCGGCACCCGTGGTTACTACGAAGAACTCTTTTGCCGGAACCAGATGGTGATACATGAATGCCTGTGTCCGGTCATCCGCCGGAACGGCAAGCCTCGAAAATATCCGTCCTTCAGCGGATGCTTGTCCTTCCACGGTCAGGCTCACCCATTTTGGTGGTGCTGGTGTGGGTGTCGGAAGGCTGGCCGGCGCAGGGGAAGCGCTTGGCAAGTTTGCAACGGCAGCGGGTATTGCGGATGCGGCGGCTGGGGGAGTCGTTTTTACAACAGCAGATGAGGGTGAAGCGGATATGAACGGGGCCACAGGTGGTGCCGTTCTCGCAGGGCCGGGCGCCGGGGTGTTGGAAGCCGCAGGCATCGAGGTTGGCGGAGTTGATTTTGGAGTTCCGGCCGGTGTCGAGCCGGCTGACGCTGATGGACGGGCAGTCGTCGGCGGACGGTTCTCTGGCGGGTTCTGCGGGATTGTTATCGTGGCGCGCACTTTGTCCTGCCCCGCCGGGATACAGCCACCATCCAGCTGAAATCCCGGGGGCGCATTCTTGAAAGCAAAAGTGATGTCTCCATTGAATCCATCCTTGCGCAGCGCGTACACCGTCACAGGCACTGTTGTGCCTGGGCGCGCGTTGATGCTGGAAGGGACGATGCGCAAGGCGAAATCAGGCACGGGCGGGCTGATCCGTAAACGATAGCCGTAATCGCTGCCGCCTTTGCCCTGTGCGTCGCCGAGGTGGATGTAATAGGGGCCGCTTGCCGTAGCCGTGAAGCTCAGGCGGGAGTCCGCGCTATGGGTCAGCAGTCCCGAACCCTTGTCCTCCTCATCATCGTTGAATGCGACCTGTTTGCCGGAGGCGTCCGTGGCCTTGAGCCATGGGTCCAGTGGGGAATTCAACCGCCGCGCATAGGTTTCCGCAATCACTTTCTCGCCGGCTTTGCATGAGACCACGAACACGTCCACTTCGCCGGGACGATTGATGCGGCCGTTGATGATCACCGGCACGGGGACGTGCATGGCCTCGCCCGGTTTGTTGTTCGGCTCCGATTCCATGAGCTGCGGCAGGTCATCGATCGCGAACGCGCCGGCGCCCGTGGCGAATCCGTTGCCAAGCTCCGCGGCCTGCTGCACGCCTTCGGCAGTGCGGGGAGGCAATGTAACTTGATTTCGCGGAAGGTTCCACCCGGCGAGTTCGACGGTGGTCGGAGTCCCCGGTTTGCCTCCCAGCGGGAAAAATCCGGTCACAAAGGGAATTTCGCCCGCTGTAATCCGGTAGACAAAATCCTCGCGTCCTCGATAAAGCGCATCCCTGACCTCCAGGAGGTAGAGCCCATCCTGCGCCACGTCATAGTTGAGCACCGGATCCGGGCTGAACCGGAAATGATCCGCGTAGGCGACCTCCCTGCCTTTCGCGTCGAACAGCGTGACGACGGGTTGGAACCAGCCGGGAACCGCATCGGCAAGATACGGGATCAGGTCTCGGGCTTGTACGGCAATGACGAGGCGCTGGCCTTGCCTTGCTTGAAACGCGTAGCGATTGCTTCCGCCCGGAGCGATCTGGCCGTTGATCACTGCGGGTAATGTCACACGGGTTGCCGTGGTCACAGTCCTTCCAGCCTGTCCGGAACCTGTTTGTTCAGGCAGATGCCCGACGGAAAAATAAAGTGGATTCGAAACACCGGCGGGCCTCAAGAGACGTAGTTCCCGCACGCCCGCTTGCGCATTGGCGGCGACTTCTGCGCTGATGGTTACTGATTCGGAAAGTTGCGGATTCGGCTGGCGTTTGGGATCGTTGCGCTCCTTGCGCATCTCGAGGAACATCCTGATTTCATCATCCGTCGCGCCGGCCTCCTTCAAGGTGGATTTTGCCCACTCGAGCTTATCGGCGTTTCGCATCGTAGGGGGATCCGCTTTCGCTTCGACAAGCTTCTTCCGCGACTCGGACAGGTAATCCCGCAATTCGTTGAATCTCTTCCCCGGCAGCGGCTTGTTGTAGGTCAGCACCGTGGCTTTCACCCCGCTGCCGGACACAAGGACACCTTGCGTGTCATCCAGATACTGGCCGCCCACGGTGAGTTCAACGGTCGTGCCCGCTTGTGCCCCGGCCGGAAAAATGTAGCCCGCGCGGGGCTCCCTGCCCTGTTGGGCCATGAGATGCGCTACGCTCATCATGGCAAGGCCGGTCACAAAGCAGACTGGTGGTGTTTTGCGCATGGAATTTCTCACATGATTTCTCTCAATCGCCCCGGCGTCTTAAGCGCATCCTGCGTGGCTTGCGTAAGGCGTACGGCGTTGTTGTCCTGGTGCGGGAACGGGTTGTCCGGATCGATTCCTAGGAGCTCGTACATGCTCCCGATGAGATCGGAAGGCGACACAGGCCGGTCTTTCACCTCCTCGCCTTTCGCGTCCGACGCGCCGACGATGTGTCCGCCACGGAAACCACCACCCGCAACCAGCGAGGAAAAAACCTTTCCCCAGTGTCCGCGCCCGCCGCCCCATGGAGCCTCCCATTGCACCTTGGGCGTGCGCCCGAATTCCCCGCTGCACCAGACGATCGTGCTCTCGAGCAACCCGCGCGAAGCCAGGTCCTGCAACAACGCGGCCAGGGCCTTGTCCATCTCCGGAAGTTTGCGCCGCATCGTTTCGAAATTCTGTTTGTGCGTGTCCCAGCCCTTGTAGTTGATCGTGATAAAACGGACGCCCTGCTCGACGAGCCGCCGGGCGGCCAGGCACGATTGCCCGAAGCTGTTGCGCCCGTACCAGTCGCGCACCGCATCGCCTTCCTTCGACAGATCGAAAACTTCCGCCCCGGGGCCGAGGATCATGTCGTAGGCTTCCTTCTCCCCTTTTGCGAACTCCGTGAGTTGCGGGCAACTGCCCACGGCATGGCCAAGTGTGTCGAGATTATGCAGAAGCTCCCGCCGCTCCGCCTGGCGCTTGTTCGAAACGCCATCCGCGACGATCCCCTGCACCGCAAATGGCTGCCGCGCCGGATCACCACCCGTGATAAACGGGCTGTAGCGAGGGCCGAGGAAACCAGCCTCGGAGAAGCGTCCCTGCCGTTCGGTGAGCACGATGTACGGCGGCAGCAGCCCGTGATAACCGGCATCGTAGCCCTTGTACATCGAGACGACAGCGCCGCTCGACGGATACACCAGCCGGTCGGCTGCCGAGTGGCCGGTCTGTACGGCATACGCAGCCGTCTCATGCGCATTGGAGTCATGAGTCATGCTGCGGATCAGGGAATATTTGTCGGCCTGCTTTCCGAGTTCAGGCATGAGCTCGCTGATCTCCATGCCGGCCACATTGGTCTTGAGCGGGTTGTTCAACGGGCCGCAGTAGTCGTAACCTGCGCCCGGTTTTGGATCGAAAGTGTCCAGATGCGAGGGGCCGCCCCACAGCCAGATTTGAATCACCGCCTTCGCTTTCGGCTGGAATGGCACACTTGGATTTGCGGCCGCCAGCCCGAGGCGCCTTCCCAGGAGGAGGGATGCGGTGGACAGGACGCCATATCTCAAAACCGTACGGCGCGACAACGGAGCGCCGCATATGTCGAAAAGAGAATCGATATTCATATGGAGGGAGTTTTCATTGGGTTCAATGTTGGTAAAGGAACTCGGCGCTGTTGATCAGAGACCACGCGACATCCAGCATGGCGGTCGGCCCTTTTGCCTCGGCAGACTGGGAGTAAGTATTGATCGCTTTCAACTCATCTTCCGTCGGGTACCGGGAAAGAATTGTGAGGTACAGCTGCTTGACGATGTCCGCCGACGGGTTGTTCGCGCGGATTATCTTTTTCAGCGGTTCGCTCTTCGTAAGCTTTGACTGCACATGGGACGAGTTCAGCAGGTGAAGACGCTGCGCCGCGGTGAGATGGCTGCGGCGCTCGGAGAGCAGGCCCGTATCGCGCGGAGGCCGGCCGAAAAGATCAAGAAACGCGCTGCCGATGCTGCCGTCCGGCAGGAGGATCGAGCGCCGGTCGCCCGGCAGGAATGTGTACGGCTCGGGGACCATGCTTGAATATTCCTCCGTCGCCCCGGTGATCTGGTCGAGGGCATCGATCAACACTTCCGCATCGAGGGGCCGCATGGAATGAAATGCAAAATTCGCCTCGGCTGCCGGGCTGCGCATTGCGGAAATGCAGGAAAGCTGGTAGGCGCCCGAGTTGAGAATCAGGCGATAGATGTGCTTGATGTCGTAGTTGGAGGACACCAGCTCCCGCGCCAGCCACGCCAGCAATTCCGGATTGCTCGGGGGATTGTCAGGTCGGCTGTCATCCGGTTCCTCAATGATTCCCCTTCCAAACAGGAGATACCACGTGCGGTTCACGGCATTGCGCGCAAACGGAGAGTTCTTCGAAAAAATCAGCCACTGCGCGAATATCTCGCGCGGATCCCTGTCGCAGGGAATCTGCATGGACGTGCCGTCCGGCAGTATTCCCGTGGCCGGGGGCTGGATATCACCGGCGATTCCATTGCCAAAGACGATTTCCTCTTTCCATTCATTGGTGCTCTTGAATCCAATCTTCGAAAAGAAGGCCGCCATCGCGTCCAGTTTTGCCTTCGGCCAGTGCTCCGTGCGTTCTCCCATGAAGGTCAGCGCCACAGCCCGTGCGATTGCCTTTGGTTCCTTGCTGCCTGCCGACCGGTAAAAATTCACCTGCGGGACGCGAAAGTTGCTGCCGCTTGCCGTCAGGATTTCCCAGGCAAACAGCGAATAGGGGACATTTCGCCGGATTGAGTCGCGAATCCAATGGTCATAAGCCTGGGTTGCCTCAGGCCAGAGGTTCACCGGAAACTCCGATTTTACGCGGAGCAGATCGCACCATTTCATTCCGAGGTAATCGGCAAATTCATCCCGCGCCAAGAGACAGTCGATCAACACCTTGCGTTTACCGGGATTTTTGTCCTCCAGGAATTTCACGACTTCATCGGCCCTGGGTAGCGTGCCGGTGACATCAAGATAAACACGGCGAATGAAAACTGCGTCGGAGCATTGATTTGCCGGCTGGATCGCCATTTGTTTCAGTTTTCCAAAGACAAAACTGTCGATTTGGCCGGAAAATGCTGCGGATACATTCCCGCCCTCCGCATTTTCAAATGGCATCACGGGAGCGTTGGCTTCGACAAAAGAAAACGCGACGCACAGTAAAATCGCCACTGTAAAGATGATTCTCATTAGTTTGACGCTTGGAAATGTCAGATAATGTCGATTATTGCTATTTAATAAGAAACACTGATTAAAATGTAAAGTTTCGAAAAAAGTAGTATTTTTGCAACTTTGTCTAATAATACGTGTTTTAAATGATATGATTACCGATCATCCCGCTGTAGCACTCCGGTCTGCCTCATTGCTTGATTCCACTGTAATTTCGTGCCGGATGAAGCATCGCACCTGGACGGAACGTCTACTGACATCGCCTGTTTCGGTGCCCGGGAATTTTCTCTTCGATCAACTCAAGCCGATCGTTGCGGCTGGGGGAGTGATTGTGGATGCCGACTTTTTCGGGTGCGCGGACTATACTTCTGCGGCATCCCATGAGCTGCTGAGTTGCGGGATTCAAAGTTCCGGTGCTGCTCTTCTTATCGAATCAGACAAGGGTGGAGGAATGCAGATCGACACCCTGTCCGGGGTGGATTCAAAGCCTCTTTACGATGGCGACAGTGTGATCGGGCGGGTATTTGAGGATGCGGATGCAAAATACTGCGTTCTGAGCGGCGTTCTGCCGGCGGACATTGCCTCTCAGCGGGATGTACAGGCTGGACAGGTTCTGCAAACGATCCAGAAGACACTGGCCGGCGAGGGAATGGATTTCAAGGATGTGGTTCGCACATGGTTCTACGTGGACCGGATTCTTGAATGGTACGATGATTTCAACCGGGTTCGCACCGCCTTTTTTACCCGGCAGGGCATTACCCGCATTCCAGCCAGCACGGGCATTGGCGCGGCCAACGCCGCAGGGGCCGCGCTGGTAGCCAAGGTGATCGCGGTAATGCCAAAGAACGGAAACGTTTCAATCAATGGGGTGCGTTCGCCGTTGCAATGCGAGGCGTCGAGGTACGGAAGCGCGTTCAGCCGGGCGATGGAGGTCCGTGATTCATCCCTGCGTACGGTTTACGTATCGGGAACCGCCAGCATCGAACCCGGCGGGAAGACTGTTCATGCCGGGAATACGTCGGGGCAGATTGAAAAGACGATGGAGGTCATTCACGCGTTGCTTGCGGAGGCGGGGATGGAATTGCAGGACACAATCCGCGCCATCGCCTACTTTCGCCGCAGCGATGACATTCCCCTGTGGCACGAGTACTGCCGGAATCGAAATCTTGTGCCAATTCCCATATTGCTGGTTCCGGCCGATATTTGCCGCGATGATCTCCTTTTTGAGATCGAACTGGACGCGGCGGTTTATAACTGACGCGGGACGAGCCCGCTTGCCGTGTGCGCAGTCGCTCTGTAAGGTTCGCGCGTGGGCAGGCGCATTCTTATCGTGGACGGGCACAGCATCATCTTCGCATGGCCGGAGATGCGCAGCCTCCATTCCCGCCGCAACATCCTTGCGCGGGATTCGCTTATCAAGTCGCTCACCGAGTACCAGGATTTCACCGGCATCCATGTTGCTGTGGTCTTCGACGGGCAGGGGGGGAAGGTCTCGGAGGAGACGGAGCCGGGCGGCATTCAGGTTTTCTTTTCCGGTTCCGGCCAGACCGCCGACGATGTGATCGAACGCATGGTCGCAAAATACGGGCGTGAAAACGAAATCACCGTCGCCACGGACGATATGCTGGAACAGCAAACCGCAATCACCTTCGGCGCCCAGTGCGTCTCCGCGGAGGGGCTCAGGGTGTTGCTCAACGACACCCTGGCCGACCTGGCGCGTGCCCTAAAAAGGCGCCGGAAGACGAAGGGGGATTTGTGATGCTGCGCGTTTTTTTGACATGGACCCCGGCGATATGAGAGCTTTCAGGCCATGAACCTCCCTGCATCGGACGCCGGATTATCATCGCCAGGGCATGGCTGATTTTTCGATGAAATACATTATTCAAATAACGAAGGGAGTCATTCGCGATCAATCATCGCGACGCATGGCGATGTTCGTGATCGTGCTTTCCGCGCTGGTGATGCTCTTTGCCGGGGTGACATTCCTCGGTGGCTGGCTTTCCGAAAACCCGGTGACTTTTCTGCTCTATTGGGCGGCGTGCGCATGGCTGACATTTGCCGCGATATTGCTGGCGTTGTTTGACCTGGTCGTCGTGCGCGCGCAGGAACGGCGCGAGAGGCAGCGGCTCAAGCAGGAGATTTTTGGAAAAAAAGAGGAGTGATGACGGATTCCATGGCGCCAGATATCAAGTCGATGCAACGCACCCGTGGGCAGATGGAGGAACAGGAGTGCGCGATGCTGGCCTCCTATGCCCAGAAGTCAGGCGAATCCGCCGGGCGCAAACATCGCGAGCCGCGTCACCCCTACCGCACGGAATACCAGCGCGACCGGGCGCGGATCATCCACTCGCGGGCATTCCGGCGGCTGGAATACAAGACCCAGGTGTTCCTCAATGGCACGGGGGACCATCTCCGCACACGGCTCACGCATACGATTGAGGTGGCCCAGATCAGCCGCTCGATTGCGCGGGCGCTGGCTCTGAATGAGGACCTGGCGGAGGCCATCGCGCTGGCGCACGATCTCGGCCATGCGCCCTTCGGCCATTCCGGCGAGGAGATGCTGGACAGCTTGATGCGTGACGACGGCGGCTTTGAACACAACACGCAAAGCCTGCGTATCGTGGAGATGATCGAGAGAAAATACCCCAGGTTTCCGGGCCTGAACCTTTCCTCCGAGGTGCTGGAGGGACTCAAGAAACACCAGAAATTCTACGAACCTCTCAGGGCGGACCATGCGCAACATACCTGCCCCTCCCTGGAGGCCCAGATCGCGAATCTCGCGGACGAAATCACCTATTACAGCCACGATCTGGACGACGGGCTGGAGTGCGATTTGATTAATGTAAAACAACTTGGCGAGCTTGAGGTATGGCAGGAAAGCTACGACGAGGTGCGCTCGCATTTTTCCGATCTGGAGGGGAAGGAACTCAACACGTACGTCATCCGCTGCATCATCGATCGCGAGGTGCAGGATGTGATCACCACAAGCGCGGACCTGATTGCCACCGCGAAGGTGAAAACCGTGGATGACGTGCGGCGGCAGAAAAAACCGCTCATCCGCTACAGCGCGCACCGTGTGCAGGCGAACCGCAAGCTGCGGAAGTTCCTTTACCAGAACCTCTACTATCATCCGCGGGTGGCTGCGGCCAACCAGCGTGCCTGCATGATGCTCAAGAATGTATTCAAGGCATATATCGCCGATCCCTCGCTGCTTGGAGAGACTTCGTCGCACCGCATCCCGAAGGAAGGGCTGCACCGCACAGTGTGCGATTATCTCTCGGGAATGACGGACCGCTATCTCATGGCGGAGCACGAGCGCCTGTTCATGGAGGACGGGATGCTCAAGGCGCTCGGAAAGAAGGCAGCCGCCAGTCCGGGCAGGAGAAACGAATAGGCGCGCCTGCTATTTCAGGCATTGAATCAGCATTCGCAAGCGGTCATTCACGGATAATTCCTCCAGGATTTCCTGCCGGTGAAACGGGTCGCTCACGAATGCCTGTGCGACGAAGTCGGAAATAATCTCCGGGCTGGGGGATTGCGCGAGCTGCTTGTTCAGAAGTCCCTGGAGATCATTGCTTGTTTCCTTCAGGTCGCGGCAGATCTCCAGTAATTTCGTGCTCAGGGCATCGGCTTCCACCTGGTTGCAGACGGTGGATTTCAATTCCTGTACCTGCGCGACCCTGTAAGGCTCGTGCTGGATGAAATTCGTGAGTTTCACCCGGGCCAGTCCCTGCAGCATCAATTGCGAAGTGCCGTCCGGGTTTCCCACGCAGGCGCGGATCAGGCCCAGCCCTGCCACGTGAAAAAACTCGTTGTCATCCACGGCCTCGGATACGCCGGATTTCATCATCGCGATGCAAAACATGCGGTTGCGCTCCAGGCAATGGGAAAGCATCGCACGGTAACGTTCCTCGAAGATATAGAGGGGAAGGAGCGTATTCGGAAAAAGCTGGGCTTCCGGAAGGACCATGACCGGTACGTCTGCCGGAAGATTGAGATGTTGATGGATGATTTTTTTCACTGAAAACGGGATGGTGCGTTTTTACGAATATACATCCGCTTCGCGATTTGTTCATACTATATACGTATCCGGGTGCGCCTTGGCGCTTGACCCGCCAAAATCACAGAACTATACACACCGCGCGTGTTATTTAATTCGACTCAGTTCCTCGTATTTTTTCTGGTCGTCTTCGCCGCCTACTGGGCGGTGCCGCTTCACAGGGCAAGGGTGTTCCTGCTTCTGGTCGCCAGCTATTACTTTTACATGAGCTGGAATGCGAAGCTGGCTGCGGTGGTGGCGGCTTCTTCGCTCATAGATTTCTTCATAGCGCGCACCATCGAGGACAGCCCCGTGGAAAAGCGCCGGAAAGCCCTGCTGGCGGTGAGCATCGTGATGAATCTCGGGCTGCTCTTCTATTTCAAGTATGCGAATTTCTTTCTGCAATCGCTGCACGAGATGCTGGCAAGGCTGGGTGTCCACCAGCAGATGCCGCTGCTGGATGTGATCCTGCCGATCGGGATATCGTTCTACACGTTCGAGGCGATCAGCTACACGGTGGACGTTTATCACCGGCACGCGGATGCGGAGCGAAATCCGCTGCATTTCTTGCTCTTCATCACGTTTTTTCCGAGAATGGTTGCGGGGCCGATCATCCGGGCAAAGAATTTCCTGCCGCAGTTGCGGAGGGAGAAGAAGTTCAGTTGGGCGAGGTTCGAGCTCGGGCTGCAATTCATCCTCATGGGTTTGTTCAAGAAGCTTGTCATCGCGGACCGCATGGCCAATCTCGTTGATCCTGTCTATCAGTCTCCCGGGCAATATTGCACGGGCGCGGTGTGGGTGGCAGTGGTGGCGTATTCGATGCAGGTGTATGGGGATTTCTCCGGCTACAGCGACATCGCGCTGGGGACGGCGCACATGCTGGGGTTCAAGCTGCCGGAGAATTTCAACATGCCGTACATTGCCCGGAACATCGCGGATTTCTGGCGGCGCTGGCATATCTCGCTCTCAACATGGCTGCGGGATTACGTGTTCATCCCGCTGGGCGGAAGCAAGGGGACGTATTTGAAAACGTCCGTCACCCTGTTCCTGACCATGACGCTGTGCGGGCTGTGGCACGGGGCGAAATGGACGCTGGTGGGATTTGGGATGGTGCAGGGGGTGATGATGATCACGCACCGGACGTTACGCATCTGGTGCAAGACACAGCCGCGACTGAAGGCATCCCTGGAAACAGGCTTCGGTGAGACATTGCGAATCGCGGTGACGTACTGGACCTTCATCGTGAGCCTGGTCATTTTCCGCGCGCAGGATTTCTCGACGGCCGGGACCATTTTCCACCGTTTGTTCACTGCGCAGCATGGCAGCATGGTGCGGCGGCCGGTCGGGCCGTGGGCACTGGTGTTTGTTTTTGCCGTGGTTGCAATTTCGCACGTGGTCGTCGAATCCGGGTTCTGGAAAAAAATCTCCCTGCGAATCCCGCTGCCTGCATGGGGTTTCGCCTATGCGGCGGTGCTCGCGTTCATCTGCGTGATCAGGACCGAGGGGCAGAAGGCGTTCATTTATTTCCAATTTTAAAAAACGCCGATGCAAAGCAGAAAGCAAAAGTTCATTCGCGGCAAGACGGCCATCCTCCGCTGGTTTTGCGTGTTCCTGTTTCTTTTCCTCGTTTACTGGTGCGTGATGGTGGGTTTTGTCATCAGTGATTTTTTCGACCCTCAATATGCGTTGAAACCGGGCCTGCTGCGCAAACGCATGGCCGAATACCAGGGGCACCCGCTCTGGCTGATAATGGGTAGTTCGCGCGTGGAGGATGGTTTCCGCCCCGCCCTGCTCGTGGAACGCATGGGCAAACCGGGCGCACCGGTGGTTTTTAATTTTGGCCTCAGCGGGAGCGATATGTTCCGGCAGCTTGTCTGCCTTCGCCGCTTGGTGGAGGACGGCGTGAAGCCGCAGCGGGTGGGAATCGAGGTCCTGGGCGCGCTCATGTATCACAAATCCACGCTGATGCTCGACGATCCACGCGTATTCGACCGCGCCCGGCGCGATGAAGTCGATCTTTTCTCCAGTTACAGCATGGATGCGCAGCGATTGCGGAAATGTTGGTGGCGGTCCCGGCTCGATCCGACCTACGAATACGGTATGGTGGTGCCCGGCCAGACTCGCAGCGTGCGATTGATCCCGCTGCCGTTCGTCTGGCCGCTGGGCGACTCGCGTCCCTACGACAAATGGGGCTGGTTCCCCGGCATCGCGCGCGCGAGCAAGGAGGAATATTACAGGAAACTCGAGGGCACGCGCACCCAGTTTCATGAATGGTACGACAGTTCCGGGATCACCGTGAACAGCGACCGCGCGTTGCGACAGATTCTCGACCTATGCAAAAGCAAGGGGATCGAGGTGTTTTTACTCAGGATGCCGGAATCCGAGGACTACCAGGCATTTTATCCGCCCGAGGCGAACGCAGGCATGGACATCTATCTCCAGAAAATTGAGAAGGAATATAATGTGCCTGAGATAAACGCCCGCTCGTGGATCGAAAGGGAGGGGTTTTCCGACGGTCATCATTTGAACACGGATGGTTCTGCGAAATTCACGCTCCGGCTTGGCGATGTGCTGTTTGGCCCCGCCGGAACACATTGAGATGCCGGGGGTGAAAAGCCTGCGCTCGCTGGAATCAAGTTTCTACGCGCTGAACAGATCCTGCGCCGTGCCCGGCGGTTTCAAGCCGAGCTTCGTATATGCGGCTGCCATGGCGACGCGGCCTTGCGAGGTGCGTTTCAAATAGCCTTGCATGATGAGGTAGGGCTCATGCACATCCTCGATCGTGCCGGCATCCTCGCCCACGGAAACGGCGAGCGAGTTCAGGCCGACGGGGCCGCCGCTGAATTTGTGGATTACCGCCTCGATGAGGCGCTTGTCCATGTCGTCGAAGCCTTCGCGGTCGATGTCGAGCATGGTGAGCGCCTGGTCGGCAACATCGCGCGTAATTTTTCCGGAGGCTTTCACCTGCGCAAAGTCGCGGGCGCGCCGCAGCAGGTTGTTTGCGATGCGCGGCGTACCACGGGAGCGCGCGGCGATCTCGAGCGCGCCGGCATCGTCGATTTCGACACCGATCAGCCCCGCGCTGCGGTGGACGATTTTTTGCAATTCATCGGCCGTGTAAAAATCGAGCCGCGTATTAATGCCAAAGCGCGAGCGCAACGGCGCGCTGATCATGCCCGCCCGTGTGGTGGCGCCGATGAGTGTGAATTTCGGCAGATTGAGCTGGATGCTGCGGGCGTTCGGCCCCTGGTCGATGATGATGTCGAGTTTGTAATCCTCCATCGCGGGGTAAAGGTATTCCTCGATGGTCGGTTGGAGCCGGTGGATTTCGTCGATGAACAGCACATCGCCGCGTTCGAGCGTGGTGAGCAGGCCAGCGAGATTGCCCGGCTTTTCTATGGTTGGTCCACTGGTGCTTTTCACGTTCACGCCCATGGCATTTGCGATGATGTACGCCAGCGTGGTTTTCCCCAGGCCCGGTGGGCCGCTCAGCAGGATGTGCTCGAGCACGTCGCCGCGCTGCTTGCTAGCCTCGACCATCAACTCCAGGCGCTCGCGGATTTTTTCCTGCCCGGCGAATTCGCTGAACATCGGCGGACGCAGCGAAATATCGAACGGCGTGTCAGGAGCCTCGATGGTTTTGGTGATGAAATCGTCTGCCACGCCCGTATTGAAGATTTGCGGGGGGCAAAATGCAAATCGCAAATGGGAAATCGCTCGTCATCCGGCGTTTCAACGCCGCGCGCTATATTTCCTCGGCGCCGTCCTGTAGCTTGCTCGCTTCCAGCATCTGGTCATGCACAGCTTCCTCCATGCCCTCGGAAACCAGCTCCTCGACAATGTTTTGAGCGTCGTCCAGGCCGTGGTTTTCCGTGTGATGTCCCATTGTCCCCGCGATCATGTCGTGCGAGGATACAAACTCCATGTCCTCCTCGCCATCATCGCCTGCGGAAGCATGTCCGCCATGCAATTCGATCCTGGCTTGCTGCCAGTCCTGCTCGTTGAATGCGCTCCTGCCATCGATTTTTGCGAGTTCCATGGCGCGTTGCCGGACAATGTCAGAGGTGGGAACTCCCAGCCCTGCGGAGTGCTGGACAATCTTCGCTTGAAGAGTCCGCTTCATGTTCATAATTACCAATACGCCTCAATTTTCCGCGATCAAGGAACTTCTTTTACTATAGATAACCCTTGAAAACTCGCAACGATTCGCGGTATATTATTATCACCATTAGCACGGAATTATGAGAAAAATCAAACTGAGTGGTCGTGAGGCGGCAGTTGTTCGTTCCATAGATTATACCGCCAATACACCCGGGCACGAAATCCGGGATCGCACGCACATGGAGACCGAGGATCTGGTCGATGTGGTCAATGGTCTGCTCGATGCGGGCTTTGTGGAAACGCATCCGCCGTCCGAGCGCGTTGAGATGGAAGCGTTCGATAACACACTGTTCGAGGTGAACCCCGCCTACGCGCAGGAACTGCGTGTTGCCACGAGGCGATAAATCAGGAAGCCGGTTCCTTTTGCGCGTTTGATTCCTGCTGCTCGCCAAATACCTGCCGGATCACTTCCTCCACCGGCAGATCCTGCACGTTGATGTCGGTGACGTCGTAAGTGCCGAGCAATTGCCTGCATGTCTCCGTGACTTTCGCGCGCGGCACTTTCAACATCACCGACTGCGGCGTTTGTTCCGTGATTTCGCCGAACTGCTTGAAGTCGCCGGTTACATGTCCCGCAAAAACCAGGCTCAGGATTTTGTGCGTGGCGAAGCGGTCGATGATCGAGGAGAGCGGCCCGTCGTAAAAAATTTTCCCGTGGTCGATGATGATCACCCGCTCGCACAACGCCTCGATATCCTGCATGTAATGGCTCGTCAGCATCGTGACGATCTTGTGCTCGGAATTGTAGGCCTGGAGAAACTCCCGCACTTTTTTCTGGCTCAACACGTCGAGGCCGATGGTCGGCTCATCGAGGAAGAGCACCTTCGGCGTGTGCAGCAGCGCGGCGATCAGTTCCATCTTCATGCGCTCGCCGAGGCTCAGTTCCCGCACCATCACATCGAGCTTGTCCGTAACATCGAGCAGTTCGGAAAGTCCGCCGACGATGCGCTGGAAATTCTCTTTTGTGATCCCGTAGATTACACGGTTTAACTCCAGTGATTCACGGGCCGGCAGATCCCACCAGAGCGCGTTTTTCTGTCCCATGAGCAGGGCGAACTGCCGTTTCATCTCATCGCGGCGTTCCCATGGCGTGAAGCCGAGCACGCGCGCGGAGCCGGAGGTGGGATTCAGCAGGCCGGAAAGCATTTTTAAAACGGTTGTTTTACCCGCGCCATTCGGGCCCAGGAAGCCGACGAGTTCGCCCTCCTCGATCTTGAATGTGATGTTATCCGCGGCGCGGATCTCATCATACTTCCGCTTGCCGAGTCCTTTGACGGCGCCCCACAAGCCCGCCTCTTTTTTATAAGTGCGGTAAATTTTTGTAAGGCCGTTGGCTTCGATCACGCTCATGAAGGAAGGCACTGTAACGGGAATTCCACCGGTTGCGGCAAGAAATTTTCATTCTCCGCTCCTAAACAAGGCGTCAAGCTGTCACGGCATTACTTCCATCCTGTTAGCGAGGCGTGCATCGAGTTGGGAACGCATTTCATCCAGCAGATTTGCCTCCGCGGCCTCCAGGGCCTCGCAGAGTTGGGATGCCTCGTCCAGGCGGGCCACGCTCACATAGCTGGCCCCGGCGGCGTAGAGTTCGGGCACTTCCGTGAGGATGTCCGCGGTGACGATGATCTTTGCCTTGGGGTTCATTTCCCGGAGCTGGCGCACGAGTTTTACATTGTTTATGCCCTTGAGGAGCGAGTCGGGGATGGTGCAGACGAGGACTTCCGCGGAACCCACTCCCGCGTGCATGAGCGTCTCCCGCTGGCTGATGTCGCCGTAAAGGACCTTGATCCCCCGGCTTTGAAGCTCTGCATGGACGTGCGGGTTGAAATCGACCACGGCGACCTCCGAAAGCAACTTCTGCTTGCAGCGTCGCAGTTCCTCCACGAGCGAGCTTGCCGTGCGGAAAAAGCCGAGGATCAAGATCCGCGCTCCATGGCCGTGGCCGCCCGCAGGTGGTGCGACATCGTCGAGATCGGTAAGTCCCGCCCGCTTGAGCCGCGGTATGAGAACCCTGATGAGGGAGTCGGATTTCGTCATCGCAAACGTGCTGAGCACCGCCAGCATCACGAAGGCAAACGAGACCAGGCCTTTTGTCTGTTCGCCGATGTGATTTTTTTGCAGGCCAAGCGCGATGACTACGAGGGAAAATTCGCTGATCTGGCCGAGATTGATCGCTGGCAAAAGACTCGCCCGCAGCCCGAGTTTCATAAGGTAGAGCGGCGCGAAGGTTGCCACGAGGCGGCTCACAACGGTGAACGATGCAAAAAACACGGCCCAGCCAATGATGGCTGCATCCGGTTTCGGAATCGCCATGCCTAGACCCACGAAAAAGAGCGTCACAAAGAAATCACGCAGGCTGGTCACCTTGGCGGTGACATCCAGGGCGTAGGGGAACGTGGAAAGGGAAACACCGGCAATGAGCGCCCCCATTTCACGGGAAAGCTGAAGTTGCGCGGCGAGCTCCGCGACCAGGAAGCACCATGCGATGGCCCCGACAAGCACCAGCTCCGGAAGCCGGGCCACGCTGCGGAAAATATGCGGCAGCAGGAAACGGCTTGCCGCCAGCGCCACCGCCACCAGTATGCCGACGCGCCCGAAGGAGGAGAGAAGGCTGCTTACCTGCAAATGGTCAAGGCTCGGCTGCACGGCTAGGAAGAGGATCGCAAAAAGATCCTGCAGCACAAGCACGCCTAGGGTGATGCGTCCCGGCAGCGTGTCGAGTTCGCGCTTGTCATAGAGCACTTTTACAATGATCACCGTGCTGCTCATCGCCCCCGCGACACCGAGGTAGAGCGCGTCCCATTTTCCCCCGCCCATCGCGAACCCCAGAAGGCGGAAGCAAAGCACGCCGAGGATGCATCCGCCCAGGATTTGCGAGCTGGCGGTGAATAGGATCGATTTTCCGGCGCTGATGATTTTCTTCAGGTCGATCTCCAGTCCGATCATGAAGAGGAGAAAAATCAGGCCCAGCTCGGAAATCGCCTCCACTTCATCCTGGCTTCGGACCCAGCCCGTTCTGGCCGGGCTCAGAATAAATCCGCCGACAAGATAGGCGAGGATTGCCGGCTGCCGGAAAAACTGCGCCGCCACCCCCAGTGTCCACGCCGCGATGATGCAAAGCGCAATGTCCCGAAGCAGTTCATGCATGGGACTTCCGAATAGCGAATTGCGGCGGGGCAGGGAAGCTTATTCGCGGCGATGCATTCAAATAAGAGCCGGATGCGAAAGCCTACTTCACGCCCAACAGACGAAAATATGCATCGTAGAAAGCATGCACTGAAGGAAAATGGTCATACAATTGCCCAAGCGGATAAAAGAAAATGTCCAAAATTTTCTCCGTACCCGGTGACGGATGCCCGCCAAGCATGGCGATGATCGGGCCGGGACTCAGCACGTAGCAGACAAGCAATACCCCTGCTATCGTGAAAGCATTTCCTGCGGACGGCCCTGACTTCTCGCGTTCCTCATCCACAAGGTATCGGGGCTGCTTTTACGCGGCGCTCATCGGCTTGTTTGCAACATTCTTGCTTTTCACAAGCGCCAGTATTTTTTCGACGGCCGCCTGCGCGGTCATGCCATGCTTCTTGCGCAGGATATCGACTGCGCCGTGCTCGACGAACTGGTCGGGCCAGCCGACGCGGACGACAGGCGTCTTGATCCCTGCGTCGTTGAGATGCTCGATCACGCCGCAGCCGAAGCCGTTGTGCAGCACGTGGTCTTCCATGGTGCATACGACATCCACGCTGCGCGCGAAAAATTCGATGGTGCCGGTGTCGAGCGGCTTGATCCAGCGGGGGTTGATCACCGCTGTGGAGATGCCCTGGGCTTCCAGCGTGGCCGCCGCTTCCTGCGCCAGTGCGCACATGTTGCCGAGGCCGAAAATCGCGACCTGCGTGCCGTGCTTGATGACCTCGGACTTGCCGATCTCGAGAATCTTCGGTGTGTCCTTCGGCTTCGCGCCGGTGCCCGCGCCGCGCGGGTAGCGGATTGCGATCGGGCCGGAATTGTAGTTGGCCATCGTCCAGAGCATGTCGACAAACTCCTCCTCGTCCTTCGGTTGCATGTGGACGATCCCCGGGATGTGGCGCAGGTAACCGATGTCGAAAAGGCCGTGGTGTGTGGGGCCGTCGTCGCCGCTGAGGCCTGCGCGGTCCATGCAAAGCGCCACCGTCAGGTTTTGCAGCGCCATGTCGTGGATGATCATGTCGTAGGCGCGCTGCATGAAGGTGGAGTAGATCGCGAGGAACGGCTTGAACCCTTCCACCGCGAGGCCGCAGGCAAACAGGGCCGCGTGTTCCTCCGCAATGCCCACGTCGAAGAATTGCGAGGGGTGCTTGTTTGCAAAGGAGATCAGGCCCGTGCCGGTGGGCATCGCGCCGGTGATCGCAAGGATCTTTTTGTTCGTGTCGGCAAACTTGGAAAGAGTCTTCCCGAGAAGCTCCGAATAAGTCGGAAGCGCGGCGGACGCAGTCTCCCCGGTGGCCTGCTTGAAGCGGCCAAGCCCGTGGAATTTGTCCGGCTTTTCCATGGCGGGCGCGTAGCCCTTGCCCTTTTTGGTAAGGATGTGCAGGAGCACCGGTTCGTTCTGGGTTTTGAGAAACTCGAATGTCCGGGTGAGCAGGCCCACGTCGTGCCCATCGATCGGTCCGTAATAACGAAGGCCCAGTTCCTCGAAAATCACGCTGGGAAGGATCAGGTTTTTCATGCCTTCCTCCACCTTGCGCGCGAGGCCCAGGGTGAATTTTCCGCCGATGCGCTCGATGAAATGCGCGGCCTTCTCGTGCAGGTGCGCGTAGGTCTCGCTGGTGGCGATCTTGTTGAAATAGGAGGCAATGGCCCCCACGTTCTTGGCGATGGACCATTCGTTGTCGTTGAGGACGACGATGAATTTCTTGGTGAGGTGCGCGACGTTGTTGAGCCCCTCGTAGCTCACGCCGCAGGTGAAGGCCGCGTCGCCCGCGACGGCGATCACGTGCTCATCGGTGCCGGCCCTGTCGCGGCCCACGGCCATGCCTAGGGCTGCCGAGATGGCGGTGCCGGCGTGTCCCGCGCCGTAGCAGTCGTGCTCGCTTTCGGTGCGGAGCAGGAAGCCGTTCAACCCCTGGTACTGGCGCATCGTGCTGAATTTCTCCCGGCGTCCCGTGAAAAGCTTGTGCACATAGCCCTGGTGGCTTACGTCGAAAACGAATTTGTCCTTGGGCGTTTCAAACACCCGGTGCATCGCGATGGTGAGTTCGACGACGCCGAGATTCGGCCCGAGGTGGCCGCCTACGGAATTCGGGTTTTCCTCGGAAAGCACGCTGATGAGTTCCTCGCGTACTTCCTGTGCGAGTTGTGGAAGTTGGGCCTCATCCAGGGTCTTGATGTCGGCGGGTGAATTGATTTTGTCGAGCAGTCGCATAATACAGATGGTGGGTTAAAAAAGTCGTACTTCTTCGGATTTGGCTTCCGGGGCGGCCGTTTCCACGGCCTCGAATTCCTCCAGCTTCGGTTTGCCTTCGGCATCCCGGGTGATGATTTCGATGCGTTTCTCAGCAGCCTGCAGTTTCTCGGAACAAAGCTTCACCAGTTTGATGCCTTCCTCATACCGTACAAGCAGATCCTCGAGCGGCAGCTTGTCGGATTCCATCTGTTCCACGATGGATTCCAGCCGTTCGAGCGCATTTTCAAAACTGGGTTCCGGCTTTTTTGCGTCCGGTTTCTTTAAAGCCATGATTTTTGTTATTTAAGCATTATCAGGCTCTTATGCAATGCAGCGATTTTGCGCCACCAAAAAAATGGAAATTTTTCAGTCCGCCTTCTGCGACCAGCGGTCGGTTTCGCAATAAAAAATGCACTCGCTGTCGATTGGCAGTGGGGTCGAGGCATGGAAAGGGAAATCCTTCGAGCGCACCCCCCGCAGAACAAATGGCGCCCAATCCTTGTCCTCACCCTTCAGAACGTCCGACACAAGCGCCTTGTTGCCGGTGATCGGTGTCAAATACAGGCCCACAAGGCTCCCTGTTAACTCGCTCCAGTCGTAGAGGTTAAGAAAATCGCTGATGCTCACGGGAATCTGGAGGCTCTTGCGGTCTGCATACCATGCGACTGCCCATGGCATGTCGGAGGCGATGACTTCGCTCTCGGTTGTCCATGTATTCAGGATGGCGATGAACGGCGGGACGTACGGTGGCCAGTTTACCACATACCTCACGGGGGCCCTTAAGGTGCCGATAAGCGGGATCCCCGAAAAAATGTAGATAAAAATGATAAATGCATACCGGAGAAGCGGGATGTTTATTTCCAGGCGCGCCCAGAGCATCATCACATACGCGAACCCGTAGAGGGTCAGCATCGGGACGAAGAGGATGAACAGATTATTGGAATTGTTCAGCCCCACCAGGCACATGCCCAGGAAGGCAAAGAGCCACATTACAAAAACGCACCACCGGAAATCCGATGCCTCGCGTCGCTTGAAAATATAGAGCAGCGCTACAAAGAAGACAGGAGCGACGCAATTCTGCCCGAGGATCGAGTAAATCTGGCTGGTTTGGTCGATGAATCCATTCTGGATTCTTTCCTTGGCTCCGCCGAGGGAGAGACCGCTCAGCGAGAGATCCTGGCTGCGCATCCGGCTGGTTTCCGAGCCGTTGATATCGCCCAGCAGGGAATAATGGCTGATCCCGAAGGCATTGCCGCACACCTTGTAGTTTCTTGCAAGCCATGGGGACCAGACGAGCAGGAATACGACCAGCATGACCGAGGCCCCTTGGAAACGCGGGGTAAAGTATAGCAATGCAAACGCGAGCGCCCCGACGAATATCCAGATCGTCAATGCATGGGACAGGGCCAGCAGGCCGAAGAAAAAACCGGCGGCTGCGAGCCAGCCCACGGAGGACTTCTTTTGCAGTTGCGCTTCGATCGCCCGGAAAAGGAGATGGAGGCATACACTGAAAATAAAGAACATGAGCATCTGGGGGAGCCCCGTCATGGCAAACATCCAGTATTGGTTGCAGATCAACACGAGGCCGATCGCCATGCTGGAGATTTTGGTGTCGAAAATCCGCCTGGCTGTCATGTAATTCACCGCAATGCCCAGCATCAGGAAGGCCACCGCCACCGTGGCGATCATCCGGTCGCTTGCATAGATGAGGTCGCGCGTGCTCATGGCCCACGTGCTTTTGGTAAACCGCAGGAAAAACGAATTGATACAGGGGTTTAGGGGCGCGTGGTAGGTGTCCGGCGTTCTTTCAAGGGGGAATTTTTCCTTGTTTTGCTGGAACTGGGCAATGGCGAGGGGACGCCAGTTCTTTGTCGTGAATCCATTGCCTCTGGCAATTTCGCGGGCGATTTGTGCCTGGTCCATTCCATGGGCCTCGGTGATGCCATGGAAGTTCTTCAGTACAAAAAAGGTGTAACCAAGGGCAAAGATGGCGAGGACGACGAATAACCGGATCCACTTCGCCAGCCCGCCCTGCTCGAGCGAGTGAATAAACTCTTGTAATCTCATTTACTAGGGGGATTTTTTTATCTGATGCAGCTTACGATGCAATGTCCGGCGGCTAATTCCCAGCTTTTTTGCAGCCATTGTGACATTGCCCTTGGATTCCTCCAGGGCGTGCATCATGAGACGATGTTCTGTTTCGTGTAAATTCAAATGATGCCCGGCTGTTGCCGGGATTTTTCCACTGGTGCCATCCCGTGCGGCCTGCCGGAGAGCGCCTGGCAGGTCGCGCAGCGTGATCTTTGCCCCGCCGGACATCACCACCCCGTGCTCGATCGCCGTGCGCAGTTCCCGCACATTTCCCGGCCAGTGGTAGCCCATGATGCAATTCATCGCGTCCGGCGTCAGCTCGCGGAACGGTTTTTCATTTTCTTTTGCGAACTGTTTGAGGAAGGCGTTCACCAGCAGGGGAATGTCCTCCTTGCGCTCGCGCAGCGGCGGCATGTTGATCTGCACCACGTTCAACCGGTAGAAAAGATCCTCGCGGAATTTTCCCTCCGCGACCATTTTTTCCAGGTTCTTGTTGGTTGCCGCGACGAGCCGCACGTCCGCGGCCACCGTGTGGTTGCCGCCCACGCGCTCGAATGTGCGTTCCCCCAGGAAACGCAGCAGCTTCACCTGCGTATTCGCATCGATCTCGCCGATTTCATCCAGGAACAGGGTGCCGCCATTTGCCTGCTCAAAGCGCCCGATACGTTTCTCGACAGCCCCGGTGAATGCGCCGCGCTCATGCCCGAACAGCTCGCTCTCAAGCAGTTGCGGCGACAGGGCCGCGCAATGTACAGCGATGAATTTTGCCTTGGTCCGGTTGCTGAGATTATGGATCGCATGCGCGACCAGCTCCTTGCCGGTGCCGCTCTCACCCTGCACCAGCACGGTGGCACGGGAGGGCGCGACCTGTTTGATCGTGTCGAAGACCTCCTGCATGGGGAGGGACTCGCCGATCAGGTTTTCCAGGCCGTAGCGCTTCTCGACCTGCTGCTTGAGTTCGACATTTTCCTTCTCCAGGTCGCGGCTCTTGAGCGCGCGATTGATCAGGATTTCCAGCTTGTCGATGTTGATCGGCTTGGTGACAAAATCATAAGCCCCGTGCTTCATCGCCTCCACGGCGGTATCCACCGAGCCGTACGCCGTCATCATGATGCATATGGGCGGATGCGGCATTTTCAGGATACGGTCGATCAACTGCATGCCATCGTCGCCGCCGAGCCGCAGGTCTGTTACGACAAGATCGATGGTGTCGGATTCAAGCACGTTCAAGGCACCCTTGATATCCGCGGCAATGTAAACGTCGAAATGATCCTCCAGCGAAGCACGCAATCCTTCGCGGGTGTGTTTTTCGTCGTCAACAATCAGAATGGTCGCACGCATCTTTTGACTAGGATGAAGGATAATAAATTGCGGATGATGTCAAATGTGTTGAGCGAAGCTTTTTACGCGGCTTACTTTTTTTCATTCGACTGGTCGTCGCCGCCCTGGAGCAGCCGCACACGCCTGTCGCGGTACGGGAGTCGTATTGTCAGGGTGAGTCCCTGTCCTTCGTGGCTTTCCAGCGCAATCTCGCCGCCGTGTTCGCGGACGATCCGTCGCACGATGAGGAGTCCCAGCCCCGAACCGGATTTTTTCGTGGTAAAATAGGGATCGAAAATCTTGCTCATGTTATCCGGTGAGATGCCGCCGCCGGTATCCGAGAAGCTGATGAACACGTAATTGTCATCCATGTCCGTCTTGATCCTCAGGATGCCCTCGCTTTTCATCGCCTGGAAGCTGTTCTTGATCACGTTGTAAAATGCCTGCTTCAACTGGTTGCGGTCCACCTCCAGCATTGGAAGGTCGGAGCGCAATTCCTGCTCCACGATGATATCGCGGTCCTGGATTTCCGGCGCGAGGAACGAGACGGACTCTTGCAACAATTGATTGATGTTTTCCGGCTGCGTTTGCAGTGCGGCGGGACGGATTGCCCGGAGAAACTGATTTACTATATAGTCCAGCCGCTTGATTTCATCCTTTGCCACCTCGATCGAATCCTGCACGTCGCGCCTGGATTCCTCGGGCAGTTTTCTTACTTTCCGCTCCATCAGTTGCAGATGGATGTGCAGCGAGTTCAGCGGATTGCCGATTTCATGCGCCACTCCGGCCGAGAGCAGGGTGAGCGCTGACAATCTTTCCGACTCGATTGTTTCCGCCGTCGAGCGTCTGCTTTCCGTGATGTCGCGCAGGATGATCGCGTAACCGGCAGGTTCCTGTCTCACCGCCTTTGATTTTTTCCCGCTCGGCTTCTCAATATTCAGCGGCACCCCGTAAAAATTGATGAAACGGTTCTGGGGGTAAAAAACCTCCATGTCACGACTGATCACCTTTTCGGATTCGGTGAGGGTGGACCAGTCCAGCCCGCGCACCCGTTCCGACAGGAGTTTACCCACGCAGTTCTTCATCTCCAGCCCGAAAAGATCGCATGCCGCCTGGTTCAGGTAGCTGATGCGCCCCTCCACATCGGTGACAATCACCCCCTCGTGGATCGCGTTGAAAATGGTTTCCAGGAACCCTTTTTCGCGCGCGAGTTGCAGCAGGTAATTCTGCACCTCCTCGGGGCCGACCCGCCCGATGCGCTCAATGAATTTGTCGAGAAACCCGGAGTTCATGGGAAAGGCGGAAGGATGAAGGCGGATGGATGAAGGATCAAGGCGGAAACCGGAAAAGAACCGTGTCCATGCCCCTCCGCGATCTTTTCGTGCAACTTCCCGCCGTGCGGGGTGTTCGATCACACGTGGCGCAACTGCCATTCAACCCGAAACAATTCAGAAATACACTTATTACAATGAAAAAATTCTTCTCATACGCAATGGTCACGGTAATCGCGCTGGCCCTGCCATCCATGGCACTCGCAAAGGGAAAAAAGGGAGACAACGCTGGCCAGGTCGCTGGAAAGGTGACCGCCGTTGACACAACCGCCAATACAATCACGGTAAGCCAGAAAAAGAAGGGCGAGGACAAAACATTCAAGGCTGCGGACGCAAAAGTCACGGTGGACGGCGCTGCCGCCAAGCTCTCCGACATCACGGTCGGAATGCACGCAAAAGTGACCGTGGGGACAACCCCGGACGTGGCGACCGCGATCGACGCCTCGGCAGGCAAGAAGGGCGACAAGGGCGGAAAGAAAAAGAAAAAGTAAACGGTTCATCCCTGCAAGAAATTGAAAGCGGCCCCGGAACTTCCAGGGCCGCTTTTTTTTCACGAACAGGAGTTCCCGCAAAAAAACTTAACCTTGTTTTAACAATTCTCCCGTTCCATCCAAATGCAAACTTAACAGTAGCGCTGTTCAATGATTAGTGACGATGCGGAGAAAAGCGATCTGCCCCTGGGTTCCCGCCGCAAAAGCACACCAAATAACAAATTATGAAAACAAACTTATTCAGAATTCTTACTGCCATCGTATCCGGTTTTGGTCTCGTGCTGCCTCCAGCGGCTTATGCGCAGACGCCAGCCCCGACTCCGGCGGCAACCACCACGACACCCGTCCCATCGCCCTCGGCGGTGGCACCCACTCCTCCGGCCAGGCCGGCGGGACCACAGGACCAACAACGCCGTCGCCCGGACAACGCGCCTGGCTGGCGCCAAGGCGACCGTCCGGATCAATTTGGACGTGGTGGATTTAATGCCCGTAGTGGCCGCGATGGCGGCCCACGCCGTGACTTCGACAGAGGCGGACGCGGAGACGACAGGGGCCCGCGCGGCTACGCAAGAAACGACCGCAATGGCGGCCCACGCAGTGATTTCGGCAGGGGTGGCCGCGGAGACGACAGAGGCCCGCGCGGATACGCAAGGAATGACCGCGACGGCGGCCCACGCCGTGACTTCGGCAGAGGCGGACGTGGCGACGACAGGGGCCCGCGTGGATACGCAAGGAACGACCGCGACGGCGGCCCGCGCCGTGACTTCAGCAGAGGCGGACGCGGCGACGACAGGGGCCCGCGTGGATACGCCAGGAACGACCGCGATGGCGGCCCACGTCGCGACTTCGGCAGGGGTGGACGCGGCGATGATAGAGGCCCGCGCGGATATGCCCGGAATGACCGTGGCAACGGTGGATCACACCGTGGTTTTCAAAGAGGTGGACATGGAGATCGCATGGCGCACCGCGGATTCCGTCACGGACAACGCAACCATGGATTTGGCCGAGGTGGACAAGGCCCCGGCATGCAACATCGCGGGTTCGGCAGGGGAGATCGTGCGGATACACGGCAGCATCGCGGGTTTGACGGGGGATTCCGCCAGCGGGGTGAAAACCGCCCTGCGGGAAATCCGCTGGAGCATCTCGACAAGGTGTTGAGCCTCACCCCCGAACAGAAAACCAAGTTGCAGCCGATCATGGACAAAGCCAGGCCTCAATTGCAGGCGATCCGCCAGGATGCCATGGAAAAGAGCAAGGCTGTGATGCAGAATACCAATAACCAGATCAAATCGATCCTGACTCCTGATCAACAGCAGAAGCTCGACCAGATTCAGCAGCGATTGAAGCCAGCGGCCACGCCGTCACAGGGAAACCAGAGTTCGCCAGCTCCCCAGCCGGCGAAGACTTAGCACAGAGGATACCGCTTCATTCTGAACGAAAAACCGCTGGTCCGGATCAAATCAACCGGAACTGATCCGGATCGGCGGTCGTGGAGGGCTTGATGAATTCCGCGAATTTTTTAACCAGGTCATTCAGCTTGGCGGCGTAATATTCCACGTTCTCGTCGCGTTCCTGCGGGTTCCAGTT
>Ga0068860_100000262_pt1 | contig 77065 bp, 72 predicted proteins | sample KBSSwiS32_FD_66597 | JGI IMG/M metagenome (GOLD analysis project Ga0068860, IMG submission 66597) | Switchgrass rhizosphere microbial communities from Kellogg Biological Station, Michigan, USA - KBS Switchgrass S3-2 | ecosystem: Host-associated > Plants > Roots > Rhizosphere > Soil ... | reverse complement strand
ATGCCGTCTACAAGCGCTACCAGGATCGCGTCGACGGAGTGGTCGCCCGGCGCGGTTACGTCCAGGGGAAGAACTGGCTGACCCGCAATTACCCTGGCCAAAAGCACAACGAGATCAGCTGGGCCTCGCGCGTCGACATCCCGCTTCAATTCCTGCTCCCGCCGCTCAAGCGGCGCTGAGGCCGAATCCTACTGGCGACGCGCCATGGCCCAGCTGCGCTGCGAAGCAATCCACGCGTCCCGAGCCGCAAACCAGTCCGCCCGACGCTGCGCCCAATCGCGCGCCGACATGTTCGGACGTTCCGCGAGCCAGGCGTTGCGCATGGTTTGCCAGCTCTGCCGATCGACCTGGAATTGTGCACGCCAGGAATCGATGTCCTGAGTGAGCGCCAGCTTGATCCTCGGTCCGACATTGGCCGGGATGTTCGCGCCGGCACGCGCCGCCCGGGCAAGAGCCATGGCGTCGGCGCGGTGCTGGGCTGCCATCGCCTGATACTGAGCCGCGGTCAGATGCTGCTGCGCGGCGAAATCGCGGCCGAACTGTCCCTGCTGCGATGCAATGTCGCGGGCAAGATCTGCGGTCCCGGAACCCCCGCCGGCCAGTCCCGGGGGACTGATCGGCGGACCGGCACCCATTCCGCTGCCAGGACCGGCCCCTGCCGGCGGGCCATGCTGGGCCACGGCCGCAGTTGCCGAAATCATCAGCGCCCAAGCGCCGGTAAGAATGGCTTTACGCATCTCACCTAACCTCCTGTAAATAATCGGCAAACTCACCAACTACCACCACGGGGTTGGGTTGCATTAAAAATGACGGGCGCCGAGTCACGGCAGCAGTGTCATCGCGGCCCGAAGCCGTAACTCGCAAAGTGCTCGATCCGCCGCGGCGCGATTATCAGGCCATCCACTCCGGGCGTGTCGAGAACGAAGCGCAGGGCCGCGGCAGCCATCGTCTCTTCCCGAGCGTCGGCCGATCGCCTCAGCCGCTCGATTGCAGCGAAGGATTCCTCGTTCGAATAGCCGGCACAGACCTCCGGCGCATGGGCCAGGCGGCTTCCGGACGGGGGCTCCTCGCCGAACTGATATTTGCCCGTCAGGAACCCGCCGGCGAGCGGGCTGAAAGCCATATAACGGAGCCCATGCTCGGCGCAGTACGGGATCAGCTCCCGCGCATCCGCCGTGGCGAGCAGGTTGTACTCGTTCTGGACATATTCGAAGCAGGCGGCGAGGCTTGGGCTGGCTAAACTCCTGACCGCCTTCACATCGGATAGCGAGGCGTTGGAAATTCCGAGGCGGTCGATTTTGCCCGCTTCAACGGCGCGCGCCATGGCGCTGAGCGTTTCCTCCAGCGGAGTCACGCGATCGAACTCGTGGATGTAATAGAGATCGATCCGCTCGAGCCCCAACCGGCGCAGCGACTGATCGAGGTGATAGGCGATCTCGGCCCGGCTAAGCGGCGTCTCGTCAGGCCGGCAGCCGTGCGGATTGCCGACCTTGGTCGCGATCTGCGCGTCCTGGAGGAAGGCAGCACCCTGGGACCGGAGCCACTTGCCAAGCACGATTTCGCTCGAACCGCCGCCGTAGGTGCTTGCGGTATCGAATCGTCGAAGGCCTACCCGCCGGGCATGATCGAGCAGCTTCAAGGCCTGCTCTTCACTGTCGCCGGCGCCGCGCAGGTTCGGCGACGAGCCAATTCCACCGAAATTGCCGCAGCCGAAGACAATCCGGTCGATATCGCTCTCAGCCAGCATCTTCCCGCCTCTTTCGACCGATCTTCGACCTGGGCCAATATTGGAGCATCAGGTGGTGGAGGTGCGGCCAGTCCGTAGTCGACAAGTCTCCAGACTCAAATTCCCTGTAACACGGCAATTTACAGGGAATTTGACGATTTCCGACCTCATTTCAGGAGCGGACCTCGTAGGAAACGCCAGTTTTCTGCTGCTTTTCGCTCGAAATTCCCTAGACCGAGGAACAGGGAAATTCGGCGTTCGCTACAGTGAATTTACGCAAGTCTAGCAGGAGCGTGATCCTACCTAGTGAGGCATGGATCGGGCGACCGAGCTGATGTCCGGTTTCGACCCGAAGCGGACGCGAGTTGCAACATTCCCCACCGGCGTTTTGGGCCGCGGCAATCGTATGGTATTTGCGGCGCTCCACGGCACTTACCGATGGTCATGCGCGATTGGCATTGTCCCAGGGAGGCCAAGATGATCGACGACAAGGGTCAGGCCCAAAGCGGCGGCGTCAACATTAGCGGCTCGGTCGGATCCGTTGGCGGCGACATCGTTGGCCGCGACAAGATCTCAGCGGCGGAGCTTCGACATGCGCTGCGGCCGGTTACCGAAGCGATCGATTCCGCGCCGCCGGACAGGCAGCCTGAAGCTCGCGAGAAGGTTGCGGCGCTCGAGCGCGAGATGACCAAGGGCAAGGACGCTAACGACGGAATCATTGCAAAGCTTGTCGATGGCCTGGTCGAACTCGTGCCGACGGCCGCTAGTGCGCTCGTGAGCGCCTTCGCGACGCCGCTCTTAGGCGCAATCGCCGGTCCGGTAACCAAGTTCGTTCTCGACAAGCTGAGAGGCGGGTGAGGACAGCATGAGGAGTTGGCGCTCATGAAGTCCTCGCCAAAAGAAGTCGGCCAATCAGGCGGCGTTGCGATCTCCGGATCTATCGACAAGATCTACGGTGACATCGTTGGCGGAAACAAAATCGGCCTCAATGAAGAGGAGCTGATCTCGCTTCTGGAGGCCCATGGCTTTCTCATCCGGAAGGCCTCGGCGGAATTGCGCTCGATGCCGGCCGGCAAGGCGGGAGATCGCGACCAGGAAAGGATGTCGAAGTATCTCCAGCTCTTCGAGCGGTCGGCGTTCGAGATACCCTGCATTTTCGAGGGAAGCCTGCTCTGGCTCGACCAGGCTGTCGATCAGATCCAGAACGCCTTGGGCACTGGCCGGGTCCGCTTCAGGGGACCGCATCAGGCCGCGTACAAAGTGCCGCGGCGATCCGAATTCGAAACGCAACCCTACAAGGACGCCCTCGCGCAAGTCGCAAGGATCCTCCTCCTTCTCAAGCACGAGGTTTCGGCGCTGATCGAGCTAATGGAGGGCGACCATCCTGGCAGCATCAGGGACGGGGACTATATCCACATGGAATTCTGGCTTGCCGGCCGGATACGCTCAGGCGCCGAGCGATCCTTCATCGCCGACCTCATCGAGCGCATGGACCAGATCGACCGGCTGCGGAATGTCATCCTCGATATTTTCAAGCTGAAGCGCATTCCAGTGTCGAGCGAGTTGCTCAAAGCCAGCCCCAAGATGCGCAAGTATGACTGGGAGCATTTTTATCTCCGCGAGCATGAGGTGATAAACGGGTTTCTCGGCTAGAGCCCCAGGAACGCCGACAATCGCACGATTGAGCTGTAGCGGGCCGCCGCGAAGTCCGCGCGCCTTCGCCAACCATGATGGCCGTCCGCCACACGCGGATTCTTATGTCCGTTTTCCACCCAAAGCAGACATAGCCGTCGTACTCAGGCCATCATGCATCCCCGCCCTACTGCCATAGCCCGGATTCAAGACGAGCCACGTCAGCTGGTTGCGCGCGACCGATTCCAGCGTACGGTCGAGACCCGCCGCTGACCGTTGCGCCGTTCAAGCTGGACAAAGATGTCCACCGCAGCTTCCACCAGCCCGGTTATGTCTTCCCGCCTGAGGCCCGTTCCTGTCTGCAAAATGAGAAGCGCAAGCTGATCCACGGCTTTGTCCGGCGTGTCGGCATGAATGGTGGTCAGTGAGCCGGGATGGCCGATGTTTACCGCACGCAAGAAGGTGAATGCCTCGACACCGCGAACTTCGCCAAGGATGATACGATCGGGACGCATCCTGAGCGACGCGATGAGCAAATCATCGGCCGTCACCTGGGCCTCCCCTAGAGCCCCCCGCACCGCGAGCAACCCGACCGCATTCTCGTGCCGCAGGACCAACTCTGGCGTGTCCTCGATAGCAATCAGTCTTTCCTCGGGCTCGATTTCTCGAAGAAGAGCGTTGAGCAAAGTGGTCTTTCCGGTGGACGTCCCCCCGGAAACGACGACTGTCTTCCTGTTCCGGACCGCGGTCTTGAGGAAGGATGACCAATCCAGCGCGTCGTAATATTTGTTCAGCTCCAGATCGATCAGATCCGCCTCGATATCACCGACTGTTGATGAAAACGCGCCGGCCGCGTCGAAATCGTCGAGGCTGAGATCCGCGGAACGATGTTTACGGATCGCAAGCGCCAACGGTCCCCGAGTCGCAGGTGGGGCAATTACCTGCACTCGCTCGCCTGTCGGAAGCGTAGCGGCGAGCAAGGGATGCTCACGGCTGACGCCTTGGTGGGTGATGCTGGCGATTTGCCGGGCAAGGCGCCACAGCAGCGATTCTGAAAGCTCCGGCACAGCAAAGCGCTCGGTCGCTCCGCCGAGCGTCTCGACCCAAACCTCTCCCGGTCTGTTCAGATAGATGTCGGTGACGTCCGGTTTGCTGAGAAAATCGGCAAACGGCTCGAGATAGATGTGAAGGTACGAAACGCCGCTCTCGGCGAGGTTGGTCATTGCCGGCGCCTGGATGATCCGCTCGAGAAATCCAGGTCACGGGCGACGAACACATTGACGAGGGTACCCTGTCTGACCGTGATCCTCGGTGGCCGCTCGATCGAAGGAGCTAAAACCTGCGCGGCAGCTCCGGTGGCGGCGCCTGTCGGCGCACCGATCACAACCGTTGTACCGGCGCGGCCAAGCAACGTCTGTCCCACATAGAGAGCGCTCTGAAAGGCAGAACTGAAGAAGCGTGCCAGAAAAAAACCGTGCACGGTTCCCGGTACGCCAGGGCCTCCGAGCGGATCAGCAGCCGGGGAATCCAACTTCATGACCACTCCGTCAGGGCGCACCAGCTCGGTCCAGGTGACCAGCACACGCTTCGAGCCCGCACGCGGGTCGGACTGAAACTCGCCAATCAAGCGGGAACCGCGTGGCACCAGAACCCGCCGACCATTAAAGCCGCGCGCATCCTGCGACACGATCGCCCTGACAAACCCGGGCCGGGACGTATCGATTGGCGTTTCGAGCACCGCAGGAATCATTGTTCCCGTAGGCATGACACTCGCGCGGTTGGCCAGCACGGTCGGGCGGACTGCTCCAGCCTTTGATCTCGAACTCGCCGCTTGCGCGCTCGCCTGGGAAGGTGCGTCGCCAGGCCCCTCTGCTCCATCACCCTGATCGAACTCCCCTACCGAATCCCCAACGAGCGCTGGCTCAGTGAGGCCGGAGCTAGCGGGGACAGGCGGCGCCTCGCTCGGATATTGTGGGGTGGCCGGTGGCAGGCCCGAATAGATGTTCGGCATTGGCATCGGCGTGGGCGGTGCGATGATCGGGTTGCCGTTCGGGACCGCAGGCGCGCTGATTACGACGGCGCCATTCCTGCCGCTCGCATTAATCGCCGGCCCATTCAGCGGGGAAGGTGCGGGAGTGACATTTATTACCTGCAGGGGTGATTGGTTAGGCGGCAACACCAACGGTGGTGGTGGCGCGAAGACGGCGCCGTCCAGAGCCTGCGGCTGTTGTGAGGTACGCTTGGCTTCGTCGCGCCGTCCGTTCAGATAGAGGAATAGCAGCACCGCCAATATCGCGGCGATTACAGCGACGCCGATGCCCGAAAGACCATTCCGCGGCAGCGGAACGATCGGGCCCAGGTCGCGATCGATGGGCCCGGCACCACGGAATTTGGTCTCGATATTCATTTGCGCGAGCGGCCGACGCGCCGCACGGCCACGGCCTCGGCGTCGCCGAAGCGAAATTTGTATCGGCTGGCGGTGCCTTCAATGACATAATCGTTACCGACCATCCGGCCGTTCACCACCGCCTCCTCACGCGCATTCATGGTGAACACCGCCGGGAGCGGAGTTTGCTTGGCCCAGGTCACCGTGGTCCGTTTGCCGTCGTCATACATGAACTGCGGAAACAGAGCGCGGTCGCCCTGCAGCCTATAGGTTGCGACAGGGTTGAGCCCGGCCGAGCGAGCCGGCGCATCTCCGAGGTAGCTGAAACGCACAACGAAGGACGATTGGCTCTCGGCGGCGGGTTCGAGAAGAAACACGTAACGGCGCTGATCGGTCAGCACGATGAGGTTGGTTGGGGAGGCGCCAGGCATCGGCTTAATCACCACCTTGTCGCCGCTGCGGGTCTCGGTGATCTGCCAGCCAGCCGAGTTGCCGATCACCAGATTGTCGATCGCTTCATCGGGCGACAGTTCGATGACCGCGGCGTAGCCCAAGGCAACATCCAGCGTCACCACCTTGTCCGCGCTGTAGGGCAGCAACTGAATGCGCGGGTCTGAGGTTGGCAATGGCTGCGCTGTGGCCAGGCTCGCGACCAGGATCGGCAGGACAGCAAAGGCCCGTTTCATTGTGCTCTCCGCCCTGCTGGAGGACTGAGCGGAGAACCTTGGGGCACATGAGCGTCCGGAGACGGTGGGCCATTTGACGCCAGTGCACTCGACGCGGCGAAGCCATTCCCATCCGCCTGCACCGAACCCGAAAGAACTTGCGACGGCGGGGACATGCCGGGCTGAGAACTGGAAGGATCCGCAACAGCAGTCATGGCTTCGGCGTCGCGGCGGTAGCTGAGGACCTGAAATCCCAGCGGGTTCACCAGCCTGTCCTCAACACTCATTGGAGCATTGACGTAGCGATAGCGGACCGTCGCGATCCACGGCTGGGAGACATTCCGGCTACCGTTCAGGTCCTGGAACAAGGTATCGAAGCGAACCAGCGCAACCCCCTCCCCAAGCTTCGACACACTTTTTACGCGAGCCGCGATGACCGTCCCTGGTGCAAACCTGTTGAACGGGCTCGCGGGATTGGAGGCCGGCATCTGGCCAAGATAATCAGAGCGCGCGGAGCCCGACGACCACAGCGCGACTTTCCGGTAATCCGCCGCCACGGTCGCACGATCAAAACCCTCCCGCGCCATCACATATTGCGCGAGAAATGCCTGGGTGAGCGCTTCGTCCGCAGCGACGGGGCGCGGGCTATTGGGATCGAGCGATGTGACGTAACCGGTCTGCCGATCGACCAGCAAGGTGATGGGCTGAACTGTCTTAAGGGGCGCGAGCATCGCCAAGGCAACGGCTTCAAAGCAGGCAATGCCTGCGGCTATGCCGGCAGCGGTCCAGGCCAGGCGGCGCGAACGCGCGGCCTCGAGCTGAGCGTCAGCAGCCCAGCTCGCCGCTGATTCAAAATACTCTTTCCTGTCGCTCACGGCATCTTATCCCTTCGGGCAACACTCCGTGTTCGTTTTGCGAAGGCCTTGCGGCCCCCCAAACCCAGTCGGTTGGAGGTGCTGCGAGCATGCGACCGCTCGACCGTCTCGGCGGTCTGCCAGGGACGCGATGGCGCCCCGGTTGCATCCTCACGGGGAGATCGCTCGCGGTGCATTGTGCGAGACAGCACTTCGGCCACAGCGGCGACGCGGCTCGGAGCATGGATCTCGAGGAATTGCTCGGCAGACGGCCTGCCACTCACGCGATCAGGCACGGACGGCCGAGCATAGGCAGACAATCCGCCTTCCCAATGGATCACTGGTGGCAATGAGGTTGGCGGTAGCTTGAGCGCGCCCGCCATCTTCATCGAGAGCACCATCAGCACGAGCATGATGAACGCAAACAGGGCGACGATCGTGGTCAATGCCTGAGGATCGACAACACCCATGGACGATGTGAACCGCAGGGCTTCCAACCTCCCCAGCTCGCTTTCGACCATGACCAGGTCCATCGCCGTGACGACGGTGGCAGCAACCATCGTCAATGCGGCTCCGGCCAGCGCCCTCAGCCATCCATTGAACAGCCCGCTGGTCCCCTGAAACAGCAAGCTCATGAGCGGTAGGGGAGCCGCGGCGAGCAGAAATCCGATCGCAATCTGCAGCGCTGCGATGACGCCCATGGTCGAGATGACCAGCAGCGACGCCGTATTCGGGAGCGGCGACTGGAACTTCAGCAGCGTTGCGGCCGGCTGCTGGGGCGCGTTTCCGGTTGCCGATTGGGCAGACGCCTGTGGCGCAGCCACGTCGACCGTTCCCAGTCTGAGAGTGTCGTAGGCGTCCTGAACCCGTCCGCTGAGATCGGACGATGGGAGACCGGACGCCGGAAGGATCGAGCCCGCAATCTCCATCGGGCCATCGACTGCGACGCGGTAGACCAAGGTCTGGAATGCGGACCAGCTGGTCACCAGCGCGAGGACGATGCCGAGACGCACCGCCCAGCCGACGCCATCGCGCAAACTTGGGACGCTTCCGAGCAGCATTCGATAACCGATGAGCGCGATGAAGATCGTCACCAACCCCGTCAGCAAGCCGGTCCCAAGCGGTCCGCCGGCGAGGGCCAGAAAGCCGTTCTCACCAAGTGTGCGCGCTTCGCAGCTCACATATTGCGTGAGGCGTAGAGCAACGCCCAGACCGGGATCAGGACCGGTGCAATAGGACGTCATTCGGCCGCGTCCAGCAAGCGAGGCATCCAGTCGGACGGCACCTCGCCATCCTCCTCACGCATCTCGTCGAGAATGCGGACGGTATGCTCGCGACCCGACAATATGGTCAGGAGCTGCTGGTCGCCCGAAAGGTCGAGGCGCGCGACGACGCTGTCGTTTCCGTGCTTGATCAGGAAGGCATGGGCGTTATCGGGCAAGGTGCGCACGAGGTCATATTCGTGCTGCGTTAGCCCAAAGCCCGTCATGTAATCGCCAGCCTGCGCCTTGGGATTGGCCATGAAGATCTGGGTCGCGGCCTGCTCAACGATGGCCGAGGCAATGCGACTGTTGAGTGCATCCTCCGCACTCTGCGTCGCGAAGCCGACGATCCCGTTGCGCTTGCGGATTGTCTTTTCCCAGTCGCGGATCCGCGCCGTGAACACTTCATCGTCAAGCGCCTTCCAGCCCTCATCGACGACGATGATCGACGGGGTTCCATCAAGGCGCTGCTCGACCCGGTGAAAGAGGTACATCATGGCCGGTGTCCGGGCGGTGGGATCATCCAGGATGCGGGTCATGTCGAAGCCGACGACATGAGCGTCGAGATCCACCCGATCGTCGGCATTGTCGAACAGCCATGCCCGTTCGCCGTTGCCCCACCAGGGAGCGAGTCGGGACGCCAAATCCCCTGACCTCGGACGATCATTGCCACGGAGCAACTGCGCGAAGTGACCGAGCCTCCGGTAGGCGATCGGCGCTTCCATATTCGCGTCCACCGCATCCTTAAGGTGGGCAATATCGCTGGCATCGAGCTCGCGTCCCGGTTCGGCGACTAGCCGGCTGAGCCAGTCAATCAGGAAGCGGCGATTTTCCGGAGTGTCGTCGAGCAGGAGCGGGTTGAGGCCGGAGGGCTGACCGACTCGCAGAACGTCATAGCGGCCGCCGATTGCGCGCAGGAACAGCTCAGCACCGCGATCCTTGTCGAAGAAGACGATCCGCGGATCGAACTTGCGGGCCTGGGCCAGCAGGAAATTGAGCACGACCGTTTTGCCCGAACCAGAAGGGCCGATGACCGTGAAGTTGCCAAGATCGCCGCGATGGAAGTTGAAATAATAGGGTCCGGCAGCGGTCGTTTCGAGCACCGTCACCGCCTGGCCCCAGTGATTGTCGTCGATCTGGCCGCGCGGGAAATTGTGAAGGCTGGCGAGGCTCGCAAAATTGCGGCTTGAGACCAGCCCTCGCCTCGCCACATAGGAAAAATTGCCGGGGAACTGCGCCCAGAAGGCCGGCTCGAGCGCCATCTCCTCGCGCACCGAGATCATTCCAAGATCGGTCAGCGCGGCCTGAACCTCAGCGACTCCCTCGTCGACCGCAATCGGCGTATTTCCGCGGACAGCGACGGTTAGATGATGCTCGCCAAAGGCGGCACGGCCCGCGGCAACGTCGTCGCGCGCGAGCGCGAGCTCATCGCGCAGGCTGAGCGCCTCGTCATCCGCGGCGCGCATTCTCCTCAGTGCAAGATTGACCCGCCCCAGAGCCGCCTGACGATCGACGAAGGCAAAGCTTTGGGTGGCCGTCAGCTCGATCGGCAGTCGGAGCAGCTCGTCGAGCATTCCTGGCGCGGTCTGGCCGGGATACTCCTTGACTGCGACGATCCCGGTAAAGGCCCGACCGAGGTCGCCGGAACCAGAGAGCTCGATCGTCTGCGCGCCGAAACTGACCCGGCGATAGGGCAGGTACTGACCGATGTCGCCTTGAGGCAGGCGAACAGGTCGCAGCTCACCATTGTAGAGCCACGAGAGATATTCGAGCGGCTCTGAGCACAGCGCTCCTTTGGAATCGTACGTCCCAAGCAGGCGCGCCCCGTATGGGACCAAAGCCGCGAGGAGCGCGTCACGCGCTGCGTCGAGTTCCCGTCGTTCGTTGACGAATTGCGCGGCGCGGCTTTCGCGAGAGGCCTGCCCGGGCAGACGCAACAGTCGCTCGGTCCGCCCGCTGGTACCCTGAAGCGGGCGGCGGATCAGGCAGAGAAAGAGATCGTTGGCGAACAGCTGTTTGGACGCAAGCCGTCGCCGCCATTTCTCATCGAGCTCCGCGCTGAAAGGATCGGTAAATGTGGCCTCGAGCTCCGGGTCGACGCGATGCCGAATGATGTGCTGATAGAGAGCGAAGCGCGACGTGCCGATCGCCTGCAGCATCGCGTCGCGAATCGCCTTTCGGTAGTTGAGCTCGACAGTATCCACGGTTTCGAAGAGTAGCCCGTCGAGGGCGAGAACCTGCATGAGTCTGCCGTCGCGCAGCAGCAGCGTATGGTCATCAATCTGGGCGAGATATGGGAGGTGATTGCCGGCGGGTCTTTCCCGCGACCATTCGTTGGCCGGTCTACTCAGGCGCGATAAGAATTGCAGCGCCATAATCTGTAATTCGGGATGCGCGGGCAGCGGCGGACCTTTGTCAGCCATAGCTCGAAAATGTGCGGGTCACGCAGGCACGCGGCGGTGCCGATCGCATGGACGATAACGGCCGCGAGCAGCACCCACACGGATTTGAAGATGAGGAACAGCTCGGTGGTGAGGACGGCGTTGCCGATTGCGTAACCATAGGTCACGCCGAGCAGCATCTGCGGCCGGGTGAGACCTACGAACAGGATGTCGCGGTCGAGCGTCTCCACGTCAGTTGCCGAGCGCGGCGGTTGTCTGGATTCCGCCGACGATGCTCGCGGCGCCGAACAGGATGAAGCAACCGAGGATCACGGTCGCGCCGTAACGCCAGTTCATTCGACCGGTCAGCATCAGGAACCCGACTGAGGCGACCGCAATCACTGCGACCACCGTCGCCACCGTCCCGAGCAAAGTGCCCTGGAGCCAGTGGAGTGCGCCGACAATCGGGCCCGAACCGGCCGGGTTCGAATAGCTGTCCTGTGCGAAAGCGGGCGCAGCCCACGCCGCCGCGAGAACGGCCGCGATCAAGCTATTTCGACTCATGAGACCCCCCGTCTTTCGTCGAAAATTTTGTAGGCCCGCCCGGGGGCGGGTCAAGCGAGGATGTGGTTGATCGGCCAACTTTTTCGGGAAAACCAGCGGAGACGGGAGCATCCATTGGTCATCTAGCGGAAAATGTCCTTGGTCCGCTGGTCCGGGACGGACGCCCCGGCATAGGGATCGGAGGACATGGGCCTGGGAATCGAGGGCGTGTAGGCCAGCGGCGGTACTACCTCGACGACCGCTTCTGGCCTTGCTGTCATCACGCCGACTAAGCCGTTCGCGATCGCCGCGGCGGAGAACAGGACGAAGCAGCCGATTATGGTGGTTGCACCGCGACGGGTCGGAATCCGGCCGGACAACATGAGAGAACCTATGGCGGCGATGGCGAGGATGGCGATGGACGTGGCGAGGGAGCCGATCAATAGTTCCTGCAACCAATGCGCAGCGTCCAATAGGGCCAACTCACCGACCCGACTTGAAGAGTTGTTTCGGCTGACCGCTCGGATCAATTACGATGCCGTAATGCACAACTTGGCTATAAGCTGAACTATTTGTGACGGGCCAATGGAACTCTAAACTGCAGCCCTGATCGCCGAGCTGGTATGCCTCGATTTGCGTGTTGCCTTCCCTTCGCGCATGAAGAAGCTTGGGAATCGTGGGTCCGGGGGCCGTTTCTGCAAGACAGTTCTTATCTTCCAGAATTTGTAGCGGTCCAGCGTCCATTCCTGTGCGGCTCCGCAATGACCACAGACGCTTATCAGAGCGGTCGATCATTGATATCGATCCGTCGAACGTAGCGATACACCAGCGGGTCATCTGTATCTCACACCGTATTCTGGGCGCAGCCATTATCGCTGCTTCACCGGAAACGTCTGGGCCGCCGATCAACGACGCAATGTTTAGGATGATGCCGGTGATCATCATTGACATTTAGACTCAAATACCGTGACTTGGCATTGTTGCACCTTGTCCGCGCCTTTGTCTGCATTTTGTAGAACTTCGTCAACTGATTGCTGGTTAGCTTGTCCAGTCCCGTTCTTCATGAGGTTCGTGGGGCCGGCCACGTCAGCCGGGAGAACATGGCCGTTAGTGTCCACCCCACCCTTGTATTGATCTCCGGCATAAAGTCCGTGCCCAATCTCATGGCCGACGGTAGTCGCTCCCTGAGCATTCGGAGCAATTTGAACATCCTTGCCTCCGATAGCGTTGATGTGCGAGCGATCAGCACCGTTCGAGCTGAAGTCATTTAGTAAGGCGTTTGGATTTAGTTGTATTGCTGTCGGATCATTACCGGGAACTAAAGAAACCGTGAGATTTGTACCATTCGAAGCTTGGCCACTCAGATTCTGCCCCATCGAAGCAATGTCATTATCTTTGAATTGTGTGCCATTGTTTGAGAATGTCTGGACGATTACGGTTTGTCCGTTGTCATAGTAGTAAACATCTTTTTCTTTTCCGTTCTTGTCCACGAACGTAATCGGATCGTTCCCAACATATGCATAAAGGTTGATTTGATCGTCGTAGCCGACTGGATCGGTCTGCATGAAACGACCAAGCGTCGGTGAGTATGATCGGGCCTTATAATGATACAGGCCAAGCTCGGGGATTAGGATCTGACCCGTGTACTGGAACCGGCTGATGTTGGATGTCCCAGGGACACCATATTCGTCGTACGTGTTGGCTTGGATCAGGTTCCCGGACGAGTCGCTGATGGCGACGATAGTACCCTGGTTATTGGCATGCATGAATCGCCGAGTACTCGAGCCAACGGTGGCACCCTCATACCAAATGAGCGGTTCAATGCCGAGGCCATGGACATAACGTCGGAGCAGGACGCCACTGCTGTTGAGCTCGGCCACCAGCGCATCTCCGTCATAGAGCAGACGCGTTGAGCCCGATGTTCCCGACGTCTGGTAGAGGCGGCCGTTGGGGTCATAATTAAGGGTTGCGGTCTTGCCGCCCGTTGCCGTGATAAGACGGTTCTCCACGTCATACGTGTAATTCGTGGTTACGCCGGCATTCGTCTCGCTATTGAGATTGCCGCTGGAATCGTACGTGAAGCTCGCCGGCCCAGCGGAGCTATACTGGTTGAGGCCATTCCGTGTGTAATTACGATTGATCGCCAGGGTCTCGAGGTAAGCATAGCTGTCATTGGAGCGCGCGCGACTGAGAATCTGCGAAGCCGGATTGTAGCCAAACGACGTTGTCACATTCCCAGCACCGTTGACGAAGGCTTCGCTCAGCGTTGCGAGACGCGAAACGCCATCATACGCATAACTGGTCGTCGCGCCGCCGACCCGAGTCAACGCCTGACGTTCGCCAGTATCGTAGTAAGTCGGAGTGACAAGCACTGTCGAGCCGTTTTCACGAATGGCTGTGACCTTGTTCTGCGCGCTATAATCATACGTGAAATACGCCCCGTCGGTATGCGTGATCCGGATGCGGTTCGACGCGGCGTCATAAAGGTAGCTGAGCTGAAGTGCGGCTCCGCCAGTGTTATCCGTTGAACTTGATAGCCGCTTCGCGTTGTCGAATGCACTGACCACGCCCACACCAGAAGCCGAGCCGAAGCGCGCATCGGTCTGAAGGCCTCTCAGATCATAGGCGGACCATACCCAATTGGCGGCCGGCTCATCGATACCGCCGGTGCGATAGTGCCGCTTCCACCGCCTATCGAGATTGTCATAGTCGACGGCTACCTCGCGCCCGTCGCGCTTCCGGTCGAACGTCACATTGCCGTCAGCGTCGTAGGTCCATTGTTCATAGTCGCCGGTGTTGACACTGCCGGCCGTCGCAACCGCGGTCGCGGGGGTCGCGCCATTGAAGCTTGCGGGCAAGGTCGTCGACGGGAACTGCCACTGCTGCTTGCGACCGTACGTATCGTAGACCAGCTTGGCATGCGTACCGACGCCATCGATTACGTCCTGTTTGTCGCCGTTAACGGTATACGTATAGGTGACGTCCGCTTTCTCGATGCTGGTCCCAACCGCTCGCCGCGTCTGCAGTACCTGGCTCGCGACGTCGTAGACGCTCTTGGTGATCCGGTCCGGACCGTCCGACCCTTGCGTGCCCAGCACACAGGCATCGCTGCCAGTCGCCGGGATCGCCGACAGGTTCATCCGCACCGCGTTGCACAGCTGCCGACCGTCGGCATCGTAGGTCATCTGCGTGACCGACTTGACCGCCCCCCCAGCGCTTACCCGCGCCTCAGTCTGCATCCCGCGCGCGTCGTAGCTGAGGCTAGTCTGTTGTTGGACCGTGAAACCCGTCCAAGCCGACGGTGCGACGGTCACTCCCGGGAAGCTCGACAACGTCCCCTTCTCGATCAGGACCAGCTGACCGTCATCGCTCCAGGTGTAACGAACCGCCGGATAGGCCCAGGGGCTTATGCCATCGGAATCCGCCTCAATTTGGCCGGTCAGACGATGCAGCGCATCATAGCGGAAGCCGGTTGTGTACTCGACGGCGAAGGATGGGCTCGCTGCCGCGACCGAAGCCAGGAGGATCGAGAGCTGCCGCGCTCTCAGCGCTGCCGCCCGGCTCACGGGCACGTCACCTGACGCGGGTCGCTGATGCTGATGAGATTGCCGGCACCATCGAACTTGACGCAGGTCCGCAGATTCAGCCCGCCCTGATCCACCGTCGCCGCGCTGACCGTGAACTTGTTCGCCGCATCGCGCGTGTACGTCGTGGTCGTCGACAACGCGCTCGAAATTCTCTCCGTCTTGCCGATGAGCAGCTTGAGAGGAGTCCCGTCGGTGCCGTTGAGCCCCGTCGAATAACTGAGCGTGGTCATGGGCCGGTTCCCCGCCGGGTCGGCCGGCTTGGTCACGTTCAGCAGCGTACCGTCGCTGTTCCAGGCATAGTCGGTAGTAAAGCCACTTATTCCCAAGCCGCGGGGCGGCGTTTCGGTCAGCAGCTTGTTGCACGTCGCTTCTGGCATTGTACAAGTGACGACCGTCGGCCCGACCACATAGTTGTAGGTGGAGGTAAGGTCGGTCGAGCCATTGCCGCCGACCGGACGTTTCGACGAACTCAGCGTGTTGCCGCGCGCGTCGTAGGTGGTGACCTCGGAGTCTCCGGCGGGACGGATCTTCTGGATCACCCGGCCGAGCGCGTCATAAACGGTCGTCGTCTGCCGACCGAGTGCGTCGATCGAGGCGACTGCCTGCCCGTAGCGGTCATATTTCGTCACATCACCGAGCTTCGGGGTCGCCTGATTCTGCAGCGGCGAAATGATTTCCGAGCGGAACGGGTTGGTATGATAGTTCCACACGTTGCCCGCGATGTCCGTCAGCGTACGGACATTGTAGTCGCCGTGCTGATTTGCCCAATCGCCATAATCGAGCGCGACGTCCGGGGTGTTGGGCTGGCTCGGCTTATAGATCGCATTCAGGGTATAATAGGTGCCGTAGAGGCCGTAGGTCAGCGCCTTGCCGTACTTCCACACCTTCCCGTTCGCGTCGACGACGTCATTGGCGTAGGATGTCCATTGGGTTTGAGTAGTGGTGACGGGCACTTGCTCGACGTCTGTCAGTTGACCGCCATTGGGCCCTTGCGAGCAACTGTATGGCGGGTTGTTGGGGGTGTTCGTCTGTTTGACTTGCGCATCCATGTCGACGGTCATCGTCGCGCCAGCTGAGGTCGCGAAGGTGATCTTCGCCGGGCGAGGGGTGTATTCGACCGGTGTCCACGTCCCTCCAATCAGCTCGCACTGGCTGAACGTCCCCTTCTGGCCGTAATCATAGGGGCTGTTGATCGGCCAGCTGATCGACGCGCCGAGGTTGTTCGTAACCGAGTCGAGACCGGTGACGTCCGCCGCCGCGATGGTCGTGAAGTAGCTGGTGTTGACGACCACACCGTTGGGGAAGCTCCACCGGTCCATCGGCAGCGACTTCTTCGAGAAGACACTGGCCATCCCCGGCGATGAAAGATCCGTGCCAGTAACCGGCGTCTGCGTCGGATAGCGGCGGGTCGAGCCGTCACGATCGGTCAGCGTGAAGCTCACTGGATGATATAGCCGCCGGTTGATGATCCCGGCCACCGGCGTGCCTGACTGGACGAGCTTGGTTCCGTCACCTGATCCCGACGCGAACGTTCCATTCTGCTGTCGGTAATAGGTCCGCTCGCCATCGAGCCCCGACGCGATAACCACGCTGTTGTCGATCGTCTGGTCGGTGAACCAGGTCGCCGCCTGAGCGGCAGCGTGCAGATGCTGAGCGTCGACCGTCTTGGTGAGGTCGCCGAGCACAGTAATCAGGACCAGAGCAGGACCAAGTGCCTGCGCACCGCTACCGCCCAACGCGGACGAACCGTCGTTCGACGAGGTCGCAAACTGATACCAATTGTGTTTCCAGCCAATGCCGAAGCCGTAATTTTCGGGATCGGTCTGGTCGTAGGCGCGCTGCAGGCTGAGCGAGAAGGGGAACTCACCGACGCCGTCGACAAGGTCGGGAGCCGGCGAATATTTGAGATGGCCGGTCTTGCCGTCAACGTTGATCGCCGCCCGGATGATGTCCTTGGATTCCGCCTTGGGTGCTTCGGGCTTGCGGATGGTTCCTTCGACCGAATCGATGGCAACGCCGACCCCGGCTTTCAGCACGCGGCCGCGACGCGGATCGTAAACCAACATCGCGACCTTGTCCGGAACGCCGCCAGTGCCGGGATGCCAGGCAAAGAAGGCCGAGCGTTTCAGTTCACCGCCGACATACTGGTCTTCGAGCAGGGACATCGTGCGCGTCACGACACTGGCGACGGTGATATGTGGTTCGATGAGGTCGCCGTGCTTGGGAACCAGCACCGAGTAGCCCTCGCTGACATAATTCCCGATCGCGGTGAGCGCTGCGGCCGGGTAAGAAGCGGCAAGATTGTTGGTGCTCTTCACCGAGTTCCAGGTCGACGTGTTCGTCGCCAGATAAAGCGGGGCCGCCGCATCACCCGCTCGGGTCGATTGCTGGGTGAGCAACGACAGCGAGGCCATGTCATAAACGGCGTCCTGTTCCTGGCGAGGAACTGAACCCTCGATCAGTGGCAAACCAAAGCCGGCTGTGAACGCCGCTGCCGTATCATCCGTCGTCGAGGCGCTCGCCGAAAGCGCGCTGACCGCGCCTTCAAAATCCATCGTCAGGGAGTTCGCTATGGTGCAGCAGTTCGGCGAGTTGGTCATCGCCTGCGAGACATTGTCGAGCGTGTGCACGCCGATGAGGTCATGGAGCAGATAAGTATTGCCTTGAGCCCAGCTCGCTGTGTCGAGGAACTGCGAATATTGGCGGGCGACGCTGGCGAGCGTCGGGGCGAAGATCATGGTGAATTTGTTGACGGGTTCGTTGCGCTGCCGCGCCGCCTGGATCTTGACCCGGTCGCTGACCCCTGTTCCCGTATAACCCCAGTCGTTGGTGACGTAGAAATTGCCGCCGTAGTTGGGGCCGACGCAGGCTTTGCTCACGAGCTGCTTGGTAAGCGTCCGGTCGCCATATGTGCCGCTGCTGGCGGCATAGGGATGATCGATCGCAATCACCGCCGACGCGGTAGCGGCGGCATTAGCCTGGTTGTTTAGATAATAATCGCAACCATTTGTGGTCGACCCCAATAAAGTCGGCGCCGGGTTCGATTGCCCTCCGAGAATCGGGGAGAAGCTGTTGCTAGAAGTGCTGTAGGTATAGCCGAACCCGATCGTCTTGCCGCCGACCTGGTCGGCAAAATAGGTGTTGTAAGCCGTCGTCGTGTTCCCGACCTTGAGCGACACGATGAACGATGCGCGGAATTTGTCCGGAATCTGTCCGGTCCAGGTCCGGTCCGAGCTGACAACGTACGGAAGCGTCGTCCGCCGATCTTCGCTTGAGGGATGGGCGACGATGTCCCGTGTTCCGATAATGGCATCCGCGCGCTTGCCGACGCCGTTGCTTGCCAGATGGGCTTCCACGTTCGCCCGGTATGTGTCGAGCTGAGTCCGGAAGGCCGACTGGTTGAAGTTGCTGATCGTGGTCCCGGTGCCGCCGCCGCCTGCCGCAAGCAACGTCGCCTGACTGTAGCTCAGCGCTGGCTGCCAGGATGTGCCCGCCCGCGGCGCGTAGGTCTTGAGGCCCGGGTCGAACAGATATTGCGTCCCGCTGATCGTGACCTTCACCCACGGGTGAAGCATCGTCACGGTGTAGCTGGTCCCCGTTCCGGTTACCGTCGCCGGGATTCCTCCCGCGGCGAGGACCCGCGACGCCTGAGCTCCGGTGGTTACATTGAGCCAGCTCGACATGGTGGTTTCATTGAGGGTCACCGTGCCGAGGATGTACTGCGGACTGTATCCGGTGCCGGCCACGGCGTCGGCCTCGCGCAGCGCCTCCACCATGAACTGCGCTTGGTCGAAGTCGGTCCCACGACCGTTGAGGACGATCCCGCGCGCCCCCTCCTGAACGCCGAACATCGGGATGGTTTCGACGTTGTCGCGAACGTACGCAAAGATCTTGTCGACGTCGTAGCGCAGGGCACGCGCCTGTTCCTGAATCAGCGGGTCCCGCGTCGTGGGGGGCGTCGGGCTGGTCGGCGTCCCGTAGTAAGTCAGCGCCGCGGACGGAGTTACGATCGGAGCGTTCGCAATCACGAGCGTTGGTTGCGCGGCATAGGCCTGGCCGGTTCCAAGCCCTCCGACAATAGCCGCATAGATCACGCTTCGAATTGGCAAACGAAGTCTCACACCGGCTCGCACGACACGCATTCGCTGACCTCTCCGCAACAGTGTGAGCCCAATGTCCGTCCCACTCGCCTCAATTGCCGGCCTGACGCCGACAGGCGGATCGGGAACAATCGCTTTCATTGGCCGGGCGCCTGCTGGCAGGTGCCGCCGCTGACAGTCACCGTCAGCGTCGCTGTGGCAGTTGCGCCTCTCTGGTCCTGGACTGTGTAAGTTCCCACCTTTGCGCCGGTGCTGTTGAGCGAAGTGAACGTAATCTCGCTTGGCGGGGATAAGCCCCAATTGCCGGCGCCCGTGACATTGGTGACGGCCAGCGGGTAATCGCCGTCCGGATCGGTGTCGTTGGCCGTGACGTTGTAGGTCGCGGTCGTGCATTTCTGCTGCGTCCCGGTGTCGTTGACCGGTGTCGGCGGTTGATTGTCATTGTCATTGATGATTGCTGTCGCGGTGTTAGGTGTCCCAAGGGTCGCTCCGCCGGTTGGCGAGGACAGGCTCATCGTGAATGTCTCGGCACTCTCGCCCGTTGTATCGTCGATGGTCGTGACACTGACCGGCTGCGAAGTCTGGGCCGAGGTGAAGGTCAAAGTGCCCGACGCGGTGGTATAATCGCCCGGAGCAGCCGCCGTGCCATTGGCAGTGGCATAGCTGACGTCGCAGCTGCCGGTCGCGGTCCCAGTCTTGGTCACCGTGAAGCCCGAGTTCGTGCCTTCGGTGACTGCCCCGTTGCTGGCAATCGTAAACGTCACTCCGCTGCAGGCCGGCGCGGTGTCATTGTCGTTGATGATTGCCGAAACGCTGTTGGGCGTTCCGAGCGTCGCTCCGCCGGTCGGTGATGACAGGCTGGCGGTAAACGTTTCTGCGCTCTCCACCGCCGCATCGTCGATCGTCGTGACATTGAAGGTCTGGGACGTCTGCGCCGACGTGAACGTCAGCGTGTTCGAGGTGGACGTGTAGTCGCCCGGCGCCGCCGCCGTACCGTCGGCGGTTGCATAATTAACGTTGCAGCTGCCCGTCGCGGTGCCGCTCTTGGTCACCGTGAACCCGGAGCTCGTCCCCTCGGTTACGGGACCATTGCTCGCGATCGTGAACGTGACGCCGCTGCAGGTCGGAGTTCCGGTCGTGACCGTCACATTCGAGCGGTTGTCCGCCGGATCATAGGTGTAGGAAGACGTCGTGCCGGTGCCGGCGGTGCCCGTGACCTGCACCAGGCGCCCGAGCGCGTCGTAGACATACGTGGTGGTGTCGGACTGTGCTGCGCCTGCCAAAAGCATGGCTGAAAGGGCAACAACCAGCCCTCCCGCAATACTGCGAGATCGCACCCCCTGTGCCCCCCAGTTCTTTACGATTCGGCAGAGTGAAAACAGACCGAAATGAAACGGCCGTCAAACTCTTTTTTTTCGGCTGCGTATCTTGCCGATTACTAACGGAAATTCGGAGCGGCAGATTCCGCTGCAACCGAAATATAAATAAGAAGCTGCGCCGAATCGACGTCGATCGCTCCCGAACTCGGCCCCGCGTCAGCCGGCATGGCAAGGCACGTTATGTGAAACGACGGTTCGGGTGCGGCGTCACGCGGTGTCATGCTGCCGTTTATCTCCGGTTAAATCCAAATTGACTTGATGATCCGGCAGGTACATCCTCTGCGCCAGGAATCAGTGTGCCGAATCCGCTGACTGAGCGTGCCGCAGCCCTGCGGAGGGCTATGGCGCAAAAGTCATCCGGAGGGGTACATGAGGGTCATCCCGCGAACTTCGATCCGCGCCTGGTGCAGCCGGGCACTCGCGCAAGCGCGAAGGCCTTTCGCGCTTCGCGGGCAACGCCATCATCACCTGCACGTAATGGCAGCCGCTGTCACTGTCGCGCTCTCTGCATGCGCCACGCCAGGGCCCGTCATCACCGAGAATGTGGGGGCGATCCGCTCCGGCGTTGTCGCGGCGAAGCAGCAGGCTGAAGCCTCCTTTGCAGCGGCCAACCAAGTCAGCCGGGAACAGGCGATCGCGCGCAAGATCAGGCACTCCGAGACGATCCTCAGAGAGACCGATTTTCCGCTCGCAGTCCCGATCGAATCCGCACGGGACTGGAGCGGCGCCTTCGATATCCTTGACCAGTACGGCGCGGCACTCCAGAGCCTTGTCGATCCAAAGCGGGCGCAGGAGACATCAAGCGCTCTCGGCGCACTCGGCCAGAGCCTCAATTCGCCAAACATCAATGCCAAAATTCCTTCGTCGCTGACGGCCGTGTTCCAGACACTCGGTCAGGCTCTCGTGCAGGCGCATGCGGAACGTCGGGCAACGTCGGTCATGCGCGCCACCGATGTGGCATTCAATGATGTCGTCGGTCAGATGGCAACGGCAATCGGAAAGCCGGCAGAGCCGGGAAGTCTCTCAAACACTGTGGCTTCTCAGTGGAACAACTCGGTGCTGCCGCTCCTGGAAAACGAATATGCCAGCCTGTCTCCCTCGGATCAGGACGCCCGCCGCGGGGTGATCGAGGCATATGTGAAAGCCATGGCCGAACGCGACAGACAGATCGCCGATCTGGTTTTGCTGCAGCAGTCGCTGCTTGCGCTCGGGGAGGCGCATTCGGCGGCTGCGAAAGGCAGACCAGGCGACGCACTGTTCTGGATCGGAAGGATCAACGGCTGGGCCGATGATGTGCGCAAGCGGCTCAACGACGGGAAGGAGGACTCCCAATGAGCAAGAATCCGGACCTTCTCCAGCTCTCGCAGATGCTCAACGAGATCGCGATGGAGCTACATCAGAAGAAGGCAGAAACCGATGATCCCGCTCTCCATACTGCGCTAAACAATGAGCTGATCGAGGTGAACCACCGAATCACGGTGCTTGGCGGGCTGATCTTCGCGCAGCGCACGGATGAGATCAGTGCGGCGGTCAGGCGTGTTGAGGCGAGCAAGGAGGAGCTGGCGCGGGCAATCGAGGAAATCAATCAGATTAACCAAATCATCGACACCGCTGCGGCGTTCCTGGGCCTGGTGGACACCTGCATCGATCTGGCGAAGAGGTTCTGATGCGGGCGCGTCAGCCAGATCCATTGCCGAGCCTGAACGAGGAGATCACGCGTGGCGTAATCGGGGGCGCAATGTTCAAGCTGCGATCAGTTTCTAGCGCGATCCGCGCCTTCGGCCATTGGCGCAAGTCAGCTGTAAGACGTTTTTCGGGCAGGCCCGGGATCCGGCCGTGGTGCGTCGGTATCCTGTTCGTTGCGGCGCTGCAGAGCACCGCGGCCTTCGCCGAGGACGTCATTGTCAAACGCCACGTGACGGTACGCGAAGCCCCAGACCGGCACTCCGACGTCGTTAAATTCCCGGCGATCGGCGAGGCGCTGACCCTGCTGGACGATGGGGCGCGGACCAGAGGATACTATCACATCAGGTCAAGCGACGGCCGGATCGGCTGGGTCTACCACACATTCGTCACCCGACCCGAGCAGCTGGCTACTGCTCCGGCTTTTGCGTCCGGCGATGTCGCGATCGCTCACTTCATCGACATGGACCAAGGTAACGCCACACTGTTGGAGTTTCCATGTGGGGCGATCCTGATTGACGCGGGCGGTCGCAACGCCGCGGCCGGAGATCACCTAATCGCCTTCCTTGAAGCTTTTTTTTCGAGGCGCAGCGACCTCAATCGCCACTTGGCGGCAATATTCGTCACGCACACGCACATCGACCACAACAGGGCACTGAAGCGGGTCGCCGAAACGTTCAACGTCGACGGCTACGTCCACAACGGAATCCTGTTCGGCTCCGGCCGAGCCAACGCCGCGTGGATGGCGGATTTCGTGCGAACCCACTCGCCGACCATCCCCTCCGCTGCTGTAGACGACGGAGTACTGGCGACTGCTGGAACAAACGGGCTCGCGGGTCCTGTGGTCGACCCGCTGTCTTGCCCGAGAGTCGATCCGGACATCCGCGTGCTATCGGGAGGCTATCGCGACAATCCCGGCTGGCCCGACGGAGAGTTCGACAACGGGAACAACCACAGCCTGGTGATCCGAGTCACCTACGGACGATCCAAGTTCCTGTTCACCGGGGACCTCGAGGAGCCGGCGATCGAGACATTGCTGGCCAAATATCAGGGGAGCCAATTGCTCGACATCGACGTCTGGGAGGTCGGTCATCACGGTTCGGCAAACGGAACAACACCGGCTCTGCTTGCGGCCATGAGCCCCCAGATCGCAGTGATTTCGATGGGCAGCAGCACGATCCATGCTCCCTGGACAGCGTGGGCCTACGGACATCCCCGGCGAACTGTCGTCACCATGATTGCTCAAACGATCGGGCGTGCTCGGGCTACACCGGCCGAAGTCCTGGTCGCCGACCGGGTGAAGCATTTCACCCCCTTCCTGCTCACGAAGGCGATTTACGGCACCGGATGGAATGGCGACATCGACATCCGAGCGCTGCCTGATGGGACACTGACCGTCCAGACGTCACGATGAAGAGCACGAGATGAAGCGCCTGATCTTCTGCTTCGATGGCACCTGGAACAAGCTTGTTCCGGACCGCGCCACCAATGTTGTCCTGACGGCCGCAAGCATTCGGCGGCTTGATCGAAAGGGCGTTCCGCAGCTCATCCACTACGATGAGGGCGTCGGTACCGGCGAGCTGGATACGCTTCGAGGCGGCATGTTCGGCGCCGGTCTCGTGGAGAATGTTCGCGAAGCCTACCGCTTCCTGATCTTCAATTACGACGCGGGTGACGAGATTTACGTGTTCGGCTTTTCGCGGGGCGCATTCAGTGCGCGCACGTTTGTCGGCTTTGTCCGGCATGTGGGCCCCCTTCGGCGCCTGCATGTCGGGCGCATCGATGAGGCATTGAAGCTCTACGAGCAAAGAAACAAAGACATGGCGGGTAGCGGCGAAGCGATGCGGCGCTTTCGCTCGCAATATTCGGACATGGTCTGCGTCGGCGCGGAAGATGACGACTGGCGCTGCAAGAAAGTCCCCGGATATATCAAAGGCGCCGCTCCACAGCTCAAAATCAAATATGTCGGAGTATGGGACACCGTTGGCGCGATGGGTGTTCCGGAAATCCTGCCGTTCAGTGGCCGCCTGAACCGGAACTATGCGTTCCTGGATCCCGCCATCGATGGCTTCGTCGAGCGGGCGCGCCATGCTGTGGCGATCGACGAGCGCCGGAGGCTGTTCCCGCCAGTGCTGTTTGGCGATGTCGCAGCGCTAAATACGGCTGCCGGCTATTCGAACGATGATCCGGATGCGCCCTATCAGGAGCGCTGGTTCCCTGGAGTTCACGGATCTGTCGGCGGAGGAGGTGACATACGGGGTCTATCGGACGGCACGCTTGCTTGGGTTCTTGAAGGCGCAAAAGCAGCGGGTCTCCAGCTCGATACCGCTTACGGTACAAGAATTCACGGGTTCCGTCCGGATCCGCTCGCACCTCTGGTCAATGAGCAGCATCCATCATTCGGTCCGACGAGCGTGATCAAGGGGGATCGGGATGGGCCGGACCACATGTGGCAGCTGTCGTCCGCGGCCGCCCGGCGCTGGCGCACCGACCCGGCGAAACTCGGCGGTAGTTCTTATCGGCCTGCAACCCTCAAAAAAATGGAAGAGCCGCTGAACGCCCTGGGACCATGGGACTTTGTGCCACCTACGGATTTGATAGCCGTCGAGAAGGTCCAGGCCGGTGACACGCTGAGCGTCTACGCGAAACGGCATTATGGCGACGCGAAGTTGTGGCCCACGATCGCAGAAGCCAATCAGGACACCGTCGAGAATCCGAATGAGATCTTTCCGGGGCAGGAAATCCGAATTCCGCGACTGCAAAAGAGTGGTCGCTGAGATGAGATCTTTGGTAATCGCAGGCTATTGAGCCGTAGGTAAACAAGCCGTAGAATAGGTCCGCCGAATCTGCCTGCCTCAAGGAGGTCAAGGCGTTGGGACTGTGGGCGGACAGTATTGCGTCGCGGATTGACACGGTGACACCATGAATGTCGCCGATCTCCGGCCGGCGGGGAGTGACGCCCTCGGCTACAAGATCGTCTACATCTACGCATTCCAGCCGCCGCAGTTCGCGCTGTACAGAACGGATCAGCGACTCCTCATTCACTTTGCCGACGACCCCGACAGGTCCGACGATCAGCGCAAGTCGCTGGCACAGCTCGCGCCTCTTCGCGGCGAAATCAACGGCCTCGTCGAGGGATGGAGATCGGCTCCCGACTCCGGGGGCGTAATCAAAGCCAGGCTTCGCAGCAAAGCGGAACGCTATGATCGCCGTTCTGCAGACGCGCTCCAGGTGGCACTTGAAGGAGATCTGACGACCGCGACCGCGCTGTTGGAAAAGGTGAAGTCAGACGTCCTCAGTGAGCGGATAGGCTGGTCACGGTTTGAGTATTTGGCGACCGCATTCTTGGCCGCCGTGGTGATCGGACTCATCTCGATTGATGCACAACGATCATGTGACGTCACGGTGAACCAATTCCTATGCCTCCCCGAGGCCACGGACATGTGGCGCGGTGTCATTGCAGGGGCACTGGGAGCCTTTTTCTCCATTGCTCTCGGAATCCGGGGCCGGACCATTCTGCCCGACCTCTACCGACCTGCAAATCTCATGGACGCGCTATTGCGGGTTGTGGTCGGTTCCATTGGCGGTCTCGTCCTGGTCGGGCTGGTCCGTGCTGGCTTTGTGCGTTTCTCCTTGGGCGACAGTACTCCGGGCGATTACCGCACCGTTCACATTTTCATCGTCGGGTTTGTTGCCGGTTTCACGGAACGGCTCGTTCCGGATCTCCTGGCAAAGGCTGATGCCCGGACCGGTGAACCTGCAATCACTCGTCAACCGGAACCAAAACCCGAATCGAAAGAGGATTCAGAGAGCGCGAAGGCTGGTGCCGCCGGGTCCGATGAACAGGGTGCCGGGCAGGCCACGGATATTGTGGCTGAGCAGGCTGGTGAGGACACATGCGTCGCGGAACTGGAGATCGCCGACGATGAACTGACGCAGGACGAGGACCTTCCCAGGGCCTCGGGAGGGATCGAGGGGGGCCAGGGCGCAGAATGACCTATTCCCTCACCTGGCTCCCCGAGGTTCTCGAACGTGCCGGCCTCAAAGTCGCCGAAACAGTCGATTGGCGGACGCGCGGGCGCGCCGAAATGGGCGAGGTCAAGGGTGTCATGTGTCATCACACCGGCACTGCCCGCGGCGGCAACATGCCTACTCTCGACGTGCTTATCCGAGGTCGCAGCGATCTGAGCGGTCCCCTATCCCAACTCGGCCTAGGTCGCGATGGCACATTCTACCTCGTCGCGGCCGGCCGCGCGAACCATGCGGGTGCCGGGCGATGGGAGGGCATCGTTACCGGTAACTCGAGCTTCATCGGCATTGAAGCGGAACACAGCGGCCAGGCTTCGGACCCGTGGCCCGAGGTTCAGCTGGATTCCTATCGTCGCGGAGTTGCGGCCATCCTCGGGCGTGTCGGGGCATCCGCAAACATGTGCTGCGGTCACAAGGAATATGCGCTGCCCGCCGGCCGGAAGGATGATCCGATCTTCGATATGGCCACCTTCCGGTCGCAGGTCGGAGAACTGCTGCTCGGCAAGTCCCCGCCTCCGGCCATTCCACTGACCGACGGCAAGGGCCGTCCGACCCTCAGGCGTGGCAGCAGGTCGGACGATGTAAAAATTCTGCAGCGCCTTCTCGGTCTAGCAGATGACGGCAAGTTCGGGCCGAACACTGAAGCGCGCCTGCGCGCTTGGCAGCGCGCCCACGGGCTGGTTCCTGACGGCATTGCCGGTCCAGCCACCTGGGATGCGATCGATGACGAGCCGCCGGCTGCGGTCGTTGCAGCACTGGTGGCCGCCAATACTCCGGCTCCTCCCAAGAAAGGCGAAGGAAGCGCGTCGATCGCTCAGATTGATCTTCAATTCCTTGAGATCGCCTTTCCCGAGAACACCGATTCAGAGCTCCCGCTATGGATCGAACCGCTAAAGGTTGCATGCCGACGCTTTGGGGTCGACACCGACCGCGAGGTCTGCAGCTTTCTCGCAAACATTGCTGTCGAAAGCCGCGGCCTCACGCAGCTGACGGAGAGTCTCAACTACAGCGTCGATGGCCTTCTCAAAACGTTCGGTCGCAATCGCATCAGCGAAGCCGATGCGCACCGGCTCGGACGAAAACCGGGAGAGCGGCCTCTTCCACTCGAGCGTCAGGAGCAGATCGCCAATCTTTTGTATGGGGGTGAATGGGGTCGAAAGAACCTTGGAAACATACAGGCCGGGGATGGCTGGAGATTTCGTGGTTACGGACCGAAGCAGCTGACGGGGCGCGACAACTGCACGAGGTTTGGCGAAGCGATCGGCATGCCGGTCGACGATGTCCCGGCCTATCTCAGGACGCGTGAAGGGGGCTGCTTAGGGGCTGGCTGGTTCTGGAAAAGCCACGGCCTCGACAAATTCGCAGCGACCGAAGGTCTGCGAGATGATCGAAAGGCGATCAATCCCGGCCTGCTTGGTCTCGACGTCGTCGAGCGCCGGTTCGACGCACTCATGAATGAACTCGCGAGACGGGCCGTCCAGGCGACGAATTCGTAGTTCTTGGGGTCTCGCTCATTTGCGGCGGTAATCGGGGGAAAGATGATCTAGCGCCCGTTGATCTCACTGTCCGATATGGGCGCGCGATCAGAACGCGTCGGTATGAGCTCTGGATCGGACCGGGGCCCTTGGTTGCCCATAGGGTAAAGACCAGTCTTGCATATGGGAGACCAGCAATGGCTGCGACAACATCAAGGGAGAAGCTCGCCCGCAAACGCGAGAGGCGGAATCTGGCTGAGCTGAAGCGGCGGACAAAACGCGGCATCAAGGAACGGCCGGCGTGAGCAGCGAAGGTGCACCAGCTTCGCGACACCGCGTCTTATGTAAAGAAGCGGTTCGAGTCTTAGCAATTCTTGCAAGTCCGAAGAAAGACCCGGCGGACCTAGCCCGCCGGACCCTCTTACCTGGCCAGCCGGGCCATGCCCCGCCTTGCCATTCCTTGCCTTGCCAAGTGAGATCTACATAACACCAAGAAAAGCGTGACCGCCACCAGGTGAGTCATTTCTCCTATCAGTTACTCCTGAAGTAAGTCGGCGGGACGGGCCAGCCCAAGGTGGATTTTTGAGGCACACCGGTTCCGGTGACCTCCCATTCAGTCATACCAGATTGAGCTATCCGACTGGACAAATATCGGGGCACCAATTCCCGTTGACTCCCGAGACCTTCCATCAACCCAGCTCATGAGCTGCGACAGAGCATCAACCTGATCGTCATGGCGGGTCGACGGGAAGCCAAGCAGCTCAGCTTTGAATGTGGCGAGCCAGGGCGCATCCTCGGGAAGCAGTAGGTCCCCCGCTTCAATCATCGAGCTCACGCCATGAAGTCGCGAGAGCTTGTCGAGCTTTGCACGCGGCGCAATTGGCGATGGAACGCCATCCGGTTGCTCATTGCGCAGACGTTGGATCAACGCCGTGCCGTTGCCCGCATCCTCAATAAGAAGGGTAGATGCTTCCCAACTCCGCGCCAGCTGCCGAGCCATCTTCCACAGATCGGTGAACTCGACCTTCTCCCGCCACACGTGAAGGATGTAGATCTTCCGACGCTCGATTGCGGCCGTGATGCACACCGACCAATCGCAGCGCTCGTCATCCTTGCAGGCCGTATCCCAGCTTTGCACGATCTGCGCGTGCTCCGGGGTCTTCAAGTAAGTCCTCAACCACTCGGCCTTCACCACGTTGCCCTTCGCCGGCACTGGTTGCTGCTGATACTGAGCCTCGAACAAGACGGAGCCGATGCTCGCCTTGATTCGGAGCAGCTCGGCCAAGGGCTCGCGATCCACGTGCAGGGGCTCGCCCTCAGCTCTTTCATAGTAGCGACCACGTGTTAGCCCGATCATGCAAGGCTCCAGAGCAATGGCTGGCAGGCAGAGCTGATCCCATTCGCCCGACTCAAGCAGCATGCCGGCAAGATCGTATTGATGGAGCCGTTGCATTACGGTGATGATCGCGCCGTTCTTTTTGTCATTGAGACGCGAGGCGAGGGTCGTGGAGAACCATTCGTTCACCCCTTCCCGCACGGCTTCCGAGCTCGCCTCGTCTGGCTTGAGCGCATCGTCGATGACGATCACATCGCCGCCTCGCCCAGTTAGGGTTCCGCCAATTGACGTGGCGAGGCGACCGCCCCCGACCGTTGTATCGAAGTCATTGGTCGCAGTTCGCTGCGTGCTGATGATGGTTTTCGGGAACGTCCGCCGGTACCAGTCCGATTGCATGATCGATTTGCAGTCGCGGGCGAACTTAGCTGAGAGTTCATTGGAATAGCTGACGCAAACGAAGCTTTGGCGCGGATCGTGGCCAAGCTGCCAGGCAACCCAGGCGACTGACGCCGTGAACGATTTCAGATTGCGCGGCGGTAAGGTAATGAGCATCCGGCGGGAGATTCCAGCGACCACCAAACCAAGTGCGTGGGCCATCGCCTCAATGTGCCAATTGAGCATGAGCGGTGCGCCACCGCGGATGGTCGGGAACGCGCGCATCAGGAACGACGGAAAATCGCGCCGAACCAGTTCGTCGACGAACGCCTGCGGGTTGTTGACCCGCGAGAGAAGCTCCTGAGTCACCATCCGCTAGTCTTCAGAATCGTCGTTCGAAGATGGATCCGATGACCGGTTACCAGAGTCCAAAGGGGACGATTTTGGCTGCCCGTCACTGCCGAGCAGGTGGTCCAAGATTTGCTGGTCGGCTGCGGACAGGCGCTGGGGCCGTTGATCTTCGAGCCCCTCGAGCTGGATCATGTATTGGATGACACGATCGGCAGCGCGGACGTCACCTTTGGCGGCTTTCGCGATGAGGGACTTGAGCACCACCCGCCTTTTAGGAAGCTTCTGAGCCTTCCCGTGCTCGGTGATGTCCACCAGTTCATCGAGCTCGCGGCGAAGTTCAGCCTTCAAGCCCCGAGCGCGCCGAGGACGGCCCTTCGGATTGCCCGACTGACCCGGCTGAAAGCGGCTTTGCTTCGGTGGCTTGCCGTAGCCCACGTCGTCATCGCCGTCTTCGTCGTCAGACATCCTGTTCCCCCACCCGTTCCGCTGCAACTTCATCGAAGGTGCGACCGTCAGCGAGGGTGGCCGGCAGGGCACTCACTTTACAGAGCCGCTCCACGCCCGCATCAACGTACAGTGGGTCGAGTTCGATGGCCGCTCCTCGTCGGCGTGTCTTGTGGGCTGCGATCAGAGTTGTGGCTGATCCGCTGTAAGGATCCAGAATGATGTCGCCGCGGTGCGAGCAATCGAGGATTGCGTCCATGACCAGGGCGAGCGGCTTGACGGTTGGGTGCGCCTCAAGGTCCGCGTCTCGCCCCTTGCGGAACGTGTTGCAGCTTGGATAATCCCAAACGTTGGTTCGATAGCGGCCGGTCTCGCCGAGGCCGAAATTGTTGGTGTGGGGGCCGCTGCCGGCCTTGAACATGAAAATGAGCTCGTACTTCTGCCTGTAACAGGACCCCATTCCGGCATTGCTTTTATTCCAGACAATGAGCTGTTTCAGCTTCGAATATACTCCGTCCGCGGCATCGAGAATCTCGCGCATGTGCGACCAGTCCATGCAAACGAAATGTATCGAGCCATCGTTCGAAAACCGGACGCAGTTACGAAAGCCGGATCGCAGGAATGCCGTGAACTCCGATGCGCTCAGTTCGCCGGTGGCTTCGATAAATTCGCGGTGCTGAACCTTGCCTAGGCCCGAAACATGCCCTGCGATCGGCACATTGTATGGCGGATCACTGAAAATCATCGACGCTCGATCTTCGCCGAGCAGGACTTCGAAACTCGCTGCGTCACGCGAATTGCCGCAGTAGATACGGTGTTCGCCCACGGACCAGAGGTCGCCCAGTCTGCTGACGGGCACAGCGTCAGCAGCAGGAAGTTCCACCGATTCTTCGTCTGTCGGTTGCTCCTCGATGGTGAAGTCGAGGTCCTTGAGCTCGAAGCCAGTTACGGTCAGGTCAAAGTCCATCTCGAAGAGGAACTGGAGCTCCGCATTGAGGCGCTCCTGATCCCAGCCCGCGAGCTCGGCCAATCTGTTCTCAGCGAGGATGAAAGCCCGGCGATCGGCCTCGGTCAGGAAGGCGACCCGAATAACCGGAACGTCCTCGTAGCCGAGCTTGATCGCGGCCTGCCAACGAGCATTGCCCGCCACGATGGCGTTATCCTCGTCGACGATGATCGGAGCGACGAAACCAAAGCGCTGTATCGATGCAGCAAGCTGCGAGATCTGCTTGTCGCTATGGGTCCTGGGGTTCTTCAGATTCGGCGCGAGCGCACTCGTCGCCAGCAGTTCGAGGTGAGGATGATTGAGAAGAGTGGCCACGGATCGCTCCAAGCAAAGGAGCATCTCTAATGACCAATCAACTCGTCCAATTCGAACCAATTAATCATGCATCGATAGCGGGCTTAAATTCGTGCGTGCTGTCGTCGGATATGAGCAAATCCAGCTCAAAGTCTGGGTCGGTTCGCCAGATTTGCTCCAGATGAGACTCAGACGGGCGACGTCGCCGATTCACCGCCATGACCATGTTCACGATCGAGCGAGGCTCAGTCTTTGGGTCAATACCTCGAAGCAGGCAGTCAATTGCCTTTGCCTCCTTATTGCGGAACGTCGGCTGTTGCTCTTCTCTTCCCGGTGTGACCAGAGGCTTGCCGAAGCCATTGTCCTGGAAGAGATCGAGGAGATCGCGGACGGCTTCCTCGAGAACCAGATCAGGGGGTGCACCTTTGTTCGGTTTATACCGTTCATCGAAGCGAACTGCGGCCTCATGGAATGCAAACAACGAATCTATCGTTCGGGTGAGGAGATCGTCGGTGGATGACGGCTTGGCCTTGTCAAGCAGGGGCTCGAACGCGACGAGATACTCGGGTGTCACAGAATAGAGTGCGATCAGGGTGTTTTCGAGAGATCGAATTAACCTGCGAATAGCCGTCCGCTGTTCTCCTGGTACACCCCAGAGATGCTCAACCTCGCGGCCCTCAGCGAATGCTACGCCTATGCTTCGAAGTTCGGCGGAGAAGCTGGCGCGATCAAGATGGTCGACGCCTAAGGCTTCGCACACCGACTGAAGCAGTTCAGCGGGCAGAACGGGTACATTCGAAACATCATCAGTCGTCGCGGTCATTGGTCGCGCTTTCGATGTGATCGGCGGACGAAATCTGGAGCGCCGGGTACCTCGCCGCTGAAACTAGCAAGTTCGCGCCGAATTGCACTCGACTTCCGATCGAATTGGAGCGGTAGTGGACAGGTGAAACGCAGCCGGTCGCGACGACCGGCTGCGGCCCCGACCGGCTGACCGGCGGGGCTGTGGGTGGTGGGACGGCAATTGGGCCCTCCCGAAGAAAGGACCACCCAAATGGCCAAGAGCAAGACCACCAAATCGTCGACCAGGGCAAAGACTGGAAATAAGAACGACAAGGTCGTTGCGCTCATGCAGCGCGAGGGCGGCGCCAGCCTCGCCGAGATTACGAAAGCGACCGGCTGGCAGCCCCATTCCGCCCGCGCCGTTCTCACCGGCTTTCGCAAGAAGGGCTTAAAGATTGAGAAGGCGAAGGCCGAAGGTGTGACCCGCTGGTCGATTTCCGGCGAGCCGGCCAAGTGAAGAAGGCCGATCGGATTACCGAGGAGGTCCGGGCGCTCGAACGCCTGGACCTCCGTGGCCTCCGGGACGAATGGCGGAGGCGCTATGGTGCGCCGCCAAAAATACGCTCCAAGGAGTTGCTCGCGCGACTGCTCGCCTGGCGAATTCAGGCCGACGCGTTCGGCGGCCTCGATGCAACCACAATCCGCCTGCTCAAGAGTGACCGGCTGCCGCCGCCGAGGCCGACACTCGCTCCCGGAACCCGGCTGACTCGCGAGTGGCAGGGGCGCCGCCATGACGTCGATGTGTTGGAGAAGGGCTTTAGGTACGCCGGTGGCGATTATCGGAGCCTGTCGGAAGTCGCCCGAACGATCACGGGCACGCGCTGGAATGGCCTGCGCTTCTTTGGCCTGCGAGAGCTGCCAAAGTGAGCGGCAAGTACGCAGGGCGCGTGCGCTGCGCCATCTACACGCGGAAGTCGACGGATGAGGGTCTCGATCAGGAGTTCAACAGCCTCGATGCGCAGCGCGAGTCCTGCGAGGCCTATATCCGCTCGCAGGCCGGCGAAGGCTGGCGAGCGATTCCTGACCGCTACGACGACGGTGGCTTTTCCGGCGGCAATCTCGACCGCCCGGCGATGCAGCGACTGTTGGATGACGTTGAGCGTGGGCAGCTCGACGTCATCGTCGTCTACAAGGTCGACCGACTCACCCGATCGCTGATGGATTTCGCGAGGATCGTCGAGCGCTTCGATGCGAAAGGTGTGTCGTTCGTCAGCGTGACGCAGCAGTTTAACACAACATCGAGCATGGGACGGCTGACCCTCAACGTCCTGCTCTCATTCGCCCAGTTCGAGCGCGAGGTTACCGGGGAGCGCATCCGCGACAAGATTGCAGCCTCTAAGGCCAAGGGTATGTGGATGGGCGGCAACGTGCCGCTCGGTTACGACCTTGGGGAGCGCCGGCTCGTGGTGAACCCTGACGAAGCCGAGCAGGTTCGCCACATCTTCAGCCGCTATCTAGAGCTTCGTTCAGGCGTGGCCCTCGCGAAGGAGCTCCGCCGTAATGGGATTCTCTCGAAGAGGTGCGTTTCGCGATCCGGCCGTGAGCGGGGCGGCGCCCCATTCAGCTGCGGCGCTATCTACTATCTCCTTCAGAACCGGCTGTATCTCGGCGAGATCGTGCACCAGGGAGCGCGGCATTGCGGCGAACATGGCGCGATCGTCAGTCGCGAACTGTTCGATGCTGTCCAGGACGCATTTGCCGCAACGCGGCGGGCCCGGAGAGAACGCCCCAAGCGGGCAGCGCGCTTTCACTTGGCTGGTCTCGTCCGCGACGCTGGGGGGCAGGAAATGGCGACCACCTTCAGCTACGGTCGGAGCGGACGAATGTATTGCTACTATGTAACCGGTTCGCTCGATCCCTTGCGCGCCGACGGCGACAGACCGCTGCGCGTTCCGGCAGCGCCACTGGAGCGGCTCGTGCTTGGGATACTCGCCAGACTGCTGCAGCGCGAGGTCACGATTGCCGAGGCGCAGCAACATGTCTCCGCGATCGAACTGAGGGATCGCAGCATTCACCTCATACTCAAGTCGGACGGCCTGCTTGAGCCATTTGAACCGCTGAGCAGCGCAAGGGACAGGCTTCAACCCCTCTCGGAGCCCGACCGCCTCGTTGCAGATAACGACGGCCTCCGATTGATCGTCGACCGGTCGCCCGTCTTTCGTCGAGGCGGGGCGTCGCATACTGCTGATCTAACAAAGCAGGCCCAGTCAGATGCGGCCGCGCTACTGAAAACCGCGCACAGACTTCTCGTCTTTCATGGGATGTCTCCGCACAATCCCGTGGCACATGTCCGAGCTACTGCTCCATCGTGGCAGCGACATCGACGCACTATGGCTCTTGGATTGCTCGCGCCGGCTCTGCAGAAGGCCATCCTTCAGGGACGCATCGAAGGATCGATCGACCGGCTTATGTCGGCGCCGCCGCTCCTGTGGACGGACCAAGAGAAATTACTCAAAATTGCCTAGCGTCGCCTGCTTCTTCCCGGCCAGGGGAGTACGCCATCGAGCTCCGCGAGGCCGTATAGATTCTCATCCCGCGTCGCCTTGCTCTCGGCACGCGGGCGGAAATCCCCAACGTCTTCAACGTCCTCGAACCACAGCAACGACGCTGTTTGGTCATACGCATGTAAATGGCGCGCATCTTCGATCAGTGTCCCGTCCTGCTCCCAATCTGGAAACCACACCTCGACATCCACTTCTTCGGGTCCGGGAGGGATCCCGCCCGCTCGGGTTCTTGATGCTATCGAGCCGTCCGGAATATTCGCTCCGAGCGTGATCCAACCACTGGCATCGCGCAGAGCCATCGATCGAGATGCGTAGCGAACCTTGCCTTGCTCACAGAGTACGAACGCGCAGGGCAGTTTCGAGAGCGCGGCGAAGCGCGAGCCGGTCGCGAGCAACGAGGCTTCAAACCGCTGGGCGAGCGCGCCGATGGAGGCAAGCGAATAATCGGTCTTGTCGACCAGCGGTTTGAACAATTTGTAGGGCAGCAGCAGCTCAGCTGCGAAAACGTCGCACAGGACCTCATTGGGAGGGCGCTTTACATAGCTCCAGGATGGGACCGCGCCATGCTGCGAGGGCAAATCCAAGATGATATGAGCGAGTTCGTGGCAAATCGTGAAGCGCTGCCGCTCGTCGCTTTGGTTGCCATTGACACAAATGCCGAAGGCGCCATTCGGCATCATCATCGAAAACCCGTCCTCGTCCGCGCCAAGATCCTGGGCGACCTTGATCCTCGCCCCGACCTCGTTGGCATAAGCAACCAGCTCAACTGGGATCCCGGCCGGCGCGACCTTGCTAACCAAACCTCGCGCGCGCAGGACAGCCGTCAGCTCATCCATCGTCATGGCTCCAAAAGGCCCGCAGTCGGGCCAACATGATAGGATAGTCGGGCCGGCCGGTCCCGCGGTGAGCTAATGTCGCGAGCCCGCGAAACTCCTCGAAAGAAATACTGTCGTCGCTTGTTACGAATTCGACCAGCGCCGGAAGGGTCTCGGGGTGGCGGGCCAGGAACGATAGCATCTGCGCCTCGCGCTTGGGCGCCTTGAGCGCTTTAGCGAGCCTACCGAGCACTGCATCGGAGGGAGCGGTCTTGGACCCGATCTCCAGGCGTTGAATGTAAGCGTGGTCGACGTTCGCAAGCTGTCCCACCTCGCGAAGATTCAATTCTCGTCCATCCCGCAAGTGGCGAAGAAGCCTGCCGAGCCCGCTGGTCATATCGCTCCCCACATTGACATTTCGAACGCGTTCTCTTACGTGTTGTCTAGAAAGACAACATACGGATTGACTCGGCTCACACTCGGCCAATAATTGCAGCGAAACAGCGTTGTTCGACCGGACAGCCGAATCGCACTTTGGCCGACGAAATACAAGGCATCCCCTGCAACAGGGTGCATGGCGGAAGAGTCAAGCCTACTTAGGACGTCGCGTCGCAACGATGGAAGGAAAGGCCCGTGAACGACAAAGAAAAGAAGCCGGAGAAGTATTTCTACTTCGTCGATGGCGTGAAATATGAAAGCGACGTCGCGGAAATGAGCGTGGCAGATATCAAAGCGCGGGTGCCGAATGCCGAGCCCGCCGATAAGCTGTCGATCGACGGCCACGGCAACGAGCCTGATCGCCTGCTCAACGATGGCGACATCGTCAATTTCACCAAGGACAAAGGGCCGGTTCGACTGACCCTGGTGCCGAGCGCGAGCTTCGGAGCCTAAACGGATGAGCGCGACGGCGATTGACTATGCGGCAATGACGCCGCTCGAGCGCGAGTTCGAGGAGTTGCGGCAGCGCTATCTGAGCGCAACGCTGCGCCAGGTCGACGGGCAGTGGCTCGTGTCGATCGGTGACGTCGCGTTGCCCGCGGGTTGGAACAAGCAGACGACCGGCATCCATTTCCTTGTTCCTGCCGGTTATCCGCACGCCAATCCCGACTGCTTCTACGTCGACGCCGACGTCCGGCTCGCGAACGGCAATCCTCCGCAAAATTCCGCCTTTCAGCGGCTCGCCGACCTCGGCGAACTGCTATGGTTCTCGTATCACCTTCAGCGGCCGTGGAAGCCCGGCCGCGACCGGCTCTCCACATGGATGGCAACGATCATCGGGAGGCTCGCGGACGCTCGCTGATGCGGTTCGTCTTCACCGAAGAGATGCACGCCGCGACCAAGCGCGAGCTGCTCAGCGAGACCGATCTCGAAACCTGTGCGGTTGGCTTGGCGCGTGAGAGCAACGACCGTTTAATTGTCCACCGGGTGCGGATCCCTCGCGAGCAGGACTATGCCGAGCGAAGGTTGGCGTCGGCTCAGCTTCGGCCCGAATTTCTGTTCGATGTCGCCGCGGCCGCTCGCCGCGAGAACTGCTCGCTGATCTTCCTTCACACGCATCCTCGCGACGCCGAGCGCCCGACCTTTTCGAAGATCGATGACGCCGGCGAGACCCGCTTGGCCCATTTCCTCGAGCAACTCATGCCGGGCACTCTGCACGGCGCGATCGTCATGTCGCCCGGTGGAATATCGGCCCGTCAGCTGGCGACAAAATCGGAGGCGACCGTGTTTTCGGTCGGGCGCAAGCTACTGGTCGAGACCGGACGGTCGCCGGCGGAGCCAGCGGGAGACTTTGATCGTCAGGTTCGTGCCTTCGGCGCCGAGGGCCAGGCGGCGATCGCCAACCTGCGGGTCGGTATCGTCGGCTTGGGCGGGACTGGATCATTGACGGCGCAGCAATTGACCTATCTCGGTGTCCAGGACTTCGCGCTGGTTGACTTCGATCCAGTCGACAGGACGAGCCTCAACCGTCTGGTTGGCGCAACGCCCGCCGATGTCGGCGTTCCCAAGGTCAAGATCGCCGAACGGGGTATCCTGACGGTCAACCGCGTGGCTAAGGTGCGAACCATCGAAGGCGACGTCGGCGATGATCAGATCGCTCGCCAGTTGCTCGATCGCGATGTCATTTTCGGCTGCACCGACTCGCACGCCAGTCGCGCCATCCTCGGGCAGATTGCCTATCAATATCTGATCCCGCTCATCGATATGGGCGTCAGTCTCAGCGTCCGCGATGGCATGCTCGCGAAGATCACCGGCCGCATTCAACTGCTTGCTCCGGGCCTCCCCTGCTTCACCTGCCTCGAACTACTCGATAGCGAGCAGATTCGACGGGAATTGCTAACGCCCGAGCAACGGGCGGCGGACCGTTATATTCAGGGAGCACAAGAGCCGCAGCCCTCGGTCATCTCGCTCAATTCGACGGTGTCGTCGCTCGCAGTCTCGATGTTCCTAGGCCTCGTTACCGAAGCTCCGCTGGAAGCGACCTTCCAGCGCTATGATGGACTGAAAGGTCTGGTTCGGCCCGTTGCAGGATCCATTGATCCTCATTGCTATGTGTGCGCTCACGAAAATGGACTCGCCAGAGCGGACAGCTGGCCGCTGCCGACGAGGGCGCCGAGGTCGTGACGGGCGAGACCTTCCCCGTGCCGATCCGCAACAGGATCTTATGGTTTGGGGGTCGCTCGGGGCGCGACGGCGATGACGAATTCAAGAACCGAGATCTCATTCTCGATTGCCGGCACTTGTCGCCGCTGACCGACCAAGACCTGATCGGCGTCAGGGGGATCGTTTATTGCCTTGACGGCGTCGAAAGAACCGCAGTCCGTAAGCACCTTCTAGCGAACCTCGCGCGGATCGAGAATCACGGCGTAGCGACGTACCTGCTCGCGCCGCAGGATTCCGACATCACTCACTTGCAGGATCAGGTCGAGGCTGCGGGTTTGAGCAGGCTCTCGGACGTCGGCACCGGCCCGCCAGGCCATCCGCCGGACCATGCGATCGCGCAGGCCTTCCTACGCCACAATCCGCGTCTTCCTTGGTCTGATGGCGTCACCATCGACAAGCCCAAATGGGTGAAGCTGTCCGCCGCGGACGAGTTGCTGTTGAAGCGCGCTTTTTCGGATACCAAGACGATCCGGCTTGAGCCTTTATCTGGCGGTAAGACTGCCGACGCCTTCCAAGTCCATGCGCGGTTCGAGAAGGGCAGCGTGCTGGTGCGCCCACTGCCTTATTTCGCCAAAATCGGACCGCGATCGAAAATCGAGATTGAACGCGCGAACTATGAAAAGCTCGCGAACTTCTACATTCCGTTCCATTTGCGGCCGAATATCGATGACAACCGAACGGTGTTGGGGTCGACACGCGGTTGCCTCGTTGGCAATTTCGTCGAGTTCGCAAAGCCACTCTGGACCACGATCGAGGATGGCAACTTCAGCGCCGCCGTCAATGCGTTATTCGACCAGACCCTGAGCGGCTGGTGGTCGCAAGCCTTCAATAATCAAGGCGGCGTCACGAAGAACCAGTCTGTCGCGGGCGAGCTCGGCGACCAGATTTTCGATCATCGCAACGTTATCCCCGAACATCTGGACCAAGCCAGCAGCTGGGGCCTTAGGAAATCACCCACCGAAATCTACGAAGCTCTTCTCGATCGCAGCGGCGAGGAGACTTTCTATCGCGTGCCTTTCCATGCCGATCTTCACCCGGATAATATCTTTGTTCGTAACGGTGACGCCATCCTGATCGATCTCGGCTCGGCTCGGATGGGACCGATCGCCGGCGACCCGGCGTGCTTGGAAGTAGCTCTGGCCATGGACGTCAGATTCTCGGACGTCGGGATCGACCCAAACCGCTGGAACACCGACGTCGACCGGCTATTCGCTTGCGAGGCGTTCGATCTGCCTCTTACTCCAGTCGATGCGCAGACTCCGTGGCAGCATCGGATCAATGCGGTGAGGAAGGTGCGGACGCTGGCTCAGGCAGCCCAGACGTGCCCGACGGGATATCAATCGGCAATTGCCATGTATCTACTTCGCCGGGCAATGTACGCCGCCCATGATTTTCGCGAACAGCCGAGACGGTTCCGCCAAGAGTTGCAGGCAATTGACGCGCACCGCCGCGCCTACGCGCTGATCCTGGCCGAGCGCCTCGTTTTTGGAGTTTCAGAGTCGAAGAATGACAACCAGCGTCGCCCGCAAAATCCGCCTCCGAGGAACGGTCGAAAGCCGTCACGAAGCCAACGATCTTCTCGAGGCGGCCGGCGATAGCGTTCTCGTCGTTCGCGGTCGCCCGCGATCCTTTGTCATGGCCTGCCCGGATGGTTGCGGCGCGATTCTGACCGTCAACCTCGACCCCAGGGCCGGCAAGGCTTGGAAGCTATACGAGCGCGGACGCACGAGTCTTTACCCATCCGTATGGCGCGACGGCGGATGCGGCGCTCATTTCATTGTGTGGAAGGACCGCATTGTCTGGTGTGGCCCACACGGAGTCGATGACAGCGATCTGGAGTATGAGGGCGCGCTCGAGGCCAAGATCATCGGCGCTCTGACGGCATCTCCCAAAACCGACTTGGAGATCTCCGAGGAGCTCGACGAGATCCCGTGGGAGGTCGAGCGATCCCTCAAACGCCTGCTGAAAGCGGGAAGGGTTGCGGCAATCGGCGCTCGGCCGATCCGGTTCGTGTTACCGGCCTCAGACGAACGGGACGCTTCCGGACCAGGCGCCCCGAGTGCTCCACGTAGGAAGCGGTCATGGTGGTCGCGTCTGTGGAAGCGCTGATCCTCGAATCACGATGTCGACGTCTATCCACAACAAAAATAGCTGTGCGCGCCTAACATGCTGGACTGCGATTCCGCTTGGCCTACCATGATCGTTCGGCACTCGGCGTCTGCACCAAACAGGGGCTGAGAGCGGGGAGCAAATGAGGCTCCCTGTCAGGACAGCGGCCCCTTCCAAAAGGGCTGTGCTGCGAACTCCCAAGCTCCCCGCTACGCCGACACTATACCGCACCGGTATGTGAGCAATCACATTTTGCGAAAACCGCACACTTTGTCCACACATTCTGGACTACATGGTTAGCGGCCCACCGTGCCAACAGTTAATCGCTCCCAACGGTCCTGCCACTCGCCCCGAGCAAGGTCCGCTTTGGGTGGAAAGCGGACGTGACTCAATGCTCCCTCGGGGCGCCAGTCGCCACCGGTCTTGCTCCGCCGATTGTGCAGCGAAAATACCGCGAAGCCGTCCGCTCAGGTTCGAGCGTCATTTCATTTTCCCTGGGTGATAAGCGCAGAGTCTCGGTGGCATCCCAGACATGTCCTTCGGCGGAATATTCTGCGGTGTAGTGAATCGTGTGACCGGTCTGTCGAATGATATGGGTCAAGCGACCGGAGAACTCGTCAAAGTAATTCAACGACCTAGCGCCGACATGGAGCGCCAACCTTCCACGGGCGCGGTCGCATGGGCCCGGTGCGCGGTACCAATCTCCGCGAAACTTTGCTGGGAACGACGGTGATCGTGCGGCCCAGGCTGCCGATTGGAGCGACGCAAAGCATACGGCGGCCAAAGCCGACGCGATGAGGGGCGGAGAATAAATCCGAACATTCATCTCAGCCTCCTCCGAACTCCAAGATTAGGCAGCAGCTTCGCAGCAAGTCCTAGTGTCCGCAACGGCTGGAAAGCGGACACTAGCTGATGCGGCGGATTAGCCTCCGACCGACGCGCTCGGCATCTTGTGGGTGCAGACGAAAGCAATGGGCTGGATGCCGTGGTCGGTGCAGTCGCAGGTCTCGTCGTCCACGCGAGCGATGATGGGCGAGCAGCCTAATGTCCGCAATGGGTGGAAAGCGGACCTTAGCGACCGGTCGCTTGCTCCAAGCTCTTTTGATGAAAGAAGGTCTCAGGCCCAATCTCGTCGGGTGGGAGAGTTCCATGCTCGGCAGCCAGCGCGATGAGGATTGACCAACGGTCGGCAGGTCGCCCACCGGCTTCCTTCACCTTAGCTGTGCTAAGTGGGACAGTTCGCCGCACCAAATCGGCCACGGTTACAATCCCAGCGGGCAAGCGCCCCGGGTCCACCCGCAGGAGCGACAGGCCAGCGAGTGCGATTAGGGCAAGAAGGGCAGCGACAATCCAGTGCCCTGTAAGCAGTGCGACGATGCCCGCTAGGATGCCACCGACCAGCAGGTGGCCACCGGTCATGCCCAGCCAAGTGAGTTCGTAGGGCGGAAGCCGTAGCCCGGTGTCATCGGCCAGTTTCTTGAACAAGCGAATGGGCTGCAGCCCAGCCGCGGTAAGTGCGCTGCCCGGCGTGACCCCACGCTTGTCACCCGAACTAAGCGAGCGCCTCATTCGGTAGAACACCATCGAAGAACCGCAGTTACCGCCTTGGCCGTCCCAATCCGGCAAGTGAGCGCACACAACGTCGTATAGGTCCCCAACAGTGCAGCACCGCTCGGCCTCCTCGTTCTCGATTTTGATGCCGAACGTCGCTTCTACTTCTTCGAGCAGATCGATGGCCCCCCACTCGGGGTCGAGGTCCAGGGATTTGGCCATCTCCGAATAATGCGCCCTTGGGTTCGCGACCGCAATGTCCGCACTGGGTCGAAAGCGGACACTCGCTCTAAAGTTGACTAAGCCACCTTCGGCCAATGAAACTGGGCTATGAATCGCAACGAAGCCGACTTTCCCTTCCCCAGCAACGATCCCGACGAGTTGCGGCGCCTAGCCAAGCGCGCCCGCAGAACGGCGAAGCATCTTGTCCGGCGCTTTAGGTCCGGTCGTTATGCGGAAACGGTGAAGACAGCCGAAGACTCTGCCTTGCGCTTAGCCCAGCGGTACGAGGATCGCGCCGACGAGTTAGATCGGGAGCGGATGAAGCATTCCTAGTGGCTGCTTTGGGTGGACAGCGGACATTGAAGGTCGCCGGTTCGTGCCATACGCTAGTCGGAATGCGGCCTGAACCATTTCTCGGCCTATTGCTCGGCCTTGTCTCGGGTTGCCAATCGGGTGAGCGTGCAGAACAGCGATTAGCGGTCATCGAAGTGGCAATCGAGGCACCCGACGGCTGTCGCGTTTCGATCGACGGCACCAGCTTCTCGCTTCCCAAAGAGGAGAAGGCCTTGCTCGCTAGATTGATGCTGAAAGCAAAGTCCTTTCCCGACGCGGACATTAAGAAAGACGTTTCGGTCCCCTACAAGTGCGTTGGCGGGGCCATCTTCCTCGCCCAAAGGGCTGGCTTCCAACGCGTCGGCTTCATTGCCGAGCCGCCTCCGCCGCCGAGGCAATAATGTCGGCAAAGGGTGGAAAGTGGACATTGCGCGGAGTTTGGATTTCTGGCTCTATTTTCCGGTGCGATATTTGATCGTCGTCGCTGCTTTTGCCGTCGGACTGCCCACAAGCATGGCTTCCGCGGCTGTGGCTTCGTCAAAAGCTCGGGTGTGTATTGAGCGAGAAGAACAGAACGGTAGCCTGAACATCGCGCCGACGATCCTGAGCATCCGCTCGGTGACGACCGGCAGAGTCCTGGCTCGCAAGGAGTTTAATGACCCAGGGTCACTGTGCGCCGAAGTGCCGCGAGGGCGATATGTCCTGATCGTTCGACTGGCTAAGCCTTGGACGCGCAGTCTTCCGCTCCATTGGTGGACCCGAACGTTTCCGCTCGATCTTCGAGGGGGTCACGCCACCTACCTCATGACCAATCCACCGAAGAACGACGAGTTTCAGGCGATGATAGCCGGACCCGATGGTTGGCACCGGCTTTGGCCCGTCCATCGGGTCCGTTAGTCTGCTTTGGGTGGAAAGCGGACATAACGCGACGGCTAAACGATTGCCTCTGCGTTGAAAACGGCGAGCCAGCCAGCGAGAGCAAACGCCGCAAGGACGATGTAGAAAATAACCCGGTTCTGCTTGCCCTGGTAGGCGACCGCGATGAACGGCAGCCAGTTCGCCACAACGAATGGAGCGATCGGCGTATGCGGCGAGACGAACGGAACGGCAGCTAATATCGCCGACGCTGCGAGGGAGACCGCGGCGAAAAAGGTCAGTCGTGAGCGTTTCAGAACCACCGTGGTCCGGAGCTACAGCTCATCGGCCAATGTCTGCAATGGATGGAAAGCGGACATCACGGGCTGATATAGTCACCGGGTGTCGGCATACGCGAAGATCGACGAAGTCGAGCAGACCCCCAAGTTCGGCAACTGCGGGCCGAATGGCTGGGGCTTCATACTTTGGAGCAATCTCTTGGACGATGAAGCTCCGCATCGAACCATGCTGGAGCAGTTCGCTCGTGCCCACGAAGGCTTTGCTCTGACATTACCGAAGCATGATCGTTACGAAGACTTCGTGGAGGGTTCGCTCAGGTGGGAAACTCACGACGTGTGGGTCTACTACGAGACGATCCTGAGCCATCTCTCGCTGTGGTCTTCCGATCGTCAAGCTGTCGAGGAGCTAAGGGCTCTTATTGTCCCGGTGGCGTCGAAGATGTGAATGTCCGCAATGGGTGGAAAGCAGACATTGACTGTCCCTGGTGCCACGGCTCCAATCAGGGCATGCGCGAGGAACTGATTTCCAAAATCACATTGGACGATACCGGGAGGCTTTTGCTTAAACCAAGCGAGACTGCCTTCGATGATCTTCACATGGCAGGTGCATGGGGCTTCCGTTGGGATGCGCCGACCGGCTCGCTAGCTATCCCCATCCCGAGAGAATGGAGTTACTGCGATTGGTTTGGGCATGTGGTCACCATCATTGGCCGAGAATACGGCGTTCACTTGAAGGTGGGACCTCACACTGAATGGACATCCGTTCCATCTTCGGTGCAGGCCGAAATCGAAGCGTCGAACGTCTGACTGCTAACGTCCGCAATGGGTCGAAAGCAGACATTAGAATTCGCGAAGGAATAGGTCCAAAGCCGCGGCGAGTCTCGAAACCGTGCATTCGAATTTGGCTCGAGAGACTGAGGGCCGGAATCAGGCCTGCAATGGCTCAGCCTCGGCGTCTCTGGGGACGGATTGTAGGCGAAAAAGGCGCCATTATTATACCAACAAAAGCAGAGACTTTAAGTCTCAAAATGTGGGTGGAGGAGCAAGCTTGAATCGAACCAGAGAGACAGGTTCCATCATCCCCCTAAGTCAAGTGAGTCGCTCTTCTCGTGAGAGAAGTCCAGTCCATCAATGACGCTGGCCGCGAATGTCCGGAATTGGTGGAATGCGGACGCCGGACGGGAGCCGGAAAAGTAAACGGCCCGGGCGCTAGGGCCGGCCCGGGCCGTCTATTGCTAAACACCTGGATGCTCCTTCCCAGTAGTTCGTAGAAAGCAACTCGGAGAGTGGGAATACCGAGAGACTCCCGCTCCGTGGAAGGAACAGCCTTGCAGTTGACGATTACTTGCGATCCTTGGCAATCATATCTCGCAGGAGCTGGTGATCGTTGATCGGACGCCGAGCCACCTCGTGCTTACCCAGCACCGTCTCCACTTTCGCTCCCACGGGAAGACTCATCCGCGGCCGGGGCCTAGATCTGCTAACAACTTTACAATCACCGGTCGCCGATGGGCAGTAAACGCAACCATTCTTGTTGCAGATGTCAATTTCTCCCTTATCATTGACATTCCACGCGCATCGAGAACCGCTCGCAGTACTATCGATACACATGCCAACGGCTTCTCGTCCTTTCGTGGCGGAAACTGGAGTCGATGAGAGCAACATTATCGTCCCGCCGATCAAGGCAATTGCGTAAAGCCACTTGGTCGAGATCGGATGTTCTAACCAAGACATATCCTTTCTCCTTCAGGTTCCGAGTCGGCACGCCCAAGTATAACAAAGATTAGCTCGTCGACTAAACCGCAGTCATGTAGAATGAATGCGCCTCCTGACACTTGCGCCTCCTACGTCTCATGGTTTGCGGACGACTGATCTCAGCGTGCCGTCAATGTCCGCAATGGGTCGAAAGCGATCAACACGCGATGGCGCCGCGACAAAATCCTACGCGAAGCGGAAGCGTCGGAACGCTTGCGGCATTCTGCTCTTTGTTGATTTCTCGCAAGAACAGGCAGATAATGCCGCTTCGTCCAGCGTGCCGAGCTGATGACCGCATCGCGGCGATAAGCCGCGACAACCTCCTTTGGAGGCTACGGTCATGCACCATCATCAGACTTCTGGATCCGCGCGACATGGGGACGATTGGCCCCTGTTCCTTCACTAACGTCGCCATTGTGAACCCGTGCCGGGCAGCACGGGTTCATCACGCCCCTCTTCCGCGCGAAGGCCATGTTTCGGCCTAAGGAGATAGCCATGGCGACGTCGGACAACAGCAAGGCATCGGGCGCAAGCCGCCGCAAACCCGCGCTCAGTGTCGAGCCGAAAATCACACAAGCGGGATTTGATTTCCGGCTGAGAGGCTCGGGCTGGGACGTCGTCCCGCTCGAGATCGCGCTTGGAAAGGAGCCCGTCCGGCCGCAGCGGATCCTAATAGGTTCGCCGGTGATCGGGGGTCTGCGCCCCGCGCCGGACGGCGAATTTCTGATTGAGCTCAGTGCGCGCGACCTTCCGGTCGGGAAGCATCGGATCTCCGTCCGCGCATTGTGCGAATCCCTATCGCTCAATGCGAGCACCTCGATCGAGGTCGTGCCTTACCCGGCACGGACGCGGATGCCCAAGGAGACCGAAGACCAGGCGCGTCGGCGCGACATCAAAGCGGCGGGCGGCGGCGGACCGCTGATGCGCCAGCTGCACTGGTTCGAGCGCAGATTCGGCCATCTCGGCTTCATTCCTGATGGCGTCCGCAAGGTGCAGATCGACTCGGTCCGCAGGCTTCGCCGCAGGCGTCCCGAGGTATTTGAATTCGATAACGAACCGGCAGGGCAGCCGGTGCCGGGTACATGCAATTGGACGCCGGTCGGACCCGGGCCGGTGATCGTTTCCCCGACGACCGCCTTCGTGGGGCGGGTCATCTCCATCGCTTTCGACCCCAACAATCCCGATACGGTTTATGCCGGAGCGGCGAACGGCGGCGTCTGGAAAAGCCTGGATCGCGGTAAAACCTGGTCGCCCAAGTCCGATTACCAGATCAGCCTCGCCATCGGGTCGCTGGCGATCGATCCTAACAATCCCCTTCGGATCTTTGCCGGAACGGGCCAGTACGGCGCCGCGGTCGGCACTTTCTACGGCAACGGAATTCTCTATTCGAGCAATGGCGGCGACAGCTGGACGGAGCTCGCGACGGCGACTTTCCAGCGCGACGAAATCTCGCGCCTGCTGTTCGATCCGACCGACGGGACCTCTCAAAAGATGCTCCTTTCGTCACGGCAGGGCGTGTACGAGTCCGTCGACGGCGGGGTGAACTGGACGCTCCTGCGCGCGGGCGCGGCGAGCGACATCGTGGCGCTGAAGAGCGGCCCCAATTTGCAGGTCATCGCCGGTGTCGACAGCGTCGGCCTTTTCACGGCGACGCGGACCGGCACCACCTGGTCAGCCTGGACGCAATATAGCAGCACCGCCTTTCCGACGACGTTCCAGCGCATCGTGCTGGGCCAGTGTGCCAAGCATCCGGACAAGATCTACGCCGGTTTCTCCGCCGGGCAGGGAATTGCGGGAATTGCGAAGACGACGAACGGCGGCGGGAGCTGGAGCTTCGTCACTCCGCCATTGTTCACGAATCTGACCACGACCTCGGCGACCGCCGGCGCTCCTGCGCATACGCACGGTGTTACCCTCTCCGACGCAGCCATGACCGGGGGCACGCTCACCTATACGTCGACAAATGCGAGCGCCGGGCCCGCGCATACGCACGACGTGACGCTTAGCGCAGGCCAGCTCGCGACCATCCGCGACGGGACCGGGTCCGTGTTCGTGACGTCATCGTCCGCAAGCGGGCATACGCACGGCTTCTTCCTTGATCGCCGACGCGGCGGCCAGACGTGGTACGACTTCTACATGGCCGTGCACCCGGATGACCCGAACACGGTCTATTACGGTGAGGTCAACCTGTGGAAGACCACGACAGGAGACGGGCCGTGGACCTCGCTGCCAATCCTGCACACCGATAATCATGCGTTCGCCTTCGCTCCCGACGACCCCAACCAGATCTGGATGGTGGGCGACGGCGGGATCTACATGTCGGCAAACGGAGGCGGCACGATCGAGCATCGCAATCGTGACCTTCAGATCCTCGAATATATCAGTGTGTCGCAGCATCCCCAGTGGGAAACTGTGATGATCGGGGGGACGCAGGACAACGGCACGCACCGCTATACCGGCAGCCCGGCATGGGAGTTCTCGGATGGTGGCGATGGCGGCTTCACGGCGATCGATCAAGGCACGCCCTCCCGGATGTACCATGAATATGTCTCGACCGTCTTCTACCGGTCGGACTCGAACGGTGCGCTCGGAAGCTGGGCAGTCAAGAATTCAGGCGTCACGGGCGGCAGCGAATTCTATTCGCCGTTCGAGCTCGATCCATCCAACCAGAGCGCGTGCTACTTTGGCGGCGCTCAGCTCTGGCGAAGTGCCAACAACGCCGATAGCTGGGCTGCGATCACAAGCATCATTCCGAGCAACATCACGGCGATCGCCGTGCATCCGGCGGACTCAAACACGATCTTCGTCGGAACCACCGGAGGCCGCGTCTTCCAGGTGCAAAAGACCGGCGCAACTTGGGCGATTGCCGACGTCACGACAACCGAGATCACCGGCACGGGATTGCCGGTCGGCGTTTACATATCGGACCTTGCCGTGGATGCCGCCGGAAACATCTGGATCAGCCTTTCATCCGTTCTCTGGTCTGAAACAACCGGTGAATTCAGTAACGACCACGTCTATCGGCGCCCCGCCGGCGGCGGAGCATGGGTGAGCATGTCCGCCGGCCTTGCCCAGGCGAACCCGGTTAACTCCATCATCATCGACCCGGCCAGCAGCACCCGGCTCTTCTGCGGATGCGATGTGGGCGTTTTCCGCACGGACAACGGCGGAATGAGCTGGACTGCATGGGACCAGGGGCTTCCCAATGTGGCGGTGTTCGACCTCAAGATTCATTCACCGCGCCGCCTGCTCCGCGCGGCGACTCACGGCCGAAGCATCTGGGAGCGGCCGATCGACGCGATGAGCTGCCCGTTGGTGGACGTTTACATGCGCGACAACATTCTTGATTCCGGCCGTGTCCAGCCCGTCCCGGAAGCCGTACATCCATTCGATCCGACGATCTGGGCGGGACACTGGACGAGCGAGGATGTGAAGGTGGACGGTCCTGAGCCAAACTTCCAGACACCGTCCGCGGTCAATGATTATGTGAGCTTTGCCTCTCTCCAGCACCGGAAGACGCGACGCAACAAGACCAACCGTTTCTACGTGCAGGTCCACAACCGTGGTGTGAATGTCGCGCATAATGTCCAGGTGCGCGGCTTCTTCACCGGTGCGTCCGCGGGCCTGCCGGCCTTGCCGGCCGATTTCTGGACCGGCGGGCGGCCGTTCAGTGGGACCCCGTCGGGACCAGATTGGACGCCGGTCGGAGCGACCATCAATCTCGGCGATCTCGAGCCCGGAGAGCCGGGCATTGCCGAATGGGATTGGTTCGTTCCCAATGCGGCGCCGGCGCACTCATGCCTGCTCGCGGTTGCGACCTCGACCGAGGACCCCATCACCGGCGTCGGAGGCCTCGACCCTGACGCCCTTGTCGTCAATTCAAAGCACGTGACCTTGAAGAACCTGGCCGTCGAAGATGCGGTTGCCGGAACGGAAATGTCTCCCGAACAGGCATTCATGACCGACATCCACGCAAGGTCTCGCGAGGATCGGATCGCCACCTTGCGTATCTTGTGGGGCAACTTGCCCGCGAAGACGCGTCTCTACCTGGCCGTGTCCAGGGGCCCGGACGGCAGGCCCGTACTCGACGATAAGTTTCTCGAGCGCGGCGGGCCGGGGATTAAGGTTTCGGACGGATATGCAAAGCTCTTCCCAAGAGAGACGGCGGATGCGCGGGGTTGTCCGATCACTTTCGATCGCAAACATGTTTTCGTCCTTTCTCCAGACGAGAAGAGACGAACCGACATCCCGGCCGTTCGCCTGAGCCCCGATGGCCCGGTCCGAGTGGGCATCAACCTTGCCCTGCCCGCGGGCGTGAAGGGCGCGTTTCAATTTTCGCTGCTGCGCGTCGCCGGGAAACAGGTTGTCGGCGGAATGACATACGAAGTTCGGACCAAGGCGAAGTGAAGTAGCCGACCGAGCGCTAGGAAGGAGCTGACCATGGACTTCATCGAACGGATTTTCGGTATTTCTCCGGATGGCGGTAGCGGCGCAACCGAGGCGGCTTATGTTGCGGCGTTGATCGCTGGCGCGCTGCTACTCGCCTGGCGGCGTCGCAAGCGCCGCCCGCCAGTGACGAAGACAACTGGCACGCTCCGGTGATTGCCGACAATATCTGGAGTGAGGCGCGAAGGACCTTTCTTGAGCTACCCGGCGTGGTCGGCGTGGGTTGGGGAGCCAAACTGCGCTCCGGCAAGGTCGTCGATTACCAGTCGATCATCGTCTTCGTCGACGCAAAATTGCCTATTGCAGAACTGCCCCCGGAGCAGGTGATACCGAGTTCTTTTCGTGGTGTGCCGACCGATGTTCGTGTGCCGCTGATCACACGCGAGACGGATCCGGAGGCGCCCCCGGGAACCGACATGTGCCTCACTGACAATATGTGGATCGATTGGGGCAAGGTCCACCGTCGACAGGTGGCCGGCACTCGAGAGGGGTGAGCCTATGGTCACGAGCAACACGGTCGGCGATCTCTTCGTCATTCACGATCCCAATGGAGAACTCGAGACGGTCGTCGGCGGTCAAACGACGCTGGATTGGGTGGCAGTGTATCAAGTGCTGCGAGTGTCATTCGGGGACCATTATGACTTCATGAGCTGCTATCTCGATGTCGGTGGCGGCATGATCAACATCGGATCGGCTTCGAGCACGATCTACAATGAGACCAGCGGTATCGGTCGGTGGACTGCCGCCAACGGTTTCAACGAACGCCCTACCTGGGGCACCGCCAAGCTTCAGCATTATGCGTACCACTCCACGAATCTGGCGAGCATCCCAATCAGCACCGTGCTTCACGAAATTGGGCACCGCTGGCTCGCGTACGTCAATTACGCCGACACAGATCCAGGGGCCGCGCAGCATTTGCTGCACGAGGACTGGATCTGGAGCGCGGGACAACAAGGCGTTCATTGGGGACGCTGGCTCGACAATCAGAACTCCTGCATGGACTATGATCAGGCCGAATGGATCGACAATGGTAATGGAACATTCAACCGCATCGATCGCGACCCCACTGTGCCGGCGCAGGCGGACTGGTTCGGCTATTCGCCCCTCGACCAATATTTGATGGGGCTCATTGGGCCAGCACAAGTCCCGCCTTTTCGCATCGTTCGCAGTCCGACGCCGGCGCTCAGCGAGCTTGGGCCATACAACGTCTCAACCGGGCCATATACGCCCAGCCCAAGTGCGCTCACCATTTCGATCGCTCGAATCATAAACAAGCGTTCCGATGAGCCAGCCCCGTTCTCGGGGACGCGAAATCCGACCTACCTGAACAGCCAGCGCGTGTTCCATGAGGCGGCTGTCGTAGTGACTAAGAACTTGAGCACGGCCAGCACGTTCATCACCGCGACCGAGGACCTGAGAAAGCGCGCCGCAGCCAACTTCCGGCGAGTGACGGCCGGCCGGGCGATGATCGACGCCAGTCTCCTGCGCGCGAATTCCTCAAGCCTGTATGTCAAGGATAATCCCGCCGACACCGGCGCCAGCACAAGCAGCGGCCAGTTCTGGCTTTCCCCCGACGTCTGGGTTCGCAATGCAGACGATGGCGGGACCGCCGACCAGCCAACAATTCGCGGCAGCAACAACTGGATCTACGCGCGTGTGCGTAATCGGAGCGCGCAGCCCTACTCAAACGTCACGGTCAATGTGTACCTCGCTAATTTCGCGGGAACGGAATTTATATACCCGGTGGATTGGAATCCCAGCGGCCTCCTCGGCAGCGTGACCTTGCCCAATGTCCCGGCGGCCAGTGGTGGTGTTGACGGCGAGGCAATCGCGAAAATTGAATGGCCGGCCGCTCTAATTCCCCCAGCCGCGGGCTGGCACCCATGTCTGCTGAGCGAAGTCATTCCGATGGAGGTCGATCCCTCGGGCCTGCATCATGTCTGGGAGAACCGGAAACTCGGACAGCGCAATCTGACGATCATCGACCCACCGGGAACCGGTGGCGGCCCTGAAACGGCCATGGGCTTCATGTTCTCCTTTCCCTTCGTGATAGGCCACGAGCTGCGTCAGTCCGAGGTGAGCAGGCTTCGGATCAAGGCCGAACGGCACGCTCCTCGGCTCCGTCTTTTCCTCGACCCCGGCGGCCTGGTTGAGGGTATCGCAGAGAAAGGCGCAAAGCTCTCGTGGGACGTTCCGCTGGGCGAGGGCCTCATACCCGCTGACGGCGAGGTAAGCGCAATAGGGCTCGAGCAGGAGAATCCCACCGAGGAGGTCGGACGGTTGCCCGCGACCGGATGTCTGAGCGCCCTGATCCCGCTGATGCTCCGGCGCTCGGCCTTCGGCTTACTGGCGCATGAGCTGAGGGGCTTCAGGCCAGTGCTGCTGAACGGTCTGCCGTTGCTCGAACTGGTGAGCTCAAGAGCAGCGAGCATCGTGCTGCGTTTGCCGGCCGAGCAGCGCTCGACACTCCGGCTATTCGGCGTTGCACCTCGTGCCGGCGTGTCCGGCTTGTACCATTTTACTGAGGAGGTGAATGGCAGGGTCGTTGGGGGGGTATCGCTGCGCATCGGCTGATGGAGCTGCGGTCAGAGCCGACGCCGGTGGGATTCTTCGTTGCCGACCAGCACCGGGGGTCTGGAAGAAGGTCTCGTCTCACAAGCCTGCGGGCGAACCCGCCAATGTCCGCTTTGGGTCAAAAACGGACATTGGGGCTGAGCGTCGGAGAGCGAAAGCCCGCCAACCTCGCGAAACCGTGCAATCGAATTTGGCTCGAGAGACCGACGACCGGAATGGGGCTCGGGCTACCTCAACCTCGGCGTCTCTGGAGACGGGTTGCACGCGGGAACGGCGCAGAACTGTGCCATAAGTCCAGTCCATCAATGATGCCGGCCGTGAATGTCCGGAATGGGTGGAATCCCCTATTCGGGTTCTGCAGCGTCAATTCCGACGTCGTGCTCTTTCAGGATGGTCTCAAATCGCCGGCGTAGATCAGCAGTCTCACCCTCCTTCTCCAAATTCAACTCGAGGAATAGGAGGGCTGTTCGAGTCTTTCGATTCACTCGCCATTTCTTCGAGAAGCCAGCGAATGCGCTGATGGCTGTGAGCGCTGCCGCGGCCCCAGACAGCGCGGCAATCAATGCTGCTTGAGCTTCACTGCATGGGTCGATCAAGCGTTGATATTTGCCTCGAGACGGTTCGGATACATTTTCCAGGAGGCAAAGGGCTCCTGTTCCATTTGATCCTGCAATGCCTCCAGTTCGCGCCTGAACTGACGCACGCAGTCTGCACCTCGATCGTCCAACGCCAGATAGCTGAAGTCCTCCATCAGGCTCGTCCGCTTGACGTTCAGATTGAAGTTCGCGTTGACGAGTCGTTGATAGACGTCCAGCGGTACGCGCTGGCCGTTCTTGTATATTCTCACCGGTTGTATGGCTGCCCACAGCTGATAGTTCCACAGCCCGGTGCCAAGCGCTTCATGTTCGACCGCCGCCAAGTATATGAAGGCGGCAATCAATTCGGCGGCACCCTCTATGGTAGGATCTTCGCCAGCCAGTCGACGGATGCCGTGGGGTATCAGGTGCTCGAGCGCATCGATCCAAGACCGAAAGTGCAAGTCGGCTCGGAGTTCAGTATCCGATGCGTAGTAAACACCCAAGTAACGCGAGGCGTGCGCCCGCATGACCTCAAAGAGCGCAAGGCGGTTGGTCAAGACGGGCGTTTCGAAACCGGCATTGAGAATGCCTCGCCTTGCAGCGTCGCGCGCCGGCGAGAGAACGCTGACATCGTACTGCTCATACGTATCGGCGAACAGCCGGCACATCCCCCGATGTGTGAAACTGAAGATCGTCGGGAAGTCGCCGCCCTTCACCATCTGGCCACGGGTGACGATCTCATTGCTGTACTGCGTCCCGTATACGTGCGGCCAAAGCAGACGGCGGAGCGGGTGATGGGCAGGGAGTTCATTGCGCGTGGCGATTGCAAGCGGACCGCCGGCCGCGAGATGGACGCCATTGAAGTGCCGGACCAGAGAAACGTCCGTCGTGGCGGCGCAGAGTGCGATCTCTTTCGCGAGGTTCCAATTGGCCTCGCCAGGTCGGCACACGCCGAGTTCGCAGTCGATCTGGGTCGCTTCCAGTGCGGATTGGGCCGCATTCAGGCGGAAGACGACCCGAACACCGAGCGAGCGCAAGCCCTCGTGATGTTCGTAACCGCCGAGCTCAGTCAGATCCCATTGGAAGTTGCCGTCGCTCGTGCGCGCCACATAGCAGGCGTAGGGGCTGGCCACGGCGATGCGGCCGAGGTCCAGCTCCCCGCGATATTCCTCGGGCAGAACAGGCGGGGAGAAGAGCTTCCGGTGCGCACGCGTGTAGGCCTCGGCGAGCGCGTTCTCCGGGCCGGCGTCGATCTGTGGGAGGCCCCGCTGCATGGGCGAAAAGACTTTATACATCGCCAGTTGGAATTTGTAGAACCCAACCTTTAGTGGCTGGGCCTCGTCTTCGGGCACGCGATCGGCAACCCGAATGTTCGGGATCGGTATGGACGGAAACTTGCTCGCGAAGCTTACGACGTTCAGCCTCTGCTCGTCGTCTGGCGGAGCAGGGATGACCGCCGGCTCGTTCTTGGAGAATTTGAAAGTCGCCAAGCGATTCCAGAAGGATTTCCGAAGTGCCCAGGCGAGCCTGCTCCAACCGCTGCTCCTGGCCGGGACCGACCGGGATGACGTGCCTTCCTGATCGCCCAGCAGCAATTGCACGCTCTCGGCTTGCGACTTGCGCCGATAGGCTTTTAGGATCTTGACTTCGTCCTGGTTCAGCAGTCCGCCGCTGACGAACTCGGGATGGGTCGGGGATGCATAGCCAAGCGGAGGGCATTCATTCTCCGCCCGGATCGCCTTGACGGCGTCGATCAATTGCCGACGTGTTACGCCATCGGGATCCTCGAACAGAACATCGCGCCCGAACACCCTCCCTTTGCCGCCAGTGTCGGCGAGCACCGCTTCTTCCGTCGCATCGACGATATAGGTCGTACCCCGATGCTTGATCCGGAGCATGTAATTGGGAACATCACCCTTGAAATGCTCATCGCGCCAAGCGTCGCCCAACCCCATATCGCGGATATTCTGGTCGCCCCAGGTGATGATCCCATTCGCTTCCAGCGGATGCTCTTCCGGATTGTCGCGGGCGTTGGTGCCGGCATATTCGTACGTGTTTATCGTCTCGCGACGCTCGAGCCATTTCCTGAGCTCGGGACAGTGCAGGTATAGCAACTTTTCCTTGTCGACCGCCTCGACGAGGTTGATCGCCGTCCAGCTCACCTCGTCGGGGCGCCACTTTTCGGTCAGGTAGGGATTCTTCCTGATCCTGCTGGTGGCTTCCTGGACGAACGTCTGGAACCCCTCGTTGGTGATGGCGAGGCCCTCCGGGCGATGCTCGTTCAGCGTCAGGCCGATGACGGCGTCGAGAGTCGTTATGCCCTTCGGATAGAGTTTTTCGAGCTGCCTGATCTTCGCTTGCGATGCCGGACTTGAAGGGTCCAGGAACAGATGCTCCCACTTCTCGCTCGGCGGGATATTGTGGCACTCTTGATACTCGGTCCATGACGGCGTCCCGCGCTGGCGGTCCTTGCGGATCTCTTGCTCGAGCAGGTTCAGGACGCCCTCCTCCGACGCCATGTCACGGAAGAAGTCCGCGGTATTGCCTGCAACGGGCGCACCCAGGCGCGTGTGCATCATGTAATAATAGACCGAGCCCAAACCTTCGTTCTTGATGAACTCATGGCCGTCAAGCTCGCGAAGGCTCCTCATATTGACCTCGCGAGTCGATGAATCGACCTTCTCGCCAATAGCCGGGCATTTGAGCTGATCGACCCAGATCTGATGGCCGAACCGATAGGCCTTGCTGAAGTAATTTCCCTTTATCTCCGGCTTGTGCTTGCTGAGCTTCCCGGCGGCAATGCCATGGGCGATCGGATCGGTACCTTGCTCCGGGCGGTAGATCTTCTTGTCGAAATGCCGGAGCTTGCGCTCCGCCCTTCCGAACAGATTGGCGTTGAGGCCGTTCACGACCGCTTCGTTGGCGAACAGGGTGTGAGTCCAGGTGCCAGTGTGGATCTTGGCATAAGTCATGGTCACGACGCGCCGCGCGATCTGGAAAATCTGATTGTCCGACCAGTCGGGGTAACGCGACTTGAGGATGTCGGCGACCCAGTTATGGTGGCGGACATAGAGGGTATGCTCGGCTTCGAGCGGGGCGGTCATGTTCCGACCGAAACCAGTCAGGATCTGCCTGTGCTTCTGACCCGTTCCTGTCTCCACCTCCTTGACCGGAAGGTATAATCCACCTTTCCCTTGGGCATCCATGCCCTCCAGATAGAGCTTGCCGCCAGGCACCCGTGTCCCGTCAGGGAAGGAGCGCAGCTCAGCGAGGGTTTCGATGTCGCTGCCATAGATGTGGCTCATGTCCCACCAAACGGTGGTTCCGTGCATTCCTTCGCCGTCCTCGCGCAGGGCGTTCGGAGCGTCGGACCGGTTCCAGTGATGCGTCACGCCAAGAAGCGCGACCTCGCTGTCGGGATCGACGGCGATCGCATGTTTCCGCTGGTTGTCGGGCGCGGTCTGGGCGACGTCATGGACGAGCTGCTGAAGATGCGCGGCCGCATGGAAGCTGGCGGTCATCGCCTCGACCGTCTCGCCGTTGCGATAACCGAACGCCCGCGCCACCTTCGCTTCGCTCGGCAGGTCGGGGTCGCGTGATCGATCCCGCGGCCGATACCCGACCGGCTTGCCATGGTCGACGAATGACTGGCCGACACGGCCTTCGCCCGGGCCGAACTGGTCCGACACATAGGCGCCGTCGGGCGAATAGCCGGAGTCCGCCCACTCCGGAGGTTTCTCAGGTTTGGCGAGCTGGCCGACAATGTCGTTACGCTCGCCGTCGGGATCGCGCTCGCGTTTTTCCATCCACGTCCGTCCCGCCCCCAGGGCTGCCAGTCGGAGGATGGCAATTCGCCGCTGCGTCCAACGGCCGGCATTGCCCGGTGTCGCGCCGCTGTTGGCCAGCTTTCCAATCGGCCCAAGGGCAAGCGAGATCAGCGAATCCTTGAAGTTCGTGAGATGGTTGAGGAGCGATTTCGGCGGGATATAGTCGCCGGGCCGCTGGAAATCGTTGCAAAGAACCCAGTTGGCGGGGTTGCTGCGATACGCGTCCTCGGGGTGCGTCCTCAAATAGGCTTCCGTCAACCTGTTTGGACGCAAGATGCCGGCGCCGTTCTTGGCGTCCACCCGGTTGGCTTCGATCTGCCTTTTCCATGAGGCGGCGAATCTGTGCTCCGGGGCCTTGTCGACGGCTTTTTGCAACCAATCGGCCGCCGTGCCGAAGTCGCCGGTGTTCCGAAAGGCATGGGCAGCCAGCGCATAGTCTTCGGCCGATGCGGTCCCGTTTCGATCTCGCTCACGATAAAGACTTATCGCCGACTCGAAGTTGCCTGCGTTGATCTGCTCAAGCGGATCATTCGACTCGATGTGGGGTTGCTGGTTGTGACGAGCCGCGAAGGGGCATCCGCTGATTTCGGAGTACGCACTTGCCATTTTCACAGTGCTCCCGTCCTGAAACGAAAGTCTTAAGCGAGGCGACCATTATGCGAACTTCGAGCGCGCAAGAGGCGAGCTTCGATACGTTCGTGCGGGCTCTGTTCGATTCAAGCGAGCGCGTCGACAAAATGACGCCACTTGGAAACTCTATCGCCGGAATCACGCGGGTTAGCTGCCACAGCTAAACTCCACTAACAGGCGATTCGGCAAATCGGCACGTACCACCGCTGGGGCGCCCGCGCCACAGCTGTTTCGCAGCGTTCGTGCAAAGCGCTGCGCCCCTAGGGAGATGCGTGAGTAGTGGTGCCGGTCTTCGCACTATTGTCAGTCCGGATGTTCGGGGCACAACGGGATCACGGCTGAATGCCCGTGGTGGGTGCGGCTAGCGTGCGCGGTGTTCGCTCAATCCAGAATCTCGACCCGCCAAGCCATTTGAAGGGCGAGATTGGGCCACTGTCCGGACGGTCAGCGAGCCAATTCGGATGGTCTGTTATCGGCCATTCTGAGCCACTCAACCACTCATGCCTTTTCCGTGTCTTCGTCATGAGTGCCAGGAACGGCAAGGCGTAGTGTCTTCTTTGGGTGGAAAGCGGACGCTGGCTCGAAGCAGAAATCATGCTGTCACGGATCAGCCAAACATAGAGGTTTGATGGATTGCGCCAGGTCCAGAACGGGCGGATCATTTCTTTCGCAATTCGCCGCGGCGCTGACGGAATTCCGCCCGGGATGAACGAGTAGAGATCGCGAAGCGATGGCTTTGCCTCCCGGAGACCCAGGCGGGAGGCGAGATCGAGAAGGGTTCTTCGGCTGAAACTATTGATATGTTCCAATGGCTGAACCGGCATGATTTTCTCGTAGCGACTTTCGCCGGACATCATGCTCGCCAGGATGTTTCGTGCGCGTCCGGCATCGGGGAGAGACAGCTTCAAAATCCCGCCAAGCGATCGGGTAAGGCGCTCCAGAAGCTTCGCCGGCTCGGGAACATGCTCCAACACCTGTTCAAGGTTGATGACATCGAAGCGGTGATTTGAAATCTCATCGTCCGAAATCATGGCCACGCCTTGCGTTGAAACCCATGCCGAGCGGTCCTGCGCGAGCTCGGTCGCATAAGCATCATGACCGAGTTTCGACGCGATGATCGGCCAAAGGCCCCATCCGGTGCCGTAATCGAGCACCTTGAGCTTCGGCTTGTCGAGGAACGATGACAGAGCCATCAGTTCGTGACCGTCGCGGGAGCCTTTCCAGTCCCTGATGTCGGCCTGGAACGTGGGAATCTTGTCAGGTGGATCGTCAGTTACGAGGTCGCTGTAGATGTAGCGCATCATTTCCGCGTCGCCGATGTGGCGCTGAAAAATGAGGCCGCAACGGAGGCAGCAATCGGCCTGATAAAAGCCCTCCAGGCCACTGGGGTCGAAATTGTAGAAGCGGCGAATGAAGTCACCTACCGCTCCGTCTGAGAAGCGGGTTTTCAGGAGAGTGACTGCATTCGACGGTCCGGCTGCCCCGCACCCCGGGCATCTTTCGCGTTCAACAAACGGCACGGCGGCCTAATAACCTATATTCGCCTTCAAATAATCCGGCTGTTCGGCAAATCCGAACATTTTGCGCTGCAGTGTCCAATCCATCGGAATATCGTGTTGCATCAGCTTCCTAACCGTTAAGTCGCGCGGCTGAGTCCCGTCCAAAATCGATGTGACAATGTCGGGCGCAAGGTAGTTCATCCGTACGAGGCGTGCGAAACGGGTCTTCTTACAGTTCATCTTTCGAGCCAAGCTCATCAAAGGTTCGACCCGTTGAGTCTCCACAAGGTCACGAGCTGCTCGCGCATCCCTCAGAAGTCTGAGCAAACGATAATTTGGAGTTGCACTATGATCGGGCGTTCTTTGGCGGATCGGCAGCCAAAGAGACCGCTTCAGGCGAACAGTGGCGGCCGGTACGTCGATAAGCTCGGTCGGGTGCGGTCGATCCCACTCGGCCTTGTTGCCCCGAAAGAGCCCGACACCATCCCACGTCAGGAAGCGCCGCAGCTCGGGTCCTCTTACAACAATCTTCAGTCGATCGGGCGATAGCTCAATCCTACTTATGAGGGCCTTGTAGGCGCACTGCACCTGCCGCCGGTTCGAGATCTCGAGGCGCTTCGAAGCGGGACCGGTCTGACTTGTTAGTCGGTCAAGCTCCTTGTCATGAACTCCCAGCTTCAGGAGGAGCGCGCGGACCCTCTCTCGATCAGAAATCAAGGTGGACAATGAGGCGAGAACGAGTTGTTCCATTGCGTCAGCATTGGTCCGCATTCGCCGGACGCCCTGGCGGCGACCCCACTCATTTTGGTTTGAGATGTAATATCTTCGTGTGCCTACGCGGTAGTCCCGAAGTACTCCCATTAGGCGACCGAAGCTGTCGAACATCAAACCGCGCAGTAAGTCAGTTCGGTAGATTTCAACGACTTTCGAACGCGTGCGCCTGGCCTTTAGATGCTGCACCTCGTCCCAAAGCTCTTGTGAGACGATCCCCTCATGGATGCCGGGGTAACGAACGCCGCGGTGGCGAACCTCTCCAACGTAAACCGGATTCCCCAGCATGTGCCAAACACTTGAGAATTCGATCGAACGCCCTTGGATTAGGTTTCCCCGCTTAGAAATCCTGTCCCGCCGCACGACGCCTTTTTCTGCGCATTCGCGCGCGACCTTCTGGTAGCTGTGCGTTTGAAGGTATCGCTTGAAGATCCATCGAACGACCTCGGCTTCGGCTGGGTGCGGGATAAGCTTCTTGTCTATGAGCTCATATCCAAACGGGGGGTGGCCGCCGACGAACATCCCTCGCTGGCGCATTGCGCCGAACTTGTCCCGCAATCGATCGGACGCAATCTCTCTTTCAAATTGAGCGAATGTCAGGAGCACGTTCAGGATTAGGCGACCGGTACTTTCGGCAGTGTCAAAGTTCTGTGTGACGGATACGAACACGACACCGTACTGCTCGAAGAGATCAATAAGCCGAACAAAGTCGAGGAGCGTCCTCGTCAGCCTGTCGAGCTTGTAAATCACGACAACGTCGATCAGTCCGCGCTCGATGTCGGCCAGCATTTCCTGCAGCGCAGGTCGAATCAAGTTTGACCCAGATTCTCCGCCGTCATCGTAATGATTGGGGAGTTCGGTCCACCCACGGTGCCGTTGGCTCGTAATGTACGCCGAGCATATCGCCCTTTGGCTTTCGAGCGTATTGAACTCAATCTGCAGGCCCTGCTCTACGCTCTTTCGAGTGTAGATTGCGCAACGTTGAGTCCGTGCTTCAACGATTGCCGATCCAGCCATCAGTGCCCTCCGAAAAAGGGGCCCTCCCGCAGTTCTCGTGCCTAACGGGTCGCACGCTGCGCGGCGACGGTTATCGCAAACCGTCGCTCTTGCCGCATGTCCGCAAAAGGTGAGAGAGCTGGCCCGACCTGGCCTGTGATCGCAGTGCGGCAACCCGTTAAGTTGCTACGTCTTTCGTGTCAGCGCGCCGACGCCCCCGCTTTGTGCGCTCGACCGGTCTATCCGTTAAGCGGACACGGACACGGCGGAGTGGGGGCACACCCGGCGGCCTCAACTCATCGAGGATACGCTCGCGCTCCGCCTCTAGTTGCTCCAGCACTCTATCGAATCTGGCGACGGCGGCTCTAAAAATCAGGTATTCACGAAATCGATTGTCGCAATCCGGGCAACTCACAATGCCTCTGTTCTACCGAGCGAAGCTTTGTTTAAATGTCGCCGAATCGGACTTTGCCTAGGTCCATTCCAGAGAGTTTCTCCGGTAAAATCCTGTTATCCTGGCGGAGCCGAGACGCGCCTTGGGGAGGGCCGATTGTGAAAGTGACTGTGTATCTGGCCGCGCTGGCCTTCCTGTTCTCAGCGCAACCCACATTCGCGGCGCTGTCCGATGCCCAAATCAGGCAGAGGATCAGCCAATGCCACTACCGATGCTAAGAGGCCGAACCATCGCATCCGCGAAGATTGCCCTTAGTGCCTAATGTCCGCAATGGGTCGAAAGCTGGCATTCGGCTCTAGCGGCAGGAATGGGTGGAAAACGGCCATCTGTCGTGGCAGCTTCACGCTCGTGAGGCTTGGCATACTCGCCATACTGATGGGGTGCCTTGGGTGCTCGACTCCGCCATCGGCGCATGCCGACGTGTTGCAATCAGCTGTTCACGAGTGCGGCATGGACCATCAGATCAAGTTCGATAAGGTAGGCGAACGCGAATATTCAATCCGCTGGGTTGATCCGCACGCGGACTTCACACGATTCGAGTGTGTGTTAGGCCGACTGAGTTCTCAGGGGATTCGGGTTGGTTTCATTGGGCGTGAACAAATCCACCCTTGAGGCTCGCGGCCTAATGTCCGCAATGGGTGGAAAGCGGCCACTCGACAATCTAGCCTAGCCCTATGCCGGACGAGAGGGACCGCTGGATAACGCTCATCAAGAGCCTTCGGCAGGAGCATGGCGTCAGCATCTACGAGGCGGAGCGCATAGCGCTTGGCAAGGACGAATGGCGGCGGTGGGTCGATCGACAAATCAACACTGATATGCGGTGCCGCCGAATGGCGTTGTTCCACATCCGCTCCAACGGCTCTGCATCGCTCATTGAGAAGGACGGCGATAGGCTCAAGGTCCGGTAAGGGTGGAAGGCCGGTTTAGTGCCCAGTGAGAATGAGATAGGTTCCAATGACTATCTCGAGCAAACCGCTTGCTAGATTGCCCCACAGGACCGTCTTGAAGCCAACGGGGTCCCCGTCCCTTTCTGCTTCAAAGACAAAGCCTCGCCCTCCTAAGAAGCCGCGACCGCGAAGCCGAGCCACAAACGCATATCCAATGTGAAAACATCCAAGCAGCACGATGGCGCCGCCGAGGATGATACTGATGGTCCGACCGCTCACGGTCTCCCTATCCTTCGACAGTCTAATGTCTGCAATGGGTCGAAATCGGACATTAGGGGCTATGGGCCCTCGTAGTCAGCTGCCGAGATTGCCGGTCCATACCTGGCCGTGAACAGCTTCACGAACTGCGGACGAAACTCATACTCGCGCTCAGGCTCTGGCCAGCCTTCGGCTCGCAACACGGCGTCAGCGAAAGCGTCAGCAGTCAACGGATCGCCGGCCGCCAAGACTTCGTCCGGAAGAGCGCTGCAAAACCCGTGGCCTTTGCACAGGTCACCAAGAAAAATGCCGATGTCATCAAGTAGGGTCGCCCCGCGACGCTCGCTGATGCCCCAGGCTCGACTCAACCGGTCCTTATCTCTTTTCATGGGTCTGAAATGACCACGACCGGTTAATGTCTGCAATGGGTGGAAAGCGGACATCACTCCTGTTCGTAGAATGTGTGTGCCCTGTTGTCGGGCCGCAGCAATTTATGAATGGGAGCGGCGACGATCTCCTCGGCCTCCAGTGAAAGGGTCGCCGCGCCCTCAACGAGCCAGCCCGTCTGTCTATCCAAATTGTCGCGGACACGCCGAAAAGCCCGTTCGGCCGCTTCCCTTTCATCGGAGGCCAAGACGAACCGGTGGCAATAGAAACCGGCTAGTTTCGCCCTTTCTTCATCGAGGGCGACGGCGAGACCAGCCGTCCAGTCTAGCTTGCCATGGACGAGAACATAAAAGCAGCGCACGTGTCAGCTTCCACCATCACCTGAAGGTCTGCAATGGGTGGAAAGCCGACCGTTGGTTCAAGCCACGTCAGGCTTCTCATCAGGCTCGCAGTAGCCTTCCGGTTTCGCTGCCCCAGCCTCGAACATTTCGTTCAGCAACTTCCACGCCCGTTGCTGAGCACGACCGCTTAGTTCGCGGGCGCGAGCAAGATTGTTGGCATCGATCTCGCGCTGAATGAACGTGTTCAGATGATTGATGGACAAACAATCCTCCGCCCATCTGGTAAGAGTGGCGTCAGACATTCCACCTCCGTAGTCTTTCCATAGGGCTATTTTACGAGTGCTCGGAGTGTCCGCAATGGGTCGAAAGCGGACGTTAGCACAGCCTCGTTGATGCTCGCCTCCGTATTGCTCGTGTGATACAGCTCACCCGCAGAGTCGCGTTGGAGGCGTTGTAATGAACGACCAGGCCAAAGATTTCGCGAGCGGAGCGGCAAGAATGGCCGAACTGACGGACATGATCATCGATCAGATCCGCAAACTTGCCGAGTTGCATGAAGAGGGAATCCTCACCGACGAGGAGTTCTCGGCCAAAAAGACCGAACTGCTATCGCGCCTCTAGGCGTGCACGATCCGGGCTTCAGACAGAGCGTTGAGTGTCCGCAATGGGTGGAAAGCCGCCCTAAGCTTGAACTGGACATTCGCGGCCATCCCAATTATGTACCGGTCGTTATGGAATGTATCGTTCAGAGCGCCTGTAGAGGGCGACCGCGGGAGTTCGACGTCGATGAGGCGCTCGCCGCAGCTCTGCGTGTTTTCTGGACCAAGGGGTATGACGGCGCGTCGCTAAGCGACCTGACCGACGCCATGGGCATCACGAAGCCCAGCCTCTATGCCGCCTTCGGGAACAAGGAGTCCCTGTTCCGCAAGGCGCTCGATTTGTACGAGCGCGAGAAGCTCGCTTACGTCGGCGAAGCGCTTGCAGCTCCCACCTCGCGGCAGGTTGCGGAGCGGCTCCTTCGCGGCGCGCTGGAAATGCAGACCAGCGACTGCGAGCCACGCGGATGCATGCGTGTGATCAGCTCGCTCGCGTGCGGTCCCGAAGCCGATTCGATCCGCGCCGACCTCATGGAGCGGCGCCAGTCCTCGCAGCGCGCCCTTTGCGAACGGATGCAGCGCGCGAAGGACGAGGGCGACCTTCCAGCGAATACCGACGTCGACGGACTTTGCGCCTATCTCGGCGCAATTCTCCAGGGAATGTCGGTCCAGGCCGGCAGTGGCGCCACCAAGGCGCAGCTGGAATCGCTCGTCGAGACCAGCCTCGCCATGTGGCCGGGCAAGTAGCAAAAATATTTTCATACCGATCGGTAGAAAAAGCTTGACCAGAACTGAACCAGTTTCTATACTCATCAGTACAGAAGAGCGGCATCAAGCCGTCGAGGAAAGTGCGATGCGTATCAATCGCTCATCCGGGCATCCTATTTCGCCCTAGGCGAAAAGCCCCCGTAACAATCTTGGAGCAAGCGCGGAATTGCGGCGCCAGCCGCGCCGAACGCTGAGTTGCGCTCCGGGGACAGTGATCAAATCGCCGGGCGTTTCCCGCGCCTTGCGAGGCGGCGATCTGTGCCCTTCGAACAGGAGAATAGATCATGGCCAGCCTTCCCGTACCCGCACCTCAATTCCAGCCGCAGGGCGCATCGAAGGCCCCCGCCATCGTCGGCACCGCGGCGCCCACAGCGCGTCTCAGCGCCCTGGAATGGTCGGTCGTGGCGATGGCGGAGCGCGATGGGCTGTCCAGTATCCGCGAGCCCAGCCGCCTCATCGCGGCGCTCGACGCCATCTTTGGAATCAAGCGTCCCAACCGCCTTGCGAATGACGGGCTCGAAGCGCTGCGCCGCACCGCAATCCTAGCCTGGCACTATGGCTGGAACGTGCCGAAGTCGGAACTCGCCGCCTTCCTCGCCGCCTTCCTCGCCGCCGGTTTCTCGACCGACCAATTCGAACTCATCCAGAACAGCATCGGCCAGGCTCGGGCCGCGCGCCGCCGGAGGACCGCCTGATGAATATGATCACCAAAGTTGAGTCGGAAAACGGCGAGCGGCAACGTCGGCCGGTGACCGAGGTGGTCGCCGGCCTCTCCCGCCGCCAGAAGATCACGCTCGCAATCCTCCCGGTCGCCTTGATCGCGGGCGTCACGGCGCTCGAGCTGCGCAGTGGTCCGGTTGCCGCAGCGCCTCCAGCCCCGACCGTGACCGTCGCATCGCCGCTCGTTCGGCAGATCGCAGAGTGGGACGATTATTCGGGGCGCTTCGAAGCCAGCAAAAGCGTCGAGGTGCGGCCCCGTGTCTCCGGCGCAATCGTCGGCGTGCACTTCACCGATGGAGCGGTCGTGCAGAAGGGTCAGCTGCTCTTTACGATCGATCCGAGGCCGTTCGTCGCCGCCCTCAACGAAGCGCGCGCCGCCGTCGCCAGCGCTCGCAGCGATCTCACTTTGGCGCAGGCGGACTATGGCCGAGCCACCCGTCTGCTCGAAGTCGACGCGGTCTCGAAGAGTGAGGTCGAGCGGATCCGCGCCCGCGTCCAGGCCGCTCAGGCGGCACTCGCCGCGGCCAATGCCCGGGTTCAGTCGCGCGCACTCGACGTGCAGTTCACGCAAGTTCGCGCGCCGATCACAGGTCGAATCTCGGACCGCAAGATCGACCCCGGCAATCTCGTGCAGGGTGGTGGCAGCGGCGCCGAGGGCTCGCTTCTGACCACCATTAACGCGCTCGACCCGATCTACTTCAACTTCGACGCATCGGAGGCGCTGTTTCTGAAGGCGCGCCGCGCTCGCGAGAGCGGTGCGGCGCCGTCGGACGTCGAAATACGGCTTCAGGACGAGACCGACTATCGGTGGCATGGGCGCCTCGACTTCGCCGACAACGGGCTCGACAAGCGCTCGGGCACGATCCGACTTCGCTCGGTCGTGTCGAACGCTGGTCAGTTCCTCACTCCGGGAATGTTCGGCAACATGAGGCTGTCAACGGGCGCAGCAACGAATGCACTTCTGGTGCCCGATGCCGCGGTACAAACCGATCAGGCGCGGAAGATCGTCCTCGTCGCCGACAAGGCCGGCAATGTCGCACCGCGTTCGGTCGTCACCGGCCCCCTGATCGACGGCCTTCGGGTCATCCGTTCCGGCCTCACCCCGGCCGACCGCGTCGTCATCAGCGGAACGCAGATGGTGATGCCGGGAGTGAAGGTGCAGGTGAAGTCCGGCAGGATCACGCCGCAAGCCGTTGCCGCAGCCCCCGACACGGTCTCGGTCCCCTTGAGCGGCGAGGCGACCTTCGCAGGGCGCTGAGGTCAGCTCAATTCATTGAAACGGCCGCCTCCGGGCGGGGAGAATCTTCATGCGTCTTTCGCGCTTCTTCATCACTAGACCGATCTTCGCGGCCGTCATCGCCATCCTGATCACGGTCATGGGGGCGATCGCCTATTTCGCGCTGCCCGTGTCGCAATATCCGGACGTCGTCCCGCCGACGGTGACCGTGAACGCGACCTATCCAGGTGCGGACGCTGAAACCGTGGCATCAACCGTCGCCGCACCGATCGAGCAAGAAATCAACGGCGTCGACAACATGATCTACATGTCGTCGCAGTCGACCGGCGACGGGAACCTCGCGATCACGGTGACCTTCAAGCAAGGCACCGACCTCAACGCCGCGCAGGTGCTGGTTCAGAACCGGGTCGCCATCGCGGTGCCACGCTTGCCTCAGGAGGTGCAGCGGCTCGGAATCGTCACACGCAAGACCTCGCCCGACTTCCTGATGGTCGTGAATCTGATTTCGCCAAATCACTCGCTCGATCGCGGCTACATCTCCAACTACGCGCTGACCCAGGTCCGCGACCGCATTGCTCGGCTCGATGGTGTCGGCGACGCGCGCCTCTTCGGTGCCCGCGATTATGCGATGCGGATCTGGATCGATCCCAACAAGGCGGCCGCGCTCGACCTTACTGCCGGAGAGATCGTCAATGCGCTGCGCGCTCAGAACGTTCAGGTCGCTGCCGGAACGCTCGGCCAGCCGCCTTACAACACCGGCAGCGCTTATCAGTTGAACGTCGAAACGCAGGGCCGCCTGACCGACCCCGAGCAGTTCGCCAACATCGTCATTCGCACCGATCCCGACGGACGCCAAGTGCGCGTGTCGGACGTCGCTCGCGTCGAGCTCGGCGCATCGGACTATGCGGCGAACACCTATCTTTCGGGCGAGCCGACGGTGATCCTCGGGGTGTTCCAACGGCCCGGATCGAACGCGCTGGCCGCTGCTGCTGCGGTGAAGGCCGAGATGGAAACCATGTCGAAGAGCTTCCCGCCGGGCCTGGAGTACCGCATCATTTACAACCCGACCGAGTTCATCTCTCAGTCGATCTCGGCCGTTTTCGAGACGCTCCTCGAAGCGATCGCTCTGGTCGTCCTGGTGGTGATTGTCTTCCTCCAGCGATGGAGGGCGGCGGTCATTCCTGTGATGGCGATCCCCGTGTCGCTGGTCGGCACCTTCGCGATCCTGCTCGGCGTTGGATATTCGCTGAACAACCTGTCCTTGTTCGGGCTGGTGCTGGCGATCGGCATCGTCGTCGATGACGCGATTGTCGTTGTCGAGAATGTCGAACGAAACCTGGCCCGAGGCCTGTCCGGCCTCGACGCGGCGCGGACATCGATGGACGAGGTTGCGACCGCACTCGTCGCAATCGTCCTGGTGCTCTGCGCGGTCTTCCTGCCCACGCTCTTCCTTAACGGTCTCGCCGGCGCTTTCTATCATCAGTTCGCGGTTACTATCTCGGCTGCGACCCTGATCTCGCTACTTGTCTCGCTGACGCTGTCGCCGGCGCTCGCTGCAATTCTGCTAAAACCGCACGAGGAAACGCGTCCAACCAATCGCGTCAGTGCTCTGCTCGCTGCGGCCGGCGATCGGTTCAACCAGGGCTTCGACCGCTTCAGCAAAGCCTATTCGCGCCTGACCCGCCAGCTGGTCCAGATGCCGAAGCGGATGATGCTGGCGTATGCCGCCCTCATCGCCGCGACCGTCGGCCTGTTCTCGATCACGCCCACGGGCTTCATTCCGGCACAGGACCAGGGATACTTCCTGACCGTCATCCAGCTGCCACCCGGCTCGTCGCTCGAACGCACCGACGCGGTCATGCGTAAGGTCGCGGCGCGGATCCTGCCGATCCCGGGGGTCAAGGGCTCTGTAATGCTGGCGGGCTTTGATGGCGCGTCGCAGACGCAGGCCCCGAACGCCGCCGCAGCCTACGTTCCGCTGCGGTCATTTGAGGAGCGCAAGAAGCTCGGCGTGACTCTGCAGAGCATCATGGCCGAGGCGCAGAAGCGCACCGCCGACATCAACGAGGCTCGCCTCATAATTGTCCCGCCGCCGCTTATTCAGGGCATCGGCTCTGCTGGCGGTTACCGGATGATCGTCGAGGACCGCACCGGCCACAGCTTCCAGGAGCTGTCGGGGCTGTCGTGGGGCCTGATCGGCAAGGCCAACCAGACTCCGGGCCTCAAGCAGATCTACACTTTGTTCGACATCTCGACGCCGCGCGTGTTCGCTGACATTGATCGCCGCAAGGCCGACATGCTCGGAGTCCCGCCGGAACGCGTCTTCGAAGCGCTTCAGGTCTATCTCGGCTCGGCCTTCATCAACGACTTCAATCTGCTCGGCCGAACCTATCGCGTCACTGCCCAAGCCGATGCGCCATACCGCGCGAGCGAAGCGGACATCGCCAACCTTCGCACCCGCTCCAACTCTGGCGCCATGGTGCCGGTCGGGTCGGTCACGACCTTCCAGGACCGCACCGGACCGTACCGGGTGTCGCGGTACAATGGCTTCCCCGCGGTCGAGATCGATGGCGACACGGCGCCCGGCTATTCGTCCGGACAGTCGCTCAAGAGCATGGAGAAGCTCGCTGCCGAGGCACTGCCCCCAGGGTACGCCGCGGAATGGACCGGCATCGCTTATCAGCAGAAGTCGGCTGGCAGCACGTCAGGCCTAGTGTTCGGGATGGCCGTGCTGTTCGTCTTCCTGGTCCTAGCGGCGCAGTTCGAAAGTCTCATCCTGCCGCTGTCGATCATCCTCATCGTGCCGATGTGCCTGCTCGCGGCGATGGCCGGCGTGCACCTGCGCGGAATGGACAATAATGTCCTGACCCAGATCGGGCTCGTCGTGCTGATCGCACTCGCGGCTAAGAATGCGATCCTGATCGTCGAGTTTGCGCGTCAGGACGAGGCCAAGGGAATGTCGACGGTGGAGGCCGCCGTGCGCGCTGCGCATGATCGCCTGCGGCCGATCCTAATGACCAGCTTCGCCTTCATCCTCGGCAGCGTGCCGTTGCTGCTGGCGTCGGGCGCGGGGGCGGAACTTCGCCAGGCGTTGGGAACGGCGGTGTTTTTCGGAATGGTCGGGGTGACCGGTTTCGGCCTGCTCTTCACCCCAACCTTCTACGTCGTGTGCCGGGGCATCGGCGATCGCATCGCCAATCGCCGCCTCGCACATCGCGAGCCGACACTGGTTCCGGCCGAGTGAGGAAGATCATGAACCTCCGCAATCTCTCAATCGCCGCGTCGGCGCTCGTCCTCGCAGCCTGCGCGACCGGGTCCGATTATTCGCCCAAGCCGGTCTCCGCCTCGGCCGCCGCGCCGTTCGTCATGGCCCAGGGCTCGGCCCTGGTCTCCGAGGCGCAGCCCACCGGCAATTGGTGGCGGCTCTACGACGACCCCGTACTCGACGGACTCGTCCACGATGCGCTCGCGTCCAACACGGACATCCGCGTCGCCGTCGCCCGGCTGGCAAAGGCCCGCGCTAGCCTGCGCGAGGAGCGCGGCGCTCGTGAGCCGCAGGTCGGTAGTAGTGGTAGCGCTCAATATGGGCGGCTGCCAGGGCCTGATGTTCCCGGCGAAAAACGCACCGATGTCCAAGTCGATGTCGGCCTGAATGTAGCCTACGAGGTCGACCTGTTCGGACGGATCAGCCGCCGGATCGAGGCAGCGCGTGGCGATGTTGGCGCAGCGGAGGCAGATGCCGACGCGGTACGCGTCGCGATCGTCTCTGATACGGTGCGCGCTTATGTGGATGCAGACTCATCGGCTGAGCGAATTACCGTCGCCGAGAATATCGTCGCATTGCTCGACCGCTCGCTTACCCTGACCGAGCGACAACATCAGATCGGCGTTGCGACCGGGCTCGATACGGCGCGCATTGCCGCGCTGCGTGATCAGCGCCGGGCCGAGATCCCGCTGCTCCAGGCTGAGCGCCAGGGCGCCTTGTTCCGGCTGGCCACGCTGACCGGCCGCACTCCGCGTGACCTACCCGCGCAAGTCGCCGAGCGCACGACCACGCTCCGGCTTCAGCAGCCTATCCCCGTCGGCGACGGCGCGACCCTGCTTGCCCGCCGACCGGATGTACGCGCCGCCGAGCGCAGGCTCGCTGCAGCCACGGCCCGGATCGGGGTCGCGACCGCCGACCTCTACCCGCGCATCACGCTGGGTGGTTCGATCGGATCGTCAGGCGCCGGCATCGGCAATGTGTTCGGCACCAACCCCTTCACTTGGCTCATCGGGCCGCTGATCAACTGGACCGTGAACCGCAGCGCGGCTCGAGCTCGCGTCGAGGAATCCCGTGCGGACACACAGGCTGCCCTTGCGACGTTCGACGGCACGGTCCTGCAGGCGCTCGAGGAGACCGAGACCGCGCTGTCGAGCTATCAGCAGGCGCTTAACCGCCGCGACGCCCTCCGCGCGGCGCGCGATCAGGCACTGAAGGCCGCGACCATCACCCGCGCCCGTCAGCGCGAAGGCGACATCAGCTCGCTGGAACTGCTCGATGCCGAGCGGACCGCCGCCGAAGCGGAGGCGGCGCTCGCTGAGGCCGATGCCCGCATAGCCGATGCGCAGGTCGACCTGTTCAAGGCGCTTGGAGGCGGCTGGCAGGCCTAAGTAGTGGAGGGAAGATCAGGTTAGGGCGCCAGTGGCGTACTGGGTGAAAGCGGTCATTAGGCAGCATACCGAGCTCAGGTTGTCGCGAAACCGTGCATTGAAGTTTGGCTCGAGAGACCGCCGACGTGAATCGGGCCTAGGCTGGCTCAGTCGGCGCATCTCTTGAGACGGATTGCAGGCGAGAAAGGCGCAGAACGGCGCCTTTTTTATCGAATAAAATCAGAGACTTAAGTCTCGAAATGTGAGTGGAGGCCCGAGCCGGAATCGAACCGGCGTGCAAGGATTTGCAGTCCTCTGCGTAACCACTCCGCCATCGGGCCGGGAGAGCGAGTGCCGCCTTTGTGGCGAGCCTGCCGCGCGGGTCAAGTAAGAAGTCGCGGAGGATTTTCCCACAGAGCCCTTGCAGTTGCGAATAGTTCGCATTAGCAGGTCCGTTACAACAAAACACGCAAGGGGTAATCATGAAGCGTTGGATGGTGCTGGGCGTCGGCCTGGCAGGGCTGGCTGCAACCTCGGCCAAGGCGGACGAGCAATATTTCGGCTACACTTACAGTGCAGAGGTTCTCGGCAAGGGCCAGACCGAGTCCGAGCTGTGGATCACCGACCGCCGCGGCAAGTCCGGGGGACACTTCGACGCGCAGGACTATCGGATCGAGCTGGAGCACGGCTTTACCGACCGCCTGACCGTTTCCGGCTATGCCAATTTCGCTGGGCACCACATCCGCGGCCTCGAGCCGGACTTCGACGATACCGACCGCGACTTCGCGTTCCGGGGCCTGTCGGCCGAGTTCAAATACAATGTGCTCAGCCCGTACAAGGACGGCCTTGGCCTGACCCTTTACGCCGAACCGGGCTGGTCGCGGATCCACGGCGGAGGCGAGAAGGGCACCGAGTATGAGCTCGAATTGAAGGCCATCTTACAGAAGAACTTCCTCGACGACCGGTTGATCTGGGCGGCGAACCTGACCTTCGAGCCCGAATGGGAGAAGGAAAAGGAAGAGGTTGCCCCCGGAGTCACCGAAACCGAATGGGAGAAAGAGCTGAAGATCGAAGTTTCGACAGGCCTTTCCTATCGCGTCGCGCCGAGCTGGTTCCTGGGGGTGGAGGGCCGCTACGCCAGCGTCTATCCCGATTGGACCAACGGCCTGCACCGCGAGACCTACGCGGTTTTCGCCGGCCCTTCGGTTCATTATGCGGGCAAGAAATGGTGGGCGACCCTGACCTTCCTGCCACAATTGTTCGGCAAGCCCAGCCCGGACGGCAGTCTTGCGCTCGACGAATATGAAAAGCGCGAGCTGAGGCTCAAGATCGGGTACAATTTCTAATGCGCCGAGCGGCCTGGTTCACGATCCTGCCAACCGCGACGATTGCCGCGGCTGCCCCAGTGTCGGCCACCGTCTATTTGACGATCCAGGCCGCGCAGCGAGCGATGTTCCCCGGCGCCCGGTTCGTCGAACATGATCTCGCCTTCACCCCCGACCAGCGCAAAGCGATCGCGCGGGGTTCGGGGGTTGGAAGCTTCGACAAGGTTCAGCGGGTGTGGGACGTTCGCTCGGGCAATGGCCGGGTGGGCTGGTTCATCGTCGACCGGGTGCTCGGCAAGCACGAGATGATCACTTACTCGGTGGCGCTCAGTCCGGACGGTGCGGTCAGACGCGTCGAGATCCTGGAATATCGCGAGACCTACGGAGGCGAAGTGCGCAATCCGAACTGGCGGCAGCAGTTCGTCGGCAAACGCTTCGGCTCGCAGCTGCAGCTCGGCAAGGACATCAGGAACATTTCGGGCGCGACCCTGTCGAGCCGCCACGTCACCGACGGGATCCGGCGGCTGCTCGTCACTTGGGAGCTGATGCTCAAGAATGCTTAGGCGCTGCCGGCCCCTGCTTGGCACATACGTCGAGATCGAAGCGGCCTCGGAAGCCGCGATCGAAGCCGGCTACGCCGCGATTGCCACGGTCCATCGCTTGATGAGCGCGCACGAGGAGGACAGCGATCTGTCGCGGGTGAACTGCTTCGCGCATCTCGGTCCGGTCCAGGTCCACCCATGGACGGCCCTTGTCCTCGAACGGGCAGGGTTCTGGGCGAAGGAAAGCCAAGGCGCCTTCGATCCCGTGCGGGCCGGCAAAGCGGCGATCGACAGCGGCTACCTGCCGCGCCACCCCGGACAACCCGAACCCACGGCCGGCCACTGGAGCTGGCTCGAACTTCAGGGCCGCTCGGTCCGGCTGCTGAAGCCCGGCTGCATCGACCTCGGCGGGATTGCTAAGGGATTCGCGGTCGATAGAGCCATCGAGGCACTCCACCGTGCCGGGGCGGATCGCGGCCTGGTCAATGCGGGCGGCGACATGGCGGCGTTCGGCGCGCGGCCCTGCCCGGTCCAGATCGCCGATCCGCTCATGCGGTCGCCACGCGTCGAAATCGCGCTCGACAATGAGGCTCTCGCGACGAGCGCGGTGCTTGATGGAGCGTGGACTCATCTGCCGGGCGCGGACTGGCGCTGGCTATCCACGAGTGTTCGTGCTCGATCGGCAATGGACGCCGACGCCCTGACGAAGGTCCTGCTCTCGGGGTCGACACGAGCACATCACTGCCTCGATCTTGCCCGCGCCACCGGCCTGCGCATTGCATGCGATGGGTCGATCGAAGAGGTCAGCGGTGAGATGATCCCGGCATGAAACGCCCGCCGAGCTTCAGCCTCAAACTGCCGCGCTGGCACGAATGGCTGATCTACGCGATCAGCGGTGTGCTGTTGGTGACCGGCGGCGCGTGGCTGCTTCTCGACCGCTTCGGCAAGGTCAATGGCGAGTTCGGGCCCGAGCCGAGCCCGGCGCTGCCCTGGCTGCTCCTGATTCACGGCGCGGCCGCTTACGGCTTCGCAATCGCCGCAGCCATGCTGATCCCGGTCCATATGCGTCTGGGCTGGAACTCGGGGAGGAACCGCCGGAGCGGCCTCTTGCTCGTCGGGCTTAGCTTGTTCCTCGTTCTCACCGGGCTCGCGCTTTATTATTCCACCGCCGAAGGCTTCCGCTCCGCCGCAAGTCTCTCCCATTGGCTGGTCGGCCTGTCGATGCCCGCACTCATCATCGTCCACCTCATTCGCGGCAAAAAATCGCGCCCGGTAGGGGCTGGGACGAAAAGCCACACCCGCTGACGTTCGTCGGTATTTCGATCAACGGCGGTTGGCGCGCCCCCAAGCTGTGTTAAGAGCGATCTTGAACTTAGAGTGTATTATCGGCATAGAACAGCTGTGACGGTGCAAACCCCAATTCCAGATTTTGCCGCCGCGAGGGTGGCGATGGTCGAAAGCCAGCTGCGCCCGCAGGGCGTGACTGATCCCAGGGTGCTCGACGCCATGGGCTCGGTTCAGCGCGAAAATTTCCTTCCGGACCGCACCCGCCCGCTCGCTTATGTCGACCGCTCGGTCGCGATCGGCGACGGCCGGTTCCTGCCATCTCCCGCGGTACTGGGCCGGCTTCTCACTGAGATGATGATCGAGCCCGGCCAGCGCGCCCTCGTCGTCGGCGCTGGTACCGGTTATTCGAGCGCGGTCCTGAACCGCGTTGGACTCGGCGTCGTCGCGCTGGAAAGCTCCGCCGAGCTGGCAGATCGTGCACGCGAGCTGGGAATCGACGTGGTTGAAGGACCGCTCGAGGCCGGCTGGAAGAAGCTGGCGCCTTATGACCGGATCCTGATCGACGGTGCGGTCGCTACTATTCCCGACACGATTGTCGACCAGCTCGCCGACGGCGGCCGGCTTGGAACAGCGCTGGTCGATCGCGGAATCACTCGCCTGACGGTCGGGCGCAAGGCCGGCGAAGCGTTCGGCTGTTTGTCGCTCGGCGATGCTGGTACACCTGCACTTCCCGGCTTTTCGAAGCCGGAGGCATTTACGTTTTAGTTTGAGGGGGGCTCCAGTGCTTCGTAAGCTATTCATCGGATCGGCAATCGCCGGGCTCATGGCGGGCGCCGCATCGGCCGACACGCTGCGCGAGGCCCTGGTCTCGACGTATCAAACGAACCCGGCGCTGATGGCTCAGCGGGAATCGTTGAAGGCAACCGATGCCAATGTTGCGATCCAGCGTTCCGCCGGACGCCCGCAGATCAGCGGTACGGTCGGCCTCAATCGCGACCTGTCGCGCAGCGGCATCCTCGAAACCGGGGCCAGCAGGGGGCCGAACCTTTCGACCACGGTCGATTTGAGCGTTCCATTGTTCAACGGCGGCGCGATCCGCAATTCGATCCAGGCGGCGAAAGCGCGGGTCGAAGCCGGCCGGGGGACGCTCCGGGGGGTCGAAGGTGACGTCTTCACCGACGCCGTTTCGGCTTACATGGATGTGATTCGCGACCGCGCGATCGTCGAATTGAACCAGAACAATGTGCGTGTGCTCCAGACCAACCTCGAGGCGACCCGGGACCGGTTCGAAATCGGCGACGTCACGCGCACCGACGTCGCTCAGTCGGAAGCCAGGCTCCAGCTCGGTAACTCGCAGCTCGCCGTCGCCCAGGGGAGGCTGGTAGCCAGCGAAGCCAATTATCGCGCGGTCATCGGCAATGCTCCCGGAGCTCTCGCGCCGCCGCCTCCGCTGCCGCCGCTGCCCACGTCGGCGGACGAGGCCATTCGCATCGCGCTCGCCGATAATCCTGACCTGGTTGCGGTAACCCGGGCAGCGGCTGCGGCGGGCTACGATGTACGCGTTGCGCAGGCCGGTCGCCTGCCCCAGCTGGCGGGGGTCCTCAGCGGTACTCGTTTCGACACTCTGGGCGACAAAACAAGCGGGGTCCCGGACCACGGCACCACGAGCTCGCTCGGCCTCAGCGCCCGAGTCCCGATTTACCAGGGCGGCCTGCCATCGGCCCGTACGCGACAAGCGCGCGCCCTCGAAGGCCAGGCGCTCGAAAATGTTGTCGGCACTGAGCGCAACGTCATCTCCCAGTCGCGCTCGGCGTTCGCGGCCTACGATGCGGACCAGAGGGCCATCCAAGCGAGTACGATCGCGGTCCAGGCGAACGAACTGGCGCTCGAAGGTACGCGCGCCGAACAATCTGTCGGCACGCGCAACGTCCTCGACGTTTTGAATGCCGAGCAAGAGCTGCTGCAGTCGCAGGTCACGCTCGTCACGGCCAAGCGCGATGCCTATGTCGCCGGTTTCACACTGCTGAACGCGATGGGCCAGGCCGAAGCGCAAAAACTCGGCCTGGACGGCGGTCCGCTCTACGACCCGCTCGGAAACTATCGCCGTGTCGCCAATGAGTGGAACGACTGGGCGGGGGAACCGCGGCACAACCCTGTATCGACCAGAACCGTGTCGCCGCCGGAAATGCCAACGAATCCCCTCGTCGGTCCGCCGCTGGTGCCCGCGCGAGTTAATTCGGGCCCGGCCGTCATTTCCCCTGAGGTTGCACCGACCAACGCGGTGACCGGTGCAGGGGTGACTCAGCCGCAGCAATAAACGTATATCCCGGCGTCATGCAGTCCGGCCGTGAACCGTCGATGGAAGACATCCTCGCCTCGATCAAGAAAGTGATCGCGGAGGAGAAGGTGCAACGCGTTTCTGTGTCGTCTGAGGACGAGCTCGAGGATGCCCCGCTGCCCGAAGAAGAAAGGGCCGAAGCGGAGGACGTCGACGTTCTTGAATTGAACGAGCCCCTGGCCCCTCCGATCGACCTCGGGCCTCCCCTGCTCGACGAGGGCATGGCCGGGCACAGCCGCCAGTCGCTCGAGGAACTTCAGACCATCGCCGCGACCGTGCCGCCGGTCCCTCAGATCAATCCGCTTGAGGATATGGTGCGCGAGATGCTGAAGCCGATCCTGAAGCAATGGCTCGACGAGCATCTGCCGCAAATGGTCGACGAGCACGTGAAGCGCGAGATTTCGCGGATTACGGGGCGGCCGCTTTAACGACTAGTTGATGCGTTAACGGTCGCTCGCTACGCCTGCGGCATGACCCGCACATCGCTCCTCCTCGCCGCGGCCGCAGCCGCGCTCGC